>Ga0335078_10015396_pt1 | contig 11356 bp, 9 predicted proteins | sample Lox_Sample_32_FD_206711 | JGI IMG/M metagenome (GOLD analysis project Ga0335078, IMG submission 206711) | Soil microbial communities from Loxahatchee National Wildlife Refuge, Florida, United States - Lox_Sample_3.2 | ecosystem: Environmental > Terrestrial > Soil > Wetlands | place: USA: Florida...
CACCGGTGCCGGGCGCGGTGGTGCAGCCGGGACGGCCGGTCAATTTCGGCCTCTTCGCCGCCAAGGCGCTCGAAGAGCGCAAGATCGACGGGTTCTGGGCCAACGGCATGGGCGCCGAGGTGGCGGTGCGCGGCGGCTATGGCACGCTCGTGCTCGACGTGCGCCGCGGCGATGGGCCCAAGGAATGCTTCCGCTACACGATGGCCTCGCTTGCCGCGAGCGACGCGCTCATCGCCCGCGCGCCCGAGGCGGCCGCGGGCGCCGTCCGTGCCCTCGTGCGCACACAGCGCGCGCTGCGCGAAGATGTCAGCCGCGCGACCGCGGTCGGCCGCAAGCTTTTCCCGCCAGCCGAGGCGGAGCTCATCGCCGAGCTCATACGCCGCGACCTGCCCTACTATGACGCCGCGATCGCGCCCGACTTCGTCGCCGGCATGAACCGTTTCGCGCGCGACGCTGGAGTCCTGAAGGGCGACGTGCCCTACGAGCAGGTGGTGGCGGCCCGGTTCGCCGATCTCTGGCGCGGCTAGCGCAGCCAGCGCGCGAGCTTCTGTTCCGCCTCGCGCCGCGCGCCGTCGACACGCTCGCCGATGCGGACCGCCACGTGGCCGTTCTTTTGCGCGAAGCCGAGATAGCGATAGGACAGGCCGTTGTCGCGGACGAACTCCTGGAACGCCTTCCATTCGTGGCGCTGCCAGTTCGGATAGTTGAAATACTCGTCGAACACGATGACCGCGCCCGGCCCGAGCCGCTCGCCCAGGCCGCGCAGCACGGTGACGGTCGAGGAATAGATGTCGCAATCGACGTGAAGGAACGAAACCGCCTCGCCCGCATGCCCGGCGAGAAAGGCGGGCAGCGTCGCGTCGAACCAGCCCTTGTGCAGCGTCGCGTTCGCCGGCACGTCGGGCTGCGCGCCGCCGCGGCCGAACTTGCCCTTGCGCTCGAACGTGCCGGACCAGTCCTCGGGCAAGCCCTCGAAACTGTCGAAGCCGTGGCACGGGCGCGCCGCCGATTTCGCGAGATGGCGCAGGCTCGCGCCATCGCCGACACCGAATTCGAGGACGAGGCCTTCACCCGGCGCCGCGCCGAGCGCGTACGCCAGCAGCTCCCAGCGATCGGCGAAGATGAGCGCCTCGCCCATGTGCGCCTCGACATATTCCGCGGCCTGGGCGCGCGCGCGCAGCTGCAACTCGGTGATGAGCGAGCGGCCATGATATTTCAGAAGGAAGCGGCGATAGAGCCGCTCCGAGATCGGCATCGGGCGCGGATCGCCGCGGCGGCGGAACAGCCTCATTTTGTACGATTAGCATAAAAGAGGCCGGTCCCGGCCGACAAGCCGGGGCGTTAGCTGCCCGCTTGACGAACGCTATTTTCGGTTGTTGATTTATGGTTGGCCGAATCGGGAGAGGAGTTCGGCGCCATGTTGCTCGCGAATATGTTGCGGCGCATCATCCAGAGGGGCACTTTGCGCCTCATCGATGCCGGCGGCGAGACCCACGTTTTCGCGGGCGGGCCCGGCCGGACCATCACGATCCGCCTCCGCGACCGGAGGCTCGAGCGCCAACTCTTCCTCAATCCGCGCCGACGGCTCGGCGAGGCCTATATGGAGGGGCGGCTCACGGTCGAGGACGCCACGCTCTACGATCTTCTCGACCTCCTCGCCGGCAACATCGCCGCGGCGCCGCCGACGGTCTTTTCCCCGCTCTATGACGGGTACGGCAAGGCGTTCCGCGTGTTCCGGCAATACAACCCGGTGAAGCGCGCGCAGGCCAACGTCCACCACCACTACGACCTGTCGAAGACGCTCTACGACCTGTTCCTCGACAGCGACCAGCAATATTCCTGCGCCTATTTCACCGCGCCCGACCAGACCATCGAGGAAGCCCAGGCGCAGAAGAAGCGCCACATCGCGGCGAAGCTTCTGCTGCGGCCGGGGCAGCGCGTCCTCGATATCGGCTGCGGCTGGGGCGGGCTTGCGCTCTATCTCGCCAAGGAATGCGAGGTCGAGGTGACCGGCGTCACGCTCTCGACCGAGCAGCTCGCGGTCGCGCGCCACCGCGCCGCGGCCGCCGGGCTCGCCGAGCGCGTCAAGTTCGAGCTCATCGATTACCGCAAGGTCGAGGGCGCGTTCGACCGTATCGTCTCGGTCGGCATGTTCGAGCATGTCGGGGTCGTGCACTACCCCACCTTCTTCCGCAAGGTGCGCGAGCTTCTGGCCCCCGACGGCGTGGCGCTGCTCCATTCGATCGGCCGCGCCGACGGGCCGGGCAGCACTAATCCGTGGCTCCGCCGCTATATCTTCCCGGGCGGATATTCGCCGGCCTTGAGCGAAGTGACGCCGGTGGTGGAGAAGACCGGGCTCTTCGTCACCGACATCGAGATCCTGCGGCTCCATTACGCCGAGACCTTGAAGCGCTGGCGCGCCCGCTTCCTCGCCAACCGCGAGCGCGTGCGCCAGCTCTATGACGAGCGCTTCTGCCGCATGTGGGAATTCTATCTCGCCGCCTCGGAGATCGCCTTCCGCCACCAGGGCCACATCGTGTTCCAGATGCAGATGGCGAAGAAGATCGAGACCGTGCCGCTGACGCGCGACTACATCACCGATTGGGAAAAGAGCCACGTCGCGCCGATGACGGGCGGGCGCGCGGTCGCCTGAAATTCTATTCAGGGGTTCCCCAGCCTGTGGATCAATTGGCGCGTGCGGCGACTCGTCACCCTTTGGTAACATCCCTCCGATGGTGGAGACAGCACTTTCGAAGGTGACGCCGCTCCGGGAAGGCGATGCAGGCTATCGCACGCCGCCCGCCAACATCGAGGCCGAGCAGGCGCTCCTGGGTGCGATCCTGGTCAACAACGCCGCCTTCCACCGCGTCAGCGAATTCCTGCGGTCCGAGCATTTCGCCGAGGCCGTGCACGGCCGCATCTTCGAGGCGATCGCCAAGCTCATCGAGCGCGGCCAGATCGCCAACCCGGTGACGCTGAAAACGCTGTTCGACCAGGACGGCGCGCTCGCCGAGATCGGCGGCGCGGCCTATCTCGCGCGGCTTGCGGCGGCCGTGGTCACCATCATCAACACCGAGGATTACGGCCGCACCATCCACGACCTGCACCTGCGCCGCCAGCTCATCTCGATCGGCGAGGACGTGGTCAACGACGCCTTCACGCACGATCTCGACCGCGAGGCGCCGCAGCAGATCGAGGAGGCCGAGCGCAAGCTCTTCGAGCTTGCGACGTCCGGCAGCTTCGAGGGCGGATTCCGCGAGTTTAAGGCGGCGCTCCAGGAGGCGATCGGCCAGGCCGAGACGGCGTTCAAGCGCGCCGGCCGCACGACCGGCGTCTCGACCGGATATATCGATCTCGACAAGCTCTTGGGCGGGCTCCACGCTTCGGACCTCGTGGTGATCGCCGGGCGGCCGTCGATGGGCAAGACCGCGCTCGCCACCAATATCGGCTTCAACGCCGCGCGCGTCTTCAAGCCCAAACGCCTTGCCGACGGCCGCACCGCGGCCGAGGACGGCGCGCGCATTGGCTTCTTCTCGCTCGAAATGTCGGCCGAGCAGCTGGCGACGCGCATCCTGTCGGAGGAATCGGGCGTGCCGTCCAATGACATCCGCAAGGGCGAGGTGTCGCGCGAGGACCTCTATCGTTTCATCGAGGCGAGTCAGCGGCTGGCCTCGGTGCCGTTCTTCATCGACGACACGCCGGGGCTCAGCATCGCCGGCCTGCGCACGCGCGCGCGGCGCCTCAAACGCACGCACGGGCTTGACCTCGTCATCGTCGATTATCTTCAGCTGATCCGCGGCAGCGGCGACGGAAGGCCCGACAATCGCGTCCAGGAGATTTCGGAGATCACACGCGGACTCAAAACGCTGGCGAAAGAGCTCGACCTGCCGGTCGTGGCGCTGTCGCAGCTCTCGCGCGCGGTCGAAGCGCGCGAGGACAAGCGGCCGATGCTGAGCGATCTGCGCGAATCGGGCTCGATCGAGCAGGACGCTGATGTCGTCATGTTCGTGTTCCGCGAGGAATACTACCTGGCGCGCGGCGAGCCGGCGCGGCGCCCGGACGAGTCCGACGAGAAATATAACGACCGCTACGAGCGCTGGGCCAAGCGCCTCGAGGAGAAGACCGGCACCGCCGAGCTGATCGTGGCGAAGCAGCGCCACGGACCCATCGGCAGCGTCACGCTGCGCTTCGACCACTCCACCACGCGCTTCGAGAATTTTGTCGGCGACGACCGCCTGCCCGACTAAGTTCCGGCTCGTGCCCAAGCCGTCCCCTCACCCGTCGCCGCGCGCGCTCGCGCGCGCCTCGAGCCTGCTCGAGATCGACCTCGACGCGGCGGCGGCGAATTGGCGCCACCTCGCGGCGATGGCGGGCGGGGCCGCGCGCTGTTCGGCGGTGGTGAAGGCCGACGCTTATGGGCTTGGCGCAGCGCGTGTCGGGCCGGCGCTCGCGCACGCGGGATGCAGGCTGTTCTTTGTCGCGAGCCTCGAAGAGGGCGCGGCGCTCCGGCGCGCCCTGCCGGAAGAGGCCGAGATCGCGGTGCTCAACGGGCCGGCCGAGGCGCCGCCCGGATCGTTCACGGCGGCGCGGCTCGTGCCGGTTCTGAACGACCTCGCGCAGGTCGCGCGCTGGCGGCGCTTTGCCAAAGGCGCACACGGGGCGATGCTGCATCTCGACACCGGCATGAACCGGCTCGGCCTTTCGCCCGAAGAGACCGCGCAGCTTGCGGCCGATCCCGCGCTCCTCGACGGCGTGAAGCTGCGCGCGATCCTGTCACACCTCGCCTGCGCCGAGGAAGCGGACAACCCCATGAACGAGGCGCAGCGCAGCGCTTTTGCCGCAGCGCTCGCAGGATTGCCGCAGGCGCCAGCGAGTCTCGCCGGATCGTCCGGAATCTTTCTCGGCGCGGCGTATCATTTCGATTTCGTCCGTCCGGGCGCGGCGATCTATGGCGTCAATCCGGCGCCGGGGCGGCCTAATCCGATGCGCAGCGTGGTGCGCCTCAAGGCGCGCATCCTGCAGGTCCGCGACGTTGACCAGGGCGGGGGCGTGGGATACGGTGCCGCCCACCGCATGGCCCGCACGGGCCGCATCGCCACGCTTGCGGCGGGCTATGCCGACGGCTGGCTCCGATCGTCGAGCCACCGCGGCACCGTCGGCATCGCCGGGAAACGAGCCCCTATCGTCGGACGCATCTCCATGGATCTGATGACGGTCGATGTGAGCGAGATCGATCCGCGCGCAGCGGCGCCGGGGCAATGGGCCGATCTTCTCGACGTGACCTACGGCGTCGATGACGCGGCGGAAGCGGCCGGCACGATCGGCTACGAAATCCTCACCTCGATCGGGCGCCGCGCGCTCAGGATCTATCGCGGCGGATTTGGCTGATGTTCGATTTCTTGGCGTCGGTCGGCCGGGTTTTCCTCAGATTTCTGCTCGCGGCCGGGCGCTTCTCGCTGTTCGCGATCACGGCGGTGACGCATTGCGTGCGGCCGCCGATCTACGTGCGCCTCATCCTGCGGCAGATCGTCGATATCGGCTATTACTCGCTGCCGGTCGTGGGCTTGACCGCGATTTTCACCGGCATGGTGCTGGCGCTCCAGACCAACACCGGGTTCGCGCGCTTTGAAGCACAAGGGGCGGTCGCGACCGTCGTGCTCTTGTCGATGACGCGTGAATTGGGGCCGGTCATCGCCGCGCTCATGGTGGCGGGCCGGATCGGCGCCGCGATCGCGGCCGAGGTCGGGACCATGCGCGTGACCGACCAGATCGACGCGCTTTCGACCCTTTCGACCAATCCGTTCAAGTACCTGGTCGTGCCGCGCATCGTCGCCGGCGTTGCCACTCTGCCGGCGCTGGTGCTGGTCGCCGATATCATCGGCGTGTTCGGCGGCTTCCTCGTCAGCACCTACAAGCTCGGCTTCAACGCCGCTGGATATCTTGGCCAGACCGCCGACAATCTGCGCTCGGAGGATATCTATTCCGGCCTCATCAAAGCGGCCGTGTTCGGCTTCATCGTCACCATGATGGGCTGCTATTTCGGCTACAATTCGAGGGGCGGCGCGCAAGGCGTGGGCGCGGCCACGACCTATGCCGTGGTCTCGGCCTCGGTCCTCGTGCTGCTGGTCGATTATCTCCTCACGAGCATTCTGTTCTAGCGATGGCAAACGCGCCCAAGATCGCCGTGCGCGGGCTCAACAAATCGTTCGGGCCCAAGGTCGTGCTCGACGGCATCGATCTCGACGTCGGCGTGGGCGAGAGCATTGTCGTGATCGGCGGCTCGGGCACTGGCAAGTCGGTGCTGGTGAAGTGCATCCTGGGCCTGCTCGAGCCGGACGCCGGCTCGGTCAAGATCGACGGCGCGGAGACGTTCGGACTGCGCAGCGCCGAGCGCGAGGCGGTGATGCGCAAGTTCGGCATGCTGTTCCAGGGGGCGGCCTTGTTCGACTCGCTCTCGGTATGGGAGAATGTCGCGTTCGGCCTTATCCAGGGCCGCGGCATGGAGCGCCGGCACGCAAAGGACATCGCCATCGAGAAGCTCGGCAATGTCGGCCTCGGGCCGGAGGTGGGCGAGTTGCGCCCGTCCGAGCTTTCCGGCGGGATGCAGAAGCGCGTGGCGCTGGCCCGCGCCATTGCCGCCGAGCCCGAGATCATCATCTTCGACGAACCCACGACCGGGCTCGACCCCATCATGGCTGACGTGATCAACGAGCTCATCATCAAGTGCGTGCATGATCTCGGCGCGACCGCGATCTCGATCACGCACGACATGGTCTCGACCCGCAAGATCGCCGACCGCATCGCCATGATCTATCGCGGCAAGATCATCTGGAGCGGCGTCGCGGCGGAGCTCGACGATTCGGGCAATCCGTACGTCGATCAGTTCGTGCACGGCCGCGCCCAGGGCCCGATCAAGATGGAGGTCCGCGCGCTCTGAGCGCGGAAGATCGAGGATGGCGCGCGCCGAAACCAAGTATGTCTGCCAGCAATGCGGTACGGCGCACCCGAAATGGAGCGGCAAGTGCGACGCGTGCGGCGCCTGGAACACGCTGGCCGAGGAAGCCGCCGGCCCAGTCCCCAAGGGATTGGGCGGCGCGCGCGGCAAGCTCGCCTTCCAGGGCCTCGATGCGGCGCACGAACGGCTCGTGCGGCGCCTCACCGGCATTGCCGAGTTCGACCGCGTGTGCGGCGGCGGCCTCGTGCCGGGCTCGACGCTGCTCGTCGGCGGCGATCCGGGCATCGGCAAATCGACCCTGCTGCTGCAGATCGCGGCGGCCTTGGCGCAGGGGCGCGAGGGCGGGGCGCTCAGCTGCGCCTATATCTCGGGCGAGGAATCGCTCGACCAGGTGCGGCTGCGCGCCGAGCGGCTTGGCGTCAAGGCGGCGCCGGTGATGCTCGCCGCCGCGACCAGCATTCGCGACATCGCGGGAGCGCTCGACCGCGCCGATCCGCCCGATTTCGTCGTCGTCGATTCGATCCAGACCATGTATCTCGACCAGCTCGACAGCGCGCCGGGGACGGTGGGCCAAGTGCGCGCCTCGGCGCAGGAGCTGATCCGGCTCGCCAAGCGTCGCGGCTTCACGGTGATGCTGGTCGGCCACGTGACCAAGGACGGGCTCATCGCCGGACCCCGCGTGCTCGAGCACATGGTCGATGCCGTGCTCTATTTCGAGGGCGAGCGCGGACATCAGTTTCGCATCCTGCGCGCGGTCAAGAACCGCTATGGCCCGACCGACGAGATCGGCGTGTTCGAGATGACCGACGCGGGCCTGCGCGAGGTGCCCAATCCCTCGGCGCTCTTCCTCGGCGACCGGCAGGCGCCATCCTCCGGCAGCGCCGTCTTCGCCGGGATCGAGGGCACGCGGCCGATGCTGGTCGAGGTGCAGGCGCTCGTCGCCGCCAGCTCCTACGGCACGCCGCGCCGCGCCGTCGTCGGCTGGGACGGCAACCGGCTCGCCATGGTGCTGGCGGTGCTCGAGGCGCGCTGCGGCGTCGAATTCGGCGCGCGCGACATCTACCTCAACATCGCCGGCGGCCTGCGCATCGCCGAGCCCGCGGCCGATCTCGCCGTGGCGGCGGCGCTGGTGTCGGCGCTCACCGGCGCGCCCGCCGCCGCGGACACGGTCGTGTTCGGCGAGATCGGCCTCTCGGGCGAGGTGCGCGCCGTGGGCCAGACCGACGCGCGGCTCAAGGAGGCGGCGAAGCTCGGTTTCTCGGCCGCGATCCTGCCGCCGCGGCGCGGCCGCGCTACCGAGGCCGGGCTTGCCTTGAAGGAGCTCGCGCACGTGCGCGAACTCGTCGCGCTGTTCGAGGATGCGGCGCCCGCCCCTTCGCCCCGGGTGTTGCGGGGGGCGCGATGAACTCGCTCGATATCTGCGTCGTCGGCCTCGTCATCCTGTCGGGGCTGATGGCGTTCGCGCGCGGATTCGTGCGCGAATGCTTGTCGATCGCGAGCTGGCTTGGCGCCACGGCCGCGGCGCTTTATGGCCTGCCCTATCTCCGCCCGTTCGCCGAGCGCCATTTCCCGAAAGGCGCCGTCGCCGACGGGGTGGCGGCAGGAACGGCGTTCATCCTCACGCTCATCGTGCTGACCGTCATCACCGGGATCATCTCGCGTCATGTGAAGCGCAGCTCGCTTTCGGCGCTCGACCGCACGCTGGGCCTCCTGTTCGGACTGGGCCGCGGCGTGCTGCTGGTCACGATCGGATTCCTGGCGCTTTCGTTCTTCCTGCCGGCGAAGGGGGAGCAGCCGCAATGGATTGCCGACTCGCGCACGGCGCCGATCTTTGCCAATGCGTCGGCCGAGATCGCGAGGCTCGTGCCCGGATCCTTGAAGGACCGCGCGGCGCAGATGAGCCCGCAGCAGAGCCTGCAAAACGAGTTCGAGAACGCGCTGCGCGCCTATAGCATACCTGCCTCGCGCCAGGGCGCGAGCGGCGGCCCGGGTGCGGCGCCCGGCGGCGGAGCCGGTCCGTCGGCCGAGGATCAGCAGCGGCTCAACCAGCTGATCCAGAGTATCGACAAGCGCCAGGACACGCCGCCGTAAGGGCGCTGACACTGGCGCAAAACCGCCGATCCGTGTAGAAGGAAGGCGCCTCGACACCGCTCGATTCGTCCCCATCTTCGGGTTGAGGCAATAGGGCCGGCGGATGCTGTCCATGCACCCATTCAAGGGCGATGACGCGCTGCACGAGGAATGCGGCGTGTTCGGCATCTTTGGCCACGCCGAGGCGGCGGCGCTGGCGGCGCTCGGCCTGCACGCGCTGCAGCATCGCGGCCAGGAGGCGGCCGGCATCGTCGCCTTCGACGGCGAGCAGTTCCACGCCCATCGCGGGCCCGGCCTGGTCGGCGACAATTTCAGCTCGAAGGACGTGATCGAGCGCCTCTCGGGCCATTCCGCCATCGGCCATGTGCGTTACGCCACGACCGGCGAGGTGGCGCAGCGCAACATCCAACCGCTGTTCGCGGATTTCGAGTTCGGCGGGCTCGCCATCTGCCACAACGGCAATCTCACCAATTCCTGGCATCTGCGCCGGCAGCTCGTGCGCCGCGGCAGCCTGTTCCAATCCACGAGCGATACCGAGGTGATCGTCCACCTGATCGCGACGAGCCTCAAGGACAGCGTCGAGGAGCGGGTGGTCGATGCGCTGCGCCAGGTGCAGGGCGCCTATTCGCTGGTGGCGCTGACGCAGGAGGGCGTGATCGCGGTGCGCGATCCGCTGGGCGTGCGGCCCTTGGTGCTGGGGCGGCTGGGCGATGCTTGGATCGTCGCCTCCGAGAGCTGCGCCTTCGACATCATCGGCGCCAGCTTCGAGCGCGACGTGCAGGCGGGCGAGATGGTGGTGATCGGCGCGCACGGCGTGCGCAGCCTGCGGCCGTTCGACCGCGCGCGCAAACGCCTTTGCATCTTCGAGTACATCTATTTCGCCCGGCCCGACAGCCTGGTCGATGGCGTCAACGTCTACGACGCGAGGAAGCGCATCGGCGCCGAGCTCGCGCGCGAAAGTCACGTGCCGGCCGACATGGTGATCCCGGTGCCGGATTCGGGGGTACCGGCGGCGCTGGGCTACGCCGCCGAATGCGGCCTGCCGTTCGAATTGGGCATCATCCGCAACCATTATGTCGGCCGCACCTTCATCGAGCCGACCGACCAGATCCGGCATCTGGGCGTAAAATTAAAGCACAACGCCAACCGCATCCTCGACGGCAAGCGCGTCATCCTGGTGGATGATTCGATCGTGCGGGGAACGACCTCGACCAAGATCGTGGCCATGATGCGCCAGGCCGGCGCCCGCGAGGTGCACATGCGCATCTCGAGCCCGCCGACGACGCATCCGTGCTTTTACGGCATCGCCACGCCGACGAAGGAGCAGCTCCTTGCCTCGCACATGTCGGTGAAGGAGATGGAGCGCTTCATCGGCGCCAACAGCCTCGCCTTCGTCTCGATCGACGGGCTCTACCGCGCGGTCGGCGAGAACGGCCGCAACGCCAAGGCGCCGCAATATTGCGACGCGTGCTTCACCGGCGACTATGCGATCCCGCTCGTCGATCACGACGCCGGCAAGGTCCAGACCCAGTTGTCGTTGCTCGCCGAAACGGCATAGGCTTCGCCCCGAACGGGAGGGCGAATGCCGATCGATCCGATCACCATCAGGCGCCGGGGCACCGGCCTGCGCGGCTGGGACGAGGAGCGCGCGTGGCGCGGCTTCACGATCTTCGCGCCGATCGGCGTGACCAACCGCTCGGTCTATCTCATCGATATGGCGGGCACGCTCGTCCATCGCTGGGAGATGCCGTATGCGCCCGGTCTTTACGGCTATCTCACCCCCCGCGGCACGCTTTTCTACAATGGCAAGATCCCGAGCGAAACGCATCTCGGCAAAACGCCTTTCATGGGCGGCGCCGCGATGGAGGTCGATTGGAACGGCCGCGTGCTGTGGGAGTTGAAGCATCCCGAGCACCATCACGACGGCATCCGGCTCAAGAACGGCAACGTCATGCTGTTGTGCGCGGCCGACCTTCCAGCCGAGATCGCGCGCCGGGTGAAGGGCGGACGCGCGGGCACGGAATTCGATAATGGCCGGATGCTCGCCGACTATCTCGTCGAGATGACGACGACGGGCGAGATCGTGTGGCAATGGCGCTCGTGGGAGCACCTCGATCCGGCGAGCGACATCCTCACGGCCGTGCAGGACGAGCGCGACGAGTGGACGCACGCCAACACGGTTTCGGAAATGCCGGATGGCGACCTTCTCATGAGCTTCCGCAACATCTCGACCGTCATCATGCTCGAGCGCAAGACCGGGCGCATCAAATGGAAGCTTGGCGCGCCGCCGCTTTCGGCTCAGCATGCGCC
>Ga0335078_10015397_pt1 | contig 11356 bp, 11 predicted proteins | sample Lox_Sample_32_FD_206711 | JGI IMG/M metagenome (GOLD analysis project Ga0335078, IMG submission 206711) | Soil microbial communities from Loxahatchee National Wildlife Refuge, Florida, United States - Lox_Sample_3.2 | ecosystem: Environmental > Terrestrial > Soil > Wetlands | place: USA...
GGGCGGCGGGCTCTCCCCGCCATCACCCTGTTCCATTATTCCCTCTCCCTGACCAGGGAGAGGGGCAGAGCCCGTCTACGCTCCAGCCGACCTTGTCCGCCGACGAGCAGGATATCGCCGATCGCTTAACGCCCGCGCTGCGCGCGGGCGAAGCACTGCGCCGATGCGCAAACTGCGGACGTATCTTTGTCGCTGCCGCCACTTCCAGCCGCGCGCGTGTCGCCAGGAATAGTTCCCATTGTGCGCTCGCAGAATGCCAGCTCAGGATGCGGCTTGGCGGGTCGCCGAAAGCGTAAGCGCAGCTAGCCCGGTTCGAGCTTGTTGCGGCGGAAGATTTGAAACCGCTGCGGGAAGTCGCCGCGCATCAGACCGCGGGCCCGCTTGATGTGATCGGTCCCGGCAACTTCCTCACCCAGCAGATCCCGCAAGGTCATCGAGCCCAGGAGTTCGGTATCCTTGACGTCGAGTTGGTCCATCACTTTCACGATCCGGATGTCGTCGGTCGCGCGAGTCTCGCCGCGGCCGCTGCTCACGCTCAGGATCTCGTCGAGCGTCAGCGCGCTCGGATCGCGGGTCAAAAATAGCCCGCGTCCGTGCTCGCGATAATTGTCGGATTGGCCTTCGACGATCAGGCCGGAGCGCTTGAGCCGCTGCAGCAGGGGGGTCAGCGTGTATCCCGCGATATTCAGCTCCTGCGCGAGGCTCTCGGCAGTGACGCTGTCGCGCCGGTTAAGCAGCCGCTCTCCCACTCGCGCCATGATCAGCAATCCGGCGCCGCGGATAAAATCAGGCGTGAAAAAAGTCTCACGCGCCGGAGTCTGATACTGCGCCGCCGCGCAGATCTCGACGCCGAATAGCAGGATCACCCAGCTTATGTACAGCCATACGAATAACACCGGCACCGCGGCTAAGGCTCCGTAGGCCGCGCGCGAGCTCGCGAGATGCACCTGGAAATGCATGTAGGCCGCTTGGGCCAATTGCCACAGCGCTGCGGCAACGAACGATCCCAGCAACGCTGGTTTCCATAAGACCTTTGTGTAGGGAAAAAATACAAAGAGAAACAGAAATCCGGGCCATACGAGCAAAAACGGAACTGCTGCACTGAGTCCGTGAAACGGCCCGTATTGCGCGAATGAAGCGCTCATGCCCAGCGCCAGCGTGAGCAGCACCGGCACCGTGAACGTGACACTCAGGTAGTCGGTGAACTTGCGCAGGTAGCTGCGCCCGCGCGGCACCTTCCAGATGTGATTGAACGCGCGCTCGATCGTTCCCAGCGTCGTGATGTCGGTGATGAGCAGGGCGGTCGCGCCGACCGTGCCGAGCGCGGCCGCGTTGATGTGAGTGACTAGGGACATCAGCTTGTCGGCGAGCTGAGGCGAATCCAGCGCGATATAATGGAGAATCAGCGGCTGAATCTGGTCGAGTCCTGCCAGGCGCTTGACCACCGAGAAGGCGAGTGCAAGCACCGGCACGATCGACAGGATCGCGGTGTAAGTTAGCGCCGACGCCCACAGCAGATCATTGTTGGCGATAAAATTGTCCGCGGCGAGAAGGAAAATCCAGGCCAGGTACCGCGGCGACAAAACCCCGCTCTCAGAGCCCTCCGCTTCAGGCTTTAGGCGATTTGCCAGGACAGCGAGATCGGTAGTCGGCATCGACGGCGCCCCGTGTTGGTTCCCGCGCGCGAATTCTACCAGATGCCCGGGAGCAGTCGTTCCGACTGGCTCGCGTAAACGGCGTACTGCTCGCCAAATCGGCTGAACATCCGGGCTTCTTCGTTGTGGATTTGCCTGCGCACGATCGCCGCGCCTCCCAGTAGCATCACAACCGCAGTGATCGGTGCGCCATATATCGCCGGCCATCCCATCCAGGCCAGGCACTGCCCAGCGTAGCCCGGATGGCGCACGTAGCGAAACAACCCGGTACGGATCAGTGGCCCGCCTTCGCTCAAAGTTTCGCGGGTTTGCAACGCTCGCTCGATCTGAATCTGCGCCACCAGCGCGATCCAGAATCCGGCCAGTCCCATCGCCAGGCCCGTCCCGGTGAGCCAGATCGGAGGTTCCCCGCCCGCGTAGAAATAAGTGCGTTCGAACGGAGCCGCAGCGAACACGATGAGCGTCGTCAAGTCGCCCGTCGGTCCCGAACACGCCTTGAGCATGTCGGCGTTAGACTGGGTATGCGCCGTCATGACGATCATGGCGACGCGAAATCCCGCGTATGCCGCGAGATAGGCGAGCACTTCAAGATGGTCGCCGAGATAATCGGTAATGCCGAGTCCGACCGCGAGCGCGCCGAACACCGCGACCAGGAAGATAACGAGCTCGACGGTTCGTAGACCGAGCGCGCGGCCAAATGAGCGACGGAGTTCCCGCGCTCGGTGAATGTCGGGTGGGGAGGCGGCACTTATGCCGTTTTCGGGCTGCGATGACACATCTTCGCCCATGAGTGCAACTTCCGTGATTGACGCGGCGGAATCAAGTATCCGAAGGGCTGTCGAGCATCTGAGTAGAAGGTGGTCTCTTCGCGGGAGTGAAAGCGAGACTCTCGACACGCCAAGCAGTGCGAATCGACGGCACGAAATTCTTTAGCAAAATTTCACGTCGATCAGCGGCCGCATAAGTTGTAGACTCTAATTATCGGATGTTACCGGGCGGGCCGTTCTCAGCAATCTGGGGACCTATGTTGAGCTTAGCTGGGGAAGGATAGATGGGGCGTTTGATCGTCCTGAATGACGCGGCGAGGACGCTGCGTCCGCGGGCGGCGCTTTTGGCTCGTCGGCGCCATCAGTTACATATTGTAGGACCCAGCAGTGAAGCCGATGTTACGCCGCGGCCGTCGACCGCCGATAAGGTCGAGAAGGTGGTATGGGTGGTGGCGCTATGGGCTCTCTTCATCGCGTATATCGTGGTGCTGACGCCGCCTGACTTCGGCCGCTCGGTCGTGCGCTTCCAGAGCCAGCCGATCCAGATGGCCAGCCCCTCCGCCAGCACCGACGTTCGCGAGCACGTCGGCGCCCCCGGCTCGCCGCGATTCTACGCCGCGATTCGGTAGCCGATCGCCGCAACCTCTGCGGCCTGAGCCATCTTCAGCGCAACGAAAATGATCGCCGCGGTGAGAATTATCGTCACCCACGCCATCGAACGAATCCGCCGCAACATCGAATTCACCTGCTCCACTGTGAACGCCGGCCCGTCGCCATGCGCGGCGACTTCCTCCTGCCGCCCGATTCGAAATGCCAGACCGAACGTCAGGTAGGTCTGCAAAAAGATCAGCAGGAAGGCCAGCAGCAGCTTGAGTGAAAGCGTCGAGCCGATTCGGCTGAAGTAATCCATCTTCATCGACGCCTTCAGATCGGTCAGCCGAATCGCGCCGGTTATCACCAGCACTCCCAGCACTCCAATCGAGAATGGATTGTAGAATTTCAGCCCCTTGATTAATGCGGCGCGGCGCGCAGGTTCGTCCGCGATCGTTTCCGCCGCCGGAATCAACATGTAGATCAGCGCGAATTGGACGCCGAGGTAGGCCGCCATCGCGAGCAGATGGAACCAGATCAGGATTTCAGTTTCGAGCATCGCTCGAATGGACTAACCGATGTAGCCGGTTACGGCAAGGATTGTGGCGCGTTGCCGAGCCTGCCACTCACTATCGAACCGAGGAGCGCGCATCGCGCCGAAAGAGGGTTAGTGGCTATGCTGTTCCTCGAGCCAGCGTTCGGCGTCGATCGCCGCCATGCATCCGGTGCCCGCGGCCGTGACCGCTTGCCGATAGATCCGATCGGCGACGTCGCCCGCGGCGAACACGCCCTCGACGTTGGTGTAGGTGGAACCGGCCAACACCACCAGGTAGCCGAATTCATCCATCTCGAGCTGACCCTTGAACAGATCGGTGTTGGGCTTGTGGCCGATCGCCATGAACACCGCGTCGGTTTTGACGTCGCTGCTCGCTCCGGTTCTGACATTCTTCAGGCGCGCGCCGATGACGCCGGTCTTGTCCGGCTGTCCGTGGATTTCCTCGATCACGGAATCCCAGATGAAACCGATCTTGGGATTCCGATGCGCGCGATCCTGCATGATCTTCGAGGCGCGCAGATGGTCGCGGCGATGGACGATGTCGACCTTGCGGCAAAACTTGGTGAGAAATGTCGCCTCTTCCATCGCGGTGTCGCCACCGCCAACCACCAGCGCGTCCTTATCCTTGAAAAAAAATCCATCGCAGGTGGCGCAAGCACTGACGCCGTAACCCATCAGCCGCTTTTCTGATTCGATCCCCAGCAGCTTGGCCGAGGCGCCGGTGGCGATAATCAACGACTCGGCAAAAATCGAGCGATCGTGGAGAACCAACTCGAACGGACGCTTGCCGAGCCTGGCCTCGGTGACGTCGCCTTCGATGAACCTGGTGCCGAAGCGCTCGGTCTGGCGGCGAAACACTTCCATCATTTCCGGACCCTGGATGCCGTGTTCGAAGCCCGGATAGTTCTCGACCTCGGTCGTGATCGTGAGCTGGCCTCCCGGCTGCGAACCGGAGATTACGATTGGCGAGAGATTGGCTCGCGCGGTGTACAGCGCCGCGGTGAGCCCGGCGGGACCGGAACCGAGTATCACGACCTTGTGCGTTTCGCTTGTCATAACGAGTCCCAGTACCTTAGTTCTCTCATTAGTGTATATCTACGATAAGCCGAAGTAAGTTCCTAATGGCCGCGCCGATTCGAAACCGCCGACCGGCACGCTATCAGGCAGGCACTATCATGGCAGGCAAGAAATTACGCGTCGTCCGCCGCAGGCTGCGCGTCGTGCGCAAGCTGACTCATCTCGACGCCGAGGGGCGCGCGAAAATGGTCGACGTCGGCGACAAGGCGGTGACTCGGCGTGAAGCCGTCGCACGTGCGCTGGTGCGGATGAACCCCGCCACGCTCGAGGCGATCATGCAAAGCAAGCTCGAGAAGGGCGGGGCACTGGCGGTGGCGCGATTGGCCGCAATCATGGCCGCCAAGCGCACGTCCGAGACTATTCCGCTCTGCCATCAGATTCCGCTGCAAGTGGTTGAAGTTGATTTCCGCCCGGACACGGCGCGTGGCATTCTCGAGATCCAAACGCGCGCCGTGACCGAAGCGCAGACCGGTGTCGAGATGGAAGCGCTGACGGCGGCCAGCGTCGCCGCGCTGACGATTTACGACATGGCCAAGGCGATCGATCGTGCGATGGTTATCGACGCCATCCGGCTGGTGAGCAAGCGCGGCGGCAGGAGCGGCGAATTCGTGCGCCCGGGCGAATCTGAGTGGCCGCAATCCTGAGCCGATCTGCTAGCTGACCCTCACCAGACATCCATGAAGTACGCTGATCGCGAAACTCCGACGCCGGCGCCGCGCGTCGTTTTGAAGCGCGGGCGCGAAGGCCCCGTTCGCGGCGGCAGTCCGTGGATTTTTTCGCAGGCGATCCAGCGCGTTGAACCCTCCGATCTGATCGCCGGTTCATCGGTCGATTTGTTCAGCGCCGACGGGGCGGCGCTCGGATTCGGTTACTACAATCCGGCGACGACGATCGCCGTGCGGATCCTTGGATGGGGCGCACAATCCGGTCATGAAGAAATCGATCGCATCATCGATCGCCGTCTAAGCAACGCGCTGGAGCTTCGGCGCCGCATCATCCGCGGCGATACCAACTGCTATCGATTACTCAACGGTGACGGTGACGGACTTTCGGGCGTCGTTGTCGATCGCTACGGCGATGTTCTGGTGATGCAGCTGCTGACCGCGGGTGCGGATCGGATGCGCGAGCGGATCGTCGTTGCACTGGAGCGATTGCTCAAGCCGCGCTCGATCGTCGAACGAAGCCAGGGTGCGGTTCGCCGCGAAGAGGGATTGGACGATCGCATCGGCTCGGCGTCGGGCGCGCCGATAACCGAGCTGGTGATCATCGAGAACGGCATCACGGTAGGCGTCGACCTCGAGCACGGGCAGAAGACCGGATATTTTCTCGACCAGCGCGAGAACCGCGCGGCATTCGGCGCGCTCGCTCAAGGTGCGCGTGTACTCGATGCATATTGCTATTCGGGCGGCTTCGCGCTGGCTGCGATCAAGGGCGGCGCCAGTCACGTGACTGCGATCGACAGCTCGGAACGAGCGCTGGGATGGGCGCGGCGCAATCTCGAGCTCAACAGCTGTTCCTCGGCAGCCATCGATTTGATTCATGACGACGCCGCGAAGTACCTGTCACAAATCAAAGCGCAATTCGATTTGATCGTGCTCGATCCGCCGCCGTTCGCACGCAGCCGCAAAGACGCCGAGCGCGCCGAGCGTTTGTATCTTGAACTTAACGCGTTTGCGCTTCGCGCGCTGGCGCCGCGTGGCCACCTGATGACGTTCAGTTGCTCGGCGCATGTTCGCGGTGAAGATTTTGTCCGCACCGTCCGCTTCGCGCAGGCCAAGGCGTCGCGTCCGATGCGAATCCTCGCGCACCCCGGCGCCGGACTGGATCATCCGGTGCTGCTCGGCCACGCCGAAGGCGACTATCTCACCGGCCTTCTGCTGAGCGCGCTCGCTTAACCGACAGCGTCATCCAGCCGAAATCGGGTCGGAGAGCGTAGAGCGGCGCATCCCGATCAGCATCATAACCAGGCATCCCACTATCGCGATCGCGACGCTGAAGAATCCGGTGGTTACCACGATTTCTTGCCACGGCTTCGCAACGTGCGCGCCAGTGAGCGGCGAGAGAGCCGCGGTGCCGAAGACCGCGGCGAGAGTCGTGAAGACCCAGTTGCCGTATGTTCCCCATAGCGCCGCCCAGTAGGCCGTCGCGTTCCATCGTGAGGACAGTCGCAACTCGTGCCAAACCGCGCCGAGCGCAATTACAAACGTTCCGTTCATCACGCCCTCCAGATGCGCCGCGAGGCCCATCCGGATGTTTTTGAACTGCGGTTCCGCGAGTCCGGTCAATAATCCCAGCAGGAACAGGAGCATTCCGTGCCAGATGAGGCTGCGCTTCACGTCTTCGATTTTCATGGCGGTCCTCCCCGGATAGGCGGCTGGCTTGCGGTCGAGCAAAGTAATACGAAAACCGTCGCCGGGAAATAAGCGCGGTCACGCATAAAACGTTCGCGTGATTGGGACCGGGCACGCTAACCTATTGATAGAGCGAGAGATGATTTGCTGACGTGACGTGGAACGACGCTTCGGAGAGCGGCCTATGAGACTCGAGCGGCTTGATCATTTCGGAATCGAAGTTTCCGATCGCGAACGCGCCGAGCGCTTTTATACTGGTGTGCTCGGCTTGTCTGTTGTCGCCCGTTTCGGCGATCAAACGCTGCTCGATTGCGGCGGGCAGAACCTCGCGCTGTTCGTCGTTCCGAGGCCGCCGATCGACGCCGCCGAACGCAATCGCAGAATCTCGAATCCGCTCGGCAAGGGCCATTTCGCCTTCAACGTGAATCGCTTCGATTTCGAGACCGCCAAGGAGGAATTCACCGCGGCGGGAGTCGAAAGCGCCGAGCCGATCGATTGGGGCGACCACGATTGCCTCTACTTTCTCGATCCCGACGGCAACCTGCTCGAACTGATCAGCAATCGATGAGAAATTCGATCGCCTTGGCGATCGATTGAAAGACGCGATCGCGGATTAGCCGCGGCCGGCCGGAGCGCTCAGGCTTTCGACCGCGCGAGACTGCGAGAACTCGAAGCTGCCCGGCTCGAAAGCCTCGCTGGACTGGAGCACGATCCGGATCCCGAACTGGCGATCGAGTTCCTCGAGCGCTTCGGAAGCGTGATCGTAGAGATAGCGCGCGATTTCAGGATTCAGCTTCACCACCAGCATGTCGATATTGCGGCGATGACTGGCGTCGCGCCGGATTGCACGCAGCATCTCGCCCGCCAGCGTCGCGATCGATTTCACCACGCGCCGCCCTTCGCATCGCGGACACTGCTCGGTCAGCAACTGCTCGAGGCTCTCGCGCGTTCGCTTGCGCGTCATCTGCACCAATCCCAGTTCCGAGATCTTGAGCATCGTGGTGCGCGCGCGATCGCGCTTGAGCGCCTGCGCGAATGCTTCGCTGACCCGCTTGCGATTGGTCTCCTTCGACATGTCGATAAAATCGACGATGATGATCCCGCCAATATTGCGCAGGCGCAGTTGATTCACCACCTCGCCGACCGCTTCGAGATTGGTCTTCAGCACGGTCTCTTCCTGGCTGCGCTTGCCGACGAAGCGGCCGGTATTGACGTCGATCGCGGTCAGCGCTTCCGCCTGGTCGAAAACCAGGTAGCCGCCGGACTTGAGACTCACCTTGCGATCGAGCGCGCGCTCGATTTGCGGCTCCACGTTGAACTGGTCGAAGATCGGCTGATCGCCTTCGTACAGCAAAACCCGCGAACGCAGCCGCGGCATGTATTCTTGCACGGTGCTCAGGATTCGCTCGTAAGTCGCTCGATCGTCGCATCGCAGATGATCGATATCGCTCGAGAACATGTCGCGAATCACGCGCAGCGACAGGTCGAGATCGTTGTACAGTAATGACGCCGGCGCGCTGCTCTCGCTCTTCTTGACGATCGACCCCCAAAGCCGCGTGAGAAAACCGATATCCTGCTGGATCTCTTTCTTGCTGACGCCCTCGCACGCGGTGCGGATTATGAATCCGCCCTCGGCAGGCCGGATTTCGTTGACCGCCTCGCGCAGGCGCGCGCGCTCTTCGGCACTCTCGATCCGGCGTGATACGCCCAGGTGCCTCGTGGTCGGCATATAAACCAGATGGCGTCCGGGGAGCGAGACGAACGACGTCAGCCGTGCGCCCTTGGTGCCCATCGGCTCCTTGGCGATCTGAACGATAATCTCCTGGTTGCGCTTGAGCTGTTGCTCGATCGGCAATCGCGTCCGCGCGCGGCGTCGGCGACGGCGCCTTCGAGCAGGGGCGGGCGCATTTTCGCCACCGCCTTCTTCGGCTGGCGCGCCTTCCGATAGCGGCGCTCCATCGTCCGGTTCGGGTTCGGTTTCGATCTCGGTTTCGACCTCGGCGTCGTCCATCTCTTCAGCGACTTCGCCGAAAGCGTTCACCTCGTCGAGAAAATCCGACACGTGGAGAAAGCCGGCTTTCTCCAGGCCGATGTCGACGAATGCCGCCTGCATCCCAGGCAACACGCGCACAACTTTGCCCTTATAGATATTTCCCGCCAGCCCTCGGCGCTCGTCGCGCTCGACGTAGAATTCAGTCAGAACGCTGTCTTCGACTAACGCAACGCGCACTTCGAGCGGGGACGCGTTGATGAGGAGTTCCCGCTTCACGCTTCACTCATCCGCGAACATTAACACCATATGCCTTTGTATCGGCAATCAGACCGTAGGACATCCACTGAATCAAGCCGCGCCGGATTGGGTAGGTGCTCGAGCCGAGCTAGCGGCAACGGCAGTTTAGAAATCTCTGGCAGCCTCGTATCACCCATCCCCTCATACCACGAACTGCAACGCCATCATACGAGCGGCGCGAGGCCCCCGCAAGACAGCGTAACGGCGGCGAAAGCGACGTGTATTATCTTGACTTGAAGGAATATAGCCGGTATTCGTTTTTGCGAGTGCCTGTCTCCGCGCAAACCCTCTCCTCACCCGCGGCAGCAACTCCGCTGCTCAGCACTAAGGTTTTGGTTCTCAACCGGTCTTATTTGCCGGTTCACGTGACCTCGGTCAAGCGCGCCTTTGCGCTTTTGTACCAGGGCGTAGCGAGAGTGGTGGACGAACAGTACCGCACCTTCGATTTCGAAAGCTGGCGTCATCTGTCGATCGAGGTTCATCACGAGCGGATCGGCGTGGTCGGCGGCGTGATCCGGGTGCCGCGCGTCCTGTTGTTGCTGGCTTACGAGCGGGTTCCCAAGCGGCATGTGCGGTTCTCGCGATTCAACATCTACGCCCGCGACGGCAACACCTGCCAGTATTGCGGCAAGCGCTTCGTGCGCACCGACCTCAACCTCGATCACGTGGTGCCGCGCTCCCGCGGCGGCGTCTCGACCTGGGAAAACGTCGTATGCTCGTGTCACGCGTGTAATCGGCGCAAGGGCGGGCGCACCCCCGAAGAGGCCGGCATGCTGCTGATCAAGAAGCCTCATCGCCCGCAATGGACGCCGCTTAGCGCCGAGACCTTCAGCCTCCGCCGGCATCGCGAATGGATGCCGTTTCTCAACACCGTCGATACCGCCTACTGGAACACCGAACTGGCGCGGGATTAATCCTTCGCTCGCGTAAATCCCCAATATATTGGGGTGGTTTGCGTCATCTGCACGCATCCTATTGCGTTTAACTTGACGCTGAAGTCCGCCTCTGGGATAAAGATCGTGGTGGATGTGGAGAACAGGGCGGTGAGACGGTATGCGTCTAAAATGCCTCGAGATCGTCGGATTCAAGTCTTTTCTTGAACCCACGACAATAAGCTTCGATCCCGGAATTACGGCTGTCGTCGGGCCTAACGGCTGCGGCAAGTCCAACGTCGTCGACGCCATCCGATGGCTGCTCGGCGAGCAGACCGCGTCGCGCCTGCGCGGCAAACTGATCGAAGATCTGATCTACGCCGGCAATGACTCGCATCCTGCGGCCGGAATGGCGCAAGTCTCCCTGACTCTCGAAGCCGAGGACGAGCGCCCGCTGCCCGAGCCTTATGCCGGGCTGAGCGAGGTCGAAGTCACACGCCGCGTTTATCGCTCGGGCGAATCGGAATACCTGATCAACAAGATTGCCTGCCGGCTGAAAGACATCACGGAATTTTTTATGGCCGCGCAGGTTCACAGCCGCGGCTACGCGATTATCGAGCAGGGCAAGATCGAGGAGATTATCCAGGCCAAGCCGGTCGAGTTGCGCTCGCTAATCGAAGAGGCTGCCGGGCTCGCGCTGTTCAAAGGCCGGCGCGAAATCAGCGAACGCAAGCTCGAGCGGGTGAAGGAAAATCTCGCGCGGCTCGACGACGTGCTGAGCGAGATCGAACGCCAACTCGGCTTCGCCCGCCGCCAGGCCAAGAAGGCCGAGGCCTACAAAATCATCAAGGCTGAGTTGACCGAGCTCGAGCGATTGGCCGCGGCCCGACGCCTGTTGGTCCAATACGCCGAGCTGGAAACTCAATCCGGCCGCGCCGCCGAGCTTGAGAGCGAAGCGGGCGCGGAGCGAATCCGCCACGGCGAGATGCAAGCCGCGGTCGAAAACTCGAACGACGCGCTGCAGGCCGATCGCGAGCGTGAGACGGCGGCTTCACGCGAATTCGAAAATCTGAAAGCCGGCGCGATCGAGCGCGCCCGCACGCGCGCATTTATCCAGCGGCGGCTGGCGGCGCTCGACGAGCTCGAACCAAGCCTGATCGCGCGTGCGCGCGAGCTGATCGTGAAAGCCACTGCCGC
>Ga0335078_10015398_pt1 | contig 11354 bp, 7 predicted proteins | sample Lox_Sample_32_FD_206711 | JGI IMG/M metagenome (GOLD analysis project Ga0335078, IMG submission 206711) | Soil microbial communities from Loxahatchee National Wildlife Refuge, Florida, United States - Lox_Sample_3.2 | ecosystem: Environmental > Terrestrial > Soil > Wetlands | place: USA: Florida...
ACGGGAAACTCCAAGCCCTTGGCGGCGTGCACGGTCATCATCCGCACGGCATGAGCACTTTCCTCCGGCTCGGGCGCGACAATTTGTCCACCCGCCTCGCGGTAGTATGCGAAGTACTCCAGAAAGGCATCCAGTTTCCAGGATTCGCTCTTGCCCTGCCACTCCTCCAGGAACTTCTGGAAGGCTTCCACGTATCCGGCGTCCGGATCCTGGGGCAGGAAGCTGAGGTCCAGGCGGCCCATCAACCGCCGCAGCACCGCCGACGCGGGGGCGTGCTCGGCGTAATGGTGCAGTTCAGTCAGCAAGCGCTTCAGTTCCGGCCACCCGGTTTGCTCCAGCCGGTTCGATTCCCCCGACTTTTGCCAGGATTCCAGCACGTCGTAGAGCGAGCACCGGCCACGCAACGCCTGTTGTCGCGCTTCCAGGGCCAAATCCTCCGGGAAGTTCCACCGCGGCGTCAGGAGCACGCGCGTCAGGCTGACATTGTCATGCGCGGAATGGATGATGTTCAGGTAAGCGATAAGGTCGCGCAGGATTACGGTGGAGAGAATCGACAGGCCGCGAATGGCGAAGGGAATCTTGCGCCGGCGAAACTGTTCCACCAGGGGATCGCGGTATCCGTGGGCGCGGTAGAGCACCGCAATGTCGCCCGGCGGCGTCCCGCGTTGGATGAGCCGCTCCACCTCATCGGCGATCCACGCCGACTCGCTGATGAAATCGGGTGATTCCAACAGGTAGACCTTTGCGCCCTCCTCCCGGTTGGCTTGAAGTTTCGGCTTGGCCTGGTAGCGGTCGTTCTTCGCGATCAGGACATCCGCGACGCGCAGAATCCGCTGGGTGGAGCGGTAATTGGTGTCAAGAAAAACCGTCTCGTGACCCGGAAAGGCGTCATCGAACATTTTGAAGGCGCCGTGGGAAGCGCCGCGGAAACGGTAGATGGCTTGATCGTCGTCGCCCACCGCGGTGATGTTGTAAGGCGGTTTCACGAGGCGCTTCAACAGCTCCACCTGCGCGTAGTTCGTGTCCTGAAACTCATCCACCAGCACGTAGTGAAAGGCCCGGCGATAGGATTCCAGGACCTCCGGTTCACGGTCGAAAAGGCGGACCGTCTCGGGAATCAGGCTTCCCAGGCTGGAGGCTCCGGCTTCCTCGATCAGCTTGCGGCTGTTGCGGAACACGCGCGCCAGTTCCTGCTTCTTCTGCACCTCCTCAAGCATCAGGGCGCGCTCGGGCGGCTCCAGGGAGGCGGCCACCGCCTGGTAGTCCCTTTCCATCGCCTCGGTGTAGCGCTCAAAATCCGTGGGCTCAATCAGCTCATCCTGGCACCGCGAGAAGAATTCGTTGAGTGAATGGAGAAACGCGCCGGGCTCCGCGAGCTTCTGGTAGAACTGGAGCTCCAGGCTTTCCATCCGCCGGCGGAGAAAGATCCACACGTCGATTTTGTCGAGCAAGGTGCGCTCGAAATGCCGCTTGCGCAGCACTTCGTAGCAGAAAGCATGGAAGGTGGAGATGTGGGGCACCGGGCCGATTTCGGGCAGCGCTTCGCGCACGCGCCGCTGCATCTCCCGCGCCGCCTTCTCGGTGAAAGTCAGCGCCAGGATGTTTTCCGGTTGCGTTCCCGGTCCGGCGCAAGCCCCGTTGCGGGTCACGGAACTGGGGAATTCCGCAAACAGGGCGGGATCTTCTGAGGAGCTTTCCGATCCCGTCAGGAGATGTACAATGCGCTGCGTGATGACGCGTGTCTTGCCGCTGCCGGGCCCGGCAATAATCAGCAGCGGGCCTTCCCCGTGCTCGACGGCCTTCAGTTGTTCGGGGTTCAGCGTGAAAGCTGAGCTCATCAACTTATTATTTCGCGAAGCCTCACCGGGAAGCAAGTGGAGGGGATCGAATCATCGGGCCATCGGGTCATCGGATCATTTCATCCTTAACTGTCCTCGACCTGTTACAATCGCGCCTATGCCGCCCGCTTTTGACGTTCAATCTGCGTCGATACTGCGCGACGAACTGCTGAAGCCCTACACGACGTTCAAGGTGGGCGGGCCCGCACGTTTTTTCATTCCGGCGAGATCAATCGATGAGGCTCGTAATGGCGTGGCATTCGCGGGAAACCAGAACCTGCCGCTCTTCATACTGGGAGGTGGAAGCAACATCCTGGTGAGCGACCGCGGGTTTCCGGGAAAGGTCGTGCATCCGGTTTTCCAGGGGATCTTTCCGGTCCACGAAGATGAGGAAACCGTGACCCTTGAAGTAAACGCCGGCGAAGCGTGGGACGATGTCGTCAGCTATGCAGTGGAGAAGGGCTGGTGGGGAATAGAAAATCTTTCCCACATTCCCGGACAGGTGGGCGCGGCGCTGGTGCAGAACATTGGCGCCTATGGGCAGGAAGTGGGCAATGTCGCCCACTCGGCCGAGGTGGTGGAAATCGCAACCGGCTCAGTCCGCGTCCTCAGCGCCGCCGATTGCGACCTTGGCTACCGGCGAAGCATCTTCAATACGACGGCGCGGGGACAGTTCATCATCGTGCGGTTGTCGCTCCAACTCCGCAAGCACGGACTCCCGAGGTTGAATTATCCAGATGTGCAAGATTACTTCCAGGAACGGGAAATTGCCCAACCTTCCCTTCGCGAGATCCGGGAGGGCATCATCTCCATCCGCGACCGCAAATTCCCCTTTCCGCGCGAAGAACGTGGTGGGAATGCTGGCTCGTTTTTCAAGAATCTCGCACTCACCGCAACCGAATATGAAATGCTCCTTGAGAGAGTCCGGCGGGACTTTCCGGAGCGGGATCTGGCAGGTTTGGAGGAAATACGAAGTCGCACGCGCTCCCCGGTCCCCATCAAGATTCCCACGGCTTTCCTGATCGATATCTGTGGGCTCAAGGGGTACTGCATAGGCGGCGCGCAGGTGAATGATGCCCAGCCGCTGGTGCTTCTCAACCGCGGCGGAGCGACGGCGCAGGATGTGCTCGCGCTGGCCCAACATGTGCGCCGAACCGTTCACCACCGCACGGGCATGACACTTGCCATCGAGCCAGAACTGGTAGGCTTCACCAAAGAGGAGATTTACGATTTCAGTAAGGTGGAATGAGGCACAACGGAAGGTTGCTACATGCTGACTGCCCGGTTCTTTACTGCCATGCCCGGCGCTAACTTGTTCGCAGGCCGGTTCCTGACTCTTCACTCTTCACCCATCGCTCATCACTCCGCCCTTCTGGCATTCGTCTGGCCTCAGCCTCTGGCGCCGATGCATAACCTCGGAGTTTCCGCGCTTTTCGCGACGCTGCCGCTCGCCGTGGTCCTGATCTTCATGGGAGGGCTGCGCAAGAGCGGCGCTCTATCGGCCGGCCTCGGTCTGGCGACCGCGTTTGTCCTGGCGGTTTTTGTGTGGGGGATGCCGTTCCCCTTGGCCGTTGCAAGCGGGTTGTTTGGATTTGCCTATGCGGTCTGGCCCATCCTCTGGATCGTCTTTGCCGCGCTGTGGCTTTACAACCTTTCAGTGGACATCGGCAACTTTGATTTGCTGCGCCGGTGGATGAGGGACCACGCCTCCGGCGATCCCTGCATCCAGGCGATCCTGGTGGCGTTTTGTTTCGGCGCTTTGCTGGAGGGCACGTCGGGCTTTGGTTCTCCCGTGGCGGTGGCCGGCTTCCTCCTTCTAGGCCTGGGCTTCACGGCACGCCGGGCGGTCACGCTGGCCCTGATTGCCAACACCACTCCGGTGGCGTTCGGCGCCCTGGGTATTCCCATCGTAGCCTTAGCGAATGTAACCGGGTTGAATCTGCTGAAACTCTCCGCCATGGTAGGGCGGCAGCTTCCGTTCCTATCCTTAATCCTGCCCGCCTACCTCGTTCTGGTAGTGGCCGGCGTCAGGGGCCTGAAGAGGGCGTGGCCGGCGGCGTTGGTGGGCGGGGGATGTTTCGCGTTGGCGCAGTTCGTTTGCTCGAATTTCTGGGGGCCTTATGCGGCCGACATTGTCGCGGCCATGGTCTCCACCGCGGGAGTCATAGGCCTGCTGCGGGTGTGGCAACCCGCCCTCAGCTTGGCCCCCGGGGACGCAACACCCGGCCACGTCCCGGTCTCCCCGGAAGACGCCCTGTCCGGCCGGCAAGCCCTGGCGGCGTGGGCTCCGTGGGCGTTGCTGGCGGGCGTGATGGTATCCTGGTCTTATTTGAAACTCTTCCCGGTCGGCCAGAAGCTACTCCCCGTACCTCACCTGCACAACGAGGTCTTCATCACGCTCTATAAGAAAGGCTACGCGGCCATCTTCAACTTCCAGCCCCTGGCAGCCGGTACCGCAGGCCTGGTGGCGATTCTGCTGACTGCCCTGTTTCTCCGCACACCGCCGGGCACCGTTTTGAAATCGGGTGTGAAAACTCTACGCCAGCTCCGCATGCCGGGATTGACCGTGGGACTGATCGTCGCCCTCGCATACCTCTACAACTACTCCGGGATGGCTTATACGCTGGGAGCGTTTCTGGCCGGGATGGGAAAGCTCTTCCCGCTGGTCAGTGGATTTCTGGGCTGGATCGCTTGTTTCTTGAGCGGCAGCGACACGGCCAGCAACCTCCTCTTCGGAAATCTGCAGGTGGCGGCTGCCCATCAGATTGGCGTAAGTCCCATTCTTCTGGCCGCCACCAACTCTTCCGGGGCAGTAACGGGGAAGATGATCTCTCCGCAGAATATCGCCGTGGGAGTGACAACCGTGGGCCTGGTGGGGCATGAAGGCGACGTGGTGCGGTCCACTCTCGGCCATAGCCTGCTATTGGCGTTGTTGCTCAGCCTGATCGTCCTGGCGCAAGCGTATTGGCTGACCTGGATGATTCCGTGAGAGCAAGGGTGGCGGTGGACCCGCAATCGGCACAAGCAAACGGGTTCCTCCTCCGCCTGCCCATTGAGTCAGGCCGTCTGACGGCCGTCTGCGGCTTTTTGCATCCCGTTCCGTGGTAGACTGTGCCGGGAGTTGATCCATGAACCGCGCCGAGGACTGGTTGGGACAAGCGGAAAGAGATATCCAGTTCGCAGCAACGGCTGCCTCAACTGGCCATCATGAATGGGCCGCGTTCATCGCCCAACAGGGAGCGGAGAAAGCGGTAAAGGCGCTGGTGCAATCGCTCCGGGGATCGGTGCGGGGCCACTCCATCACGGAGATCCTGCGAAATCTTCCCCCATCCGTCGTGGTCACCCAGGAACTACTCCAGTGCGCGCAAGCGCTAGACAGAGTGTACGTCACTTCCCGTTACCCGAACGGGTTCGCCTCCGGGCGGCCGGCGGACTATTTTAATGGGACCGAAAGTCGGGACTTGCTTGATTATGCGCGACGAATCTTCGAGTTCTGTAGAAGTCAAATTCCTCGACCTGGACCAGGTGCTCCGTGACCTGCGCTGCGCCGCGGCTGAAGCCAAGCGCGCCTATCCGGAGATCGTCAAAGTCTACTTGTTTGGCTCCCTGGTCAAGGGAAACTGGACGGCGGACAGCGATGCCGACTTGATCGTTATTGCCCGCAGGGAATTTCCCGATTTTGTCCGGAGCCGTAGCGCCTACCAGATTTTCACGTCGTCGATCTCGACGGACACGCTGGTTTACTCGGAACGCGAATTCGAGCAACTTCGGACTGACCCCTCCAGCCTCGTGGCACTCGAGTTCCCCTTCATGACGGAGTTGTAATGTCGACGGCCCGGCAGGACGCAAATACGGACGCAGTAGAAATCCCCGTGACGGGACTCGACACGGCGGCGAAGCCCAGGTCCGCCTTCTTCGCATTGGTCGAAACGCTGCGCCCCCAGCAGTGGGTCAAGAACGGTTTTGTTTTTGCCGCCCTGATCTTCTCCCAGAGTCTCACACGCTGGGACCGCTGCTGGCAGGTCCTGCTCGCCGCCTTCGCATTCTGCCTGGTTTCCAGCGCCGCTTACTGCCTGAACGATATTCGCGACGCGGCGGAAGACCGCCATCATCCCTTGAAGAGGCTCCGGCCGATCGCTTCCGGGCGGCTCACCCCTCTGACGGCCGGAGTTGCGGGCGTGATCCTGGCGTGCGGTGGACTGGTGGTGGCCTGGAAGCTGGGCCGTGGGTTTTTTGGAATCGTGCTGGCCTATCTCGCGCTCAATGTTCTCTATTCCACCCTTTTGAAGAAAGTCTTTCTCCTGGATGTATTCATTGTGGCGGCGGGTTTCCTGTTTCGCGTGATTGGCGGGGGTCTGGTGATTCATGTCGCCATATCCCCCTGGTTGATTGTGTGCACCACCCTGCTGGCCCTCTTTATCGCCCTCAGCAAGCGCCGCCATGAGTTGGTCATGTTGGGCAGGCGCGCTTCCGATCACCGCGCCATCCTGGCCGAATATTCTCCTTACTACCTGGACCAGCTCATCAGTATCGTTACTGCTTCCACGGTTGTTACGTACGCGCTTTATACGCTGTCGCCGGATGTGCAAAACAAGTTTCCCGGCAAACGGCTGGAGATGACCATTCCGTTTGTGTTATTCGGCATTTTCCGTTATCTCCACCTCATTCACCATCGCGACCAGGGGGGGAATCCCACCCGGTCCCTCTTTACCGATCCGGTATTGCTTTCGGTAGTGCTTTTTTGGGCGGCAGCGGTGATTTTGATTATCTATCTATAAATGACACCTGCCTTCACGATACAAGCGCTCAGCGGCTGGGGCCGTTACCCGGTGGAATTGTGCCACCTCTTTCGGCCGGAGAAGCGCAGCGAGGTGGCGGCCACAATGGCATCGGGCTTGCAACCCTCTTACATTTCGCGCGGCCTGGGGCGGAGCTATGGTGACGCTGCCCTGAATAAGGATGCCGGCGTAATCTGGCATGCGCTCCTGAACCGGTTTCTCTCTTTCGACCGTGCTTCCGGCATCCTCGAATGCGAAAGTGGGGTAAGCCTTGCCGAGATTATTCATTACTTCCTCCCTCGCGGTTGGTTTCTGCCCGTAACGCCGGGGACAAAGTTCGTAACCGTGGGGGGAGCCATTGCCGCGGACATCCACGGTAAGAACCACCACAAAGACGGGTCCTTTTCCAACTTCGTCCTGGACTTTCACCTGCTCACACCTACCGGTGAAGTCATGCGCTGCTCACCTGCCTCCAACCCTGATATCTTCTGGGCAACGGTGGGCGGCATGGGCTTGACGGGGATGCTCCTGGCGGCCCGAATTCAACTGCGAAGGGTTGATTCGGCCTATGTGTACGTGGACTATTACAAGGCTGTCAACCTCGAAGATGCCTTGGCGACCATGGAAGAGTCCGACGAGCGCTATGACTACTCCGTGGCATGGATTGACGCCCTGGCCACGGGAAAAAACATGGGCCGCAGCGTGCTGATGAGAGGCAATCACGCGGCCGGGACCGAATTGCCGGCACGACTGCGGGAATCGGGACGCGGAATCGGAGGTAATTCAGGGGTTCCCCTGCGCCCCCCATGGAACCTCTTCATGGACTTCCCCTCGGGGATGTTGAATCGGCTGACGGTGACGGCCTTCAATACAACCTACTATGCCCTGCATCGCACCGCGGCCCGCCAACTGGTGGGCTTTGAAAAGTTCTTCTATCCTCTGGATGCCCTCGACCACTGGAACCGGATGTACGGCAAGCGCGGCTTTGTTCAATACCAGATTGCGCTTCCCCAAGCGAGCGGCCGCGCCGGCCTGCGAACCATCCTGGACCGCATGGCGAGATCCGGCCGCGCTTCGTTCCTGGCGGTCCTGAAGCGATTTGGTGATTCCGGCCCCGGCCTGCTTTCCTTTCCCATGCGCGGCTACACACTGGCCCTGGATATTCCCGCTGCGCGCGGTCTGGTGCCTTTTCTCCACGAACTTGACCGGATGACTTTGGACCATGGTGGCAGGATCTACCTGGCAAAGGACGCAGTGCTGCGCCCCGGGGACTTTGCCGCCATGTACCCCAGGCTCGATGGGTTTCGAGCCATTCAGAGGAAGCTGGATCCAAAGAGATTGCTATCCTCCTCCCTGGCGAGAAGGCTTCGGATTTGTGATTTGTGATTGGAGATTGACGGGCCCTCGCATTCAGTCCGGCAGAGTTATCGTTGAGGGATGATATTCGATCACAAATCTCCAATCCCGGATTCCTACGTAAGAGGTGCGCGTGCCAACTGTCTTGATCCTGGGAGCGAATGCCGGCATCGGGCGGGCGTTGGCGGTGGAGTTCGCCACGCACCAGCGCGATCTTATTCTCGCCGGGCGCGACCTCGAGGAACTTCACGCCCTCGCCGCCGACCTGCACCTTCGCTACAACGTTAACGCCCGCGCCCAGGAAGTCGATGTGCTCAACTTCGAAGCCATGGAATCAGCGTTGGGAGGTTGCCTGAGCGATTCCTTGGAGGGAGTGGTTCTCTGCACGGGCTACCTGGGTGATCCTGAGAAAGCCCGCGGCGATCTGCAGGAGGCCCGCCGCATTCTGGACACAAACTTCACCGGCTCGGCGCTCGCCCTTCAATACCTCGCCAACCATCTCGAGCACCAAGGCAAGGGATTCATCTGCGCGCTCTCCTCGGTCGCGGGGGACCGCGGCCGCCAAAGCAACTACCTCTACGGTTCCGCCAAAGGGGGATTGACCACTTACCTTCAAGGCCTGCGTAACCGGCTGCACCACAGCGGTGTCAAAGTCATCACGGTGAAACCGGGCTTCGTGGATACCCGCATGGTATTCGGAAAGGGGAAGCTGCCGCTGGTTGCCTCTCCTGAGGTTGTAGCCGGGAGCATTTACCAGGCGGTGAAACACGGAAGGGATGTGGTTTATGTTCCCTGGTTCTGGCGGATAATTATGCTCCTCGTGTGCTCGATCCCTGAAGGGCTGTTTAAGAGACTCCGGCTGTAACCCTTGGCACCCCAATTGCCAGTAATAATAGCCAGAGTGACTAGGACGTTCTAGAGGTATCTTTTCTTGTGCGCCTCTCACGTTCGGGCGGTGCATGGGAAGGCGTTTTTGTTGCAGCGAGTTAAGATCTATAGGGAACTCGGGTGTCTCAAGCGAGCCAGTGCTTGGAGACGCTCTTGACGCTTTGAGGGCGACAGAATATGGCAGGCGAACCTATTGACCGGCGGACAATAATTGTCAGGGTTGGTCTGCTGGGGGCTACTGCCGGAATTGTCGTCGGCCTTTTTGAGGCCGGTTTCATGCGCTTCTCGGTCTTCCCGGTCATAATGCCGCATGTGCCGTTCTCCTTCTGGTTTTTCGCTCCTCTCCTAGCCTCCATGGTTTTCGGGTCGCTGGGCTTGCTAGCGGGAGTGCTCGTCACGTTAACAAGGGCCCGCTTCCTTGGAATGGTCATCATCGCCGCCTTCGCCGGTCTGGCTGGCTGCTACCTGGCACGGGTCTTGCAATTCTCTCAATCGGGTAGCCCGTGGTATCCCGCGCTTCAGCCCTTCATTACGCCACTGGTTTTCTTTACGGTCGTTTCGGTCTGGATGTGGGGTGCCCTGTGGGCCACCCGGAAGCCGAATTCTCCTTTGGGCTTTTTGGCCGATGTGCCACAACGACTTTGGTCTGGAATAATCTACGCCGCGGTTGCCATACTGGCGGCCTATGTCGGGATTAGCCACCTTCCCGGTCAATTGACCGATTCGACTGCTCACGCCATGGGCAAGGGGCGATCTCCCAACATCGTGCTGATCGTGATGGACACGACGCGCGCCGACCACCTGTCTTCCTACGGATACTTCCGCAATACCACGCCGAATATCGATCAGCTTGCCAGGCGCGGAGTGCTTTTCGAGCATGCCGTCTCCGCATCGTCCTGGACACTGCCCTCGACGTTTTCCATGTTTACTTGTTTATTGCCCCACCAGCACGGCTCCGGCACAGATCGGAGCGTCGAGGCGCGCACCTTGGCGGAAATTCTTCGCGCGCGCGGCTATGAGACAGCAGGGTTCAATTCCAATCCGTACTGCGGCACGATTCCCTCGGGAGTGGGCCGTGGTTTTGAGAAGTACCTCGACAGCACCACCAGCATCGGTTACAGCTTGGCGGCAACGCGCATAGGGAATGAGTTCATAGAACCCTTCAGTGAGAGGTGGTTCCAGCATAGCCGCTTTAACCAGTTATCCGCTCGTCAGCTCAACGAAGAGATTTATTATTGGTACAGTCACCGCTCCGGCCACCCCTATTTCCTATACTTGAATTACAACGATGCCCATGACCCCTACGATATCCCTTCCCCTTACGATCATCGTTTCGGAAGCATTTCCCCGCATGCCAAACAACTGCTGCTTACGGCCAAGTTGAATCACGTCGCATTTTCTCCCAGCGAACGGGAAGGACTAATCGCCTCATACGACAATTGCCTGAGTTACATCGATAACCAGGTCGGAGAGTTGCTGCGCCTTCTGGAGCGTTCCCCCGAGTGGTCCAATACTTACATCATCGTCACCTCCGACCATGGTGAAGGTTTTGGCGAGCACCACTCCTATTCACATGGGTGGAACCTCTACCGGGAGCTCCTGCATGTGCCGCTGATTATCGCCGGCCCGGGGGTTCCCTCTGGCCTCCGGGTTCCGGACATTGCCGGAACGCGTCGTATCTTCTCAACGGCGCTGGAATTTGCGGGGGCAAAGTCACAGGTTCTAAGCAAGTCCAGCTTGACGCGTCTTTGGGCACCGGACAACGTCTCCAACAAACTTAAAGAGCACGTCATTTCGGAACTCGTAATAACCCAGATCGAGCCATGGGGGATGGGGAGGGCTGGGAGCAGGCCCCTCTTGCCTATTCCCCATGGCGTGATAGCCATCACCACGCCGGAGTGGCACCTCATTTACGGGCCGGGTGCCGGACACAGCGAGCTATACCATTGGCCAACGGACCCCTTGGAACAACATGACGTCTCCGATTTGCCCGAAAACCAAGCGGCGAAGGACTACCTCTCGGAAAGTGTGCTAGCGATTATTAGACGATCCTATCGACCCTGGCGTGACACCGACTATCTGCTGGCACTTTCCAGCCCCAATTTCTCGCCGGATTTGGAGGCCTCCAAACCGGTTGTGGTCTTTCCGGATGTACGGCTCCTCCCCCAGGGAATTGGCGCAGCACAAGCCATCTTTCCCCCTAACCAAACGGCTCCTCATCCCACGGATCCTGAGCAGGATTTGCTCGAGAGCCTTCCCTACACCGCGCGCTGACGGCGGCGTGTGTTGGACCAGTTGGCAAGTCCACACGTGATGTATTAAAGTTTCTCATCGATATGACCCCGCTGCGTCCCGCCCCATCATCCGAGACCCGGGAGAAGCCTGCGATTCCCGCCCCACCAACTCGCGCCGACCTCGGGGCCGCGTCTCTGCTTGTCGCGAGCCTATTGGGAATGTTCTGGAGAGCAGTATTCACCTCCGCGATGTTTTTCTA
>Ga0335078_10015399_pt1 | contig 11354 bp, 10 predicted proteins | sample Lox_Sample_32_FD_206711 | JGI IMG/M metagenome (GOLD analysis project Ga0335078, IMG submission 206711) | Soil microbial communities from Loxahatchee National Wildlife Refuge, Florida, United States - Lox_Sample_3.2 | ecosystem: Environmental > Terrestrial > Soil > Wetlands | place: USA...
TACCTCCTGATCGAACGCGCTTACCGCGGGATGTTCCGTACCCCGCAGAAATCCATCTATCCGGCTCCCATTCAAGGTGACCGTGACGGCGTAACACGGTCCCGAGCCAGCGGACATCCTGTAATGAACCTTCACTGGGTCGTTGGCGTGAACGCTTGCGACCGTTTCAGACCCGCCGCACGATTCATAAACAGAGAAAGTGTCGGGAACTTGCGCATGGGCGCAGGCCGCGGCGAGCCAGCCTGCGGTCAGTCCAGCCCGAAGCTTCCAGCCTCGTCTTCTGGTAGTCATCCTAGTTACTAATCGGCACTCCCTGCCGTTATTCTGAGGGCGCGGCGGCGCTAGGTCGATTAGGGGAATTCATCGATCACCCCTACTCGTCGCCTTAGCGCTTTTAAGCGGATCGCCGTAGCTCCGCGGGCGGAGGCGTACTAAACCGAACAGCATCCAGGGTTTGACCTGCTTACGGACACCTGCTCCACGGAAAGCCCCGGAGGCCGCCGGATTGCTGTATACTTACCCTCCGGGATCTTTTCCAACTCCGTTTTACTCACAGGTGGAGGCAGATATGTTCAAGAAGTGGATGGCGGCCGCGGCTATGATTGCCGGTGCGACGCTTGCGACAACGCCGTTGCAGGCCGCCGAGGACTTGAAGACCGTAGTCGACAAGTCGATGAAGGCCATGGGCGCGGAGAACGCCCATACTTTGGTCTTCGCCGGGGACGGCGCGAACGGCGCTGTTGGCCAGCCATGTAATCCCCATGACGACTGGTGGCGGCACTATCACGATCGAGATTACGTCCGCGGAGTCGATCTCGATATGCGAGCCTGGCACACCCAATTCACGCGGCAGGAGGGTGATCCCAAATCCTGCGGCGGCTCGGGGACCACGAATCCCTCGCCGGACCAGGCCACGAACCAGGTGGTTCAGGGCGGGCCGATGGCTACCTGGAATAATCAGCTTGAATATATTTTCCTGCCCGAAGGCTTCCTGAAGGTCGCGCTGGAGAAGAACGCGACGGTTTCCACGGAGACCATGAAGGGCAAGAAGTACACGGTTCTCACGTTCACTGGCGACAACAAGCAGCCGGTGAAGGGCTACATCGACGACATGGGTTATGTCGACCGCGTAGAAACGGTCATCGCTGGACAGGATCCGATCGGAGATGCCGTCTTCTCGATGGATTACGACAGTTACAAGGATTTCCGCGGGTTCAAGTTCCCGGCGCATATGGTGGAGCGACAGGGTCCCAAGGCTGCTCCGCCGAAAATTTTTGAGCTCAGCGTGCTGGACGCGCGAGTGAATGAGCCGGTGGATCTGAATCCTCCGGCGCGGGGGGGACGAGGCGGAGCTCCGGGCGGCGCAGCGGCGGGTGGTAGAGGCGGCGCGGGCGGCGGCGGACGTGGTGGACCTGGCGGGCCAGGCGGAGGCGGCGCTGGTCGCGGTGGCGCGGCAGTTGCGGAAGCCGGAGCCGGACCTGGTCGAGGTGGACCTGGCGGCGCGCCCGGTGGTGGTGGACGCGGTGGACCGGGTGGCGGTCGTGGCGCCGCAGTCGTTGCCGATGACGATTTGGGCGGCGGCGCATGGCTGATCACCGGCGGATACGGGGCGGTGGTCGTGAATCAGGGCGACTACGTCACCGTGATCGAAGGTCCGCAAAATGAGATGCGCGCCGAGCAGATCATCACCGAAGCCAAGAAGCTGGTTCCCGGCAAGCCGATTAAGTACGTCATTAATACTCACGCGCACTTCGACCATTCGGGCGGCTTGCGAGCGTTCGTCGCGGAGGGCGCGACCATCGTCACGAGCCAAGGCAACAAGGGCTATTACGAGATGCTGTTTGCCAATCCGCACACCATCCAGCCCGACAAGCTTTCGATGATGAGTCCGCAACCGAAGACCATGGTCGAATACGTGGGCGAATCCAAGAAAATGATGGGCGGCGGCAACGAGATCGACCTTTACCACGTGCAGAACAGCATGCATAGCGATGCGATGCTGATGGTCTATCTGCCGAAGCAGAAGGTGCTGGTGGAAGCGGACGAGTTCAACGTACTGAATCCGACTCCGACTGCGCCGGTGCCCAATCCGAATCAGTATCAGATCAACCTGCTGGCGAATATCGAGCGCCTGCATCTGGACGTCGACCGGATCATCCCGATCCACCTGCCGAATCCGGATACGCGCAAGGTCACGCTTCAGGAGCTGAAGTATTCGGCGGGCAAGAGCTAAGAATTAGTTTCGAAAAATTCGCGGGCGGCATTCGTGGTGACACGGATATCGTCCTCGGTGTGCGCGGCGGAAACAAACCCGGCTTCGAACTGCGACGGCGCGATATACGCGCCTCGGTCTAATAGGAAATGGAAGAATTTCGCGAAGCGGGCGGTGTCGCATTTCTTCGCTGATGTCCAATCCGTGACCGGCTCAGGAGTGAAGAAGAAGGTGAACATCGAGCCCACACGGTTGATGGTGACATCCGGCGGCGTCCACGCGCACAACTGCGACGCCCGAGCTTCGAGCGTTTCATAAATTTCGGGATGCTCCGAAATTTGCCGCAGCATCGCCAATCCCGCCGCCACCGCTAGCGGATTTCCCGATAGCGTTCCTGCCTGATAAACCGGACCCAACGGCGCGATCTTCTGCATGATGTCCGCGCGGCCTCCGTACGCCCCGATCGGCAATCCGCCGCCGATAATCTTGCCGAACGTGGTCAGGTCCGGGCGAATTCCGTAGAGCTGCTGCGCGCCGGCCGCAGCGACCCGAAATCCAGTCATCACCTCATCGAAGATCAGCAGAGCGCCGTGGCGAACCGTCAAATCTCGCAGAGCTTCGAGAAATCCTGGAATCGGCGGAACGCAGCCCATGTTGCCGACCACCGGCTCGACAATGACCGCCGCGATTTCGCTGCCACGCTTGGCGAACGCTGTCTCGACGGCCGCAATGGAGTTAAACGGCAGGGCGATGGTGGTTTCGGCAAACGCTTGCGGAACTCCGGCTGTGTCGGCGATCCCGAGGGTCGCCATTCCGGAGCCGGCTTTCACCAGCAGCGAATCGACGTGGCCGTGGTAGCAGCCCTCGAACTTGATCGTAAGGTCGCGGCCGGTGAAACCTCGCGCCAGGCGCAGAGCGCTCATGGTCGCTTCGGTACCGGAGTTGACCAATCGAACCATCTCTATCGACGGCACGATCTTTGAAATCAGCTCCGCCAGCTCGATTTCGCGTTCGGTCGGCGCGCCGAAGCTGGTTCCGGTTTCAAGAGCCTCGCGCAAGGCCGCGATTACTTCAGGCGGGCGATGCCCCAGCAGCAAAGGTCCCCAAGAGCCGACGTAATCGATATAGGAGTTGCCGTCGGCATCGACAATGCGCGAGCCTTGGCCCGATTGAATGAACAACGGCACGCCGCCGACGCCGCGAAATGCTCGAACCGGCGAATTGACTCCGCCGGGGGTGCGAACTTGCGCGCGCGCAAAAAGAGCCTCGGAGCGCTCGGTTTTCATCGCGAGGGCTTCAGAGCAACACGCCGGAGTTCTCCGGGATCACGCGATCGTTTTCCGGGATTACGCGATCCAGAAAGAACTGCATCAGCTTCTCCCGCCTTCCGCCGAGGCTGCGCAGCAGGCGCGCGCGGAGATCGAGATACGATTGCGTGCCCGCGAACAGATCCTGCATCAGGTCGCGGAATCTCTGGCTGCGCTGCATGAACATGACCATCCGCTGCGGAACCGTGCGGAAGCAAAAATGTCCCAGGAAAACTCGCTTCGCGAGCATCGCGGCAAATTCGAGATCGCGCGTGAACTCGCGCGAAAGCATGGCGCGATATGCTGACGCCTTCTCGATAATGCCGTGCGCGTCGTTGAGCAGCACCCGGCTGGCGAGATCGCCGGAACGGATCGCGTAATAGATTCCTTCGCCGGTGATGGGATCGCACATGCCCGCCGCGTCGCCGACGGCCATCCATCCGTTGCCGGACACCCGGTTCCTGGCCCAGTGACGAGTCTCGAGCGAGGGCAACATGTGGCTATAAAAGGATGCGTTCTTGCGGTCGATCGACCGCTCATCCATGTAGGCTTCCAGACGCGCCCGCAACTTTTGCGCCGGTTCACCCTTCCCACAAATACCTACGGAGAGATGCCCGCAGCGCGGGAAAACCCAAATATAGCCTTCCAGGCGCGGCAAGAATTGAATATCGATGCGCTCCTGCGAGGCCGGAACGTAATAACCGAGAGCGCTCATCGTATCCGCGGCGCTCCATTCGGTTCCGACTTCGCGAAGAGGGTTGCGGGCTCCGGTCGCAACAATACAATAGTCCGCTTCCGCGATACCGTGACGAGTTTTGAGACGCCAGCCCCGATCGTGCCGTTCAATTCCCATGACCCGCGTTTTTTCGAGCGCCGCTCCCGCGCGCTCGGCGCGTTCGAGCAGCATGCGGTTGAGCTCGATACGGGAATAAATCAACACCGGCTTCGAGAGGTTCATCGCGGCTTCGCCCGTCTTTGGCGCGCCGATCACGGTCTGGCTAACGATTTTCTTGGGGATAGGGTTGTCGAGCAGGAAAGGATATTCGGAGTATGCCTTGTAGGTGATCCCACCGCCGCAAGGCTTCTCCCACGCGAGCTTCTCGTCGAACAGAACGGTCTTGAGTCCGGCTCCCGCGAGCCGCTCAGCCGCGAACGCGCCGGCCGGGCCGCCTCCCAACACAGCGACTGTTTTCATTTATTCGATCCGACGGGAGGGTGGCCGGGGGGAAGGGCAGTTCCGCCGTTCGTGGGACCTGTAGCCGGATGCCCCGGCGGAAGCTGCGTGCCGGTCGCAGGGCCCGGGCTCGCCTGTCCGCCTTCTCCGTGGGGCGAACCAGCGGATTGTGGATCGCCGGTCACAACCCACTTATCGCCCTTGCGCTCCAACTCATAAGCGAGTTCGAGCGGCGGGGCGTTGGAATTCTTCGGCTTGAACGTAACGGTCGCGTGGGCGCGGTCGCGGTCGAAAGTCACCGCGGGGACATCCACTTGCATGCTGCTCATGTCCAGTCCGGATTTAGCGGCCATGCTATTCAATCGGTCCATCACGCCTTCGCGAACAGCCTCTGTTGTTTGGATGTTCTTGGAACAACCCGCCAAAAACAAGGCGGCCGCCAAAAGGTACACGCGTGTCACATGATGATTATACCCACGCGGCTTAGATCGCGCCCGTGGGCGTTTTTATACGGCGGTTTCGGACACCGGCCGCCGCACTGCGATAGTCTAGAACCTTATGACCGTTAGCATTCCTACTTCTGGTGGTGAGATGTCCGCGTACGTGGCCCTGCCGCGCAAGGGTAAAGGCCCCGGAATCGTAGTTTTACAGGAAATTTTCGGAGTTAACGCGAGCATGCGCAAGATTTGCGACCACCTCGCGGCGCGGCAGTTCACCGCGCTGGCTCCCGATCTGTATTGGCGCACTAATGCAGGCGTCGAACTAGCGGAGAGCGACCACGAAAATGCCCGCGCGATTCGCGCGAAGACCGATGACAACAAGGCGTCTGACGATGCCGCCGCGGCGATGGAGTTCCTGCGCCATCACGAAAGCTGCACCGGCAAGGTAGGCGTCGTGGGTTATTGTTGGGGAGGGTTGATCTCGTATCTCACTGCCGTGCGCCACAAACCGGATGCCGCCGCGTGCTACTACGGAGTCGGAATCGATAAGCGCCTGGATCTGGCGAAGAATCTCTCCTGCCCGATCATGTTCCACTACGCGGGTTTGGATCAATTCGCGGGGCCGGAGGTCGCCAAGCAGGTTCGAGAGACGTACAAGGGCGATGAGCGCGTGACCGTTTGGGAATATCCGCAAGCCGGCCATGCCTTCGCGCGTCCGGGAGGGTCGCACTTTGAGCCGAAATCAGCCGACTTGGCGGATATGCGGTCGCTATCGTTCTTCGTCGAGCATTTGTTCGGAAATCGCGGATAAGGCGTTCCCTGATAAGAACTAGCCAAGCAGCTTAGCGATCTTGTCCGCGTCGTTCAGCACCACGATCGACCGGTTGCCATAAGTGGATTGAATCTTCACTCCGCCGGGAGCTTCCAATTTTCCCGTGTGGTACTTGTAAATGTAATCGGGGTCCTTCAGCACGTTGCCAGTGAGCACGGCGACAACATCCGCCTCAGGATCGATCGTTCCCGCCGCTGTGAGCTTGCGAATTCCCGCCAGCGTTGAAGCTGAGGCAGGCTCGCAACCGATGCCGCAACGCCCGATGATCGCTTTTGAGTCGGCGATCTCCTGCTCAGTCACTTTTTCGACGACGCCATTCGAGGATTGGATTTCGTGCAACGCCTTCGGCCACGAAACGGGGTCGCCGATGCGGATCGCGGTCGCGAGAGTCTCGGGCTTGTCGACGGCTCGAAATTCGCGCGCGCCTGCGTGGACAAATTCATAAAACGGCGCGGAGCCTTCCGCTTGGATGACCGCGAGCCTCGGCAGGCGCTGGATCAAGCCCGCGCTCTTCGCTTCGCGCAGTCCTTTGCCGAACGCACTGACATTGCCGAGGTTTCCGCCCGGCAGCACGACCCAATCCGGCACTCGCCAATCGCGCTGGTCCAGCGTCTCGAACATGATGCTCTTTTGGCCTTCAATCCGAAATGGATTTACCGAGTTGAGCAAGTAGATGCCGAGCCGGTCGGCAAGCACGCGAATCAACGCCAGAATCTGATCGAAGTTCGCTTCAACTTCGAGCGTCTTCGCGCCATACTCCAGCGCCTGCGCGAGCTTTCCGAACGAAATGTTGCCGTGAGGAAGAAAGATCAACGCTTCCAGTCCAGCGGCTGCCGCGTACGCCGCCATGGACGCCGACGTGTTGCCGGTGGATACGCAGGCCACCCGTTTCATGCCCAATCGACGGGCCTGCGCGACACCGCAGGTCATGCCGTTGTCTTTGAACGAACCGGTCGGATTGAAGCCTTGATGCTTGAACGAGATTCTCTTCAAGCCGCCGTATTCGGCTGCAAGCGGAGCTTCGAGCAACGGCGTATTGCCCTCGCGGAGCGTGACGACGTGAGCGTAATCCGAAAGGAAGGGAAACATCTCCCGATAGCGCCACACGCCGGATTGATCGAGCGGCGTGTTGCTCAAACGGCGTTCGCGGAACGTTCGCTTCAGCTCCGCCGCAGTTGCTGTGGGCGCGGAATAGTCCGCTTCAATCAAGCCTCCGCACTTCGGACAGTTGTACAGGACTTCCGTGATTGCGTAATGGGATCGGCACGCGGGATTGAAGCAGCGTAACTGCGCAAGCGTGGAAGGAGGCGCAACGGTCATATACATTTCACTCTAACGCGTCCTTCGAAAAAGCTAGAATCGGACACGTGCCAAGCGACATGGATCTGACCGTTCGTTGTGAGGAAGGCCGGGACTGGTCTTCGATCTACACGGTGAACGAAGCCGCATTTGGACGCGCCGACGAAGCAAACTTGGTCGCGGATCTGCGGCGCGACGGCGTAGTACTGGCGTCTTTGGTAGCTGAGATCAATGAGCAACTGGTCGGGCACATTCTCTTCAGTCGCATGTCGATTGAGACGGCGAACGGCGTGATCCCGGCTGCTGCCTTGGCTCCACTGGCCATCGTGCCCGAATATCAGCGGCAAGGCGTCGGCGGACGATTGATCCGCGATGGCCTGGATTTATTGAGGAAACGGGGCGAGAGCATCGTCATCGTCCTCGGTCATCCGGATTACTATCCGCGCTTCGGTTTCTCGCCGGAAAGGGCGCGCCTTCTCGAAAGCCCATTCCCGCCGGAGGCATTCATGGCCATGGAACTCACTGCGGGCGCGCTAGACGGGATCAAGGGCAAGGTCAAATACCCGGCTGCGTTCGAGATCTGAGCGCGAGTGCGCTAACTTAGAAAATTAATCCATGCTCGCTGTTCATCTGGAAAAAGGCCGCGTGGAACTCCGGAAGCAGCCCCTTCCGCGCGTGCCCAAAGGTTTCGCCCGCATCCGGCTGCTGACCGCGGGCATCTGCTCGACCGATCTCGAACTGCAGCGCGGCTACTACGGCTTTTCGGGAACTCCGGGTCATGAGTTCGTAGGCGAGGTAACGGAAGCCGAAGATTCCTCGTGGATCGGAAAGCGAGTCGCCGGTGAGATCAATCTCGCGTGCGGAAAGTGCGAATGGTGCGCGCGGGATCTAGGGCGGCATTGCCCCAATCGCACGGTGCTGGGAATCGTGAAGCATCCCGGAGCATTTCGGGAGTTTCTGACTTTGCCCGCGGTCAATCTTCATCCCATTCCCGCGGGGATCTCGAATGACCAGGCCGTGTTCATAGAACCGGTCGCGGCGGCGTGCGAGATTCTGGATCAAGTCAGACTGCTCGCGGGAACGCAGGTCGCGTTGCTGGGCGATGGGAAACTCGGGCTGCTGATCGCGCAGGTACTCAGGGCTCACGGAGCGCTCGTCCATTTATTCGGACGGCACAAGGAGAAGATGAAGCTGGTCGAGCGCGACGGAATCACCGCGGAAGCGATCGGCAAGCGCCTTCCAGAGCGCGCGTATTCGCTGGTCGTGGACGCGACCGGCTCCGCCGAAGGCCTCCGCTCAGCGATCGCTATGTGCGAGCCGCGCGGCAAAGTGGTGATGAAATCGACGGTACATGGACTTGTTCAGATCGACACCGCGCCGGCGATCGTGAACGAGATCACGCTGATTGGGTCGCGGTGCGGACGCTTTCAGCCGGCCATGCGGATGCTCGCTTCCGGGAAGGTGCGCGTGGATTCGTTGATCTCCGAACGCCTCCCGCTCGATCGCGCGCCCGAAGGCTTCCGGGTCGCGGCGACCAAGGGAGTGTTGAAAGTTCTGTTGACGGCTCCGGATCGAAATGGACGCTGATCGCGGGCGCTCCGGCCCGCTGTGGATCGCCGCGGGAGCGTTGCTGGTGGCGGTCATCGGATATTCGCAGACCCTCGCGTTCGCCTGGGACGAAGGTTTTCATCTGCTCGCGGCGCAGATGATCGTGAGGGGCAAGCGGCCCTACCTCGATTTCATGTTCCCGCAGGCTCCGCTATACACATACTTCAACGCGCTCGTGATGAAGCTATTCGGAGAGAGCTGGCGCGTGGTGCACGCGATCTCGGCGATCGCATTGGCCGGCTCGGCACTACTGACTGCCGAGTTCGTTTGGAAAAGGCTGGAAGATGAATCCTGGAAGCTTGCGGCAGCCATGTGCGCCCTGGTACTGGTCGCGCTGAATTCGACCATCTTGTGGTACTGCACCATCGGACAACCCTACGCGTTCAGCCTGCTGCTGGTGGTGGCAGCGTTTCGGCTAGCCGTGAGCGCTGTTAAAGAAGGCGGGGCAGGGAATCCGCTTCTGCTCTCCGCGTTCGCCGGACTCTGCGCGGGTGCGGCGGCGAATGGAACGCTACTGACGGCTCCGTTCGCTCCTGTTCTGCTGATCTGGGTTTTGATCGAAAGCCAGGCCGACCGCTGGAAGCGCGCCGCCGCGTTCGTCGCCGGCGTTGTGCCGCCATTCTTACCGCTGGCGTGGTTGTTCGGACACAGTCCGCGGCAGGTGATTTTTGGAGTCTTTCAGTATCACGCCCTGTATCGCCAAGCAGATTGGCCGGATGCGGGAAAGCAAAATCTGGACGTCGCAACCGCGTGGATGAACAATTATGAGGCGGCGATGCTGATCGGGCTCGCGTGCCTCGGCTTAACCTACATCGTGACGCGATCCGACTGGGCCAGGAGTAAGAAGCGCGAGTTTTACTTGTGTGTCTGGTTGACTCTGGCCGAGAGCGCGTACCTGTGCATCCCGAGGCCGACGTTCGGCCGTTATTATCTGTTCGTCGTTCCGTTTCTGGCTATTTGCGCGTCTGTGGGCCTTTACGCGATCGCGTCATCGATCGGGAGCACCCGCATGCCGTGGCGCTATCCCGCGATTCTCGCCATGATCGTCACGGTCGCGTTCGTCAAATATAGCGTCGATGATGCGAATGACTATAACTGGCGGGAGTTGGAAAAGGTCGCCCAAAAGGTCGAGGCGGTGACGCCGGCGCAAGCCCCGCTCTTGGCCGACGAAGAAATCTATTTTCTGATGCGCCACACGCCTCCGTCCGGCAATGAGTACATGGACTCTCACAAGCTCGATCTTCCCGATGCGAAGGCCGCTGAGATGCATGTCATACCCACCGCAAAGCTGAAACAGCAAGTCGCCGATGGTAAGTTCGCGACTGCCGTCATCTGCAACGACAAAGATAAGGTGGAGGCGCTCGGCCTGCCGGGACGTTACTCGCGGAAGGCGGAGGAGTCGGATTGTTCGATTTTTTGGGATTGGAAGTAGACGGCCGCTTACTTCAATCCTGCGGCCGTAACCATTCCCTCGCCCCACACCGCGACTGCCAGGGCAGCCGCGCCGAGAAAAGTTCCGAAGGGGAGTTCATATGAAGAGGGATCTTTCTTCTTCAAGAAAATGTACGTGTAGCCTAGAACGGAGCCAAGCAACCCGCCGAGGAACATCGTGAATAACGATCCGCGAAGGCCGAGGAACGCCCCGATCATCGCCATCATCTTCACATCGCCAAGGCCCATCCAGCCGCCTTCGCGATGCCGCACTTTCTGGTAAAGCCAGGGCAAGACCCAGATCAGTCCGCTCGACACAGCGGCCGCGAAGGCTGCGTCGACGAAGCGGATCCAATGTGGGCTGAGTTTATTCCAGAAGAAGAGAGCGAGAATGCCGGGCTCCGAAGCGACGAACGGAGAGAAAGCCAGACCCGCGATGGTTCCGCCCAGTGTCAACTCGTCCGGAAGAATTCGCTCTTGAAGATCGGTGACGATCAGCCCGATGATGATTGCGGAGAATGTCGCGTATTTGGCCGCGGCGATGGTGGGGCCGAGGGCAATCGCGCTCAGTAGAAATGCGAGACCGGTCGCCAATTCGACTGCTGCATAGCGCCATGAGATCGACGCGAGGCAGTGCCGGCATTGCCCGCGCAGCAAAATCCAGCTCGCGACAGGAATGTTGTCGTACCACGCGACCATGCGTCCGCAATGAGGGCAATGCGAGCGCGGACGAACTACGGACAGATCGCGCGGGAGCCGGTAAATGCACACGTTCAGGAAGCTCCCGATCAGCAGACCGGTCAGGAACATCAAGGCTTCAAACATGCGGGCCGCCGAGGATTCCCGTGCTCATGAATCGAGCCTTGGCATATTTGACGAAGTTGTACAGCGCGGCCATGTTCGCGATCGCCAGCCCCTCCAAGCCATCCAGAAATCCGAGATTCAAAACGTAGGTCTGGAAAAAAGTCCAAGGCGGGCTGAGGAGAATGCGGGTGAAGGTCGGCCGCTCGCCGGATTCGAGCAGTTGCTGCGCGGCGAGCGTAGTATAGCG
>Ga0335078_10015400_pt1 | contig 11353 bp, 7 predicted proteins | sample Lox_Sample_32_FD_206711 | JGI IMG/M metagenome (GOLD analysis project Ga0335078, IMG submission 206711) | Soil microbial communities from Loxahatchee National Wildlife Refuge, Florida, United States - Lox_Sample_3.2 | ecosystem: Environmental > Terrestrial > Soil > Wetlands | place: USA: Florida...
ATATTGGTGGTTCATTAATTCGCTTCACGACTGTCATCCGACTTCCAGCCTGGCCAAGGGCAGCGGCGATGCAGCACCGGTAGTTCGTGCATCAACTTGTCTACTCTGGCCTTTACCTCCTGGAACTCACTAGTATCCACAACGTATTCCGCCTTGGCTGGGAGCAAAGAGGAAATCTCCTTTTGCGCGCGACGAATACGGTCTTCCGTCAGGGGATGATCAGAGAAGACTTTTTCTACAAGATTTTGTTTCTGTTTCTCCTTGGCGTTCAACGCCTCGAAAAACTGAACGAAGGCCTGGGGATCGTATCCGGCGGCGTACTCGTACTCAATACCGAGCAAGTCGGCTTCCCGCTCCGCGTCCCGACCAAACTTCATGAATAGCATCGGCACCGCAAACCCGCCAAATCCCAATGGAATGGAGAGATATCGCATGATTGCCATGCGCGTTTCAGCGCGGGTCACATGACGTGCCGCCACGTGCGCAACTTCGTGGGCCATTATGCCCGCGAGTTCCGCCTCGTTATCTACCGCCAGTATCATTCCCGTGTCGATGTAGAGGTATCCCCCCGGTAGACTGAACGCATTAATTTCATCCGATTCGATCACTTTGATTGTGAAAGGCACCTTTGCGTCAGAGTTAGCGGCGATCCGTTGCCCCACGCCGTTGACGTATTGGGTGATCACTGGATCAGTGATCAACTTACTATTCCGCTCCACATCCCGCGCGAGCGATTGCCCGAGTTTCTGCTCTTGTTCCATGGAGTACTTGTTGGCTCCGTTGCCGACACCGCGGTTGCCGATGTGGTTGATGTCGTATTTGGCCGGCACCTTCTCGCTTTTGAAGGCTTTCGAAATGACCCCGCTGGAATCGGTATGACTGACGTTCGCCGGCAGTCTTGTGTCTTGGGAGCTAGCTCGACCAAGGCAGAAGGAGAAGAATAGGGAAAAAGCGAAGAGCCACGCCGCATGGCTGAGAGCGAAAACTCTGGATTGGCACAGTGCGGCATTCGGGAAAGGCGGAATGTTGCTGCTCCCGTCACCGCACAACACAGATTCATCCCCGTAGCTGTCAGGCGTGCCGCTGAGCCACCTTCCAGTAGGACAAAAGACTGCACGAAAGCCACTGGCAGCAAAAGCTGTGGCCACCCCAGGCCGTTGTGTCGAAGAGGTGTCCATTGGTACCTTGAACGACTGGCGCCCCGTAGGGATTTGCCCGCTTGATAATGTGAAGGCCCGTGCGGGCGAGGCACCGTCGTGGCGCATGCCTATTTCCATCTGAAAGTGTGGGCGCTGAGCAGTTGCCGGGCAACTGTTAAATCTGACAGGCGTTTTCGATTATGGCTTCGTGGAGCTTATGGTCGAAGCTCACGACCTGCTGCGACTCAAATAGGAATTCGCGTAGGTGGCACGCCCTTTGCGTTCTTTGCAAACGAACTGATTCGGCTTTTCCGATGCCGCTACTGTCGCATATGGGCAGTAGCTTCACTTTTTGGCTCTGTGGGTGAATCTGCTCAGAAGGAACTCCTGCGCCAAATTGGCCGCTGCCCGCTGCCCGGTGCCTAGTAAGAAATTTGTGAAGACGACCCCAACTCCGCGATTCGACTCCGGATAGTAGGTGTTCGAGATGGCAGCGGACGCCAGATCGCCCCCAATGGTTGAATAGTTCGGTTGCCATCTCCCATTATCTCCCTTGCAGACGAATGGGCCCCTAAGTGCGTACAGGATACGAGACCGCGCCGTGCCCGTGCCCTTGAGGAAGTAGCGCGGGTCCTGGTGGAGAAGCGAGGGCAGGATGGCGCCGCCGATCATGATGTCGGTGAGACCGTCGGTATAGGTGGCTCCGTAACGTTGCGCGAAACCTTTCCAACCTTGGGGATAGTCCAGGTGGTCCCCAGCTTGCTGGGCCGCAGCATCTATACCTACCCCGATGAAAGTTACTGGGCTGAAGACGACCTTGGCGGCGAGTTGGAACTTTGATTTCGAGGTGAGCGGCGCAGCATTTTGATCATAGCTAACGTAGAAATTCGGAATGAAGCCGAAAACACGCTGTTGCTCAAGGATTTTGACCTGCTCGTCGGAGAGTTCCGCGGGCGTAGCGGCCGAGGAAGTCACATTCATCGTGGTCTGCGCCTCAGCGATGCGGAGTTTGGCCCCGGTCAGGATCACGTACTGGCCTGGTTTGAGAATGATGTCGGAGGAACTCCAGTTTGCGAAGTCCAGAGCGCTGATGGTGATGCGATAGGTTCCGGCATCGAGTTGATTGAACTCAAAGAACCCGTTGTCGTTCGACACGACCGTACGGAGATGTGTGAGGACAGGGCCTTCGAGAACGACCGTGGCGCCCGGAACGGTGCCGCCATTCACGTCGGTCACAGTGCCCGTAATATGTCCTGCCTCTGGCTTCAGAGTGTTGGCATCCTGTGCTGCCAAGTGCGTGGCTATCGCAAGGGCCGCGACGATCAGCAGATATATTCGTCGGATTCTCATAGAAAGAGTCTCCAATGCACCAGTGTGCGATATAACTTCACGTTGCTCACCGGCTCGTCGTCGGCACCGTCTGGAGAGAGTTCTGGCTTCAAAGGTGTCGTCCAAGATAAAGACGAGAACGCCGATTGCTCACATACGCGGTCAGCGTACTTTTGTTTGCAGGAACCGAAACCTGTCAATTTCTACAGTCCTGCTGTGGCAGCGGAGCCGGGGTATTTGATTCACTGGCCAATCAAAACCTCGCCGGATGAGCCCAAACTCCAAAACAATTACATCCTCAACTCTCAATGCGTGGATCGGCTTAGCTCGGGACCGACGGGGGCTGGTTCAGATGTGAAGAGCCCGAGGGACAAGCTCGCAATGCCTATCTGTGTGAATGCGGTGCGAAGAGCCCCCGTCGGTTATCGACAGCGAAGACACTTTGGAGAGTACCTCCGCTGTCAGTTTTGACAGTTCTATGGCAGAAGCGGAATACGTCAACTTTGTTAGCGAGGCGATCATCCTTTAGGGCAAGCCAAACTTCATCAGAATTGGCTCAAGGAAACGAGCGGACGGTGTAGTACCTGGGTGATCGCCGCGGGGCAGACATGGCGGCGAATCTCGTCCATATTCAAAGCGACGCTGAAATCAAAGAGCGATTGGCCGCCGAACGCGTGCACCTCCGTAAGATCGCGCGCCTGGACCCGCCCACCCACTTTCATCGCCCTGTCGAACGTGCCTTCACGGCGGAGCAACGCAAGCACGTCACTATCCTGTTCGGCGGCTTCACTTGGAAACATGAAGACTTAATCCGCGCCGTGTTCCAAGGTTGTGGGTATCGCTGCGAAAAAGTGCCGGTACCCACTGTCGCGGCGTTCCAGACCGGAAAGGAATTCGGCAATAACGGCCAGTGCAATCCGACCTACTTTACTGTCGGAAACCTCGTGCAATACCTCCAGCTTCTAGAGAAGGAAGGCTTAACCCGCGAGCAGATTCTCGATAATTATGTGTTCTTCACTGCCGGTTCCTGCGGCCCCTGCCGTTTCGGGATGTATGAAGCGGAGTATCGCTTTGCCTTAAAGAATGCCGGCTTCGATGGGTTCCGCGTCCTACTTTTTAAAGACAGTGATGGCATCAAGGCTGCGTCGGGTGAGCCTGGGCTGAAATTCACCCTTGATTTCGGCTTCGGCATGCTCAATGCCATGCATCTCGGAGATGTACTCAATGATCTGATCTACCAGATCCGTCCCTTCGAGGTGAACAAAGGCGAGACCGATCGCGTCTTCCGCGAGGCCGTCGACGGACTCTGCGAGGATCTCCGCACCCGAGACTCGTTCGAGATCGAAGAACGCGCCCCCCACTGGGCCAAGCCACAATTCAAGAGCAACAAGGTCTTGCGCAACACCTTCAACGTGCTTGGCAAGTGGCACGAGAACATGTGGGGCCAGGATTACTTGAATGCTATGAGGAGCGCCCAGGAGAGGATGGATTCCATTGAAGTCGATCGCACCCGCATTAAACCGGTGGTCAAGATCACGGGTGAATTCTGGGCGCAGATCACCGAAGGGGACGGCAATTTCCACATGTTCGGCTTCCTCGAGCGCGAGGGCGCTCAAGTCATGGTCGAGCCGATCGCTACTTGGGTGGCTTATTTGCTGTACCAGGCGAAGGCGCACGCGATTGCCAAATGGCCGGTCAATCGGCCCCATTCCAATCCCGAGTGGCACGAGTTCAAGAAGCAATTCGCCAACTACATTGGTCTGCGCAAAAAGCTATGGGGCATCGGCGCGGGTGAACGCATGTGGAATTTTTTCTACCATCGCACCATCAGGCACCTCGGCGGAATCACGCACCATCTTGTTCCCCAAGCTGAACTAGCCGAACTGGCTCACCCTTTCTATAACCAGTACGCGCGCGGCGGAGAGGGACACCTCGAAGTCGGCAAGAACGTGTACTACACCGTTCACAAGCTCTGCCACATGGTGCTGGCGCTCAAACCCTTCGGCTGCATGCCTTCTTCGCAGTCTGACGGTGTGCAATCCGCTGTGGTCAATAAATTCAAAGACATGATCTTCCTGCCGATCGAAACCTCCGGCGAAGGCGAAGTTAACGCGCACAGTCGCGTTCAGATGGCGCTCGGCGAAGCCAAAGTGAAAGCCAAGACGGAGTTCGAGGCGTGCCTGAAATCGTCGGGCAGGAGCATGGACGAAATACGTGAATACATCGAAGAACATCCGGAGCTGAAGCGTCCGTTCTATCACGTGCCCCATCGAGAGGGCGTGGCCGGAACCGCTGCGCAGTTCGTGCTTCACGTGAGCGACCGCATCGCCAGGGAAACAGGACTGTGGAAGCGCTCGCGCGTTCGTATCGAATCGGTCCCGGTGGTATCAGGAGATTAAGGTGTCCGTTTACTGCAGAATTCGCGGCGACTTCGAGGATCTGATCGCAGAATGTCGGCTAACTCGGCGCTATCTCTTCACTTCGAATGTTTTGTCAAGACGCAGAGGGCGGAATGCGCGACCATAAGGACTCGCAATTAATTCGGATTGCTCCCCTCGAGGGGCCGCTCGCCAAGGTCGCCGCTGCACCGCATCTGCAGAAACCACATAACCACAGCACCCGATTCTTGGTCGGTCTCGACGTTGGCTCTACGACGGTGAAATCTGTCGTCGTGGACGCCGCATCCGACCGAATGCTGTGGCAGGACTACCAGCGTCACGAGACCAAGCAGCCCGAGAAGACCCTTGAATTCTTGAAGCGCATGGAGTCAGAAATTGGGATCGACCGTCACAACACTCGCATGTTCGTGACGGGCTCCGGCGGCAGCGGCATCGCCGATCAAATCGGCGCGAAGTTTGTGCAAGAGGTGACTGCGGTATCTCTCGCCGTGGAGAAGCTTCATCCCGAGGTGTATTCGGTCATCGAACTCGGCGGACAAGACGCCAAAATCATCGTCTTCAAAGACGACGGGGAGACTGGGCGCAAGAAGAAAATTCCTTCGATGAATGACAAGTGCGCCGGAGGCACGGGCGCCGTTATCGACAAGATCAATGCCAAGCTCAAGATTCCTGTGCTCGAGTTATCCAACAAGGGCTACCACGGCATCAAGCTGCACAAGGTTGCCGGCAAGTGTGGCGTTTTTGCAGAGACCGACATCAACTGTCTGCAAAAAGTCGGCACTCCTCCCGACGAACTGATGGCGTCCCTGTTCGAAGCCATCGTTCTGCAGAATTTGAGCGTGCTCACTCGCGGCCACACACTCCGCCCCCAAGTTCTGTTACTAGGCGGACCGAACAGTTTCATCCGAGGCATGCGCGAAGCCTGGCAAGCGAACATCCCGCGCATATGGGAGGAGCGTAAGGTGTCCGTCCCGAACGGCGCAAGGCCCGAAGACCTGATCAAAGTCCCACAAAACGCGGTGTACTTTGCTGCCCTGGGAGCGATCGAATTCGGCAAGACAGAAGACGACTGCATCGGTTGCTATCGTGGATCCCACCAGCTCATCCACTACATCGATTTCGGGCGTCAGGAAGAGAAGGCCAAGTCCGCCGCCAGGGGATTCGTCGACGCACCTGCCGAACTGCATGTCTTCAAGGATGCGTATCGTCCAAAGAAGTTCACTCCGGCGGTATTCCGAAAGGGAAGCACGGTCGCTGGTTTCATCGGTGTAGATGGAGGCTCTACCTCCACAAAGGCCGTTCTTCTCAGCGAAAGCGGCGATGTCCTCTGCAAGTGCTATCAGCTCTCGAACGGCAATCCGATCCAGGACACCATCGAGATGTTCGAGAACCTCCGTCGGCAAGTGGAAACCCAGAACGCCCGGCTCAAAGTCTTGGGCGTGGGAACGACCGGATACGCAAAGGACATCCTGAAAGATGTTCTCAAAGCGGACGTCGCACTCGTCGAAACCGTGGCACACACGGAATCGGCTCTGAAGTTCTACGAAGATCCGCATGTCATCGTCGACGTCGGCGGCCAAGACATCAAGATCATCATCCTGCACAACGGTCGCGTAAAGGACTTCAAGCTCAACACCCAGTGCTCGGCGGGCAACGGGTATTTCTTGCAGTCGACCGCCGAGGGATTCGGCTACGACGTGACCCAGTATGCCGACCTCGCCTTCAACGCACGGGCCATGCCCGTGTTCGGCTATGGATGCGCCGTCTTCATGCAGTCCGACATTGTGAATTTCCAGCGCCAAGGCTGGCGCGCCGAAGAAATTCTAGCCGGATTGGCGGCGGTGCTGCCGAAGAATGTCTTCCTCTACGTGGCCAGCATTCCCAACCTCGCCGCGCTCGGATCCCGTTTCATCCTGCAAGGTGGGACGCAAAACAACCTCGCGGTAGTCAAAGCCGAGGTCGATTTCATCCGCAACAGCTTCCGAGCCACTGGCAAGCAGCCGGAGATCATTGTGCATGAGCATTGCGGCGAATCGGGTGCGATCGGCGCCGCGCAGGAGTCACTCCGATTGTGGCGCAACGGCCTGCGGACAACCTTCGTGGGCCTGGAGGCGGTGCGCAAGATCGAATACCGCACCACTCGCAACGAAGACACGCGGTGCCATTTCTGCAAGAACGAATGCCTGCGCACCTTCATCGACATTCGGACGACACCCATAGACGGTTACAGCTTCGTGCCGATCCAGAAAGTTACCAAGGTCCCACGAATGCGCGGCGGGCAACGCCTGATCATCGCTACCTGCGAAAAGGGCACGGTGGAAGACCTCAATGACATGAAGGAGATCAAAGCCGGCATCGACTCCATTAGGGCGCAACACCCGAATCTCGTCGACTTTGCCTCAAGGGAAGCATTCCGTCCCACCAACGCAAAGAACGTGGCGGATCCACTACCCGCCCGCGGTTGGGCTGGCTGGAGCAAGGGCGCGAAGGAACGATGCACGTTGATGGAGAAGCGGAAGAATTTGCGCATCGGTATCCCGCGTGTTCTGAACATTTACACCTATGCGCCCCTGTTCAATGCCTATTTTGAAAGCCTGGGCGTGAAACCGGAGAACATCATCTACTCGGACTACACCAACTCCGAGCTCTACCGGGCCGGTGCAAGCCGTGGTGCGATCGATCCCTGTTTTCCAGCCAAGATCGGGATCTCGCACGTCTACAACTTGATCCACGAAAAGCACCGCAGGAAGCACCTCGACGCGATCTTTTTCCCCATGTTCGACGTGCTGCAGTCTCCGCTCGTCAAGCTCACTGGCACCAATGCCTGTCCGACCGTGACCGCGACTCCGGAGACCGTAAAGGCGGCATTTACGAAAGAGAACGACGTCTTTACGGAAAACAACCTCCAATACGTCGACCCGCTGCTGAATGTAGCCAATCGAAAGCTCTTTGCCTATCAGATGTGGCAGTCCTTGCAGTCGTTGATGGGCCTATCGCGGGAAGAGAACGATCGCGCCGTCGCGTCCGGCTATCAGGCCCTCAAGAACTACGAAACCAGTATCCGTCGCCGCGCCCGCCAGGTGCTCGACCAACTGGAACGCGAAGACCGCATCGGCATCGTCATGCTCGGACGCCCTTATCATCACGACCCCGGCCTGAACCATGAGATTCTCGACGAATTTCAGAAACTGGGGTACCCGATCTTTTCGCAGAACACTCTCCCCATCGATGACGACCTGCTGGAGCGGCTCTTCGGTGATGAAGTGCGAACCGGCGTCATCTCAAGTCCGCTCGATATCTGCGATGTCTGGAAGAACTCGTACTCCTGCAGTACGAATCACAAGGTCTGGGCGGCAAAGTTCACCGCGCGCCATCCCAACCTGGTCGCGCTGGAGATCTCCAGTTTCAAGTGTGGCCACGACGCGCCCATCTACGGGGTGATCGAAGGTATCATCGAGCAGTCTGGAACCCCTTACTTCTGCTTTAAGGACCTCGACGAGAACAAGCCTTCGGGCTCAATCAAGATCCGTGTTGAAACTATCGACTACTTCCTGCGCCGCTACCGCGATGAAGTCATCCGCAAGCGCAAGGCCGCGCAGAAGATCGATGGCCAGATTGCAGCTCTGGAAGCGGAACTACGCAATCAGAAAGCCGATTTTCGACCAGCAATTTGCGCGCACACTGTCGAAACGATGGAAGAGCGCATAGGAGCAGACTAAAGGGCCCAACAACTGAGCGCCAGAATTTGAGGAGGATTGCATGGCCACCGCACCAAAATTCCGCATTGACATCGATATTCACAATTTGTTGACGAATACTGCCCAGAGTCCGCCAAAGCCTGCGCTCGTCATGGGTAAAAGATTGCCAGATCCTGTATTCCCTCTTTTCCCTGAGAAACTTCTGGAGCCCGGACCGGCCACGATTCCTCAGACGCGGAATTGGACCATTCCTGAGGTCTATCGCAAGATGCGCGGCTGGCTGTTTCCATATGTTCGCTCGCGTATCATGCCCGGCGAGTTCCATCCCATCACCTCGTACCTGTTTGTCGAGTACAAGTGCAATCTCGACTGCTGGTATTGCTGGTCCTACAACAACAAAGTGAAAGGCATGACGGAGGACGTCGCGCGACGCTCTATCGATTTTCTTCACGACCACGGCTGCCGCGTGCTTGCGCTCATGGGCGGCGAGCCCCTGCTGCGTCCCGATTTCATCCACAAGGTCGTTTACTATGCCGCCAAGAAGGGGTTCTGGATCTACATCGCAACCAACGGCCGCTTGCTGCGCCCCGAGGTGGCAGACCGATTAGGTGACGCCGGCGTTGCCGTCTTTAATTTCGCGCTCGACTCATGGGATGAGAAGCCCAGCTTGCCCAAGGCCGTGGTTCCGGTCCAGAAGAACATCGAGTACATCATGAAGAAGCAGTATGTGTATGGTTACATGGTCTTCTTCAACATCAACATCTGCCGGAACAACACCGAAGATGTTCGCAAGATTACCGAGTACGCTCGCCAGCATCGGATAGCCACCGACTACCACATCAATGAAACGCCCATGCTCGAGCAGGACGATCATTTCAAGCATCTCAACGAAAATCCGACATACATCCGCCCGGAAGACTGGCCTGAGATCGACTCTCTGGTGGATTGGATCATCGAAAAGAACAAGGCCGGATACCAGATGGTGAATTCCGTGCAACGCTTGCAGGAAATCAAGGCCTTCATCCGGATGGCGAGCGGTGCCGATCTCAGACGCTTGGGGTGGAATGGGGATGGCAATGGACTCAATGGCGATCTGGCCGATCGTCTGGCGACGACTCCAGGTATCGTACAGGACGAGAACCACGAATTGCATTTTGCAGAATGGAATTGCCGCGCCGGCCAGAACAATGTGATTGTCCGCACCGATGGGACGACAGCTCCTTGCTTCCCCATGTACGGCGCAACCTATGACTGGGGAAACATCGACAAGCATAACCTTGATGACGGCCAGCTGGCTTCTATGAAGAAGACCTGTCAGCAGCACTGCTTCTCGACCCTCAATCACAATCTGGCGTATTGCTACAACGATGCGCGCGTGATCAAGTTCGTTTGGACACAACTGGTGAAGAATCGAATGAAAGGCGGAGCAAGAAGCTTCGAAGATTAATCGAGACTTTTAATCAGGCGGTTGCGACCATGAAACGAAAAAGGATCGTTCGCACGTGGCATCTCACCACGGTTGTCTGCCTTTTGATTGCCGGATACTGCGTGCCGGTGCGTGCCGTTGACCCGAACACGAGCGGTGAGCCTCCGGTTGAGGTCATTGTAGAAAAGATGCAGGCGGCCAACTTGCTTCGGGCCGAGGCACTTTTGGGCTATTCAGGAAGACGCGTATACAAGGTGGACTACCACGGCTTTCCGAGTGGCCGTCATGCGGAGATGATTGTGGAGGCTGTCTATACCTCCCCCGCCCAGAAGGATTTCCGTATCGTGTCCGAAAGCGGATCCAAGCTTCTGCTGCAGCATGTGCTGTATCGCCTTCTGGATAGTGAAAAGGAAGCCCTGCAGAACGCAAATCGGAAACAGACCGCTATGAGCACGGAGAACTATACCTTCAGGTTTGTAGACACCGAGCAGGGAGCGGAAGGGAAATGCTACGTCTTACAAGTGGAACCAAAGATCAAGAACAAGTTTCTGTACCGCGGAAGAATCTGGGTCGACGCAGAGGATTTTGCCGTCGCCCGAATCGAAGGTAGGCCCGCGAAAAATCCCTCCTGGTGGATCAGTAGCACTGAAGTTCATCACCGCTACAGCAAGGTAGATCGGTTCTGGCTACCAGTTCACAACGAATCTGTCACGCATGTTCGTGTCGGGGGCCAGGCTGTTCTTACGATTGAGTACACCGACTACAAAATCAAGACGGCAACGGCCGCGGCATCTGTTCGGTAGCGGTAGTCACATGCAAGCTATGAGCCTGCAATCTCGGAAGAAGACCAATGAACAGCGAGTGATAGCGCCCCCCTCTCGCACTCTATTGTCCCAGTATTCCTTTTTTCAGCTCCGCATTGGGCGGCTTCGGCCCTAGCCAAACAGAGAAGAGCGCCTGTCCGAAGGCAGGGCCGCCGATCGTCAGCTTCTGCGTACCGTTGATGGCGAGGGTCGTGCCCGTGCACGGAAGGTAGGTGAAGATCATCTGGTCGCCCTTCTTGAGGGGCTCCAGTGCGGTGAGCAACCGGTCGATGTCCGCCTTCATCCTGGCGATAGATTTTGGAACGACACAGTGGATGGCAGCTAGGATCACCTCTGTAGCGGTATCACAGGGTTGATGGAGGCGGTTGTCCCTAGAAGAACGGCCACGGAGTGCTATCGTCGATGTTACGTCCTCAATCCATTACGGATCACGCGAGATAAGGGCGCGAGATTTCCACGATTTTGTCGTTAGGCAGGTCTTCGGTATTGCTTGAGGCTGCAAATTTCACATCAACCTTGATGTATAGGCAGCGGGTCT
>Ga0335078_10015401_pt1 | contig 11353 bp, 5 predicted proteins | sample Lox_Sample_32_FD_206711 | JGI IMG/M metagenome (GOLD analysis project Ga0335078, IMG submission 206711) | Soil microbial communities from Loxahatchee National Wildlife Refuge, Florida, United States - Lox_Sample_3.2 | ecosystem: Environmental > Terrestrial > Soil > Wetlands | place: USA: Florida...
CATCCCCGGCTTCGCCCGCAACGACTGGGTCCACGCGTTCAAGGTCCTGCGCTGACGGCCCGGCCGCGCCTAGTTTGAACAACCTAGGCGCCAAGAAACCAAGCCATTACCGTGGATTCATGTCTGGAATCCCTGATTCCCATCCCGTATTCCCGGTCACATGCATTAAACCTAGCCTAAAATAATTCGGCCCGAAATCAGAACGCTGGTGGCGATTAGCGGGCCCAAAGAGAGTATCTGGTCGGATTTCTCGAGGTTATGTTTGGCGCAGAGCAGTTGGATATTTTCTGCAGTCAAGCTTGTGCCGCCCTTCGACACTGGGATGATATGGTCGAAGTGGAGGTTCGTTTCCGAACCGCAGACCACACATCGACCGTGGTCTCGTTGCCAAACCTCTACCTTAACTTTTGTCGGAATTAGACGGTTGTGTGGAAGGTCTCGAACGCCCTTTAGGACTGTCTTCGTAACAGGGTGAAGATGGAACTTAAAAACCTTGCGTCCTCCTGAATCCGCGATCCGTGCGTCCACAAGTTCGAACACGCCTTTGTAGCACCAAACCCCTCGCTGGATCTTTTCGTAGACTTTGACGAGTTCTGGACGCTCCCTTAGTCCCGACCGAAAGTTAACCGCTGCTTGGTAGAATTTGCCGTTTTCGGTCCAAGAACCGCCCGGAGTTTGAATAGGCTGATCGACACTCTTTGGGTCGGGCCCGCCTGCACTTCGCGAAATATCGTGCCCCTCATAGACAAGATTCCCTAACTCATCGAATGCATCGTCGTAGGGCGCGCCCTCACGGAGAGACATGAGTAGGATCGAGTAATTTTTGCCCACGTCATAATTCATTCCCTTCTGCAAGTTGTTCTGCTCCTCTGCGACGAGTTCATGGTAGGTAATGATGTCGTCTATCTTCATGGATAGATTCTTGGCGATTCACGGGTCAGCCGCATTATCTTCGCACTACTCCCAGCCGATCGGGCGGCCCTTGTTCTGCTCCTGCAGCCAGGCCATCAGCGGGGCGTAGTACTCGACCATTGCGCGGGTGGAGAGATCCTCGCCGGTGGCGTCGCGCAGCACCTTCCGCCAGTCCTCGGTCGCGCCCTTGGCCATGATCCGCTGCAGGAACGCGCCGACCTCCTTGTTGCCGGAGTAATTGCACCGCTGCGGCGGCTGGTGGAGGATGTTTTTGGCGATGTAGGCGTGGAGCTGGAACTTGAACACGGTGGCGAAGGCGTAATTGGGATAGTAGCAGGGGTCGTCGTTGATGTGCGTCTTCGTCGCGGCGTCGCACGACTCCTCGCCGCGCGGCGCCGGCGGTTCCACGCCCTGGAACTCGCGGACGTACTGCCACCAGCGGGCGTTCCATTGGTCCGGCGGCAGGTTGTGCGCGTAGACGTCGGCCTCCCAGTGCGCCATCGTGCCCGAGGCGAAGTAGATGAACGGGACGGTGTTGACCAGCGCGTCGTTGAGGAGGAAGGCGGTCTCGTCGGCCTGGAAGCCGGGCGGCAGCACGCCGACCTGCTGGAGGTAGGGCACCTGGCTGGCGGCGAGCGCGCCGAGCTCGGCGATGCCCTCATGGTAGCCGGGGTTGGCGCTCGTGCGCAGCAGCGGCGGCACTTCGGGCCGGGTGTAGCAGAGGAAGTAGTGCCCGTGGCCGAACTCGTGGTGGGCGGTCTGGAACCACTCCATGTTGGGCTCGATGCTCTCGAGCGAGCGGATGTCGTGCTCGAGGTCGAGATGCCAGCAGGAGGCGTGGGCGTTTTTCTTGCGCGGGTCGCCCGGCGGCACGGGGTAGAGGTCCGATTTCGTCCAGAAGCTCGCAGGCAGCGGCTCAAAACCGAGACTGTCATAGTAGGCCTCCGCGGTGCGGGCGACCCACTCGGCGGTCCGGCCCTTGAAGTAGGGATCGAGATCGGCCGCGGCCACGAGGCCTGGCCACTCCTGCGCCCAGCGGTTGTTGAGCCAGTGGGCCGGGATGAGCCGCGGCACGGGCTGGTGGTATTTCTTCGCCAGCTCGTATTTCACCCAGGTGTGGAGCTGCAGGTACAACGGGCGCAGCACCTGCATGAACTCCTCATTCAGCTTCACCATCTCGTCGGTGGTCATGCCGTAAGCGGCCATCTGGAGGGCGAAGTAGTCGTGATGCCCGAGCTCCTGCGCCACGCCGTTGCGCAGCGGCTGGAGTTTGACGAGCCCGGGTTTGAGCGCGGGGCCGTCCTCCTTTGATGCTTCCCAAACGGCGCGCCGCTCGGCGAGGTCGGTGCTGCTCTGGAGCAAGTCGTCGATTTCGTTGGCCGTGATCGTCCGGTCGCCGAGTTTGAATTCGAAGCTGTTGAGGATGGCGGCCTGCCGGGCCTCGGCGGCGACGCGCGCGGCGACGAGCTCGGGATTGGTCATCGGCCCCTCGGCGGCGAGGAGGAGGACCTGGTTCAGCTGGCGCACGGTCAGCTCGTTGAGTTCGGCACGGTGGGCGAGGAGCGCGCGCGCCTCGGTGATGAGGGCGGGACTGCCGATGAAAGCGTCGAAAGCCTTGCCGGCGGCGACGGCCGCGGCCTCGTGCGCCGGGGTGACATCGGTGTCGGCGTCCCACTGCGCATCCTGGTTCACGGTGTACAGCGCCTGGTAGCCGGCGTTGACCAGCGTGAGGAAACGGTCCGCGCGTTCCTGGATGGGTGTGGGCGCGGCCGCGAGGGCGGTTGACAGACAAAGGAAGGTGAGCGCGCCAAAGCGCGCGGGGAGGGGCAGTCGATCAGGCATGGCGCGATGAGGCTAGGGCCGCCGCCGCCGCAAAACAACCGCAGAGCGGAGGCGTCCCGGGCCGTCGCCAGCACATCGGCGCCGACCAGCCCGCTGCCATGGTGGGGCAGGGTTTATCCCCGCTAATCCACCGTTGAATGTCCGATCGGCGGGCGTGAAGCCGGCCCCACCATGTTCCCGGATGCATTTTGGCGGGGCGGGGTTTATCCCCGCGGCCTGCGTCGTTGCCGCTCCCGCCGGTCGCCTGACCTCCCCGGCTGCTACCACCCGTGCGTCCGCCCCGGCGCCGCATGCCACGTTACCCCTCCCGCTGGGCGCCGGATCCCGCCGGCCGCCGCCACCGCCATTCCCGTTGGGGCCGGCCACCCGTCCGTCCGCCCCGGCGCCGTGCGCATTTCCGGCTTGCGTCCCCGGGCCCGTGTCAACTAATAGTTGACAATGAGCCTGTCCCGCACCCCCAAGCTTCCCCACGGCCTCGATCTCCCTGCCGGTCTCGTGGTCATTCTCGGCGAGGCCGCCGTCAGTTACGCGAAGGACCGCCACCGGGCGTTCCGCATCGCCCACCGCCCGCACGTCGGCGCCACCCTGCGGCCGGGCCGGGAAACGCCGCTCTGGAACGCCCTCGCCGCCGCCATCCGGCCGTACCTGCGCCGCCACGGCGAGCAGGCCAAGCTTGCGCGCCTGCTGGGGCTCGACCGCCAGACGATCAACGCCTACTTCAAGGCCGGCTCCCGCATGCCCGATGCCGAGCGCACGCTGCAGCTGATCACCTGGCTGATCGCGGTGCGCAAGGGCCGGCCGCCGAGCTGACGCCGGGCCGGCCGCCTCACGCCCCGGGCCGAGGAGTTTTGGCAACGTGTCAACTAATAGTTGACAAGTTGCCAGGGGCTCCGAAGGAGGAAGAGGCGGGGTTGGAGGGGCCCCGCATCGGGAATTTGTCAACTATTAGTTGACACGACGCCGGGTGGCGCAGACGGGGTGGAATGGGGCGAAGAGAGCAAGAGAGGCGCCGGAGCGCGTACCAGGGGCCGGAGCGCGTACCAGGGGCCGGAGCGCGTACCAGGGGCCGGGGCGCGGACCAGAGACCGGGGCGCGGACTGGGCGCCGGGGCGCGGACCAGGCGCTGGAGCGCGTACCAGGGGCCGGGGTGCGGACTGAGGGCCGCGACGCGGACCAGAGGCCGCGCCATGGCATGGCGGTCGTTCGAGTGCATGCCGGAGGTTGCATCGTGCGGCGCGGCAGGCCCAATCGTTCTACCGCATGCCGGTGCTTTGACGGCGTGCTGCGGTCAGGCCGGTCGACAAACGACACCGGAATGGTGCGACCGCGCGCGGCGGTCAGGCCTTCTCCAGCTTGTCGTACCAGTTGAATTTCATGAACACCGAGGTGGCGGCGAGCATCCCGGCGATGCCGGCGACCCAGGACCACTGGCGCAGCACGATGTAAAGGGCGAGCGAGACCAGGCAGAGCTGCCAGACGATGCCGACGGCGACGTTGGTGAGGTCGCGCGCGGCATGGCGGTTGGGCACAAACGACGGATCCTCGGCCATGACCTGGGCGCGGATCGGGCCCCACCAGCCCCAGGGGTTCACCGACTTGTAGAACCGCTTCAGCACCGCGTCATCCTCCGGTTTGGTCAGCAGGGTACCGGCGAGGCAGCCCACGAGGGAGAGGACGAACAGCGCCGGGAAGATGAGGATCGGGTTGGCGTTGTGGCCGATGAGCTTTTCGGCGTACGCCGGCACGACCATCGGGATGGCGCCGCACACGCCGGTGATCATGCCCCAGAAGTAGCCGTAGCCGTTGAAGCGCCACCAGTACCACTTGAGGACGTTGGCGACGACGAAGCCGCTGTAGAGCGCCCCGACGAGGAAGTTCATCACCGTCGTGATCCGCTGCGTGTACAGGCCCAGGAGGATGCCGATGGCGAGGAAGACCAGCGAGACGATGCGGCTGAGGCGCACCTCCTTTTTGCCGCCGGCATTGGGGTTGATGAACCGCTTGTAGAGATCGTTCACCACGTAGGCCGGGGCGGCGTTGAGGGTGGCGGCGAAGTTTGACATGAACGCCGCGGCGAGCCCGGCGAGCAGGAAGCCCAGCACGCCGGCCGGCACGAGCCGGTCGCTGAGCACGAGCGGCAGCACCTTCTCGAAGTCCGGCTTCGCCATCGCCTGCAGCTCCGGCATGGTGAACGCGAGCGCCAGCACGGTGATGCCGGCGATCATGAGGTAGCGCGGGAACATGAGCACCACGGTGACGAAGCCGTTCATCAGGCAGGCCTCGCGCGGGTTGCGCGTGGCGAGGATGCGCTGCATGTCGTAGTTCGGCGCGGGGCCGGCGAGGCTGGCGAGGACGCCCTTGAAGAAATACAGCCCGATGATGAGGGAGAAGAACTCGTTGCCGTCGGCGGCGAACACGGCGTTGGCCGAGTGCAGGATCCCGTTCCAGTCGAGGCCCAGCCGCCAGCCGAAGAACGGATTCATCCAGCCGGCGGGAATGTTGGCCGCGATCATCGCGGGCGTGACCTTCACCAGCGCGACCGTCCCGATCGTGAGGGCGGTCAGGGTGAGGATGGCGAACTGGGTGACCTCGGTGAGGACGACGCTGATCATGCCGCCCTTGATGGCGTAGAGCGACGTGAGCCCGAGCAGGATCATCGCGTAGATGTTCTCGTCGGCAAAAAGCCCGTCGGCGTGCCCCGTGAAGCGCCACGGGAGCATCACGACCGCGAACTTGCCGATGCCCTTGAACGCATAGGCGAGCAGGCCGATCACGTTCACCAGCGCGAAGAGCACGACGCTGAGGTGGGCGAGGGTGCCGCCCGTGTCGCGGCCGAAGCGCGTCTGGATCCACTCCGCGCCGGTGAGCACGTTGGAGCGCCGCATCCAGGCGCTCATGAACATCATCAGGAAGATCTGGTTGAACGTCGGCCACATCCAGGGCAGCCAGATGCTCTTCACGCCGTAGAGGAAGAGCGCGTACACGAGCCACATCGTGCCGGAGATGTCGAACATGCCCGAGGCGTCCGACACGCCGAGGAGGTACCACGGCAGCGACTTGCCGCCCAGGAAGTAGCCGTCGAGGTCCTTGATCCCGCGGCGGGAGACCCACAGGCCGAGGATGACGACCAGGACGAAATAGCCGAGGATGATGGCGAGATCGAGCGGCCGCAGGTGCATGGAGCGACCGGGGGCGCGTTTATTGGCCGAGCAGGAACGCCACCGCCTTCTCCAGCTGCTGGTCCTCGCCGCGGGCGATCTTGGCGGGATCATTGGCGACCTGGATATCGGGCTTGATCAAGGCCTTCTCCATGAACTCACCCTGGCGGTCACGGAAGCCGACCATCGGGATGCCGTAATAGAGCGTCTCGTCCTGCTGCGTCTCCCACCACACCGCGGTGCCGGTGCCGGCGACGGGCATGCCGATGAGCTTGCCGATACCGAGGTGGCGGTAGACCCACGGGAAGAGGTGGGCGTCGGAGTAGTTGCTCTCGCTGATCAGCACGACCGAGGGCTTCGTCCACTTCTGGGTCGGCTCCCAGCCGAGCGACTGGCCGCGCGGGAGGAACTGGAGGTAGGCTTTGCCGCTGAGCAGCGTGGCCAGCTCGTCGTGGAGGTTGCCGCCGCCGTTGAAGCGCGTGTCGACGATCAGCGCCTCCTTGCCGCTCTGCCGGCCGAGGATCTCGGAAAAGGCGTCGCGATAGCTCTTGTCGTCCATCGAACGCACGTGCACATAGCCGAGGCGCCCGCCGGAGAGCCGGTCGACCTCCTCGCGGTTGTGCTTCACCCAGCGCTTGTACAGCAGCTCGTTTTCGGCCGCGAGGCTGATGGGCTTGACCGTCTCCTCGAAGTGCTCGTTCTTCACGGGGTCGAAGACCGCGAGCAGCGTCGGCTGGCCCGCGCGGTGGTTGAGCAGCGAGTCGAACTCCGCGCCGGGGGCGATCGCGTGGCCGTCAATCGCCTCGATGATCATGCCGGGCGTGATCTTCGACTTGGCGATGGTCAGCGGGCCGTCCTCGATGATCTCGTCGACCTTCACGCCGGGGCCGGCGAAGTCCGGATTATAGAACACGCCGAGCGCGGCGGTGGCGTCGGCGCCCGGGTTGTGCGGCGTGTAGCCCGAACCGGTGTGCGAGGCGTCGAGTTCGCCGACCATCTCGCTGAGCATCTCGGAGAAGTCCCAGTTGTCCGTGATGTAGGGAAGGTACCGGGCATAGACCTGCCGGTAGTAGGCCCAGTCGACGCCGTTCATGTCCTTCAGGTAGAATTTCTCCAGTGTCTGCCGCCAGACGTGTTCGAAGATGTAGTCGCGCTCGGCGGCGCGGTTGAGGTTCATCTCGGCCTTGAAGGTCACGGGCTTGACGTGGGCCATCCCCTCCGCCGGCACGTCGAGCCGGGAGATGGTCCCGCCCGCGAGCACGTAGGCCGTCTTGCCGTCGTGATCGAGCAACAGGCGGATCGGAGCGGCGTCGCGGTCTTGATCGCCCTCGTCGGGGAAACTGGCGATCCGCCGCGTTTCCTTGTCGCGAGGCTTGCCGAGCCACAGGTCGTAGCCGTCGGCGGTCTTGCTCAGGTAGAGCAGCGTTTCGCCGTCGGCCGTCAGCGCCTCGCCCTGGAGCAGGGACGAATTGAGCGTGAGCCGCGCCGTGCGGTCCTCGATGTTCTTGAGGTCGATGTCGAGGGGCGCGGGGAGCTTGATCTCATCGGTCGGCGCCTTGGCCACGGCGCCGGCGTCCTTCGATTCCTTGGTGGCGGGGGCGGTCGGGGCGGGCTTTTCGCCGCCGGTGTCCTTCTTCTCCTTCGCGCGGTCCTCCTGCTCCTTGAGGATCTCGTACTCGGGCTTGGTGAGGTTGAACCGGTCAAACGCCGCCTGGGTGAGGAACATGGCGTAGACGTCGGTCTGCGGGTCGCCGCCGCTGCCGTTGCCGTGCAGGCCCATGCGGTCGCTGGTCCAGATCAGGGCCGTGCCCTTGATCGCCCACTGCGGCCGGTTGTCCTCGTAGCCGCTCTTGGTCAGGTTCTCCAGCGGCCCCTTGCCCGCGGCGTCGATCAGCCCGACCTCGTTCGACCAGCGGTTGCGGTCGATGAAATTGACGAGGAACCAGCGGGCGTCCGGCGACCACTCGAACCACTGGTCGCCGTCGGCGTAGGAATAATTGTATTCCCCGGGCAGGACCGTGCGCGTCTCGCCGGAGGCCAGGTTCAGCACCTTGAGCGTGGTCCGGTCCTCGAGGTAGGCGACCTCCTTGCCGTCGGGCGAATATTTCGGCTGGAAGTTCTCGTGGCCGTTCTTCAGCAGGGTCTTGATCTCCACGGAGGAGGCATGGAAGAAATACGGCTGGTCCTCCTTGGTGCCCGTGAGGCTCGCCTCGTAGAGATTCCACGAATCGCCGTGCTCGCCGGCAAAGACCAGGTGCCGGCCGTCGGGGCTGAAGTCGACCGAACGCTCCTGCTCCGGCGTGTCGGTGATGCGCCGGGTGGTGCCGAATTCCGTCGAGGCGACGTAGACCTCGCCGCGGACGACGAAGGCGATCTCCTTGCCGTTCGGGCTCAGCGCCATCTCGGTCGCCCCCTTGGTCATGGTCACCGACTCCACCGCCGCGGGCTGGGTGTCGACTGCGATGTGGATCGGCACGCGCACCGGCTCGGCGGCGCCGGCGGCGAGCGTGTAGATCTCGCCGTCGTAGCCGAAGCACAGGCCGCCCGTGCGGCTGATGCTCAGGAACCGCACCGGGTTGCGGTCGAATTTCGTGACTTGGGTGGTGTCGGCGGGCGTGGCGAGCGGGAACTTCCAGACGTTGAACGAGCCGCTGCGCTCGCTGAGGTAATACACCGTCTGCTGGTCCGGGCCCCAGACCGGGTTGCGGTCCTCGCCCGGGAAATCGGTCAGCTTGGTGTGCTGGCCGGACTTCACGTCATAAACCCAGATGTCATGCGCCACCGGCGACTGGTGGTGTTTGCGCCAGAGGTTTTCGTAGCCCTTGAGGTCCTCGTAGAGGAGCTTGTCGCCGGCGTCGTTGAAACGGGCCGCGAGGGCGGGGGTGGTAAGCAGCTGGACCGGACGGCGGCCCTCCTCCACCGACACCTCGTAAAGCTCGGGCATGTACTTCGGCTGGGGGAACTGCATGTTGGTGCGCGCGTCCATGCGGTGGCCCCAGAAGACGACGTTCTTCCCGTCCGGCGTGAAGGCGGTCGGGTACTCGGGATTCGAGTTGTACGTCAGGCGGCGCGCCGGGCCGCCGGCGGAGGAGATGAGGAAGACGTCGAAGTTGCCGTAGGTGTCGGCGGCGTAGGCGAGGTACTGCCCGTCGGGCGACCAGACGGGCATGAAATTATGGTGGCCGTTGGCGGTGAGCGCGCGGGCCGTGCCGCCGGCGGCCGGCACGACGAACAGGTTGCCCTCGAAGCTGAAGGCGATCTGGGTGCCGTCCGGCGAGATCGCCGGATAGCGCAGCCACAGCGGGCGCTCGAGCGGGCCGAGGTCCGCGGGGGCCGGGGTGTCCGCGGCGGCCCGCAGACCACAAATGATGCAACCGGCCCAGAGGAGGCCGGCCGTCCAATGCCAACGGCGAAACAGGGAGTGCATAAGGTTTCGGGATTGAGGGGTTGCTCGAAAAACCATGCCTGAGGAAACCCGCCGCGCCTCCGCTGGCAACCTCATATGCGGCGGCCCGCAGATGCGGGTGGGGACGCGATCGACCTGGCCCCGCCGGCCGGCCGAGCGGCGGTCGACGCCGTTTGTCATCTATTGGATGACGAAGTGCCGGAGGCCGTGGCCGGGTGGGGGTGCCGTCCGCCGAAGTTGTCGCGCTGCGGTCAGTTGTCATCCATTAGATGACAAAGGTTTCGCTGGATGCGGGATAGGGCATGCGGGCTCGTGGCGCCCGGTCAGCCGAAACGACGCTCCGCGCCACAGGGCCGGGGCACCGGGATGCGGCCGGTGTCCGCTTGCCGCGGTGAGCTTGATGCTGCCGGCGTCTCCGCGGTCCGGACTCCGGCCATCGCGGCCCGCCGGTCACTCGGCGCGCAGGGCGTCGACGGGATCGAGGCGGGCTGCGCGGCGCGAGGGGAGGAACATCGCCAGGCACACGACGACGAGCATCACGCCGGCCGTGAGCGCGAGAACGCCGACCGGCAGCGCCCCGACGTCGACAAGCACGCTCTGCATCGCGCGTCGCGCGGCCCACGCGCCGGCGACGCCGAGGACCAGCCCGAGGACGAGCAGGCGGGCGCCGAGGCCGAGGAACTGGGCCAGGATCTGCCGGGGCTGGGCGCCGAGCGCCATGCGCACGCCGATCTCGCGGCGGCGCTGGCCCACCGCGTAGGCAAGGACGCCGTAGGTGCCGATCGCGGCCAGCAGCAACGCCGCCGCGGCGAAGATGGCGGCGAGGACCGCGGGCGAACGCCGGGCGACCAGGCTGTCGTCGATCCATGCCTGCATCGGCCGCAGGTCGTCGACCGGCAGCTCGGGGTCGAGCTGGAGGACGGCCTTCCGCACCATCGGCCCGAGGGCGGCCGGCGGCAGGACGGAGCGCACGAGCAGGGAGAAATAGCCGATGTAGCCCTTGCCGTACGGGAAATAGACCGCCCCGTGGCCGGGGGTCTCCGCCAGTTCGTTTTGCCGCGCGCTGGCCACCACGCCCACCACGGTGAAACCGTTTTTGTCGCCGACCTTCACATCCTGGCTCAGCCGGTGGCCGAGCGGATCGCCGCCCGGCCAGTAGTAGTCGGCGAAGGCCTGGTCCACGACGCAGACCTGCTGGGACCGTTCGCTGTCGGCGTCCTCGAGGAAGCGGCCGCGCAGCAGCGGGATGTCCATCAGCGTCCAGTAGTCGCCGCTGACGGCCGCCACGTAGTGCGCCCGGATGGTCTCGCCCGGCCGGGGCTCGTGGCCCTCGACGGTGATGGCGCTGTCGTTGGTGTCGCCGGTGAAGGGAAGGTTGGTGTCGATGGCGACGCGGGTGACGCCGGGCAGGGCGCGGATGGCCGGCAGCAGCCGCGCGATGAAGGCCCGGCGCGAGGCATCGTCCTTGTAACTCTTCCAGGGGAGCGGGATCTGCCCAGTGAGGATGTGCTCGGGATTGAAGCCGGCGGGCGTGGCGAGCACGCGCCGGAGGCTGAGGCCGAGCAGGCCGGCGCCGGCGAGGAGCACGAACGCCAGCGCGATCTGGGTGACGATGAACCCGTGGCGCAGCCGCTGGGCCGCGCGCCCGGCGGTCCCGCCCCGGGACTCGGCCTGCAGGGTCGACGCCAGGTTCGCGTGCAGGCTGTAGGCGATGATGGGCAGCGCCAGCACCAGGCCGACGAGGACGGCCGCGACCAGGGACAGGCCGGCGAGGCGGGCATCGAAGGCGATGGTTCCGCCGAGCGGCAGCCGGCCGGCGCCGAGGGAGCGCAGCAGCTCGACGCCGAGCCAGCCGAGCAGCAGGCCAAGCACCCCGCCGCCGAGGGCCAGCACCATGATCTCCCCCAGAACATCGGCGGCGATGTGCCGGCGGCCGGCTCCGAGGGCCTGGCGGACGGCCAGCTCCTTGGTGCGGCCGCTGGCGCGGATCAACAGCAGGTTGGCCAGGTTCACGGCGCCGATCAGCAGCAGGCAG
>Ga0335078_10015402_pt1 | contig 11353 bp, 7 predicted proteins | sample Lox_Sample_32_FD_206711 | JGI IMG/M metagenome (GOLD analysis project Ga0335078, IMG submission 206711) | Soil microbial communities from Loxahatchee National Wildlife Refuge, Florida, United States - Lox_Sample_3.2 | ecosystem: Environmental > Terrestrial > Soil > Wetlands | place: USA: Florida...
TCGTCGCCCGCGGCGGCGATCCGCTCGGCACTGTCAGGACGCCGCACGAGATCATCGAGCTGCCGTGCGAAAAGGACAAGTTCGGAGCGGGAACGGCGTTCACCGACCAGTGGATCAAGGGCGGATCGATGCGGTACGCGCCGATCAGGGACGAACTGCTCGCGCTGCACCGGGACGCCGCGGCGGTGCGGGACCGGGCGGCCGCGGGTGGCTGAACCGCCGGCGACCAGGCCGCCCGTCACCGGCCTGCCCGCCGACCCGCACCGGCTGCCGCCGCCCGGCGAGTGGTTCGCGCCGGACGCCGAGCGGCACCTGCTCGACCGGCCGAGGTTCTGCCCGATGTGCGGCGTGGCGCTCGACCGCGGCATGGTCTGCGAGTCATGGTCGGCTGACCAGCGAGTCTTCCTGATCTGGTGCGCGGCCTGCGGGTGGACGGGGGACGTGGTCCGTTACCACCGGGTATCGATCGACGAGCGCGCCCACTGACCGTGCCAGGCGGCACAAGGAGCCTGATCGGTGCCATGTACGGCGGCGAGACCCGAGGACGGTAACAGGCACTGGCCGACATCGTCAGGTCGGAACCGGCGGTGCCTGGTCCGCGCCGACCCCGGCCTGCTGCGCGGCAGCCGCCCGGCGCACCAGCTCGCGCGGCACGGCCAGGTTGCGCAGGTCGATCGCCGCGTGCATGATCATCGCGGGCAGCAGGGTCCCGGTGGCGAGCGTGGTCAGGCAGAACAGCGCGCCAAGGACACCGGTGACCACACCGCCGCCCGCGCCCTGGTACAGGTGCCCGAGGCCGAACGGCACCGACGTCACGACGATCAGCCATGCCCAGGGAGCGCCCGGCCACAGCCAGCGCACGTACGCCACGGCGAAGCCGCGGAAGACGAGTTCCTCGCAGATTCCGGCGGTCAGGCTCAGCGCCGCGTAGCCAGCCCGTTCCCGGCCGCTGACCGGCAGCAGGCTGATCGCCCGCCGCAGCTGGGTCAGCAGCAGGTCGTCGTGCGCCGGGCTGCGATGCCTGGTCGCGGCCACCGCCAGTGCGACGGCGGCCGCCGACACCGTGAGCACCGCGGCGACGAGCCCGAGGTTGGCACCGCCGGGGTAGGCGGGCAGTCCGATCGACCTGGCCGAACGGCCGGCCAGCAGGCCGATGCCGACGACCGCCGCGGCGACCGCCCAGTTCCGTGCCATGATCCGCGCGTAGCAGCCAAGCCGCGCACCAGGGTCGGACTGGAGCCTGCGCGTGTACCGGCGGTACGCGGCCGGCGAGGTCAGCGGCAGCACCACCACGAGCGTGACAGCCAGCGCGCTGGCGAGTATCGCGGCGACAACGTGCACCCGTCAAGTCTCCATCACCGGGCGGCCGGAGTGAACGGCCGCGCATCCCGTGCCGGACGTCCCTGGCCGGCCGGCCATTGGGCCTAATGGCCTACGGCAGCCACCAGGTCTGGTCCTTGAGGTTGGCGCACGCGGTGACATCCACCTGGGTACCTGGGATGAGGCTGCGGCCCGGATCGGTCAAGCACTTGCCGTCCGCCGCGTTCCGCAGTTCATCCCGGCCGTAGCCGGACCAGTCCTGGGTCTTCGAGCTGCCGCACCGCCGCAGCACCACGCCCGGCGAGGTTCGCGGGCTCAGCCCGATGGCGGCGCACACCGAACCCGACCTCAGCTTGCCGCCGGAGACCAGCCATTGCTGGTCGGACGCGCCGCCGCCGCAGTTCCCGATCACGACATTCGCGTTGACCGCCGACCTCGCCTGTGCCAGGCACACGCTCAGCTCCGCGCTGGTGACTGTGCCCGACGTCAGTTTGATCACCGCCGCCTGGGCCAGGTCGATCGCCGACGCATAGGCGTCCGAATCGTAGGACGACCACGGCGCGAAGGACGTGCCGTATTCGGAAGCCGGGGCGTAGGCAGCGCCGGCATTGCATGTCGGGTTGAACGCGCACTTGTCGCTGACGCTGGCGTCACTCACGTTGTTGAGCTGCCACAAGCCACGGTCGTAGGAGGTATACCCGGCGGGGCACTTTACCGGCTTGCCCGGGACATATTCACCTTGGCCGATGACACTCCCGTTCTGGTCGCAGACGTAGCGGAGCGGGTCACCAGCGCTTTCTGCCACGCACACCGCGACCGCGGTGACCAGGTCGCCGCTGTAGTAGCCGTTGTTCGCCCAGCCCGCCCTGGACGCGTACTTCAGGCAGGTGGCCGCGGCGGCGGCCGCCTGGGCCTGGTCGCCCGGGCCGACGCCGGGCACCGGCGAGACCATCCCGGCGGTGAGCGCACGGCCGGGCCGGGCGGCGTGGCCGGACCCGGTGCGCGACGCCTGGGCGGGGACGACGGCCCAGGCCACGGCGAGTGCCATCGGAAGGGCGAGCATGGACAGGACGGAAAGCCGACGGCGGGTCACTGCGTGTCCTCTCGGGGGATTGGGGGCAGGACTGTCTGTCGTCTGTCTGGTCCGTGGTTCAGGCCTGCTCGAGCGTGACTTGATCGCCCGAGTGCACCTCGATGGAAACGGCGAGCACCTCGGCGGCGATCCAGTCGCCGTAGCGGAGCAGGTCGGTGTCGTGAGCGGGAAGCGACAACCTGATCCGGTCGGACAGGCCGAGGCCCGCTTCCTTCCGCATCGAGTTGACATGGTGGATGAGGTCGTAGACGCGGCCCTCGCGCCGGAGCTCATCGTCCAGCGCCGTGTCCAGCGCGACCGTGACGCCGTCCTCCGAGGCGACCGACCAGCCGGGCTTGTCCAGCCGCTCCACGACCACCTCGGCGGGCTCGAGCACGAAGCCCATCACCTCGAACCTGCCGCCGTCGAGCTCGGCGAACTCGCCGGCGTCGAGCGCCTTCTTCACCAGCGGCATGCTCACCCCGAGCCGGGGCGCCAGCGCACGGAAGTTGGGCTTGACCCGCAGCCCTGATGCCTCGACCGTACCGGTCGTGACGCCCTTCACTCGCAGCTCGTCGGCGATCTCTGCCAGGTGCGACTCGATGCCGTCCGCGCCCTCGACCACGAGCGCGCGCAGCGGCTGGCGGGTCTTCAGCCTGGCCGCCGACCTGGCCCGGCGGCCGAGCTCGACGACCTGGCGCACCGCGGCCACCTCGGCGACCAGCGTGTCGTCGATGTGGCCGGTCTCCGGCCAGCCGGCCAGGAACACCGACTCGGGTGCACCCGGGCAGGCGGACACGACGAGCGACTGCCAGACGTGCTCGGCCAGGAACGGCATCACCGGCGAGATCACCTGGACAGCCTGCACAAGGCTGGTCCACAGGGTGCGCAGCGCGGCGGCATCGGAGTTCCAGAACCGCCGCCGCGACCGCCTGATGTACCAGTTCGACAGGTCGTCCAGGTAGGACTCGAAGGCGCGCAGCACGTTGACGGTGAGGTACTGCTCGTAGCCCGCCGTCGCGTCCTCGACCAGCCTGGCAGTGCGAGCCAGCAGCCAGTGGTCCAGCGGCGTGAGCCCGGGCCACGGCGCGCCGGCCCCCTGGTCCGCCTGCGCGGCGGCGAGGTCGGCCAGGTCAGGAGTGAAATCGGCGGTGTTGGCGTAGCTGGCGAAGAACGAGATGCAGTTCCAGAGCGTGAGCAGCTTGCGCTGGATCTCCTTGCCGGGGCCGAAGCCGAACAGCAGGTTCTGGCTCGGCGGTTGCTGGCAGTACTGCCAGCGCATGACGTCGGCGCCCATCTTGGCGAACGCCTCGTCCGCGCTGATCATGTTGCCCCACGAGCCGTGCATCTCCCTGCCGTGCTCGTCGAGCATCTTCTCGTAGCCGAGCACCCGCCGGTACGGCGCGCGCCCGGTGAGCGTGACCGACATGAACAGCTGCGAGTAGAACCACAGCCGGATCTGCTCGCGCATCTCCGATACCCAGTCAGCCGGGAACCACCGCTCCCAGTACTCGTTGTCGGGCAGGTCGGCGGTGGTCAGCCCGCTGGCAGCACCGGTCGCGTAGCCCTGGTCCACCCAGGCGGGGTTCTCCCAGCCAAGGGTGGAGAACGGGACGATGCCGGCATCGAGCCACACATCGCCGACCTCGGCGATCCGGCCGGTCTCCCGGTCGCACTTGGCGCATCGGATCCTGACCGCGTCGATCCACGGGCGGCGCAATTGCTTCAGGCCCGCCACAGCGGCCTGGTCGGTGGCGCGCCCGGCGAGCTCGGCGCGGGACCCGATCACGTTCAGGTGCCCGCACGAGCACGGGTAGAACGGCAGCGGCAGGCCGTAGTACCGGCGCCGGGAGATGTTCCAGTCCGACATGTTGACCAGCCAGTCGTCCATCCGGCTGCCCATATAGGCGGGGGTCCACTCCACGGCGCGGTTGGCCGCCCGCATCGGCTCCCTGATCTGCTCGACCGAGATGAACCAGTCGTCGGACACGCGGAAGATCAGCGGCGTGTGGCATCGCCAGCACTCCGGATAACGGTGCTCGATGGTGCCGGCCTCGACCAGCAGCGACCGCTGTCGCAGGTCCTCGATCACCCGGCCGGCGACCTCCGCGGTGGATAGCCCCGCCAGCCAGCCGTAGTCGGAGTAGAACCGGCCCGACTCGTCGACCGGCTGCAGCACCGGCAGGCCCTGCTCCTTACCGAGATCGAAGTCCTCGGCGCCGCAGCCGGGCGCGATGTGCACGATGCCGGTGCCGTCCTCCATCGACACGTCCGGCCAGCCGACCACCCGGTGCTCGACGCCGCCACCGGGGCCGATCTCGTCGAACGGGCCACGGTACCGCCAGCCGACCAGCGCAGAGCCCGGCAGCGTCTCGGTGAACTCCTGCCCGCTGGCGAAGTCCTGCGCCCCGGCGCGCGCCGTCGCGATCCAGTCGCCAGTGCGCAGCCTGCCGTACTGCGCGTCAGGCCGGACCGCCGCCGCGACGTTGGCCGGCAGCGTCCATGGCGTGGTGGTCCAGATGACCAGCGCCTCGCCGGGCCGGTCAAGCAGCGGGAAGCGCACCGACAGCGACGGATCCGACCGGTCCACGTAGCTGCCGACGAGCTCGTGCGCCGAGATCGAGGTGCCGCACCGCGGGCACCATTCGGTCGGCCGGTGGCCCAGGTACAGCCAGCCGCGCTCCTGCACGACGGCCAGGAACTTCCAGATGTACTCGATGTTGGTATCGGAGAAGGTGTAGTAATCCTTGCCCCAGTCCATCCACTGGCCGAGCCGGACCGAGCCGTCGATCAGCTCCCTGGCCGACCACTCCACGACCTCGCGGCACTTCGCGGCGAACGCCTCGAGGCCGTACTCCTCGATCTCGCGCTTGGAGTTCAGCCCGAGCTCCCGCTCGACCCCCACCTCGATCCACAGGCCCTGGCAGTCGAAGCCGTTCTGGTAACGCTGGTCGAACCCGCGCATCGCCTTGTAGCGCTGGAACACGTCCTTGAGCGTGCGCCCCCAGGCCGTGTGCACGCCCAGGATCTTGTTGGCGGTGACCGGCCCGTCGATGAAGCTGAACTTGGGGCCGCCCCCGTTGCGTGCCCGCACCTTGCCGAAAATGCCCTGCCGGTCCCAGAAGTCGAGAATGGCGCGCTCAAGCGAGTCGGCGTCTGGCTTGTCGGACAGGACTTCGAACATGGCCGGGATTCTATCGCCCCGCGGCGCTGACCCCGACCGAGTTTACCGGCGGTGCCGGCCCGCTCGCCTCCGGCGAACCCGACCGGCTCGCTCAGGTGCTGCCGCTACCGGCCGGCGATCAGGCCGCGCAGATAGGCGGCCTGCCCGGCGTGCTGCAGGTCGTCGGCGAGCACGCTGACCAGGCGGACGCCGAGCGTGACCGGCGGGTCCCACCGCTCGTCCACGATCCGGTCAAGGTCGGCGTCCGTGATCGTCGCCACGAACGCCGCCGAAGCGGCGAACACGTCGTCGTGGTAGCCGGTCAGCAACTCGGCGGACGGCACCCGGACCTCGCCGACGGCGTCGGCGCCCTGACCCCAGCCCGTCTCGGAGTCGTCGAAGGGCAGCCCGAACCTGGCCGACCAGCCGCGCGCGGTCCAGGCCTGCTCGGTGCCGGCGATCTCGGCGATGTGGTCGTCCTGGACCCTGGTCAGGTGCCAGAGCAGCCAGCCGACCGAGTTGGCATCGGGCTGCGGCCGGTATGCCAGCTGCCCCTCCGACAGGCCCGCGGCAACCTGGTGGACCACCTCCTTGATCCGGCCGAGCGCGTCGGCGAGCAGTTCGGCGGTCGTCATGGGTACATCCCATCGCATCGGCGTAGCGGTCGGAGCCAGTATGGATCCGGCGCACCTAGTTTCGGAGGATGACGTGACTGAATCGCGGCGGAACTCGCCGAGGCGGAGCAGCATCGAGGTCAACCCGCTCTTTTGCCGGCCGGGGGAGGCCACCGAGCGGCCCAGGTTCGCCCTCGCCGACGACCCGATGCTGCCGGAGACCGCCTACCAGGTGGTGCACGACGAGGCAATGCTGGACGGGAACGCCAGGCTCAACCTGGCCACGTTCGTCGGCACCTGGATGGACCAGGCCGCGTCGAGGCTGTACGCGGAGTCGTTCGACAAGAACATGATCGACAAGGACGAGTACCGCGCCACCGCGGCCATCGAGGACCGGTGCTGGAAGATCCTGGCGCGGCTGTGGCATGCCCCCGATCCGCATCAGGCGATCGGCACGTCGACGATCGGCTCGTCGGAGGCGTGCATGCTCGGCGGGCTGGCGTTCAAGCGCCGGTGGCAGCAGGCGCGCCGGGCGGCGGGCAAGCCGGCCGACCGGCCGAACATCGTGATGAGCTCGGCCGTCCAGGTCTGCTGGGAGAAATTCGCCAACTACTGGGACGTCGAGGCGAGGCTCGTGCCGGTCACCGAGGAGCACAAGGCGCTGGATGGCCACGACCTCGAGTCCTACGTGGACGAGAACACCATCGGCGTGGTAGCGATCCTTGGCGTCACCTACACCGGCATGTACGAGCCGGTGCACAAGATCGCCGCGGCACTCGACCGGATCCAGGAGCACACCGGCCTGGACGTCCCGATCCACGTCGACGGCGCCTCCGGCGCCTTCGTCGCCCCGTTCCTGCAACCCGAACTCGAATGGGACTTCAGGCTGAGCCGGGTGCACTCGATCAGCACGAGCGCGCACAAGTACGGCCTGGTCTACCCCGGCCTCGGCTGGGTAGTGTGGCCCAGCGCCGAGTACCTGCCCGGCGACCTGGTCTTCGACGTCAGCTACCTGGGCGGCTCGATGCCGACCTTCGCGCTGAATTTCTCCAGGCCGGGAGCCCAGGTGCTGCTCCAGTACTACAACTTCCTGCGGCTCGGCCGCCACGGCTACCGTGCGGTGCAGCAGTCCTCGCACGACGTCGCGTCGCACCTGGCCGACGAGATCGGCAAGATGGCGCCGTTCGAGCTGTTCGGCGACGAGGGGCCGCACATCCCGGTCTTCGCCTGGCGGCTGAAGCCCGGTTACACCGCCAAGTGGGACCTGTACGACCTGGGCAATCAGCTCAGGCAGCAGGGCTGGCTGGTGCCCGCTTACCCGCTGCCGGACGCGCTGGCCGACGTGACCGTGCAGCGCATCGTGGTGCGGAACGGGCTGTCGATGGACCTCGCCGACGCGTTGCTTGACGAGATCGTCGCGGCGGTGTCCTACCTCGACGGCCTGGACGGCCCGCTGCCGCACGAGGGCAGGAACACGACCGCGTTCCACCACTAACCGGGCGGTGCCCTCCCGCTCGCCTCCGGGTCTCCCGACCGGCTCGCTCGAAGCTCGTTGCCGCCTAGTCCGGCAGCAGCCCGTCCCTGGTCAGCGGCAGCGATCGCAGCCGGCGGCCGGTCGCCTCGAAGATCGCGTTGGCGATGGCCGGCGCGATCGCGATCATCGGCGTCTCGCCGGCTCCGGCCGACGGCAGGTCGGGACGGTCGAGCAGCAGCACCTCCACCGGCGGGATGTCGCCGATCCTTGGCACCCGGTAGGAGGAGAACGCGCCGTTGGTGATCATCGCGTCGGTGAACCTGATCTCCTCGAACATCGCGCCGCCCAGCGCCATCACGGCGGCACCCTCGATCTGGCCGCGCACGGTCTCCGGGTTCACCAGCGCACCGCACTCGTAGCCGGTGATCAGCCCGGTCACCTGGACCCGGCGGTCCCGCCCGATGACGACCTGCGCCACGCTTACCACCCGGCCGTCCTTCTCCAGGCCGCAGGCGACGCCGACGCCGACGCCGGGGATCGGCTCGCGGCCCGCTTCCCAGCCGACATGCTCGGCGACCGCGCGCAGCACGGCGGCGAGCCGCTCATCGGCCAGGTTGCGCAGCCGGAACTGCACCGGGTCGGTGCCCGTCGCGTGCGCGAGCTCGTCGATCATCGACTCCCTGGCGAAGTTGTTCGCCGTCGCGGCCAGCGCCCGGTACGAGGCCTGAGGCAGCGGGCTCGCCGCGGGCTGATACTCAAGCCGCTGGTCCGCCAGCCGGTACGGGGTCCAGATGCCGGGCGCGCCCGAGTTGATATTGGTGAAGCTCCAGCCGCTGAGCGTCCCGTCGGACCCGGCCCCCGCCGACACGTCAATCACCGCGGCTGGCCGGAGCGTCCCGGTACTGAACTCTTCCGGCCGGCTCCAGTGCACTCGCACCGGGCGGCCCGCGTGCCTGGCCAGGATGGCCGCCTCGGCGGAGATGCCGCCGGCGTGCTTGCCGCCGAACCCGCCGCCGGTGGCCGGCACCACCACCCGGACGTCGTGCTCGTTGATCGCCAGCGCAGCGGCGACCTGCGCGCGGACCGGGAACGGGGTCTGGGTACCGGTCCACACCGTCACCCGGCCGTCGTCGTCCCACGCGGCGACCGCGACTCTGGTCTCCAGCGCCGCTGGCGCGATGTACGCGGTCGTGTAGGTCGCCTCTCGCCGGACCGCCGCGCTCTCCAGCGCCGTCGCCGCCGAACCCTGCTGGTGCAGGAACGGCCCGCCCCACCGGCCGCCCTGCGTCCCTTCGGACGGGTGGCCCCGCAGGAAGTCGGTCAGGTCGCCGTCCGACGGAGCGGACGGGATGTCCCAGCTGGCGCCCGCCCGCAGGTCGGCGAGGGCTGCCTGGGCCGCGGCCAGGTCGGCGGCGACCACGCCGGCCAGCTCCGGAGTGCGCACGACGAGGACGCCCTCGTGACCGTCGGCCGCCGCGGTGTCCAGGTCGCGCAGCACCGCTCCGGGAGCGGGCGGCCGGAGCACCACGCCGTGCCAGATGTCCGGCCGGCCGAGGTCCGACACGAACGTGCGGGCGCCGGTCACGGCGGCTCGCGTTCCTGGCGCGAGGTGCGGGTGACCGGCCTGCCGCCAGCGCGCGGCCGGGGTGAGCTCAGGCTGGCCGGAGACAAGCTCGAGCCGTCGTTCCCCCGGCCGGGCCGGCAGCAGCGTCCTGGCGTACGCGGCGGCGACCCGGAGCGCCTGGCCAGCGTCCGGCATCGACCGGCTGCCGAACGTTCCCATATCGAACGGGCAGACATCGGTGTCGCCCATCGCCAGCCTGACCCGCGCCACCGGGACGCCGAGCTCCTCGGCCACCAGCAGCCTGAGCGCGGTCCGGTTGTCCTGGCCGACGTCGACCTTCCCGGTAAACCCGGTTACCAGGCCGTCGGGGGCGACGTGCAGCCAGCTGCCGCCGCTGGTGTTCCACTGTCCGGGCGGCGGCGGGCCCAGCACCACGACCAGGCCGTCGCCGAGCGCGCCGAAGTAGTCCCGGTCGGCAGGCTCGGACAGGTCCCACGGGCGATCGGGCCGGTAGTGTACGGCGCCGGGCAGCGGAGGTCCCCAGCGGTCATCGTCCGGACCGTCATGGACGGCCGCGGCCGGGCCGGGTTCCGGTGTGCTGGCCGTGGATGGGCCGGCTCCGGACGGCGCTCCGCCGGCCAGCGCCGCCGCGCGGTGCACGGCGCGGCGGATTCGCGGATAGCTGCCGCACCGGCAGATCTGGCCGGCCAGGGCCGCGTCGATCGCGGCATCGCCGGGTTCGGGCTCACCCGCCAGCAGGGCCGCGACCGACATGACCATGCCCGGCGTGCAGTATCCGCACTGCGCGGCGCCTTCGAGCGCGAAGGCTTGCTGCACGGCGTGCAGCGAGCCGTCCGGGCCGGGCCCGGCCAGCCCCTCAACGGTGGTAACCCGCCGGCCGGTCACCGAGCCGGCCGTCCGCTGGCATGACCGGACGGGCTCACCGTCGACCAGCACCGTGCACGCGCCGCACGCGCCTTCGCCGCAGCCGAGCTTGGCGCCGGTAAGACCGAGCCGGTCGCGGAGCGCGGCGAGCAGCGTGTCCGCCTCGGGAGCCTCCGCGTGCTGCCCGTTGACCAGGAACGAACAGGACGCGGAGTCGGCACCGGCCGCCATCTGCTCAGCCGCCCGCGATGGCGCCGATGACGAGCAGTGGCTCCTGGCCAGCCAGCACCGGCTGCGGCAGCGGCGTGTCCGCCGGGACGTGCGACAGGTCTTCCTGGCAGGCGAAGAACCGCACGAACGCCCGCCGGCGGCCGCTGCGGTGATCCCTGATCGCGCCGCGCAGCACGGGGAACCGGGCCTCGAGCGCGTCCAGGGCGTCGCCGAGCGTCACCGGGCCGACGCCCACCTCGAGCTCTACCTCGCCGCTGACGCCGGCCAGCGTCCTCAGGTGAGCGGGAAGGCCGACCCTGATCATGACAGCGTCTGAACCTCCACCGACAGCACCGAAGGCAGGTCCCGCACGATCGCGTTCCAGTTGTCACCGCCGTCGGCCGACGCGTAGACCTGGCCGCCGGTGGTGCCGAAGTAGACACCGCACTCGTCCAGCGAGTCGATGTCCATCGCGTCGCGCAGTACGTTGACGTAGCAGTTCTCCTGCGGCAGGCCCGCGGTGAGCGGCTGCCACTCGTTCCCGCCGGTGGTGCTGCGGTAGACCCGGAGCCTGCCCTCGGGCGGGAAGTGCAGTGAGTCGCTGGTGATCGGCACGACGTAGACGGTGTCCGGCTCGTGCGCGTGCACCGAGATCGGGAAGCCGAAGTCGGTCGGCAGGTCGCCGCTGACCTCGTGCCAGTTCTCCCCGGCGTCATCGCTGCGCATGACGTCCCAGTGCTTCTGCATGAAAAGCACCTCGGGGCGGGCCGGGTGCATGGCGATCCGGTGCACGCAGTGCCCGATCTCCGCTTCCGGCTCGGGCATGAACTCCGACCGCAGGCCCTTCGTCACCGGGCGCCAGCTCTGGCCCGCGTCGTCGCTGCGGAACGCGCCGGCCGCCGAGATCGCCGCGAACATCCGGCCCTCGTTCACGGGGTCGAGCAGGATCGTGTGCAGGCACATCCCGCCGGCGCCCGGCTGCCAGCTCGAGCCGGTCTGATGGCCGCGCAACCCGGACAGCTCGTGCCAGGAGCCCCCGCCGTCGGTCGAC
>Ga0335078_10015403_pt1 | contig 11352 bp, 8 predicted proteins | sample Lox_Sample_32_FD_206711 | JGI IMG/M metagenome (GOLD analysis project Ga0335078, IMG submission 206711) | Soil microbial communities from Loxahatchee National Wildlife Refuge, Florida, United States - Lox_Sample_3.2 | ecosystem: Environmental > Terrestrial > Soil > Wetlands | place: USA: Florida...
CGCGATGTCAAGAATATAACAAATCAATTCAAAGTCCATGGCTCAAAGCCGCTGGGCGTATGATCGAGCGCAGGGCAATTTATCTTTGGTCTTATTTATTGAAACTCTTCCTCCAAAAGAGTAGTTTTCTTCTAGTGTCACCGACGCTCCCCGGAAGCGTCGGTCGAGTGCGATATACACAATAATTATCGGAGGATTCACGATGATACGCTTTTCTTTTGTCCCGACTGTCTTATGCTTTGCAATCTCATTCCCTGTATTGGCTTCGACCGCGGGGTCGCAAGGTCCGGATACGACTTCACAAGCTTTCTCGGACACAAATCCTTTTGGGAGTCCGAGTCCGCTTCAGTATCAGGCTCCGCCGTTCGACAGGATTCATGACTCTGACTACAAACCTGCGCTCGAAGAGGGGATGCGTGAACAGCTCGCAGAGATCGACAGCATTGCGTCAAATCCTGCCGCGGCAACATTCGACAATACTATCGTTGCCATGGAGCGCTCGGGCGCACTTCTAACACGCGTTTCAAAAGTTTTCTTTGCGATTGTGCAGGCAAATACGAATGACGAGCTCCAGAATATTCAGGCCGAGGAAGCGCCGAAGCTCGCGGCAAATAACGATGCCATTTACTTGAACGATCAACTGTTCCAGCGTGTCAAGACGATCTACGACAAGAGGGAGACGCTTCATCTTGATCCGGTTCGGAAGTTTCTTGTCGAACGATACTATTTAGATTTCGTCCGATCCGGAGCGCCTCTCTCGAGGTCGGACAAAGCAAAGCTTCGTTCACTCGATCAGGAAGAAGCGAAACTGACGACAGATTTTCAGAATAAACTGCTCGCGGCTACGAAAGCAGGTGCGCTTGTGATCGACAAAAAGAGCGATCTTGTCGGCTTGAGCGGTGCCGAGATTGCAGCCGCAGCAGAGGCCGCCAAAGATCGCTCGCTTCGCGGAGCGAGCGGGCTGAATGGCGAATGGGTCATCCCTCTTCAGAACACTACGCAACAGCCTGCACAGGTCTCCCTGGACCACCGTTCTGTACGAGAACGACTGTTCCAAAACTCAATAATGCGCGCCGAGCGCGGCGACGGCAACGACACCCGTGCGACCATCACACGGCTCGCCGAGGTTCGCGCAGAGAAAGCAAGGCTCCTTGGTTATCCGAACTATGCAGCTTACTCGCTCGCAGACCAGATGGCGAAGACGCCCGCCGCAGCGGTCAAACTCCTCAACGATCTTGTGCCTGCAGCGTTGGCGAAGGCGCGAAACGAAGCGAAGAAGATGCAGGCTTTGATCGACAAAGACGGAGGCCGATTCAGCCTCCAGCCCTGGGACTGGCAATACTACGCGGAGAAAGTGCGCAAGGCGGAATACAACCTTGACGAATCGGAAATCAAGCCTTACTTCGAGCTGGATCGTGTTTTGGAAGACGGCGTCTTCTATGCGGCCAACAAACTCTATGGCTTGACATTTAAAGAACGAAGGGACCTCCCGGTTTATCAGCCTGACGTCCGTGTGTTCGAAGTTTTCGATGCCGACGGCAAATCGATTGCGCTATGGTACTGCGATTATTTCAAGCGCGACAACAAGAGTGGTGGAGCGTGGGAGGACACATTTGTCGATGCCTGCGGGCTTTTTGGCACAAAGGCCGTCGTTTACAACGTTGCCAACTTTACAAAGCCGGCGCCGGGCCAGCCAGCGCTGCTCACTTTCGATGATGTGACGACCATGTTCCATGAATTTGGTCATGCGCTGCATTCGATGCTGACAACGGTAGAGTATCCGAGGCTTGCGGGAACAAACGTGCCGAGGGACTTCGTCGAATTCCCGTCACAGTTCAATGAGCATTGGGCGCTGTATCCGGCGGTGTTCGCCAACTATGCGAAGAATTACAAGACCCGAGAACCGATGCCTGAAGAGCTCGCTGATAAGATCAGGAAGGCGAAAACGTTTAATCAAGGTTTTGCGATGACCGAGATCCTCGAAGCCTCGCTGCTCGACATGGCATGGCACACTCTTCCGCCGGGGAAAGAAGTGGCGAATGTCGATTCCTTCGAGACCGCGGCGCTCAATCGCTATCGCGTTTACTATCCGCTCATTCCGCCTCGCTATCGATCGACTTACTTCGCGCATATCTGGGATGAAGGCTATGCTGCAGGCTACTACTCTTACCTCTGGGCCGAGGTGATCGATGACGACGCATTCGCCTGGTTCATGGAACACGGCGGATTGACCCGTGCAAACGGCGAGCGGTTCGAAAAAATGATTTTGTCACGGGGAGGATCGGAAGATGTCGCTGTACTCTATCGTGCATTCCGCGGACGAGATCCGAGCGTGAAAGCGCTGATCAAAGATCGTGGGTTGACAGGGAATTAGCGGGAAAGGTTCAGAGCCGCCGGAATTGTGTTTTTACTTCTAGTGTACCCCTTTAGAATTTAAGAAGGCGGAATATTTCTTATCGTCCTGAAGTATGTGATTGTTCAGCCAGTCCCTCAGGAAACCCATGAATTCCACGGTGAGGGCGGTGTCCCCTTGTTCAAATCTTGCTTTTATCTCCTTGACCTGATCTGTCAAATCGCTATGCTCCTTCTTGTGCATCACGTACGACGGGTACTTGTACTTCATCAGCAGTTTTTCTTCCGTCTCGAAATGATAGACCGTGTAGTCTGCCATTTCATTCAGTACCTGCCCGAGTACGTCCCTGCCTTTCCCGATCTTCATCGAATCATGGAGCAGGTTTATTAAATCTACGAGTTTCTTATGTTGTTTGTCGATCTCTTCGACACCCACGCTCATTTCCTGAGTCCATTCAATCAGTGGCACTGTTGCATCTCCTGGTTTTGTTTGGGAATTTGGCGCATAAACTCTCGGGAAAATTCATCAATCTTCTTACCCGCCCAAATTCTTCGGTAACAATTTAGCAAGGAATGGTCAATAAATGCCACCACTTCTGGCGAAGTCATGAATCTTGAATGATTTTCGGCTATCTTTTACGGAATTAGGACCCAATCTTTTGAACAAGCTTATCATCGTACTCGACATAGTTTTAATCGCGGCGGTCGGATATTGCACATGGTTCATGGCAACCGATTATCAGACGATTCAAGGAAGAGCCCACATGCCGTTCGTCCTGTGGACCATAGATATCATTGATCTGTTCATACATGAGGGTGGGCACTTTTTCTTCGGTTTCATGGGGCGGATGATATATTTCATGGGCGGCTCGCTCATGCAAATAGTTCTTCCATCGCTCACCATTTATGTTTTCATTAAGACAAGTCTACGGAGTCTCATCGGGACGCTCTATTGGCTCGGGCATAACCTGATAAACGTTTCCGTTTATATCGGAGATGCACCGTACAGAAGGCTTCCATTGCTCGGCGGCAGCGACAGTATCCACGATTGGAATTGGATATTCAATCACGCCGGCATGATGGATTCGGCGGAGACAGTTTCGGTCATCGTATTTACGTTGGGTGTGGTCTCTTGCTGTGGAGCGGCGGGAGCTGCTGTCTATTTTCTTGTGAGAGATATCAGAGAGGCTGTCCTTTCGTTATGAATGGGAAGTAATGAAATTCTCTTTTTGAAAATAATGAAACAAATGTCTTCTCCAATTAGTAATATTACATACAAAGTCAAAGGTTGACGATTGTGGTTCCAATATTTATACACATTTTGTAAAATCAATATTAGGCAGATAAAAAGAAGAGAATGCCGGAAACAATTTTAGCCACTTACGGTCTCAGCAAGAAATTCGGCGACCGCTGGGCAGTGAAAGACATAAATCTCGAAGTGCATGCGGGAGACGTGTTCGGATTTCTTGGGCCGAACGGTGCGGGGAAGAGCACGACAATAAGAATGATCCTCACCCTTCTTTCACCCACCGCGGGGAGCGTCAAGATTTTCGGAAGAGAGGTTAAAGAGAATAGACGGTTCGTTCTCTCGAAGGTATGCGGCATCGTCGAGAAGCCCGATTTCTATCTCTTCCTTTCCGCATACAAGAACCTCGAGGTGCTCGGCTCACTCACGCGCAAGGTGACAAAGGATGAAATCTTCGAGACGCTGGAAATGGTGGGGTTGAGATCGAGGGCTTACGATAAGGTAAAAACTTTTTCTCACGGAATGAAGCAGCGGCTTGGAATCGCTCAGGCAATCTTAACTAAGCCTGAACTTATAATTCTCGACGAGCCGACTTCCGGTCTTGATCCGCAAGGGATGAAAGAAGTGCGCGCGCTTGTCCTGGGACTTTCCAAAGAACATGGCACGACCGTCTTTCTGTCATCTCATCTCCTGGCCGAGCTCGAAGTCGTAGCAAACAGGATGGCCGTGCTGAATCACGGTGAGCTGATAGCACAGGGTGCAGTGTCCGAGCTGTTGGGTGGAGATTCATCGTATTATTCTTTGCAAGTTTCGCCGCAAGATGATGCACTCGAGCTCCTGAAGAAAACGGAATGGGTCGAGCTCGTTTCGGTTGCCAACGGGATCGATGTCCGTATCGAGCCTCAAAGAGCGGCTGAACTGAACAGACTCCTCGTCACGAACGGAATCGACGTTTCTTCGTTCGCGGCAAAACGGACTCTCGAAGACTTCTTCCTAAAAATCACCGAGGGAGCGTCCGAGGTATGAAGTTTTTCTCTCTCGAAGTTCAGAAGACCTTCCGCCGGTGGCGAACTTACATCGGTTTCGCGGCGGTGGCAGGCGCAGTAATCCTTCTCGAAATAATTATTAAGATGAACGAAGCCAGCATGGCAAAAGGTTTTGCGGGAAATCTGAATTCCGATTTCCTCGTGTCTGGAAATATTCTAAATGTCTGGACCATAACCACGTTCATCATGAATTCTCTCTACGTGCACGTGCCATTCCTGATAGCCCTCGTCGCCGGAGACATGGTTTCATCAGAAGGTGCCTCCGGAACTATCAGGTTCCTTCTCATCAGGCCACCGTCGCGCTCGAGAATAATTTTTTCAAAATATCTCACAATGCTTTTCTACACCGCGGCTCTCATCTTCTTCCTCGCGGCGCTTTGCATCGGGATCGGTCTCGCTTTTTTCGGAAGCGGGGACGTGATCCGGTTTCAATCGGGGATTCCTCATATTGTCATTTTGCCGGAGCGCATTGCCGCATCCAGAACTCTTCTCGCCTTCGTCGCTGCGATTCTCTCTATGTCGGTTGTCGGATCGCTTGCCTTCCTGTTTTCGACTCTGGTCGATAATTCTATCGGGCCCATAATAGGCTCCATGGCTGTTGTGATTATCTTCCTGATCGTCGAAAATCTTCCGTTCGAGTCACTTGAAGCCGTTCGGCCGTATTTATTCACAACTTATATGAATATCTGGCAGCTTTTCCTCGATGAACCGATCAATTGGGGTGAGGTAGGCAAGTACTCGCTCGCTCTCATAGGCCATGATGCTTTATTTTTCGGAATATCATATTTAGTTTTCCTGAGAAAGGATATAAAAAGTTGACGGGACTAATGAATAGAATCTCGACCGGAAGCAGCGCCAGGGTCTTTGGAAGGACCCAAACGAAAGGAGCTGGTTCCGCTTTAACATTCCTTGGTGGCATTTGTGTTTGCATAGCTCTCTTTGCGACTGCAACCCTTGCCCGTGAATCTGGCAAGGATGACGGTGCAAGATACCTGCAGAATGTTTCGGAAAAGTTTTCAAGAATAAAAGATTACACGGTTGACGTCAAAGTTCATCCGGAGCTTGATAACGTCAAAGCAGAGGACATGACCGCGAGGGTGTATTACAAGAGTCCCGATAAGGTAAAGATGGAATCGAAAAGTGTCTCATTCTTGCCGAAGGAAGTGGGCGCGTTCAATCCACGCATGTTTAACAGTGACAACTTCGATGTGAGCTTCGAAGGGTATTTAAAGTATGATGGTATGCCGGCGGTGAAGCTTTTGCTTTCACCGAAAAAAAATTCATTCAGAGACCGAAGGATGATGTTGATGGTAGATACGTCTGCCTGGCTGATAAAGGAGATCTCCATCGAGCCTGCTCCGGGAAGCATCATGGATGCGAAGATCAATTATGGTAGTTTCGACGGATATGAGCTTCCGAGCGAAATGGATGTGGACATTAAATTCCAAAAGGCAGATTCGTCTCAGATGGACTCAAACCAGCGCCGCAGGTTCGGGGGCGGGTTAAGCGGAAGCGTCACGATCTATTATTCCAATTACAAGGTGAATTCCGGATTAAGCGACAGCCTTTTTGAAAAGTCCGCTGCCTCGCCCGGAGAAGCGGGACACTAGTTTCCTGTTTTTTCGCTGCAAACAATAATATTGGTGATCGCGAATCGATGCCGACTTCAAGCTGCTTGTCATAGCTGAAGCGGCGCTCCAATCTTGATAAACTTTCCTGCCTCAAGTATATTTCACGGAGAGGAAATGAGTAAAGCCGCTTCGATCACACCTTTGATGGCACAATACAGGAAAGTGAAAGACCGTTACCCGGACGCGATCGTACTTTTCAGAATGGGTGATTTCTATGAGACATTCGAAGAGGATGCGAAGATCGCAAGCTCCGTTCTCTCGCTTACGCTGACGAGACGCGCCAATGGCGCGGCATCGGAAGTGCCGCTCGCCGGCTTTCCGCACCACGCGATAAATCAGTACCTCCCGAAACTCGTGAAAGCCGGGTATCGTGTCGCAGTCTGCGAGCAGCTTGAGGATCCGAAGCTCGCGAAAGGAATTGTCAAACGAGACATAGTCGATGTGGTCACGCCGGGCGTGAATTTTTCGGCCGAGTCTGTGAAAGTGAATAATTATTTTGCGGCAATAGTTTCGGACGAGCGAGATTTCGGTATGGCATTCTGCGATGCAACGACGGGGGAATTTAACTTTGCTCAAGGAGGTCTCGATGAGCTGGAGACATATCTTTCGAAGGTCGAGCCGCTTGAAATTGTTTTGCCGCGCGGTGAAGCAAGCGGCACCGACAGAATTGAGAGTGCAATCGATTCAACTCTGAAGAGGTCCATAATAACTCGTCGCGACGATTACATTTTCAATTTCGATTACGCTTACGACAAATTGATCCGCCATTTCAACGTGCAGAATTTGAAGGGATTTGGAATTCAATCGGGGGCACTCGCGATCCAGGCCGCCGGAGCGGCTCTCGATTATCTCGCGGAAACTCAGAACGGCAACCTTTCTCACATCGTGGGCATGTCCGAATTCAGCCTCTCGCATTTTCTGGAAATCAATCGGACCAGCTGTAAGCATCTTGAGATCGTTGAGGGCGCGTCGGAAGAAAACGTGACTCTCTTGTCCGTCGTAGATTCGACGAAAACCGCGATGGGCGCGAGGCTTTTGAGAAAAATATTGCTTCGGCCACTGAAAAACATCGACCGGATTAATGCGAGACTGAATGCGGTCGAGGAATTACTCGGTCGTTCGGGAGAGGCACAAAATCTTGTATCGCTGCTATCAGGATTTGGAGACCTTGAACGGCTTGTCGCAAGGATTTCAACCAAACGTGCATTGCCGCGGGAGCTTGGCGCACTGCGTACCATGTTAGGGAGACTTCCGGAGATAAAAACGGCAATCGGCAAATTAAGTTCTGAGCTCTGGAGTGAGACAGAGAAAGGAATTGACCTCGAGGTCTCACTCTTGCAGCGGCTTTCCGACTCGCTTGCAGACGATCTTCCTGCCCAGGTTTCCGACGGCGGTGCGATTAAAAAGGGCTTCAATGCGGAATTGGACGAGCTCCGCGGACTTGCTTTCAATGCGAAGGATTGGATCGCACGCATGCAAACGACGGAACGGCAACGAACCGGCATCCAATCGCTAAAGGTCGATTACAACTCTGTTTTTGGTTACTACATCGAGATTACGAAATCGAATCTTTCACGGGCGCCGGCTGATTACATACGAAAGCAGACTCTCGTGAACGCCGAGCGTTTCGTGACACAGGAACTCAAAGAGTATGAAGAGAAAGTTCTTCATGCCGAAGAGAAAATTCAAAAGTTGGAGTCTCAGCTCTTCGAGGAATTGAGAAACGAAGCTGCTTCGCATTCCTCTTCGCTGCTTGCGACATCGAAAGCTCTGGCACTCGCAGATGTCCTTTTGTCTTTTGCTAATGTTGCGATAGAGAATCATTTCACAAGGCCGGTCGTCGACGATTCATGCGACATCGAAATCGAAGAGGGAAGACATCCGGTCGTCGAAAAAGTTTTGCCGAGCGGCGACAGCTTCGTCCCGAACGATCTTCATTTGACCGAGGGAAAGGAGCAGATAGCTCTGATCACCGGACCGAACATGGCTGGAAAATCTGTCTTCATCCGGCAGGTTGCGTTGATAATCTTGATGGCACAGTCGGGCTCGTTTGTTCCGGCAAGGCGGGCGAGGATCGGTATCGTAGACAAAATTTTTACAAGAGTCGGCGCTTCAGACAATATCAGCTCGGGTGAGAGCACGTTTATGGTGGAAATGCAGGAAGCGGCTGATATCTTGAACAATGCGACCACGAAGAGCCTCGTCATCCTCGACGAAATTGGAAGAGGAACCAGCACGTTCGACGGCGTCTCGATTGCCTGGTCTATCGTGGAATATCTTCACCAGAATCCCGTCCGAAGCGCTCGGACCTTGTTCGCAACTCATTACCATGAGCTGAACGACCTCTCACAGCTGTATCCGCGCGTCAAGAATCTTAAGGTCGATGTCCGTGAATACGGCGGCAAGGTGGTTTTCCTTCACAAGGTTATCGAAGGAAGTGCAGATCACAGTTATGGAATCCACGTTGCCGAGATGGCAGGCTTGCCGAAGAGCGTCACCTTGCGGGCAAAAGAAATCTTGAGAAACCTCGAGTCTTTCGAACTTTCTGCGACGGAATCGGCTTCATCGCTTCCCAATTCCGGATCCGTCAACAAGGAGGTCGGGAAGAACATGCCGAAGCCTCGCAGAGTTGTTTCCAAAAACAAGGAAGGCGACATGCAGATTGAGATGTTCCAGCTTGGCGATGAGGAGCTTCGCGCAAAAATCAAGAGCGTCGATGTGAATAATCTCACGCCGGTTGAAGCTCTGAACAAAATTGTCGAAATTAAGAAAATAATAGAAAAGGAAAAGTAAATGTCAGAATGGGTATCTTCCGGAAAAGCTACGGGCCGTGTCGTGTCCGTTCATGGCTCGACCATGAAAGGCGAGACAGGGTCTGCTGAAAGCTTCACTGTCGGCTCATACATTTCGATTCCGCTGCATGAGGTAAAGATTTTAGGCCTTGTAACTTCTGTTGAGTTAGCGCCGAATGAGACGATCAGGTTTACCGCGAATCTTTTCGGAAAATCGTCTGGCGGAAAATTCGAGAGAGGAACCGAGGAGCTTCCATGGCCGGGTGCGACCATCGAGATACCATCCGAGTCGGAGCTTGACATAATTTTCAATACATACCGCAGGTACAATTTTTCTCTCGGCAATATTTCCCTTTTAAGGGACAAGAAGAATTATATCGACCCTGATAAATTTTTCAGCAGACACATTGCGATCGTCGGCGCAACGGGTTCCGGGAAGTCGTGCGCCGTTGCGTCAATACTTCAGAAGGTTGCAAAACTCCCGGGCGCCAGGATAATTCTGCTCGATCTTCACGACGAATACGGCGAAGCATTCGGAGATCTAGCGGAAAAAGTAAACGTAGGTGAATTTGAATTGCCATATTGGGCCATGAACTTCGACGAGCTGGTAGAGACTTTTGTGGATCCTGATGATCCCTTTGCACGTACTGAAACTGTGGCAATGTCCGATATTATTCTGGGCAGCAAGAGGTCGAAGAATCTTACTTATAAGGATTCTCTCACCGTCGACTCGCCGGTTTATTTCGATATCACCGACATTAAAGTGAAAATGCAGGCTCTCGATACGGAGCGTCTGCCAAATGGCAAGGAAGGGCCGTTCTTCGGAAACTTCACCCGGTTCCTTTTCAAGTTCGATACGAAATACAACGACAAGCGGTACGAATTCCTATTCAAGCCGAAGCACTTCAAGACGACCGACACGTTCTCCAAGTTTTTGGAATCATTGTTTGGCCTGAAGTCCGGGAAGTCGGTCGTGGTTCTCAACCTGAATAACATCCCGCAGGAAGTGATCAACGCGCTCGTCTCGCTCCTCGCACGATTGGTGTTTGATTTCAACATGTGGAATCCGCACCGGGCGAATCTTCCGATTCTTCTTGTTCTTGAAGAGGCGCATAACTATCTCAATATGCGGGGTTCGTCTCAGACGGCTCTTCGGACTGTTGAAAGAGTCGTCAAGGAAGGAAGAAAATATGGCGTGAGCTGCATGGTCGTCAGTCAGCGTCCGATCGACGTGGCCGAATCGGTACTTTCGCAGTGCAGCAATTTTGTCACTTTGCGCCTGTCAAACCCTGATGACCAGGAATATATTGCGAGGCTCGTTCCCGAATCAATGAGGGATCTCCTCGACATCGTTCCCGTTTTAAAACAGGGAGAAGGACTTCTGCTGGGAGACGCCACCATCATTCCATTAAGGACGAAGATTGATGCACCGGATCCGTTTCCCCGAAGCAGGGACGTAGAATTCTATACGAAGTGGAGCATCCTCCCGCCGGCTGTGGATGTCGACGGCGTTGTGGAACGTTGGAGGAGAGTGAATTACTGAAGTGAATCAGCGTCAGCTATACCATGCCATAGAAAAAACCGCATCGAAGGACTATCGCAACGACGAGGAGCTGCTTCTGAGTGTCGTCCACGAGATCATCGGCTCCGACCAGATGCGGATAAAAGGCGGAAGAATTTGGCGACTGCTTCCGAGGAAGAATGCTTATTTGATCGTGAAGCAGATCGGCAAAGTCAAGTCATTGCCTGATGATTATACCTTAAAGGTCTCGGAATATCCGGATTTTGTCAGGATCGGGAGCCAGAAGACTGTTCTGAACTCGGAACAGAATCAAGATCTTCGCAATCGGGGAATCGAGAAGTATTCGGCGACGGGTGTCGGCGAAAAGGTAAAAGTCAAAGGTGTACCACTTTATCAATATATATTGGCTTTCAACACCGACGGTGAGAACCCCGAACTTCTCGATACTTTGAATGTCATCGGCAGCGCAGTAACTGCAGTTCTGCGGGAACGCACCGCTCTTGCGCGGACCAAGCAGCTTGAGCAGGACATCGACAAGGCCCGCGAAATTCAGAGAAGCATTCTTCCCGAGCATGAACAGAAGTATGGAGCGTTCCTGATGTTCGGCGTTTCTGTTCCTGAACGGGTTGTCGGAGGAGATTTTTTCGATTACCTGCCTGCAGGAGAGGAAAACGAGCGGCTGGGCATCGCGGTAGGCGACGCCGCGAGCAAAGGATTGAGCGCGGCCGTCGAAGCCCTTTACGTTTCCGGCGCACTGAAAATG
>Ga0335078_10015404_pt1 | contig 11352 bp, 8 predicted proteins | sample Lox_Sample_32_FD_206711 | JGI IMG/M metagenome (GOLD analysis project Ga0335078, IMG submission 206711) | Soil microbial communities from Loxahatchee National Wildlife Refuge, Florida, United States - Lox_Sample_3.2 | ecosystem: Environmental > Terrestrial > Soil > Wetlands | place: USA: Florida...
GTCGGTGCGGTTGGCCAGCGCCTGCTTGACCAATTCGTCGATTGGAGGAATCTCGTCTTGCGCGGGCATCGTCATGTGGTCGACGGGCTCGATGCGCGCGTTGGAGAGCACCGGATCGGCGGCGCCGGTGCGGCTCAACAAATTTTTCAGTTGAACCTCCTGCTGCTGGCGGGTGGCCTCGGCATTCACCAGCGCCTGTTGGCTGGTGACCAACTGGCTCTCCGCATTGATGGTGTCGGAAGGCGCCAGGGCTCCGAGCTTTACCTGCTCCTTTACGTTCGACAGAAACGTGCCGGCGGTCGTTGCCGCGTTGCGCTTCGCCTTACTGTCTTCGTCCGCCGCTTCGAGATTGTAGTAGCCGTTCAAAACCTGGTACACCACGTTGGTCACCTGCGTTTGAAACGCCACGTCGGAAATGGCGGCGTTCATTTTGGCGACGGTAATGAAGCGCGCGTTGACCGCGATACCGAAGCCCTGCAGGAAGCCTTGCTGGATCGAGAACGAGAGGCTCGGGGCCGAGGATGGGTTGAGGAGGTCGGTTGGAGCGTTCTCCTTCAGGAACACGTCGGTGTAAGTGACGGTGGCGGCGCCGCCCGTCAGCAATCCTTGCTGGTAAGTGGCCGAATTGACCCGCGTGTAGTCGACCAGGGTGGCCGTGCCGCTCAGGGTCTCGACGGGCAGGAGGTTGGTCGTATGGCTGAGCGTGGTGGTTTCCTGAATAATGGGGTCCAGGGTTTGCGTGACCGGGCCGATTTGCTGGATCGAGGTGCTGGAAGTCTGAGCGGCTTTCGCGCTCGATCCGGGAAGGGCGATACCGGCCGCCGCCTGGCTGCCTGCCACGCCTTGCCCGAGCGCCGCCGCGCCGACCTGGGACGAGTTAGCCGGCACGCCCGGCAGCGCGCCGCCCGCTTCGGCGCGCGTCACGTTCCAGTTGGCGATGAGCGGATTGTAGCGCGCCACCTCGATGTCGATATTGTTCTCCAGGGCCAGCGCAATGGCATCCTGGACGGTGAGATACAGGGTACCGGCGCGCACCAGCTCGCTCAGCCGGGGCGAGTTCGCCAGGCGGAGCGGTGGAACGTCGACGGCGAAGTAGGGGCGCACGATGGCCGGGATGGAAGCCTTGGTGGGCGCGATAGTGGCCATTCCATCCTGCTGGCTCCAAGCGATCGATGCCGGACAGGTAAGGCAGAGAGCCGCGGCGAGGCTACGGCGGACGGCGGAGCCGGTCATGGACGTTCCTCCCTGGGCAGCTCGGCCGGCAGCGTGGACGGCTGCGAAAGACGCCCTTGCAAAGCTTCGTCTACCGAGATGTGATTGGCCTCCAGCGTGGCGCCCAGCGCTTGGTCCAGGGAAATGCGCGCGTGGGTGTAATTGGCCATGCTCTGCACTTCCGCGCTCTGGGCGGTGGCCAGGTCGCGCTGATCCTGCACCACCTGGAAAGACACGGTGGCTCCCAACCGGTACCTCTTCTGATCGCCCGCCAGGGTCTCTTCCTGGAGGACGCGAGACTTCACGGCGGCCGCATACCGGGAGCGAGCCTGTTGCAGGCCGATCAAGGCGTTCTGCACGTCCACGCGAATCTGGTTGACGTTCTTGCGCAGGTTGAGCTCGTTCTGGCGCAGCTCGAGCATGCTGGTGGCGTAGTCCGCCTGGGCGGCGCGGTTGCGGAGCGGGATGTTGAGCGAAATCCCCGCCGAGTAATTGGGATAGTTTCTACGCGCAATCTCGGAGAGCATATCGAAGTAGCCGCCGGTGGCGAGCGGCGTGCCGGTAATTTGTCCGACCAGGCCGTTGTTGGTCAGCTCGGTGAACGCCTGCAAGGTAGGTCTCAACTCGTTCTTGATCCCCACCAGGTTCATATGGTTGCTCTCCAGGTTGAGGCGGGCCTGGGCCATCTCCGGGCGCTTGCTGAGCGCCTCCTGGATCAGATCGTCGAGCGGACGGACTTCATCCTGGGCGGGGACCTCGATCTTATCGAGGGGCACCAGGCGGACGTTCGAGAGGCCGGCGGCCGCCACGCCGTTGCGGCTTAAAGCGTTCTTCAAGACCGTCTCCTGTTGCAGCAGATTGGTCTCGGCGGTGACCAGGTCCTGCTGGCTGGCGTACAACTGGGATTCCGCGCGCGTGATTTCGATGGGCGCGGCCGTGCCGAATTGCACCAGCTTCTTGTTGTCCTCCAGAAGCTGCTGCGCCGTGGCCACTTCGCGCCGGCGCGCGTGCACGTCTTCATTGAAACTCACCAGGTCCCAGTAGAGGTTCAGCGCCGCGGAAACCGTCGTAATCACCTGTTGTTTGAATTGCAGATCGCTGACCTTCACGTTGTTCTTTTGCACGCGGATGTTCCGGCCGGTCACCGCGCGCCCGAAGCCGTAGAGCAGGTTCTGAGTGAGCAGCAAGTCGACGAAGCCGGAGGTGAACGGATTTAAGCTGTAGTCCGGGCTGTTGACGTGCGTGTAGCGGCTGGCGTAGGTCAGTTGGGCGTTCAATCCGAAGTCCCAGTTCTGGATGTACTGCGCCTGATAGCTGCGCGTGGAGGCCACTAATGTGGGGACTCCGGTGGCTACGGTATTACTCTGCGGCGTGCTGGAGTGGGCGAAACTGGCAATCCCGACGATGGTCGGGTCGAACGTGGGAATGGGTGGTCCTAACTGGGTGACGATGCCGCCGCCGGAGCTGACGCCGGCGCCGGCGCTGAGGGTGCTGGTGGTGTTGGCGCTGATGCCTTGCAGGCTGACGCTTTGGGGGCCGGCGGCCACCGGAAGGCCGACGCTGCGCAAGGCGCCGCCGCCTTGGGCGCGCAGCAGGACCTCCTTGGCAAGCAGGGGACCGTATCGCTGGATTTCCACGTCGATATTGTTCTCGATGGCCAGCGCCACAACATCCTGCGCCGTCAGATACAGGTTGCCGGCGCGGACCAGCGAGGCCAGCCGCGAAGAATTCTCCAGCCGGATCGCCGGAACCTTCGGGGCCTGATACGGATGCGTCAGAAATCCCAGGCCGCCCGTGGCAGGCTGCACGCGGATTTCGGTCTGGGCGAACGCACAAGCGGCGCCGCAAAGGAAAACCCACGAGATTCGAATAGGTGTTTGAGATCGTTTCATTTTGAGAGTAACCGTCTGTATGAGCCGGGCAACGCCGGGGTTTTGGGCGCGCGCACGGCTGGCGCTAAGATGACGCGCGAACCACTAGTTTATTACGCTTGCGCGCCCCCGTTTGTTCAATGAGACGGAGGAGGCGTGCGGCAGGGGGAGGTTGGCGGGCGGAAGCGCCTTTTTTCACGGCCCGGCGGAGCGGCGGAGGGCGGCCGGCGGCCGGTTATTGCGAACCGGCGCCCCAGGTGATGGTGAAGTCTTCCTTCTCGTCCACGACGATGTAATCGACTGGCGGCTGGAACAGGCTGGCATCCGGTTCGGCACGGCTGATGCCGATCAGTTTCTCGGTATGCTCGCCGAATCGCGGGTCGGCGTTCCGGGTGAGCAGAGGCGCCTGGAGTTCGGGCGACATCCAGGTCTCGCTCACCGCGGTGATGGGACGATCGTTGCCCACGGCGCCCTCGGGCCAGGTGGTCGTGCGGCGGGTCCCCACCGCTGGCAATCCCTCGATTGTTTGCGGCTCGAGTTTTTCGGTCGTGCTCGCAGGACTCTGGCCGGCGGCCGGATGGCCGGCGGCGCCGCCTGGGGAGGCGTGGGGCCGCAACGGCCGCGAAGATGGCGGGGACATCAGAACCAGCGCCTGCTTATGCGCGACTTTCTTCTGCGTGTCCAACGTATATCGGACCTGGGCTACGGGATCCACGATTTCAACGACCGTGGGCGCATCCGGCGCCTTCTCCCCTCGATTCACCAACTGCCGGAACATGGGCCGCTCGGTCCGCGTACGACCGAACGAATCCCGATATTCCTTGGTTGGCGGCATAGTTCGCGTGATATGCGTACCGTCCGCCAGGGTCTGCACATTTTCGGTGACCAGCTCGCCGGAATAAGGCGCTCCTGTTACCGGGCGGCTGATGCGCGGCGCCGGACCGAAGTGCGCCGATCCGGAAAAGCCGCCGCCGATCGAGGACGAGCTTACGGAATCCTGGCCGGATGCGGACAGGGCGAACAGCATTACCCAAGCCACCAGCATCGGACGTTCGGGCATGGTTACCTCTAGTGAGAAGTGTAGCCCGACCGTCCGCTGGCGGCAAGTTCGTCGGCGGCGTTCGCCGGCCGGTGCTCCGCGGCGAGGGAATCTCCGGATGGGCGCTGATGCCGGCGGGCGTCCGCGCCGGAATCCCGCATCCCATAAAATGTATTTATGTTCTGGATGGACAAGCGCAAGGTGCAGGCCGACGAAATCCCGTCGGCGGAGGGATTGCCAACGGGCGTCATCGTGAGTCCCGACACGCGGAGAGAGCGCCGCATTCCGCCTGGCCAGAGCCGCACCAAGAAGTGGCCGGTGCTGGACGCCAGCGGGCCTCCGTCCATCGACCTGAAGCAGTGGCGGCTCGGCATCCGCGGGCTGGCGGGACGCGAAATCGAATGGAGCTGGGAAGAGTTCGGGAAGCTGCCGCGCGTGACCGTCTTCGCCGATTTTCACTGCGTCACGCGCTGGTCGCGGCTGGGCAATGTCTGGGAGGGCGTGTCCACGCGCGAACTGCTGCAACGCGCGGGGGGCGCGCTTCCCCAAGCTGCGTTCGTGATGGTGTACGGCTACGACCGCGGCTGGACCACCAACCTGCCGCTCGCCGATTTCCTCGCCGCCGACGCGCTGGTGGCCCTGGCGCACGACGGCGAGCCGATCGCACCCGAGCACGGCGGCCCGGCCCGTCTGATCGTGCCGCAGCTCTACGCCTGGAAGAGCGCCAAATGGGTTGCGTCCATCGAGCTCCTGGACCGCGACCGCGCCGGCTTTTGGGAGAAGAACGGCTATCACATGCACGGCGACCCGTGGAGCGAAGAGCGCTACGGCTGGTAGAGGCGGGCGCCGGAATAAACCAGCCCCGCCCCGGCATATGACACCATGGGAGTGTTGTTTTCGAAACACCCCCGAACCGCCGAATTTGAAGAGGCCGCCTTGCCGCACCTGCCCGAGCTTTACCGGACAGCGGCCCGGCTGCTCGGCGACAGCGCCCAAGCGGAGGACGTCGTGCAGGAAACATGTCTGCAGGCCTGGAAATCGTTCGGCCGTTTCGCGCCGGGCACCAATTGCCGGGCCTGGCTGTTCAAGATCCTGCTCCACACCGTCCATCGCCACCGGCGCCAGCGGTTCCGCTCGCGGCTGGCAAAGGAGAGCGAGGAGATCCTGGAACAGGCGGCAGCCGCCCTGCCGGCCGTCCCCGAGCGGATCACCGAGGAAGAGATCCTCCGTGCGCTCGCCCGCATGCCCGCCGAATATCGCGCGGCGGTGTTGCTGGCGGATGTCGAGGAGTTCTCGTACCAGGAAATCGCCGGCCTGCTGAACGTGCCCATCGGCACCGTCATGAGCCGCCTCAGCCGCGGGCGCAAGCTGTTGCGCGAGCAGTTGCGCGAACTGGCGCGCTCTTACGGCATTGGACCCGCCGGCCTGGAGGGCCGCCGCGGATGAACTGCGAAGATTTCCGTGAGTATTTCGACGCTTATCTCAGTAAGGAGCTTCCCCCGAGGACCGGCCGCGTGGTTCTGCGGCATGTGGAAGGCTGCCCGCTATGCGCTGCCGAGTTGGCGGCGCGCGCCCGCGTGCGCGGCGCGTTGCAGGCCGCCGTGCGCGCCACGCCCGTGCCGGACGGCCTGGAAGCCAAGGTCGTGCGGGCGGTGCGGACGCAACACGCGCGGATGCGCGCCGGGCGATATACGATCGTGGTGGCTGCCGCGGCCATGATCTGCCTGGCGATCGTGAATCTGTGGCGCATGAAAAGCGGCTCGGAAGAAGCCATCCTGCGGAAGAGTTCCGGCCGCCTCGCCGCGGTGTTGAATGTGGGCCTGCGCGATCACTTGCAATGCGCCGTGTTTCGCAAATACTCCAGGCAACCGGAGGGCGCGGCGCAGATCGCGAGCGATCTCGGTCCCGCGTTCGCCGGCCTCGCGCCTCTGCTCCAGGCGAAATTGCCCCCGGAGATTCACATCTTGCAGGCGCACCATTGCACGGCCGGAGGCCGTCAGTACGTACATTTCATCATGGCCGGAGGCGGCAAGCTGCTCTCCCTGATCCTGACGCGCAGGCAACCCGGCGAGTCATTGGGAGGGGGCATCGATCAAGCGGGCGTGGATCGCTTTCAAGTGGTGGGATTCGAAAGCCAGGACTACCTCGCGTATGTGGTCTCGGATCTCGACGCGCAGCAGAATCTGCGGTTGGCGGCGAGCCTGGCGCCCGCCGTCCGCGATTACCTGGCTGCGCACGCGGGATGAGAAGCCATCTCCGGGCGTGGGTGGCCGGCGCCATTCCGGCGCTGTTTCGGCGAGCTGAAGTCCGCCCGACGGCGAGCTGAAGCTCGCGCCACGCCGGTGTGCTTCAGTTGGCGCTCTTGATCAACCGCTCGGCGTGCTTCAGAGCCTCCGGCGTCAGCTCCTGCCCCGATAGCATCCGCCCCACCTCGCGTGTGCGGCCGGCGCGATCCAGTTCCTCGATCTCCGCCACTGTGCGTCCGTTGCTCTCGCGCTTCTCGACGCAGTAATGATGGTCGGCGAAGGAGGCGATCTGCGCCAGGTGGGTCACGCAGAGCACCTGGTTGGCGGCCGCCAGCTTCTTGAGCCGGCGCCCCACACCTTGGGCGGCGCTGCCGCCGATGCCCGCATCCACTTCGTCGAACACCAGCGTGCGCGGCGGCGGGGCATCGCCGGACCTGGGCGCGGGAGCGGCGAGGCACGTCTTCAACGCCAACGCGATGCGCGAGATCTCGCCGCCCGACGCCACTTTCTCGAGCGGCTTCGGCTCTTCGCCCAGGTTTGGCGAGACCAGAAACTCCGCGCGGTCCGCGCCCGCCGCCGACCACGGGGCCGCGCCGATCTCGATCCGGAAAGTAGTGCGCTCCATGGCCAGCGACGCCAGCTCCGCCTCCACGCCCTTCTCCAGCTTGCGTGCCGCGCGCGTGCGGAGAGCGCTCAACCTGCCGGCCGCCTGCTCATACTCGTGCGCCAGCCGCGCACGCTCCTGGCGCAATTCTTCCATGCGCTCGCCGGCGTGCTCGACTTGCGCGATCTGCGCGCACACCTCGGCCAGAAACGCGATGACTTCCTCCACGGAGCGGCCGTACTTCCGCTTCAGTTTATCGAGCAAGGCCAGCCGGTTCTCGATTTCTTCCAGCCGGCCGGGATTCGCCTCCAACCCCGAAAGGTAGTCGCGCAGGCCGTAGGACGCCTCCTTGAGCGCCACTTCCGCGGCTTGGAGCTGCTCGCCGAGATTCGCCAGCGCCGGATCGATGCGGCACAAATCGTCCAGCCGCTTCGCCGCCAGCCGCACTTGCGCCAGCGCCGATTCCGGCGAATCGTAGAGCGCCGCGTAGGCCGTCCCGGCGTTTTCCTGCAGGCGGCCCAGATTTTGCAGGACCCGCCGCTCGGCTTCCAGCGCCTCATCCTCGCCGGCCCTGGGCGCGGCGCCTTCAATTTCTCTCCGCTGGAATTCCCAGAGATCCAGCAGGCGCAGCTTCTCCTGCTCGGTGTGCTCGAGCTGCTCGAGCGCGGCGCCGGCTGCCTTCCAGAGGCGGTAGAGCTCCGCGACGCGCGCCAGCCGGTCCTCCGCGCCGGCGAACGCGTCGAGCATCCCGCGCTGCGCGTCGGATGAAAACAAAAGCTGCTGATCGTGTTGTCCGTGGATATCGCCCAGCAGGGGCGCCAGCTCGCGCAACAGCGAAACCGCCACCGGCCGGCTGCCGAGGAACGCGCGCGACTTGCCGCCCGCCAGGATTTCGCGCTCGATCAGCAACTCGCTATCCTCGATGGCGATGCCCGCCGGATCGAGCAGGGCGCGCACGTCGGCGCGGTCGCGCACGTCGAAGATTCCAGCCACCCGCGCGCGTTGGGCGCCGGAGCGGATCATCTCCGCCGACGCCCGCCCGCCGAGCAGCAGGCCGAAAGCATCCACCACGATGGACTTGCCGCTGCCCGTCTCGCCCGTCAGCAGATTCAGCCCCGGATGGAACCGCACCCGGATGCGATCGACCACGGCGTAGTTCTCCACCAGCAACTCCACAAGCATGCTGTCGTCAATTATACGGTGACGGCGGGGACTGGTACTGCTACTTGCATCTTGGGTACTAGTTCCGGCGGTTTGTGAGCCGGGCTGATGATAGACTCCGGAAACGAACCACTTCTCCGGAGGGATGGATGCGAGTTGCTCAACTTCTGTGGTTGGCGTTGCCGGGAATTTCGCTGGCGCAGCAGATCGCTATCGGCGAGTACACGGTACCTACTCCGAACAGCGGCCCTCTGGGCATCGCGGCGGGTCCGGACGGCGCGATGTGGTTCACCGAGAACCATAGCGGCAAGATCGGACGGATCGCACCAAGCGGAGCCATCACGGAATACCCGGTCTCAACCGGACCGACTTCCCCCGACGGGATCGCCGCGGGGCCGGATGGCGCGCTCTGGTTCGCGGATTACGGCGGCAAGGCCATCGGGCGAATCGCCACCAGCGGCGCGGTCACCGAGTACCCGGTGACCTTTCCCGGCCCCGACCCGTTGCCCATGGGAATCGCCGCGGGACCGGATGGCCGGATGTGGTATACCCTGGCGATCAACAGCAGCGAGGTGATCGGCGCCATTACCACGGCCGGGGATCTCACTCCGTATCCGGCGAGCTGCGATTATGCCAACTCGATCGCAGCGGGTTCGGACGGCGCTCTGTGGTTCACGTGCTTTTTCAACGCCGCGATCCAGCGGATTACGACTTCGGGATCGACTAGCTCCTACTCGCTACCCACCCAAAGTCCCGGATTGGAATCGATTGCCGCAGGGCCGGACGGCGCGCTCTGGTTCACCGAAAACACCGCCAACCAGATCGGACGAATCACGACCGCCGGAGTGGTCTCCGAGTATCCCGTACCAACGCCTTCAAGCGGCCTCATGGGGATCACGGCCGGGCCGGATGGCACGCTGTGGTTTACAGAATCCAGTGTGAACCAGATCGGCCGCATCACCACTACCGGGGGGATTACCGAGTATCCCCTGCCGGAGGCCGCCGGCTCGCCGAACCAGATCGCGGCGGGGCCTGGCGGCACGCTCTGGTTTACCGACTCGTACGGCAGAATCGGGGAAGTTGTTTTTGTGACGGCAAACCTGAACGTCTCCCCTCCCAGCGGCTTCTACCGGTCCACGCTCACTTTCAAGGGGAGCCGGTTCGCCCCTCACGAGACCGTCCAGATCTACTATCAGGGCGTTGGTTCCAACGTGCTGGCCAGCGCCACCGCGGATGCCGAAGGATTGTTCACGGTTACGGCGCAAGCGCCGCAGTCGCCCAACGGTCCGCGGCTCTTTCTCGGCGTGGGACAGAGCAGCGCAAAACTGGGAGCTGCCGGCTTCTCGATGGCGTCACACCTGGTGCTGAGCCCGACATCCGGTCCACCGGGCGCCGCCGTCACCGTCGACGGTTACGGTTTCGATTCGTTCGAAAACGTCGGCCTCTACTGGAACAATGCGCACACGCCTCTGGGCCAGGCAATCACGAACGCCGCCGGCACTTTCAACGGGAGCACGGCGTTGACGTTCACGGTTCCAGCGGGCGCGCCAACCGGACCCAATGCAGTTCTCGGGCACGGCAGCCCCGCCGGGCCCATCGGATCGGCCGTCTTCACGGTTCAGTAATTTCTTGAGGAGATTGATACATGAAAATCGCAGCAGCATTGCTCTTGATCGTTCCGGCCATCGCGGCGGCGCAACAGGTCGGCATCGGTATGTATTCCTTGCCGCTGGTCAACCAGACCACACCCGGGCCTTACTGGATCACCCCGGGACCGGATGGAGCGCTCTGGTTCACAGAGACCTGGGGCAATAGCATCGGGCGCATCACCACTGCCGGAAAGGCCACTGAGTATCCCTTGCCGACGCCCGATTCTTTCCCCGGCTGCATCACCGCCGGGCCGGATGGCGCGCTGTGGTTCACCGAGAACGGCAAGATCGGCCGCATCACCACGGCCGGGGCCATTACCGAATATGCCGCGGTCGCGTTAGGGATCACCGCGGGGCCGGATGGCGCGCTGTGGTTCACCGGGTCGACCGATAATTTTATCGGGCGGATCACCACTTCCGGGGTCATCACCGAGTACCCGTTGCCGGCCGGGAACGCATACCCGGTAGGCATCGCGGCGGGGCCGGACGGCGCGTTATGGTTCACCGAAGCGGGCGCCGGGTTTGGGCGCATCACGACCGCGGGGGCGATCACGATGTACCCAGTGGCTCCGGGCATGGGCCAAGGGGCCATCACTACGGGACCGGACGGAGCGCTATGGGCCACGGGGGGAGCCGGCACCAACTTGATCGTGCGCATCACCACGGCAGGCGCGGCTACTTTGTACCATACGCCCACGGAGGGTAGCTGGCCGTTGGCAATCACCGCGGGGCCGGATGGCGCGCTCTGGTTTACCGAAGCCCCTCTCTTCAACGTGCCTCCCGGCCAGATCGGGCGCATCAGCACGGCGGGTGTGATCACCGAGTATCCGGTTCCCATCCCGGCGCCATTTTATTCCAGCGTCCCCTCCGGGATCGCGCGGGGATCGGATGGCGAGCTCTGGTTTACGGAAGGCACCAGCGGCACGCAGATCGGAGAGCTTGTCCTCCCCACCGCGGATTTGACCGTCGATCCGCCCAACGGTTTCTACCGGTCGGACCTCACCTTTTCGGGAAGTGGATTCGCGCCGCACGAAAACGTTCAGGTCTACTACCAGGGCGTAGGCTCCAACGTGTTGGCCAGCGCCACTGCCGACGCGAGCGGTTCTTTCACGGCGACCGCGCAAGCGCCCCAGTCGCCCTTTGGCCCGCGGCTTTTTTTGGGCAAAGGACAGAGCAGCGGAAAAGTGGGGGCGGCCAATTTTTCGATGTCGCCGCACCTGGTGCTGAGCCCGAACTCCGGTCCGCCCGGCGCCACTGTGACGGTCGAAGGCTTTGGCTTCGAATTCTACATGGGTGTCGGAGTCTATTGGAACAACCCGCGCACTCTTTTGGGCGACGCCGCAGCGGATCTTTACGGCGGTTTCAGCGGGAGCACCGCGCTCACCATCACGGTGCCATCCGATGCGTCCCCCGGCGTCAACGAAATCTTTGGGTGGAGCGGGCGAGGGTATCCGATTGGACCCGGCTACTTCACCGTGCAGTAACCTTGCCAACGGCATGGCCATATGTGGATTGGCGCCGGAGCCGGAAGCCATCTTTACCGCGGCAGTTACCGGGCTGCAAGCTTTAG
>Ga0335078_10015405_pt1 | contig 11350 bp, 13 predicted proteins | sample Lox_Sample_32_FD_206711 | JGI IMG/M metagenome (GOLD analysis project Ga0335078, IMG submission 206711) | Soil microbial communities from Loxahatchee National Wildlife Refuge, Florida, United States - Lox_Sample_3.2 | ecosystem: Environmental > Terrestrial > Soil > Wetlands | place: USA...
ATCTAAGGATCCATCAGATGCCTTTGCTGGCTTTGCGTAGAATCCCTATTCATATGAATTAGCATCACGTATTCTGAGTCAATGGAGAAGCGAGGAATATCGCGATTCCCGCTGTGGAGGGAAGTTACGTAAGGATGATCTTTTCGCCAGAGTTTACGTTCTTCTGTAAGACGATTCCTGCAAAGGGACATGATTAGTTGAAGCGATTTTGCGATGAGGTCGGGCTGGGAGATAGGAAAGAAGCGAAGGGAGGAGGACTGCAGACGCAGTTGATGGAAGTCAATCCTTTGCAGTGGACCGCAGGAACGAAAACAGATAGCTGGGTTAGGGTTTTTCCACACCATCTGATCAATTAATAATTTCTCATCTGACGTCCACCACTGGTGTACCCCTGCCCATCTCAACGATCATGCGTTGACTGAGTTCTCCATTACACTTTGGTACATTGGAAGAGCAAGCTTTAATCCAGCTTGCATTGTCTAAAGTCCCTTACAATCCGGATAATGGCTAGTTTTCCTCTGGTAAGATCTTTCCAAGCCTAGGTCTGTGCGTTGGCAAGGGCCGACCCTATAAGACCAGTCCCTTCTTCAATGCGAACATCAAGCCAAAGTCTCCCGTTGCCTCCAAAGGCCGTCAACCGATGACCCCATGTACGCGCATGTCACATTCTCCGTCTACCCTATGAGCTGCAGCATGAAATTCTCGAGTATGTCCTTGACAACGACAAAGATAATCGGGACTTCCACCACCTTCGACCAGTTTGCCGAGCTTTTCGAATGATTACAAATAAAATTTTTGCGGAGCGTTGGGAGTGCGATTTAACTAATATCAAACCCAAATCCGAATCGCACTAGCCCGATGACACGCCAGACGAAGATGTCGAATTTACCGAACTTCTGCTCGTGGACGGTCATCTTCGTCAATCCCTCGCAGTCAAACAAGAATGGACCTTCACCTGTTATCCCAGCTTTCAAGCCGTAATTCCGTCTATCAAGGACGTTATGACGTCGTTCCACCTAAAGTATATCGAGCCTAATGAATTCCAAGAATGGGAGGACGAGTCGTTGGTACGCGCGTTCGAACTCCGCGATATGCTCGTCACTCTGTCAAAATGACGAGATCTCATGCCATTGGCGTTAGATGTCAAGCAGACGCAAATGCATTTACATCATCTCGCAATGCTGTTCCCTCACCTGAAAGAGTTGAAGATTTCAGGGTTTTATGAGACTCGAGTTGATTTCAGTGGTTCGTTGAAAGAGTGTTCGTCCTTGGAAATGTTCGATCTATATCTGGAATTGATTGAATCTCGTGACTTCCAAGGTGCGATGGGCATATTGTTTCCAACAGCCTCGTCTTCGACATTGACCTCGATCAATATAACCATTGAAGTCGATGAATATAAGCAACGTCACAGCGCTGATGACGACGGCAACTGCATCTGCACCCTCCTCGAAAATTTAGAAGCCCTTAAAGATCTCACATACCTGCCTTCCTGCGCCTGTCTCAATTAATATCTGACAAAAACTCAAGCCATTCTCGCCAGTTTCGTTACCAATCTCTGGGACGGGTATTTAGACTACGAAATCGACACACTAAACAGTGACGAAATCCATGTCATGTTCTCATTACCGGCTCTGCAATCTTTGCAAACGTTGGTTATTTATGCATCGGATAGGGGCAATTTGATGAGGAGGCCCTTGTCAGTGCTATTGCCAAAAATCTCCATCAACTTGAGTCATTGGAATTATGGAATGTGAGTCTAGATTTGTCATGGGCTCAAAAATTTTGGCAGTTGACGCAATTGAGGCTGATCACGTGGAGTGCACACGATGTTCTGGACCCAGTGGATGGGAATGGGCGATATTCTTGGGTTGATATGCGCTGGTATGGGTAGCCCCAGAACTTATAGAGTGTTTTAAGAGAAAGCTTAAGGAAGCGGGTGGCAAACAGTCAGATGAACTTCGAGTTGAGATCTCCGGTTCTCGCCGGCTTCTCACTAGTGGTATGTAAGGGTTGAGAGATAAGTAAAGAAGCGAAGGGAGGAGGAGGGTGATTCCTTTGAAGTGGCTCTGGAAATCGAAAACAGACGGATAGGTTAGAATTCTATTTACCCAGTCTACCGTGCTTTCATCTGACCACGTAAATTTCGTGAACCAATTGATATGGATCTGAATAAAACATGTCAAATCATTATATGTATACTTCAAAGTGCAAGTTTCTACTTATTCTCGGATCGTGGGGATTAGGGACGATTGGTCAATCGATAACTTGACGCATCTGACACCTCATCTTTGCTTCGCCAATGCGTGAAGCCGTCATTCATCTCAGGGACCGTGCCCTTAGTTAGTTCATCTAATGCAATTAGAAAACTCGCAGAAAGGGTCAATCTTGCTTTTATTGTTAAAAGCCACTTTGTGCGACAGTCAGAGGTTGGCTTTATCCAGTAATACTTCTAAGTTTGCGCTGTCCGTGCGCTGGTCGGCACCTGTCCACAAAAAGTATTTCAGAGGCCCAACCACCTCACTAAGACATACGCGTCAAAAGTCTCCCCTCGCCTCCAAAGGCTGTCAATCGATGGACCTTCCCAGCAATGCCAGTTCTCAATCACCCCCCTGTCACATTCTGCGAGTACCTAATGAGCTACTGCATAAAATTCTCAACGAGGTTGTTAACCCTCTTTGCGAGGACGAAGAGTTGTGGGCCTTCTTCGATCTTCGACACGTTTGTCAGCGCTTCCGACGAATTATGAATCAGCTAGCTGTTGAGATGGTAAGGCGGTGGAACTGCGATTTGGTCGGCCTCTGTCCAGTTTCAGAGTTTGAACCAAATAACCGTGTCGAGTTTATCCAACTTCTTCTCGCAGACGAGCAGCTCCGGCGAGACTTCGAGGCTAAGCAACATTGGACTTTCGGCTCCTATAACAGCTTTAAAACCGTTTTCGAGATAAGTCCGTCGGTTAAAGACTCCATTCAGTCGGTCCGCTTGGATATAGGGGGGTACGACGACGATGAATGGGTCTCGCCGGAAGATTCCGCGTTCAAACTTATCGATGTACTTGTTAGTCTGTCGGCATGTCGCAATCTTAAGCGGCTGAAGTTGGAGGGGATAAGTACAAGGATGCATTTGAATCACATATCCATCCTCTTCCCTCATCTGAAAGAGTTGGAGATGTCAACACGCCATGGAAGTCCAGCAATTTTCTATGGTTCTCTATCGAAGTGTTCGTCAGTAGAGACGTACAAGCTGTTCATGTGGCTGGACAAGTACCATTCTTTCGATGGCACAATGCACAAATTCTTTCCAATCGAGTCATCTTCAACCTTGACCTCAATAAGTATTATCCTTGATGCGGATAGCAAGAGACCTCCTCATTGTGCTTATCAAGACGGCCGATGTATTTGCACCCTCCTCCAATCCTTTGAATGCCTTAAAGAATTCGAATATCTTCCCTCCTGCGCCTGTCTTCCTCAATATATGAAAACAACACGAGCAACTCTCACCCGTTTCGTCACCAATCTTTGGGACGTGTCTCTAACGTACCGCATCGATACCCCCAATCGTCACGAAATTCAGAACATGTTTTCATCCCTTGCTCTTCGAACTTTGCAGGCTCTCTGTATTTACGCAGCCAATTCAAGACCATTCGAAGATGAGGTCCTTATCGACGGGATCACGGAAAATCTTCTCCTTGAGTCACTCGACATTCGGAATGTGAGTTTAGACCTCTCGTGGGCTCCAAAGTTCCGTCATTTGGCCCAGTTGAGGCGGATCAAGTGGAGGGCATACGATGCGCAGGACCCAAAGGGTGGATATGAGGTTGTTTCTTGGGCAGGTTTGTTCTGGAATTCGACGGTACCAGAACTCGGGGAGTGTTTCAAGAGGAGGCTTAAGGATGCGGGGGGCAAACAATCAGATGAGCTTAGAGTTGAGATCTCCGGTCCTCGCAGGCTTCTCACTGACGGCTTGGAAAGGAATTGCAATCTGGCTGTAAATACGACAGATTGAAATTACTAGTTTAGCTCTAGTGAACCCAATTAAATTGCTCTCAATAATAGCTAGTTTCTTTCAATCTCTCTAATGTGGATGGTCCGTGCGCTGGCCAGACTTTGTCCGCCCAAAAGATCAATCGATTTCTCACGCAATCATCCGGCCAACGTTCCCTGAGTCACTTACCGATGGCCTTTCCTAACAACGCCGGTCAGGCCCCACCGTGCCCTATCCTACGGGTACCCAATGAAGTATTACATGAGATTTTTCGCTATGTTGGCGACTGGATGGAGGGGCCAAGGGACCGCAGGAAGGAGGTGCGGCGCTTCAGGGAGAAGGTGAGGGACCGCAATTCGGCTCAGTGGGCACTCTTCGTTCTTCGACAAGTGTGTACTCGATTCCGATTAATTACAAATGAATTAATCGCGTGGATGGCAAATAGGGATGGAGGCGATTTACTCAATTTCAATCCAAATGGATTCCCCCGCAACGTAGCCGACTGGGACGAAGAAGTACAGTTTCTCGAAAACCTTTTTAGCAGACGCCCCCCTTCGGCGAAATCTCGGAGGTAGGAAAGTGTGGAACTTCCGATCGTACGCAACATTTCAAACCGTTTTCAGGCTCGTTCCTTCTATCAAAGGGATCGTAGTTTCGGTCAGTGTCACCTGGCCGTACCGATACCTCCGGTCCGAGGAGGACGATATAGCATTCCAAGTTAGCGATGTACTCGTTACTCTCTCAGCATGCCGCAATCTCACAACATTGGCTCTCCGGAATATATACACAAAGCTACACTTAGATCATTTCGCAATACTCTTCCCTCGCCTGCAAGACTTGACGATCTCAACTAGTGATGGAGCAAGTTTCTACGGTTCTCTTGCGGAGTGCTCCACTTTGAAGAGCTTTAGGCTATGCATGTGGATCTTCCACATGGACAGTGATATCCATACGATGGACAAATTCTTTCCCATGGCTTCATCTCAGACGTTGTCCTCACTATTTCTGGACATCTTTGACACATTTCCAAGTGATTCCAGTTCCCGATGCTTCCTAGATTGCAACCGCCATTGCATCTTCAACCTTCTCCAAAAGTTCGAACGCCTAGAAAAGCTTTGCTATGCCCCCACCTGCAACTGCCTGTATCAGTTTATGAAAACAACAAAAGCCACTGTCACCACTTTCGTCTCCTCACTTTGGGACACCTCTTCGCCGAAATTCGCTAATCCAGATCCCTTCGAGCTTTACAACATCTTTACCTCGCCCTCTCTAAAAAATTTGCGGGAGTTGGTTGTTGGGGGGAACGGCTCGAGACCTTTCGATGACGAGACCCTCATCGACGCAATTACCGAAAATATTCTGTCACTTGAAGAATTGTATATACGGAATATGAGGTTAGAGCTATCATGGGTTCATAAATTCAATCATTTGACTAGTTTAAGATCGCTCCACTGGGAAGTGGATGTTGGTGTGCCCATTGAGGGTGGAGGTGGAGATTCTGTTTTGTCGGATGTGATGGATTATGATGAAGATGAATTCGCAGAGACTTTCGGGGCGATGCTTAGGGATTCGATTGGCAAACAAGCAGATGAGCTTGAAGTTCGGATAATTCTTTTCAATGAATGGGACTCTGAAATGCTCGACGAAGTGACTCGGAGGTTTGAATTTTAGCAGAGGTTGTAAAGCAGCTCGAGAGTAGGCTTCGGGATGAAGCATATGAGCTTGAAATTATGATCTGGGATTATCATGAAGAAGAATGTTATTGAGATATTAAATTAAATTCAGTTCAATAGTGAACCTAATGGCTCTCCATTTATGGCCCAATTTCTATCCCTATCGAGTCTCCTAAAGTTTGGCAGGGTCAAGTGCTATGCGGGGAGGATCGAAGAGCCAATTAAGATACAGAGCGGTCAAGAGACGTTAGTCGACTCTGGCGAGTTCTCGAGCCCCGCCGTCCTGCCATATCCTGGGTCTACCCAATGAGCTCCTGCATAAGATTCTCCATGAAACAGGGGCCTACAAGAAGAGGTAAGACGTCCTGACAATCTCTTTAATTCAAGTGCAGTCTTCAAACTACGCCACGTTTGTCAACGATAATATTAGAGTCGTACCAAGCTTCCAAACAGTCTTCAGGCTCATTCCTGCCATCAAAGATTCGATAAATTCTCTCGAATTTCACGGGGTGGACACGGACGTCGGGATGGCGGATGACGATGCCATATTTGACTTGTACGACGTGCTTATCACTCTTTCAACTGGCAAAAATCTGGAGCAATTACCCCTGTATAATATAGAGTCAAGGTTATGTTTGAATCATATTGCAATCCTCCTTAATCCTCATCTCAAAGACTTGTCAATTTCGGCCTCCTGTTACCACGCAATTCTTCTGGGTTCTCTGGAGAAATGCTTGTCTTTAGAGAAATTTTCGCTGTACCTTTGCCACGTCAATTGATGGCATTGAAGACGTCTGCGACATGGGTAGATTTCTTAACCACTGGCTTCATCCCCGACATTAGCCTCACTCAAAATTAAACTTGAGACCACGTACGACGACTCTCTGACTCCGAAACCGCAGTGGTTGCTGCATCTGCAACTTCCTCCAGATGTTCGAACAGCTAAGAGAACTTACATACGTTCCTTCCTGCAGCTCTCTGTATCAATGTCTGAAAACAACAAGAGCGACCTTGGCTATTTCAATATCGATTTTTGGGGCACCACTCTTGAATCATTCGATATTTCTCAAGCCGGCGAGATTTACGACACTTTTTCCTTGCCCTCTCTTAAAGGATTGCGGTCATTGGTGATTGGAGGAGTTGATAGAAAGGCCTTTGACGATGAGGCCCTCATCAACGCAATTACAGAAAATCTTCATTTATTCGAGTGTCTATCGATATCCAAGTTGAGCCTACATCTATCATGGGTCCCAAAGTTTGTTCATTTGGCTCATTTAAGATGGCTCAGCTGGGAGGTGGACGATGGTCTGGAGAGGAAGAGGTTGGTTCCTCAGCTATTTGCTTTGAATCATGATGTAAAGCTGGCACAGTCTTTCAAGACTATGCTTATAGATGCTGGCGGCAAACAGGGAGATGAGCTTACAGTTATGATTTGGGTCAAGGTTTATCCCACGATTACTTAGAAGCGGTTATTAGAATTTCGATTTGAGTATAAGTATAAATACAGATTGGGCGTTGTTCAAATGCAATAAGACCGCGGTTGCTATATACGACTTCATCATCTGTGATAATGCATGGACTTGCTAACGTTTTAATTCAGTTTATCCCTATTTGCCGCGCCTCATGAACGTTTCAAGTACAACACCCGCCCACCCACAACCTAGCCTGCAGCTCAGCATTCCCTCTCGCCTCTAAAATCCTAATAAGTCAACAAAGAAATAAAGAGTTTCGGCATTGAGCTTGATTGCCCAAAGGCACGCCCGAAATGTCTCTCCGCCGTCCTCGACTTATCCTCCCTCTCACCGAAAGGAAATATGTAAAACTTGTCGATATGGTCCTCGACATCGCGTTTCCGGCGCAATTCCTTTAATTCTGACAGCCGAACCAACATCGAACACGAGGATACATCCAATTGAACATGCCATCCACTGGAACTTTCTCGAGCGATCTCAGATTCCCCCTAATGGCTTCAAGCACCAGAGGGTAGCTGTTTTGTGATTATGTAGCATTCGCCTCTCTCTCCGTTCCGTCGCAGGGTCTATCATCGTACAAGCTTCGGCTGGACTGGAAGGGGGTTCAAGAAGTGGGGGAGAATTTGGAGTTCCCCTAACTGTTGCCGGAGCAACGCCACTTATCTCATTCATCTGACCTTACATTACATTATTCGCCTGAGAAATAAAAAGGGTTGATATTTCTGGAATCAATTGTCTTCAACCAGCTTGTTATCTCTTGATGGTGTAAACCCAGAGCTATATTCCGTCCCTGTCGGGCCAATGTTTGAAAATGAGATCTCTGAAGGTGACTGGTTTATTTATTTTCGTTTGTCAGATCTCATTAAATAGTATTCTAAAATCTGACACGATCATCGTCCATGGAACTTGCTACAAGAAGGACGTATCCTTTTTCCCGCCCTTTTTGCCTTGAGCTGCTTTTTGGCTCTGACAGTCCCACGACAGCATATAATAATGATAAGATGGCGCTGATAATGTCGCAAAAACCTTTACCATCCACTCTACGCATCATCGGCACCAATGTATCATAGCAAAATAGTCAATGTCCGGATCGTCGTCAGAGTCACCAGAGCCGTAATCATCGTCATAGTAATAGTCATCATCCTCTTCCTCGTCGGTATGGTCTTGCTCAGATCCATCATCACTATCGCCCAGACCCACACTAGTCACTTTCAGATTCATCTTCGTCAACCCATGGTTTTCAGCAAACTTCACGTATAACCACCCGTCGACATCCCAGTCTGTTTGCCCATATATTCCATATCGCACGACGTCACAGAATGAGTCTGTAACAAGGTCCTCGAAGTCAAACATATCAATGTCCGCTGCTGCAGTCCACTCCACATACCGCAATTTGCGGAGCTGAGAGAATGCACCCGCCCATCCAACGTCCAACTGTATATTGATTTTTAAAATTTCCAATTCCGGTAGACTTCGTCCAATTAATGGAAGAAGACCTTCATGCATAAAGGACGTGTGAACGTAAAAATCGAATTCTCGAAGTTTGCGAAGACCTGAGGACGAAAGAAGAGTTGCAACAACGTCGTGATTAAGGGAACGATGCCCTTTACTTATGGCTGTTGCGAACGATTCAAGCCGAAAGCTTTCAATGGTAGCTAAGATATTGCAAACCGTGGCGTCGAGAGGTTCCAGTTGGAGATTTTTGAGATTGACAAATTGATTAAGACCATCTAAACAGAAGGGGAACTTCTGAATCTCATCCGAATTAGATCCTCGTTCGCCGAAGCGTAATGAGAGGAATGTTAATGAATGAACGGAGGCAAAAGGTAATAATCCAGAAGTTATTGGATCAAAGCGACTGAAGTCTGGAGATGGATCCTCAAAATATGAGAGCTTGATGAGATTCTTGTAGTCGTCCAACGATCCCTCATATGATTCGCCTAAAGGTGTTCCTCGGTCATCCCTCCTGATTTTGATTTCTAGAGATTCAAGTTGAGGAAGGTGAGCTCCAATAGAGGTGAGAGAAACCGGTGAATCGATCTCGATTATGCTTAAGTTTTTGAGATTGACGGATTGGCTCAAGGTAAAGAAGGGTTTCTCCCACATCTCCCTGTCACTTTCTATCCATTCGTCGGGGACAAGGAATTGACAAGAATGAAACGTCAAGTGTGTGATGTTTTGGAGTAAGTCGGGAACATGCTCGCATGTAGCCTCAAACGAGAATAAATTCTCGAAAAACCACTCCGTTCTGCGCTGAAGCGTGTTTCTGAGCTGATTATCCGATAAAAGCGTCTCAAGGAAGGAATTGTATCGATCTTTTATCTCCGTGGCGCTTAAATAGTAGTATGCGACGAGGTGACCCGGGAGCCAACAGAGATCGTACGTTCCCCTGAGCCATTCTGAAGACTCATTTACGATGTACCGAAAAGTGCGACAAACGGACCGGAGTTTCGACAATTCCGAGTATATGAGCCGGCCTCTCGCCGGGGCAATGGCATCAATGGACTCCAGGTGCGTGAGAGGGAGAAACACGGGGTGCACAAACGGGAAAAGGGAATCTTGGAGAACTTTTCCGAGCAGCTCATTTGGAAGGCGTAAGATATGACATTCGTCTTCGTTGGGAGAGGCGGGGGTTACGGCACTCTTTTGTTCCATGATGGTAGAAGGGTAGTCGGGCAGAACAGTTAGTGACCGAAGCAGCGGAATATTAAGTAAAACCCTGCGCTTTGGCTGCGTCTCACTCACTGGGATACCGCCCAGACAAACGGCAATTTCATTCCCAACCGCCCAACTCCGGGCAGATTGTAGGTGGTGCAGCTGGTGGAGCTGGTGGAGAAGGGGGGGTGACGAAAGGAAGAAATAAGGTTCGCACGTTCCTCCCACCCATCGGCGTTTGGGAGAGTGTGGGTTGTGGCACGATTCATTGCCTCGCCCACTTTCAGGATCTCGCCCATTCTTAGCCTCCTTGACCTTCATTCCGATTCCGATAGCCGCGTCACCAACGTCTTGGAATATATAAGATGGTATTCTCACATTTGACACGGTACTTATACTTCAGAATATCTTAAAAAGGAAGCGAAAAGAAGAATCCCGACGTGCGCAACCAAGTCGAGGCAATACACCTGCTTTGACGGTCCAACCCATTCTTGGCCTGAAGACTCTCCACGAATCCAAAGCGGCCTCCCCAAACTCGAAAGTGATCGACATTATCTTCATCCACGGCTTGGGAGGCTCGGCGGAGGAAACCTGGTCTCACCCTTCCTCGAAGGTATTTTGGCCTGACCTCCTACATGAAGACGAAAAATTCGCAAATGGCCGCATTTCAACTTTTGGTTATGACGCCAACTTTGAGAACATTTTTGCTGCAAATAGTGTCCTTGATATATCCGACTTTTCCAGGCAACTTCTTGATTGCCTTAATTTACATTATGATCAGTATGGGGATGTAAGCCTACTCAATAGTTTTGCTAACCCATAGTCGCCCACAATGTTCGTTGCGCACAGCATGGGAGGGCTGGTTGCGAAGAAAGTGAGTCTCCATTCACTAGATTTAAATTGTTGATATAATAGGCTATCATTGATGCTTACAATGACAAATCCTATACACGAGTTCTCGAAAATATCAGAGCCATCGTCTTCCTCGGAACTCCTCATCGTGGTTCCAATCTCGCTTCTCTCTTGAGCAATCTGCTTTTTGTTTCACTTTCCCGAAGAAAATATGTCACTCAGCTCCAAGTCAACAGTGAATTGATTCAACAAATCAACGATCAATTCCGAGATCGTGCGCAGTCTCTGGAACTGATATCCTATTATGAGAGCAAAGAGATGCGTGGCATTGGGGTATGTTCTGTTAGTAACATAGGACTCAAACGTTTTTAGCTCATCGTTCCTAAAGATTCGGCAATTATAGGCTTCAGTGGAGAGAAAACCTCCGCCCTTAATGGAAATCATTTAGAGATTGTCAAGTTTCAATCGAAGGAGGATAATAACTATATCAGGGTGGCAGGAAATATTTCGATGCTCATGAAAACCATCATCATTCCTAGACCACAGACTTCTGAAGGATCTTCAGGGTAAAATCCATAGAAAATTTAGTTTTGACTGAAGTGCTGTTCAACAATGGCTGGTACCCTATGAGCGAAATCCACGATTTACTGGACGCCAAGCTTTGTTAGCAAGTTTGCGTCAAAAATTGCTTGCTCACAACCCCAAACAATTCAA
>Ga0335078_10015407_pt1 | contig 11350 bp, 14 predicted proteins | sample Lox_Sample_32_FD_206711 | JGI IMG/M metagenome (GOLD analysis project Ga0335078, IMG submission 206711) | Soil microbial communities from Loxahatchee National Wildlife Refuge, Florida, United States - Lox_Sample_3.2 | ecosystem: Environmental > Terrestrial > Soil > Wetlands | place: USA...
TCCTTGAAATCGGCCGCGGTGGCCCATGCCACCACCAGCGGCATGGCCAGTGGCTCGAGCAGCCGCCGGATGGTCATCACGTCCGCGGGCGCGAAGCCGTCCGCGGTATCCAGCTCGCGCGGCAGCACCGGCCGCGGGTCCGCGGCCGGACGGCCGTCGGCCGCGCTGGCCGCAGCGGGTGCGCGGCGCAGGAACGTGCCCCGGCCGACCTCGCGGGAGATGTGCCCCTCCGCTTCCAGTACGGCCAGCGCCTGCCGGATCGAGGTCCGGGTGGCGCCCATGTCGGCGGCCAGCTTGCGCTCGGTGGGCAGCCGGGAACCAGGTCCCAGGCCGGCCCGGGCCGAATCGGCCAGGATCAGCTCGGCCAGCCGGTATCTCAGCTGGGCCGGCAACGGCACGGCGGCCCCGGCTGTGTTCTCCATGTCAACCAATCGTACCAATCGAGATCAGATCGTGCCTAGCAACCTCGTTAAGTTCCTCTAAAGAGGTATTGACCCCCTTCTGATCGGACACCTATGCTCAACCAATCCAGTGTATACAACCAATTAGGCAGCATAGCGCAACCAATTTACCCAGCGGGCAAACGGCCCGCGCCCGATGACCGCAGGCCACCCAGCGACTAAGGAGATCGGGCACGTGAGGCTCGCCACCATTGCCACTCCGGACGGACCACGGTTGCACGTCCGTGGCCGCTCCGGCTATGTCGATGTCGCCGCGGCCACCGGTGATCCCCGGTTCGCCTCGCTGCACCACGTCCTCGAGGCCGGGCTGCCCGCGATGGACACCGTGCGGGCCCTCCAGGACACCGGCGGCCGGGACGTGGCCGAAGCCGAGTTCGGGCCGGCCGTGCCCAACCCGCCGCGCATCCTGTGCCTGGGCCTGAACTACCGCGAGCACGCCCTGGAGGGCGGGCGCGAGGTGCCGACCTGGCCGGATGCGTTCGTCCGCGGCGCCGACAGCGTGCTCGGACCGTACGCCGACCTGGTCAAGCCCGCGCTCACCGAGCGGTTCGACTACGAGGCCGAGCTGGGCATCGTGATCGGCGCAGGCGGCCGGTACATCACCGCGGACAAGGCCCTGGACGCCATCGCGGGTTTCGTCGTGGTGAACGACGCGTCCGCCCGGGACTGGCAGCGGGCGGCGAGCCAGTGGACCGCGGGGAAGAACTTCGAGGGCAGCATGCCGATCGGCCCCGAGGTGGTCACCACCGACGAGCTCGACGTGACCGACCTGGCCATCAGCTCCCGGCTGAACGGCCGGGTCATGCAGTCGGCCCGGACCTCGCTGATGCTCGTGGACGTGCCCAGCGCGGTCGAGTTCTTCTCCTCCTTCACCCGGCTGGTCCCTGGTGACGTGATCGCCACCGGCACGCCCGGTGGCGTGGGGTTCGCCCGCACGCCACCGGTCTGGATGCAGCCCGGGGACGTCATCGAAGTCACCGTCGAAGGGCTCGGCGCCATCCGGAACCGGGTGGTCGCCGAGGAGGGCGCGCCCGCGGACTGGCGCTGGCGCCCCGGCGGCCCGCTACGTAGCGGGCTCTGACCTGCTCAACGCCACTCCACCAAGGTTTGGAGGGGGACAATGAAGTTCACTACCCTCACGGCGGCGGCCGGCGCGGTGGTGCTCGCGGCCGGCCTGGCCGCCTGCGGCAGTTCCGGCGGCTCCGCGTCGTCTGGCGGCAGCTCCGGCACCGGTTCCGGCAAGCTGACCATCGCCGACGTGGCCCCGTTCAGCGGCGCCGACGCCGCGCTCGGCCCCACCTACCTGGCCTCCTGCTACGGCGCGACGGTCACCATCAACAAGGCGGGCGGAGTGCTCGGGCACACGCTGACCTGCAAGAGCGTGGACACCCGAGGCGAGCCGGCCGACGCGGTGCCCGCGGTGAACCAGATGTTCGCGTCCACCCCGAGCCTGGCCCTGGTGATCGGCTGCACCTCGGACGAGGCCGCCTCGGTGGTTCCGATCATCAACTCGCACAAGATGGCCATGTTCTGCATGACCGGCCAGTCCGAGTTCGACCACGTGCACTTCCCGTACTTCTACCGGCTGGTCCCGCCCGACCTGGAGGAGTCCTACGCGATGGTGGCCATCGCGCAGGAACTGCACTACAAGCGGATCGCGCTGGCGTTCGGCAACGACATCGGGTCGCAGACGTTCATCCAGCCCGCGATGGCCGCGCTGAAGAAGGCCGGCATCACGCTGACCACCAACCAGACGCTCGACCTGAGCGCGACCACGTTCCGCACCGAGGCCGAGGCGATCATCCAGTCACACCCGGACGCCATCATGACCGAGGCGCTCGGCTCGGCCGACCCGACCTTGTTCTCCGAGATCAAGCAGCTCAACCACGGCAAGATGATCCCGATCATCGGCACCTCGGCGGCGATCTCCCCGGCGTTCTTCAAGTCCGCCGCGGCCGCCGTGGGCAGCAGCACGTTCGCCAGCGACTTCCACGCGGACAACCTGGTGGTCGAGTCGACCGGGCCGGCGTTCGGCGCGTTCAAGACCGCGCTGCTCTCCCAGCAGGGCAAGGTGCCCGGGGCCACCGGCGACTTCACCACCTACCTGAGCGCGCCGGGCGGTGTGCACCTGTACGACGGGATCAACCTGGCCGCGCTGGCCATGATCATGTCGAAGAGCACCAGCCCCAGCGTGTACGGGCCGGACATCATCAAGATCGGGGACGGGGTGCCCGGCGCGACCGTCTGCTACTCGTTCGCCAGCTGCGCCAGCGCGCTCAAGGCGGGCAAGTCCATCCGGTACGAGGGGCCAGGCGGGCCGACCAGCTTCGACAGCTACCACGACTCCACCGGAATCTTCCAGATCGACACCTACAGCCCGTCCGGCACGGTGAACGTGGTCGGCAACCTGACCGCGGCCCAGCTGAGGGTGCTGTCTTGACGGCGGCCTGATGAGCCTGTTCGTCGCGTCCCTCGGGTTCGGCCTGGTCACCGCGGCCGTGCTGGCGATCGCGTCGGTCGGCTTCACGCTCCAGTTCGCGGTGACCGACGTGCTCAACCTGGCCTACGCCGCGATCATGATCTTCGGGGCGTTCATCGCCTACGCGGTCAACCAGGCCGGCCAGTCGGTGTGGCTCGGCCTGGTGGTCGCGGTGGCCGCCTGCGCGCTGATCTCGGTGCTGCTCAACGTCGGCGTGTACGCGCCGTTCCAGCGCCGCGGCACCGCACCGATCACCATGGTCATCGTGTCGCTCGGCATGACACTGATCATCGAGTTCGGCGTGCAGGCGGTCAGTGGCGGGACCGCGGTGTCCTACACCATGGGCAACGGCCCCACGCTCCAGGCGGGCGGGCTCAACCTAACCGGCGTCCAGGTGGTCATCATGGTGCTGGCCGTGCTGGTCATGGCGGCCGTGCACGGCCTGCTGCGCTACACCAAGCTGGGCAAGGCCATGCGGGCCACCGCGGCCAACCGGTCGCTGGCCCGCAACTGCGGCATCCGGGCCAGCCGGGTGATCACCGCGACCTGGGCCATCACCGGGGCGCTGTGCGGGCTGGCCGGGGTGGTCTTCGCCATCGACGCGGGCAGCTTCGACGCCACCTCGACCGATATCTTCCTGATCCTGATCCTGGCCGCGGTGTTCCTCGGCGGGCCCGGGCAGGCCTACGGCGCGATGCTCGGCGCGCTGGTGATCGGCCTGGCCACCGAGGTGAGCGCGGTGTTCATCCCGGCCGACTACAAGTACGTGGTCGCGTTCGTGGTGCTGCTGGTCATGCTCGGGGTGCGCCCCACCGGGTTGCTCGGGGCACCGGCATGAACTCCTACTACACCCTCAACCTGATCATCTACGCCGCGGTGGACGCCATGGCCTGCCTCGGGCTCAGCCAGCAGTTCGGCGTGGCCGGGGTGACCAACTTCGGCTTCATCATCTTCCAGGCGGCGGGCGGCTACGCGGCCGCGATCCTGGCCCTGCCCGGCGACCACGCCAACGGCGGCTTCCAGTCCTACATCGGCGGCTGGAACCTGCCGTTCCCGCTGCCCTGGATCGGGGCGGCCGTGGTCGGCGGGGTGCTGGCCCTGCCGTTCACGTTCCTGGTCGGGCGCCGGCTGCGGGGCGACTTCGCCGCGGTCGGCCTGCTGGTCACCGCGGTGCTGCTGAACCTGCTGGTCACCAACTACCGGCCCGTGCTGAACGGGGACGCGGGGCTGTCCCTGATCCCGGCCCCGTTCGCCGCGCCCGGGTTCTCCACCACGTCCAGCGGGTACCAGTGGGCGTTCGCGGCCGGTGCCGTGGTGCTGACCGGCGCGGTGCTCTGGCTGGTCCGGCGGATCACGTTCGCGCCGTACGGCCGGTCGCTGCGGGCCATGCGGGAGAACGACACGGTGGCCGACTCGCTGGGTAAGAACCTGCTGTCCCTGCGCACCGCCATGCTGGTCACCGGCGGGGCCATCGCCGGGCTGAGCGGGGGGATCCTGGTCTCCTACATCAGCACCTGGTCGCCGGCCGCCTGGGGCTACGCGGAGACCGTGGTGCTGTTCGCCGCGGTCATCATCGGCGGGGCGGGAAACCACCTCGGCGCGGTCCTCGGCGCGATTCTGGTGCCGGTCGGGTTCGAGGAGATCACCCGGTTCATCCCGACGTCGAACAACCTGCCGCCCAACCTGGTCCCGTCGCTTGAATGGGTCGCTATCGGGTTGCTGATAGTGATTTTCCTCTGGGTTAGGCCGCAGGGGATCCTGCCTGAACGGAAGCGTTTCATCCGGCTGCCGCCTTCGGCGGACGGGGGTGCGCGCGGTCCAGCCAGATCCCCTGGTACGGCTGCTGTCACGGCTGGTCACGGTCAGCCGGCGGTGGTGCTGGAGGCCAGGGATGTGGTCCGCGAATTTGGTGGTGTCCGGGCCGTCGACGGGGTGTCGTTCTCGGTGCGGAAAGGCACACTGACCGGGCTGATTGGGCCGAATGGGGCGGGCAAATCGACCCTGCTGGCCATGCTGGCGGGCACTTTGGCCACCACGTCCGGGCACGTCATTTACGAAGGCAGGGACATTACCGGGCAACCGGCGTTCAGAAGAGCGCGGGGGGGACTGGTACGGACCTTTCAGCTGGCCTCCGAGTTCAAGCGGCTTACGGTCATGGAGAATTTGCTGGCCGCGGTGACGGGAAACCGGGGGGACTCGCTGCGCGGGGCGGTGCTGGGGCGGCGGTACTGGCGAGCGGATGAGGAAGCCGCGATACGGCGGGCCGCGGCGCTGCTGGAGCGGTTCGGGCTGGCCGAGCTGGGCAACGCGTACGCGGGCGAGCTGAGCGGCGGGCAGCGGCGGCTGGTCGAGATCATGCGGGCACTGATGGCCGAGCCGTCCATGCTGCTGCTGGACGAGCCGATGGCCGGGGTGCACCCGAACCTGGCCCGGCGGATCGGCGCGGAACTGGTGGCGCTGTGCGCCGGGGGGATGACCATCCTGATGGTCGAGCACGAGCTGGCCATCATGGATGAGTTCTGCGACCCGGTGGTGGTGATGGCCGAGGGGCGGGTGCTGGCCGAGGGCACCATGGCGCAGTTGCGGGGCCGCAGCGAGGTGGTGGAGGCCTACCTTGTCGGCTGAACTGGCGCTGCCCGGCGTGCCGCTGCGGGCCCAGGGCATCACCGCCGGCTACGGCGCTGACCCGGTAATCCGGGGCATCACCGTGCAGGCCAGCCCGGGTGAGGTCGTCTCGCTGGTCGGCCCGAACGGGTCGGGGAAGAGCACGCTGCTGAAGAGCCTGGTCGGCGTGGTCCGGGTGTCGGCCGGCACGGTCCGGGTCGGTGAGCGCGACGTCACCAATAGCGCGCCCGAGGAGGTGGCCCGGGCCGCGGTCGGCTACGTGCCCCAGGTGGACGACGTGTTCGCCCCGCTGACCGTCCGGGAGAACCTGGAGATGGGCGGCTACCTGCTGCGCCGCAAGCAGATCGCCGGGCACATCGAGCGGGTGCTGGCGGTGTTCCCGCGGCTGGGCGGGATGCTGGGCCGCAGCGCCGGGAAGCTCAGCGGCGGCGAGCGCAAGATGCTGGCCATGGGCCGGGTGCTGATGCTAGATCCGGGCGTGTTCCTGCTCGACGAGCCGACCGCCAACCTGGCCCCCCAGGTGGCCACCGCACTGCTCACCGAGCACGTGCACAAGCTGGCCACCAGCGGCGCCGCGGTGCTGATCGTGGAGCAGCGGGCCCGGGCCGTGCTGGCCATCTCGGACCGGACCTACGTGCTGGGCGGCGGTGAGGTCCGGATGTCGGGCACCCCGGCCGAGCTGTCGGCCAGCCCGGACTTCGTCGAGTCGTTCCTCGGCGGCGGCCGCGGCCGGGCCGCGGCGCCCCGGGCGGAACCGTAACCGCAGGTCGCGCGGGTGATCCCGGTCCAGGATCCTGCCCTCCGCGCGGGGCGGGGCGTACCATCGGTGAGGTGGCAGGTCATGGTGGCACGACGGACACGGCGACGGGCGAGGCGATGACCGGGCCGTCCGCCGGGGCGGTGCGGTACCTGCAGGTACAGACCACGACAGACTCGCGGGCCGAAGCCATCGAGCTCGGCCGCGATGCCGTGCAGGCCCGGCTGGCGGCCTGCGCGCAGGTGGCCGGGCCCGTGGTGAGCACGTTCTGGTGGGAAGGCGACCTGGAGCGGGCCGAGGAGTGGCTGCTGCTGCTCAAGCTGCCCGCGGCCCGGTACCAGGAACTGGCCGACTTCCTCACTCAGCGGCACAGCTACGACGAGCCGGAGATCGTGGCCACGCCGATCGTGGCCGGGGCCGCGACGTTCCTGAGCTGGATCGAGGACGAAACCCGGCCGCGCTGACCGCTACTCGAACGCCGCCGGGGGCACGTTCCAGGTCAGGATGACCGGCATGTCGTGCTCGGTGCCGAGCACCGACAGCGTGCCGGTGCCCAGCCGGAACAGGCGGCCACAGTCCGGCTCCAGGCCGAGCCAGCGGGCGGTCAGCACGCGCAGCATGTGCGCGTGCGAGACCAGCGCCACGTCCCCCTGGGCGAGCAGCGGCCGCACCCGTTCCAGTACCGCATCGGCACGAGCCCCCACCTGATTAACGCTCTCGCCGGGGTGCTCGGCGTCCTTGGGCACGACGCCGTCCCGCCACAAATACCAGCCCGGCCGCTGCTGCCGGATCTGCGGCGTGGTCAGGCCCTCGTAGCCGCCGTAGTCCCACTCCTGCAGGTCCGGGTCGATGGTGACGCCGGTCAGCCCGGCCAGCTCGGCGGTGTCCCGTGCACGCTGGGCCGGGCTGCTGAACGCGGCCACGATGTGCCGCCGGGCCAGCGCCGGGGCCAGCGCGGCCGCGGCCGCCTTGCCTTCCGGGCTGAGCGGGATGTCGGTGCGGCCGGTGTGCTTTCCGGCCTTGCTCCACTCGGTCTCGCCATGCCGGAGCAGGATCAGCTGTCCCATGAGGACATCATGGCCGACGCCGCTTCGGGCCTGGTTTGCACCTCCACTATTCAGCGCTACTATGTACTGGTAGTCAATAATACCGAGTAGTCGGCGAGGAGGTGTTCCATGGGCAGGCAGGAGACGGAGATGCTCAAGGGGACGCTGGAAGGCATCGTCCTCGCGATCCTGTCCGGCCGGGCCGCGTATGGCTACGAGATCACGGCCTGGCTGCGCGAGCAGGGCTTCTCTGACATCGCCGAAGGGACCATCTACGCGCTGCTCATCAGGGTCGAGCAGCGCGGCCTGGTCGACGTGCAGAAGGTTCCCTCCGAGAAGGGGCCGCCGCGCAAGGTGTACTCCCTTAATGCTCAGGGACGCGAATATCTCGCGGAGTTCTGGCGGACCTGGAGCTTCCTCGCGCAGCGGCTCGAACAGCTCCGCGAAGGAGGCGGATAGTCATGGCCACAGGGTGGGCCAAGCTCGTCGAGACGGTCTACGGCCCGATCGGGCAGAAGAGGCGCTACCGGGAGTACAAGGCGCGCGTGGAACGGCTTCCCGCGAGCTATCACACGGCGGTCGATGCGCTGCAGCGGTACTCGTACTACTTCGGCGGCGGGACGGCAGCAGGCGGGCTGCAGATGCTGGAGGATCTGGCTGATCTGTTCGAGCAGGCCGCCGCGGATGGCACCCCGGTCCGCGAGATCGTCGGCGAGGACCCGGTGGAGTTCGCCGACGCGTTCCTGCGGAACTACCCGCAAGGGCAGTGGATCGTCCGGGAGCGGGACCGGCTGACCAGCGCGATCGACCGCGCTGCCGGGGAAGACGCCGGACACGAAGGGACGTCCTGATGACAGCCCAGCCGGTCCCGGCCATCCGGGTGCAGGGCCTGGAGAAGTCGTACCAGGAGCTGCACGTGCTGCGTGGCGTGGACTTCGGTGTGGCGCGGGGCAGCATCTTCGCCCTGCTCGGGTCCAACGGCGCGGGCAAGACCACGGTCGTGAACATCCTGTCCACGCTGCTCAAGCCCGACGCGGGAACGGCCACCGTCAACGGCTTCGACATCGCCACGCAGGGCGCGCAGGTGCGGGAGTCCATCAGCCTCACCGGGCAGTTCGCGGCCGTGGACGAAATCCTCACCGGGCGGGAGAACCTGGTGCTGGTGGCCCGGTTGCGGCACCTGAAGGGCGCCCGCCAGATCGCGGCCCGCCAGCTGGCCCGCTTCCAGCTCACCGACGCGGCGGAGCGGCGGGTGGCGACGTATTCCGGCGGCATGCGCCGCCGCCTGGACATCGCCATGAGCCTCATCGGGAACCCGCCGGTGATCTTCCTGGACGAGCCGACCACCGGGCTCGACCCGCAGTCCCGCGCCGAGGTGTGGAACAGCGTCAAAGAGCTCGCCGGGCAGGGCACGACGGTGCTGCTCACCACCCAGTACCTGGACGAGGCCGAACATCTCGCCGACCAGATCGCGATCCTGCACGGGGGACGGATCATCGCGAACGGCACCCTGGCCGAACTGAAACAGCTCATCCCGCCAGCCAAGGCCGAGTACGTCGAGAAACAGCCGACCCTGGAGGACATCTTCCTGGCCATCACCGGCACGGACTAAGGAACCACGATGACCACCGCGTACTTCGCCGCCGACACCGCCGTCCTGACCGGCCGGTCGATGCGCCACATCACGCGCAGCCTGGACACCATCATCACGGTCACGATCATGCCGATCGCCCTCATGCTGCTGTTCGTCTACGTGTTCGGCGGCGCGATCCACTCCGGGCCGGGCCACTATGTGAACTACCTGCTGCCCGGAATCATGCTCATCACGATCGGGATGGGCATCTCCTACACCGCCGTCCGGCTCTTCATGGACATGCAAAGCGGAATCTTCGAACGGTTCCAGTCCATGCCGATCGCACGCTCGAGCGCGCTGTGGGCGCACGTGCTGACCTCAGTGGTCTCCAACCTGATCTCGCTCGTGCTGGTCGTCCTGGTCGCCGTCCTCATTGGCTTCCGCTCCGGCGCCGGAGCGCTGGCCTGGCTGGCCGTGGCGGGCATGCTCGTCCTGTTCACCCTGGCCCTGACCTGGCTCGCCGTCATCGCCGGCCTGTCCGCGAAGACCGTGGACGGCGCGGGCGCGTTCTCCTACCCGATCATCTTCCTGCCGTTCATCAGCTCGGCATTCGTGCCCACCGGCACCATGCCCGGCCCGGTGCGCGCATTCGCCGGGAACCAGCCCGTGACCTCCATCGTCAACACGATCCGCGACCTGTTCGCACAGCAGCCGGTCAGCTCCGACATCTGGACCGCCCTCGCCTGGTGCTTTGGCATCCTCATCGTCGCGTACGCCGTCGCCATGGTCATCTACCACCGCAAGATCGCCTGACGGCGCTAGGTGCCCCGGCTCCGCCATGCGCTTGACGGTCCCCTCTTTCATATGTAAGTTTTTTATGACAGGTGAAAGAGTTTCTAGTTGAGGAGCCATGCTGACCAGTGACGAGCTGCTTACCGTGCTCACCGCGGTGGCGAATCCGCACCGGCTGCGGATCGTCGCGGAACTGCGGGACGGCCGGGTGCACGTCAGCGAGCTGGCCCGCAGGCTCGGCATGTCCCGGCCGCTGCTCTACATGCACCTGGACAAGCTGGAGAAGGCAGGGCTGGTGGCCGGCCAGCTGGAGCTGTCGGAGGACGGCAAGGCCATGAAGTACTTCGAGCTGGCGCCGTTCGATCTGCAGCTCAACGCCGAAACGATCATCGCGGCGCTGCGCGATGGCAGCGCGAAAGGGGACGACGTGGACACCCGAGAGCCCGAACCGGACGGAGACCGCCAATGATGGCCGCGCACCTGGCCTCCGCCTATCAGGGCACTGCCCACCTGGCCGCGCTGACCAGCAGCGCCACCGCGGGGATCATCATCGGCCTGGGCATTCCGCTCGCGGTGTGCGCGGCGGCGGCCATCATCGTCTGGTCCTACTTCAACCTGCAGGCGCACCGCGCCGACGCGGTGGCCATGGCCAACTACCGGAAGCTGGCCGAGGAAGCCGTGGCCAACCAGCAGGAACTGCGCACCGAGCTGGCCAAGCTGACCGAGCACGTGCGGGCGGTCGAGCAGCTGATGCGGGACGTGGGATGAGCACCCGGCTGCGGCTGTACGGCAACCCGCTGCGTCAGCTGGTGGCGGGCAGCACCTGGCGCGCGGCCTGGTTCCTGCTCGCCTACCTAGTGTGGGGCTGGCTGCTGTGGGCTGCGGTGTTCGCCGCCACGCTGACCGCGGCCGTGCTGTGCATCACGCTGGCCGGGATCCCGCTGCTGGTCGCCGCGTCCGGAGTCATCCGGGGCTGCGCCAACGCGGAACGGTGGCGGCTGCGTGAGGTGCTGTCCGGGCCGGTCCATGGCGGGTACCGGGCCGTGCAGCGGCCCGGCATCCTCGGCCAGGTCCGCACCCGCTGGTCCGACCCGGCCACCTGGCGCGACTTCGCCTACCTGTTCGCCCTGTTCCCGTTCCTGTGGGCGCTGGACCTCGCGGTCACTGTGGTCTGGCTGGTGCTGCTGGGCGGCATCACGGTGCCGGTCTGGTACCGGTACGTGCCGGAGACGTTCGACAACGGGCAGACCGCGCACGGCCTGCAGTTCGGTAACTTCCCGAACGGCCCGAGCGGGCCCGGGTCCTGGGGCTGGTTCATCGGCAACCTGCACCAGGCGCTGATCGCCGCTGGGGTGTTCCTGGTGCTGTTCCTGCTGTTCAACTACGTGCTGGTGGGCACCGCCCGGCTGCACGCCCGTATCGCCAGCGCGCTGCTGCGCGCGCCGGCCGACCCGATGGCCGCCGCCAAGGAGGTGCTGACCAGGCCGGGCCCGCTGGGCCCGCTGCATCCAGAACCGCTGCACTCGCAGCCCATGCGTCCGGCGAATTGACGCCGTGCCCTCACCCATGAGGGACCAGCTCATGGGTGAGGGACTGCGACCGACTCACGCACCGCCC
>Ga0335078_10015408_pt1 | contig 11349 bp, 8 predicted proteins | sample Lox_Sample_32_FD_206711 | JGI IMG/M metagenome (GOLD analysis project Ga0335078, IMG submission 206711) | Soil microbial communities from Loxahatchee National Wildlife Refuge, Florida, United States - Lox_Sample_3.2 | ecosystem: Environmental > Terrestrial > Soil > Wetlands | place: USA: Florida...
CGACCGACCGACCGACCGACCGACCGACCGACCGACCGACCGACCGACCGACCGACCGACCGACCGACCGACCGACCGACCGACCGACCGACCGACCGACCGACCGCTTGACAATGGGCAGCTGGTCGTTACGGCGCTTCATTTCGCTAGGTTCAATAGTGGCCGCGGCTTGCCGGTGCGCACGCTAAGCGAAACATCCGGGCCCTCGCGGCCGGTCCGGCGACAGTCGCGATCCCGTTGCGCTGCTGGCATGACCATGACAGGGACGACCGGACCGGCCGCCCGAGTGATCATGATGGTGACGAGGCTGCCCATTGCCGTTTCTGACGCCGGCTCTGCGGCTCACGGCCCGAGGTAGCGCAGGACGGCGAGAACCCTGCGGTGGTCGGCGTCGGAGGGCGGCAGGTCGAACTTGATGAAGATGTTGCCGACGTGCTTCTCCACTCCCCGTTCCGTGATGACGAGCCGGTCGGCGATGGCGCCGTTGGAGCGGCCCTCGGCCATCAGCGCGAGCACCGCGTGCTCGCGCGGGGTGAGGGTGGCGATCGCGCTCGCACGTGAACTCGCGCCGAGCAGTTGCCTGACCACCTCGGGATCGAGCGCAGTGCCGCCGTCGGCGACACGCTCGAGCGCGTCCATGAACTCCGCCACGTCCGCGACCCGGTCCTTCAGCAGATACCCGACGCCCGCGGTAGCGGGCGAACGCGGGCTCAGCAGCTGGGCCGCGTAGCTCGTCTCGACGTACTGGGAGAACACGAGCACGGCGAGCCCGGGGTGGTCACGTCGCAGGGCCACGGCCGCGCGCAGGCCCTCGTCGGTGTGGGTCGGTGGCATCCGCACGTCCACCACGGCGATGTCGGGCCGATGCGCGGCGACGGCGGCAAGCAGTGCGTCGGCGTCGCTGACCGCGGCCACCACATCGTGGCCCCGATCCACGAGCAACTCGGCCAGCCCGGCGCGGAGCACGGCGGCGTCCTCGGCGATCACGATGCGCATGTGCCTGCTTTCAGCGCCGCTAGGCGTGGGGAGGCAGTTCGGCCGTCACGACGATAGATTTCCAGTCCAGAGATCCCAGTGGGGCGCGGAACTCGGCATGTGCACGATGCCACGCTAGCCGACGGGCGGACTGCCCGACGGCGGGCTTTTAGGGTGTGTGTGTGTCCCGCAGATCTCTGGCAGCGCGGCAGTGCCGCCCACGACCCAGAGGACGAACGGGGTCGTGGACGGCACTGTCATCGTCGCCGATAGTTCCACTATCGACTCCTCGAGAACAAGCAGGGCGCCTTGCCGGATCGCCGCCTGGAGCACCGCCCGCAGCCACCGAGATCTACGGGACACGCCCTCTAGCACCCTCGGACGTCTCCCGCGCTGCGGGCGATGACAACGCGGGGCACCGCCAACGGCCTCATCAGCGCCCTGACGGGCGGTGCCTCACGGCAATGTTGGCAGCTCAGACCATTACGGTGCGGTCGCGGTACATGGTGCAGCGCCGATGGCGCTGGAACGACAGTCCACGTAGATGCTGTAGGGCCTGCCCTCCTGATACACGGCGTCGCGCGTGCGTGGTGTGGACAACCGCCCCGGAATCGCTGCTGAGTGTGACGCTGACCGGCAGCGAGGACATTAGCGGGATGTCGGTGTTCCCGTCAGGGTGACGCTCTGGTCGATGCCGGCCGGCGGTGAGCCGTGGCGGGCCTGCCCGGTTGCCGCCGCCACGCTTGATACGTTCCGCGCCGCGTACGCCGGGAGTCTCTGACGGCTGCGGTTGCAGGCGCTGCACCGTTTCCATGCCGTCACGCTGCATTCGGGGGCTCGGCAATCACCCGCCGGCGCCTCACTGGCAGAACACGACGCCCGCGGGCTTCGCGTCATGCGACGGACCGCATCGTCGCTCCCGCTTGCACGGCTTATGACGCTGGGCTCCGGCCCTGGCCCCTTTTCCAGACCAGACCGCCGGCCTGCTACCGGGCCTCCAGGCGGCGATCCGGACCGGGCTTCCACCGGCAGGCCGCGACGAGCTTACGGGCATGACGAGCACGATGTCCTGTGTCACGGTGTCACCTCCTGCCGTGCGGGGCAGGCGGAATGATCAAGGCTTTCGCTTGCCGGAAATATGGCATGCCGGGACTGAACCGCGTCGCTCGTCCGGGTGGTACTTAAGTCACCGAAGCCCAATCTACGGAGCAAACACAGGGACGTGGCAGGCGTGATCGGGATGGGCCCGGGCGGGGCCTGGGTCGGGCCTGGGTCGCCGGGTGGCGCACTGACTCAGCAGAACGCCGGGCGGTCAAATTAGAGGAGTGACACGGTGGACCAGAGAGTGCTTTCGACGCAGGAGGCGCTCACCAGCGCGCAGCGGCTGCAGCAGATCCTGGCGGGCAGCCTCACCGGCGACCTGCGGCAGCTGCAGCAGCTCGGCGCGACGCTGTCCAGCCCCGGCGAGTGGGACGGCCCGCGGGCGCAGCAGTTCCGCGCCGGGTGGCCGGACGAGAGCCGGGCGCTGCAGCAGACGATCACCAACTGGAGACGCTGCAGAAGCAAGCCCAGCAGGTCGTCCAGAACATCATGAGCGCCGGCGGCTGACCCGGCCCGGAGCCGGCCCAGCCGCGACGCTTTGCCCTCAGGCGGAGGAGCAGACCAGAAGCAGCAGACCGAGAGCAGCAGACCGGGAGCAGCAGACCGGGAGCAGCAGACCGGGAGCAGCAGACCGGGAGCAGCAGACCGGGAGCAGCAGGCCGGGAGCAGCAGACCGGGAGCAGCAGGGCAGGAATAAGGAGGCAGGACAGATGAGCCCAAGTCAGCGGGTGCTGGCCACCGACACCGCCAGGCAGGCGGCCACCAAGATGCAGGCGATGCTGTCGGGTGACATGAGCGCACAGCTCAGGCAGCTACAGGTCGTCCGCGACGACCTGTCCAACCCGGACACGTGGGACGGGCCGCTGGCCGCCCGCTTCCGCACCGGGGAGTGGCCGGCCCAAAGCCGCGCCCTGCGGTCGGCGATCACCACGCTAGACACCTTGAGCAAGCAGATGCAGACCAAGGTCCAAAACATCCTGCACGCGGGCGGCGGCAGCTAGCAGCGAGCCCGGCGGCGCGCCGGCCGGGCCACCCGGCCCAGCCGGCGCCGCGCTCCATCGGAGGGTACCGAGCGGGTGATCACGCGAACGGAGCTGGGCAGTTGAGCCAGCGGGTGCTGTCGACCGACCGGGCCAAGAGCGCGGCCCGGCAGATGAACAGCCTCCTCACCGGCAGCCTCACGTCGCAGCTGGCGGCGCTGAAGCAGCACGGCCAGGCGCTGTGCAGCCCCGCGGTGTGGGACGGCCCGGCGGCGGCCCGGTTCCGCTCCCAGCAGTGGCCGCCGCTGGGCCTTGCGGTGGACCGGGCGCTGCAGGCGCTGGCCAGCCTGGAAAAGTCCGCGCAGACCGCCGTCGACAACATCATCCAGGCCGGCACCGACGGCAGCATGGACGCGGCGATCACCGGCCCGGCCGCCGGCATCACGGCCCACAACCCCGGCGACCCCGCCGCCACCGCCGTTGCCGCGGGCACCGGCGGCGCGCCACCGGAACCCGTCCTGGGCCCGGCGATCGGCGGGCGCGGCTGGCGCGGCCTTGGCCGCCAGGAAAATCCGGATGTGTGGGTAGACGCTAGCACCGGGGAGGTGTAGCCGAAACTGCCGGATGGAAGGCCCGCAGACGACAGCATCGGGAACATCGACGATTACCTCCCTGCCGAGCCGGGGCATTAGCTGCAATGGTGAATGAGATAAAGGAATTTGACGACCGTTGGATCCTTTCCCCTGTACTGCGGGGACGCCGAGTGACGCGGATCGACTGGGGTGAGCAGGTCACTTTCGAACTGGACCCGCTGGGTGAGATATCGGTCGGATATGGTGCCATATTCGCCGATGGGCCTAGTACGGTCCCGCGAACGGGTTTGAAAACTTTGGCGCAGGCCGACCCAGACCTCCGGCAATCAGCTGTGGTGACAACGCAATCACTGTGATTGCCGGAGGGCGTAGGTAATGGGCCGGCCGTCGCCGGGCAGGGTGGGCGGGCTGGTGTTGATCTCGGCGAGGAGCAGGGCGAGGGCGCGGGCGACGCGACCCTGGCCGGGTCGGTCCAGCGTCACGGTGATGCTCTTGGGCGAATAGGTGATCGTGCCGGCTAGCCCGCGGATGATCGTCTCGCGGGTGATGGCCCGGTACTCGTCGTCGTCGTCCAGGTAGGCGTTGAGGTGCCGGGCGAGGTAGTGCTCGGCGTTGGCGGCCAGCAGCCGCAGGACCAGTTGCAGGCAGCGCCGGTTGATGTGCAGGACTGCCCGGGTCGCGGCCGGGTCGATCTGGTTGGCGGGTAGCTTCGCGCGGTGCTTTTTGCGGTCGGTCTCGGCCTGGGCCAGTTTCTGCTTGCAGGTTCCGATCTTCTTCTGGGCGCCGGGGATCAGCTCGCTGTTTTTGGCGGCTGCCGGGATCGTGCGGTCGGCCAGCAGTTTCGCCAGTGCGATCTCGGCGCCGGCCAGTGCGGTCTTCGCCTTCGTCTCGATCTTCTTGGCGGTGGTGTAGGCCGGGTTAGCCTTCAGCTTGGTGTTGACCACATCGTCGGCGGCGTAGTCGGCCAGCATGTCGAGCCCGTAGTTCACCATGTCGTACTTGAACATGTTCTCCTCGGCCCACCGGCCGCGCAGCCAGCCGATCAGCTCCGCCGGACAGGCGTGCAGCCGGGCGGTGATGGCCTGGGCGGCCATCTCGCCGTGCTCGAACAGGGACAGCTGCCGGACCGGCTTGCCGTAGTCCTTCAACGTGGTCAGCTCGTCGGTGAAGGCGACTTCCCGCTCGCGGTCGCCGCGCAGGGTGATGGTCTGCAGGACCGGCAGGTGGGCGGTGGGCTGGAGGGGGGCGCGCCGCCAGGTCAGCCAGTCATATCCGGCCGAGTCCACCTCGGCGAAGGTGCCGGGGAACGCGGCACCGCGGTCGAACACGATCAGCGGCCGGCGGGCCGCGCCGGGCCTGTCGCGCGCGGGCAAGGCATCGGTGAGCGCCGCCAGCGCGCCGGGCAGCGTGGTGCACAGGGCGGAGGGTTCGCCGGTGGTGAACGCGATCGCCCGGCCGGCCAGGTCGCAGATATAGGTGTCGTCGTGTCCCTTGGCCGGCTTGCCGCGGCGCGGGTTGCGGCCCAGGGCGACTCCCTGGTGGCCGGTGTACTCGGCCAGGTGGTCATCGGCCAGGTACACCTGCGATTCGGCGGGCTCGATGGCGAGCATCTGGCTGGCCAGCCGGCGCTGCAGCGCCAGCGGGTCGCACCCGTCGGCCAGCTCGCCCAGGCGCTGCCGCCAGGTCCGCAGCGACGGCAGGGACGTCAGTCCGGCCAGCGCCCCGGCGTCGGCAGCGGCCAGGTGCTTGGTCTGCTCCAGCGTCAGCGCGCCGAGGGTGAACGACAACTGGGTGCACATCAGGATGCCCAGGTCATCCGTCCCCGCCCCGGCCCCGGAGGCGCCGGCCCCCGCCTTGGTGGCGCCGGTCCCGGACCTCAGCAGGCCCTGGGCGCCGATCCGGCTGGTGAAGGCGTGCACCAGCATCGCCCCCGCATACCGGCAGGCAACCGTCCCGGACTCGATCCTCCTCGCCACCTGCCAGGCCGCGCCCGAGCCCTCCCCGTCCCGGCCGGCGGTTCCGCGGGTTTCCTGCCCGGCGCCGGCGTCCCTGCCGGTTCCGGCGCGACCGGCGTCGCCGGTGTCCTGCTCGCGGCCGCCGGCGGCGCCGGCGTGCCGCCCGGGTGCGGCGCCTTCGCCGTCGCGGGCAGCCAGCTCGCCGGAACCGGCAGCCTCGGCGCCGCCGTCCTCGAACAGGGAGTCCGGGGTGGGCAGCGTGCCGTGCTGCTTGATCAGCTCGGAGATCCGGGACCGGGACACGCCCAGCCTGAGGCCGATCTCGGCGTGGGTCAGGCCCTGGCCCGCCTGCAGGCGGGCCTGCCGCAGCCGGGCGGGGCTGAGGATCGGCGGGCGGCCCATCTGGTGAACCAGGCCCCTGGCGCCGTGCTCGCGGTAGCGGGAGCGGATCCGCGAGGCCTGCGAGGGCTGGATGCCGAACGCGGCGGCGACGGTCTTGCCCTGGAACCGGCTGCCCTCGGTGAGCGAGCAGATGACCAGGTCGCGCATCTCCAGGTCGCCGGCGCCGAAGGCCGACAGCAGCACCGGGCCGGCCTGCACGGCGACCGCGCGGCCGTCACCGGTGCGGGTAACCCGCAGCGGCCACGGGGGCGGCATGCCCGGGAGCTGCTGGTCGTCCATGACGGCCAGCATACCTCCCCGAAGATCACAAACAGCTTACTTTCCGACCTCGGGCCGGCAAAGGTTCTCCCAGTTCACAGAAACTTTCGCGCGGCCGCCCGCGGGACGGTCAAGCTGCACTGAAGATCCGGTTGCGCGCCTGCTGGATTGCGGAGATCTCGACATCGGTCACCGGACGCCGAACTCGCAGGTCAGGCCCAGGACTCAATCAACAATTACCGGAGGTCTGCGACCGGGACGAAGTCGAGGGTTCTGTCGGTGCCCGGATCTTGTCGGCAGTGGGATTCAAGAATGGTGCTATGCGTATCGTGTTCGACAGCGCGCGGTATTTGATCGTGCGGTCGGAAGGGGCGTTCGTGCCTGCTTCGGTGAGGTCTGGTGATTCAGTCGTGTTTTCCAGGCCGAGGTAGGAAACCCTTCCCCGCAGAGATCTATGAAGATCGCGTCAAGTGGCGGCCGTATTACGGCTGCGCAGACCGCCTGGCCGCTCCTGCTGGGCTCAAGCTGCGGAACGGGCCCAAGACCCAGAACTGCCCCTGGGCGGTGTGTCGAGGGGCGCCCACTAGCGCATGTCTCGCAGATCTCCGGCTGCGCGGATCGGCGCCCAGGCGCGACCGCCCGCATTCCACCGAGATCTACGAGACATGCCCTAGGCGTGTGAGGGCAGTTCGGCCGTCACCACCGTAGGGCCTCCGCGCGGGCTGATGATGTCGAGCCGGCCGTCGACCGTTCGCACCCTGCTCCCGAGACCGGCCAGACCACGGCCGATGTCGGCGCACGCGCCGCCCACGCCGTCGTCGGTGACCCGCACCCGCAGCAGGCCATCGACGTGGACCGCCTCGAGCGTGACGTGCCGCGCCAGGCTGTGCTTGGCCACGTTGGTGAGCAGTTCGGCGGCGCAGAAGTACGCGATGGTCTCGATCGCGGGCGACGGCCGCTGGCCGACGTCGACAAGAAGGTCGACCGGTACCGCGCTGCGTGCGGCGAGGGTGCTTAGAGCGGGTTGGAGGCCCGAGTCCAGGGCGGGCGGGTGGATACCGCGGGCGAGATCGCGCAGTTCGCCGATTGCCTCCTTCGCGGTGCGATGCGCGGTGTCGATGAGCTCGCGCGCACGCTCGACGTCGGCTTGGCTGCCCGCGTCGAGTTTTTCCTTGGCCAGCCCTAGCTTCATGGCGAGCGCGACCAGCTCGGCCTGGGTGCCGTCATGCAGGTCGCGTTCGATCCGGCGCAGTCGCGCCGCCGCATCGTCGACGGCGTCCGCGCGCATGCGTTCCAGGTCCTCCACCCGCTGCGATAGCGAGGTCGGGCCGAGCAGGCCGCGGATGAGCAGCTGGTCGAGCCGCAGAACGGCCCGCAGCGCCCACGGTGCGATCAACCAGATCACCACACCCTGCGGGAGGTGAAGCAGGCCTGCCCGCCCCAGCAGCGGCCCAAGCACGAAGATGACCGCAACCACTCTGAGGTAGATGGCAACGCCAGCGCTCACGAAGCCCATCGGCAGCTTCAGTATCAGATATGCCCGTGCTCGCCAGGCGACGCGATCGGTGAGCCCGGACTGGAGCCAGCCAAAGAATCCCGGCCTCGGGCTGAAGGCGGCGGGTGCGGGAACCCGCAGCCCGAGCCACCGGTACGCGACGTTGCGGTTGACCCGGCCAAGGGCCCGCGCGCCCCGCGACGACGCCGCGATCAGCGGCAGCCCGAAGAAGGTGATCGCTAGAAATGCGCCGACCAACAGCGAGGCAATCGTGCAGACGAAGCCGATGACGCCCAGCGGCAAAGCGATGATGGCATAGCGGAATTCGGCCCAGGACCGCCGGGTGAATGGTTCGCGCAAGAGGCTGCGGACCACCCGCTCGGCCGGCTTGCGGCCGACCGAGCGGGGCGTCGTCAGCGCGCCGCTCATCCAAACATTGTCCGTCATGACCGGGCTCTCAAACGTCGCGCCTGTTGAGTACGTAAGCGGCGGCGCCTAGCAGAATCGCGGTCCACAGGCACAGCACGCCGAAGCCCTGCCAGGGCGTCAGCAGGTCACCGGATTCCTGCTGAGCGTGCGTGATCAGCAAGCCGGCATTGGCGGGCAGGTACGCCGCGACGTGCTCGCCCACGCTCCTTGGCAAGAGTTGCGCGAGGTTGGCGAGCACCACAACGAATCCGACGACCGCCGTGATGGCGGCGCCGGTATGACGGACCAGCGCGCCGACCGCGAGGGCGAAAAGGCCGAGCACGGTCAGGTAGGCACCTACGCCGAACACCGCGCGGAAGGTGGCCGGGTTACTGAGCGATTCGGGCAGGTGTTGGCCGATGATCGCCTGGGCGATGAGGAACGAGGTGAAGGCGATCACCTCGCCGACGACGATCGTGATCGCGCCGAACACCACTGCCTTGGCCGCGAGCATCGGCGTGCGGCGTGGCACGGCTAGCACGCTCGACCTGATCATCCCGGTCGAGTACTCGCTGGCGATCACGAGCACGCCGAGCACGCAGAGCGGGATCTGGGCGAAGTTCAACGCGGCGGCGAGGAACCCGGTCGGATCGGCGGCGTAACTGTGCTTGGTAGCGGCGCTCGTGGTGTTCCAGTTGGCGATCGCCACCCCGGCCACCAGGGTGTTGAGGCCGATGGCGGTCACCGACAGGATGGCAAGCGACCAAGCGGTCGATCGCACCGAACGGATTTTCGTCCATTCCGCACGGAGCAGGTTGCCGAATCCGCCGCGCCGTGCCCGGTCCGCGGCGACGCTGGTGATTGTCGCAGTGGTCACGACGGGCTCCCGATGCGATCGTCGTCGAACGCGCGCCCGGCCGCGGCTGCGACCGCGCCGCCGCTCGCCGTGTTGCGGGTCATGGAGGGATCGCCGTACTCCACGCTGTCGCGGGTCATCTCCATGAACGCCTCGTCGAGCGAGGCGCGTTGCGGGGTGAGCTCGTAAATGACGATCCGGGCCCAGGCCGCAAGTTCGGCGATCCGGGGCGCCGCCACGCCCGCCACGATCAGCGTGTCTGCACCGGCCGGCCGCGCCGAGCCGTCGTCGGCGGCGATCAGGTCGGACAGATAAGCGGCATCGGGAGTCTTCACCAGAACCTCGCTTTCCGCGTGGCGATCGATGAACTCCGCGGTCGAGCAATTGGCGAGCAGGCCGCCGCGGCCGATCACGATCAGGTGGTCCGCGGTGACCGCCATCTCGTTCATCAGATGGCTGGAGACGAAAACCGTGCGACCCTCGGCGGCAAGCCGCTTCATCAGGTTCCTGATCCACACCTTGCCCTCGGGGTCGAGCCCGTTGACCGGTTCGTCGAGCACGAGCACCTGGGGATCGCCGAGCAGCGCGGCGGCGATGCCGAGCCGCTGGGCCATGCCGAGGGAGAAGCCGCCTGCCCGCCTGCCTGCCACCTCGCAGAGCCCGACCAGCCCGATGACCTCGTCCACGCGCCGGCGCGGCAGGCCTTGCGTCTCCGCCAGGCAGCGCAGGTGATTGCCCGCACTGCGGCCGCGATGCACGGCCTTCGCCTCGAGCAGCGCACCGACCGTGCGCAGCGGCACGCTCAGATCGCGGTATCGCACACCGCCGATCGTGGCAGTACCGCTGTCGGGTTCGGCAAGGCCGAGCAGCAGGCGCATAGTTGTCGTCTTGCCCGCGCCGTTCGGGCCCAGAAATCCGGTCACCTTCCCTGGTGAGACGGTGAAGGTCTGGCCGTTTACCGCAGCCTTGCTTCGGTAACTCTTGCTGAGGTTACGAACTTCGATCATGGCCACTCCCCGCAGTTAGCTGGCTGAAAGGAACTGATCTCATGTCTCCATGCTTGTGCTGGGGCTGGTTCGGGGCCCAGCGTGCGGCCACCCGGATCCCTGGTACGGCTAGCCCTACCATCGGGCGCACGCAGGCCTGCTGCCAGCAGACATGACCAGTCGCGCACAGCGGCAGCCGTTAGGGAGGAAGGGGAATATCCTTGTGTCGCGGCGGACGAGCCGGCCGGGCGGCCGCGGCGTGGCCCTTGCGGTCATGTCGAGGAAGGTCCGGGCTCCGCAGGGCAGGGTGGTCGGTAACGCCGACCCGGGGCGACCCGCGGGACAGTGCCACAGAAAACAGACCGCCCCGGGCCCGGCCAGGCCGGGCCGCGAGGTAAGGGTGAAACGGTGGTGTAAGAGACCACCAGCGCCGCAGGTGACTGCGGCGGCTAGGTAAACCCCACCCGGAGCAAGGTCAAGAGGGCTCCGCGTTCTCCGGGGCGCGGGGCCTGCGCGAGCGTTCGAGGGCGGCCCGCCCGATGCTCGCGGGTAGACCGCACGAGGCTGCCGGCAACGGCAGTCCCAGATGGATGGCCGCCGGCCCGCGCAAGCGGGTGCACAGAACCCGGCCTACAGGCCGACTCGTCCGCCGCCTGACCAGGGCAAACGCCGCCGTTGTCTGGCGGTCGCGCGCTGGGCCGAGGCCGGCCTGGCGGGGGAGTGTGGCGCCGCCGGGTTGTGCGGGCGCGGGCGCGCCATGAGCAGCGGTTGATCTTGGTGCAGGAGAGGCGGCGAAGGGTCTTCGGAGGCCCTGTCGTCATGATCGGCAGTGAGGCGGCGGCTCATGTTGTCGATCATGGTCCAGTAGATCATGGTCTGGGAACGTTGCGGGAGTGTCTCGTAATCACGGACTAACCGCCGATGAAGTGCCCACCAGCCGAAAGTGCGCTCAACCGCCCACCGCTTCGGTAACGGCGCGAACCCTTTCTGCCCGGGATCCTTGCGGACGACCTCGACGTCGATCCCGTGCGCGGCGCCTTGCTCGATGACGCTGCGCTGGTAGCCGCTGTCTGCCCACACTTTGACGACGGCCGGGTGGCGGGCAGCCAGCTCGCCGACCACGTCCCGGCCACCGACGGTGTCTTGCACACTGGCCGCGGTGACCAGCACCACCAGCAGCAGCCCCAGCGTATCGGTGGCAATGTGCCTCTTCCGGCCTTTATCTTGAGCCCTGTCCGTGATCATTGCTTTGACCTGCGCTGATCCGACGTGGACAGTGTCGTTGACGGATCATGCGGGGCTGCCCGTCAGCAAGGTTCAATGAGTTTCGGGAAACTTTC
>Ga0335078_10015409_pt1 | contig 11349 bp, 7 predicted proteins | sample Lox_Sample_32_FD_206711 | JGI IMG/M metagenome (GOLD analysis project Ga0335078, IMG submission 206711) | Soil microbial communities from Loxahatchee National Wildlife Refuge, Florida, United States - Lox_Sample_3.2 | ecosystem: Environmental > Terrestrial > Soil > Wetlands | place: USA: Florida...
TCTCGTGCCCGCGCCCGCCGAGCGCATCGAGCCGAGAACGAACGGTATGGCGAGCAGCACCGAGAAGGCGATCGCCACCGTGCGCGCGATCTTCGACCAGAAGGCGAAAAGATACTGTCGGGCATCGAGCGAGTTGGTGTGGAAGTAGCCGATGAGCTGCCACAACGAGCTCAGCGTCAACTGCTCCGGGTCCTGAACCGCGAGCCCGAGAAATCCCGCCGTGACGTTCGATTGCAGCTCCTTGCCGCCCGGAGCGCTGGCCGTCACCCGTTCGACGGGAGGCGGTCGGCATTGGGCCGGCTGGCCGCAGCTCGGCTGGCCGGCCGGGGCATCCTCGCTCCCGTAGAGAAAGCGCGACTCGGTGTAGCCGCCCAGCATCCAGGTGTGATGCGCGGCGGCGGTCGCGCTGGCGGCATGCCCGATGGCCAGCAGCGTGTGCTGGGGCGAGAGCTCGAAGACCTGCATGCCGGCGAACTGTCTGGATCCCGATTGCCGGGCGACGTTCAGGATGAGATCACCATCGCGCACCCAGGCGCCGGTGCCACCCCCGAAACCGACGCTGTTGAACTGACTGAACGCCTTCTGCTGGTTCGCCGCCTCCTGCAGCTGCGGCGCCCACTCCCCGAGCGCGCCCTCGAAGCCGATGAGGAACGCGGCGGCGATGAGTGCCGTGCCCGCGAGCCGTGCGACCGAGACGCCGGTGGCTCGGATGACCGTGATCTCGCTCCCGCGCGCGAGCTGCCCGAAGCCGAGCACCGAGCCGATGAGCGCCGTGATGGGCAGCAGCTCGTAGATCTGCTGCGGCAGATTGAGGAGCGTGTACCACATGGCATCCACCACCGTGTAATGGCCGACGCCGATATCGCGCTGTTGACTGATGAAGAGGAAAAGACCCCCGAGGATGAGCAAAACCGCCATGACGAGCACCACCGCGCCGAGGATGGTCCGGATGATGTAGCGGTCGAGCACGCTCATGCGCTCGCCATCCGGTAGCGCACCCGCCGGGTGGCCCGCGGCCCGAAGATCGCCGCGAGCGCGAGCAGCACGATCACGGCATGCACCCACCAGAGGCCGAGCGCCACGGGAACGACACCCCGGGTGATCCAGGCCTGGCCGGCGGAGATCAGATTCCAATAGATGACGTACACCACCGGGGCAACCCACACGTGCGCGTAGCGCCCCTGCCGCGGTTTCAGGCGCGCGAGCGGCACGGCGAGGATCGTGAGCACGATGCACATGAGCGGCATCGAGAGTCGCCACTGAAACTGCGCCTGGCGCTTGGGGTCGGGCGAGGCCATGAGAGCGGCGCTCGGCTGAGCATCGAGGTCCGTCACCGCCTCATGGGCCGCCGGCACGCGCACGGGAATGGTGAGCTCGGTGTAATTGCTGGCGCGGAACTCGACGCTGCCGGGCACACCCTCCAGCCGCTCACCATCGAGCAGCTGGATGGTTTGACTGTTGCCGTCCGGGGAGACGGTGTGCACCGCCTGCCGGGCGAGAGCCACCTCCACCATGGGACCCTGATTTCGCTCCACGAATACGTTCTGCAGAGTGCCGTCGGGGTCGACCTTCTCGGCGTAGACGACCGCGTTGCCGCCGCCGAACGCGCGAAAGGTGCCCGGCTGCAGCGGCGCGAACTGCCCGGCGCGTATGGCCGTGTTGCGGATGGTCAGCGCCTGTTCCGTGGCCCCGGGGGCGACGATCAGCGTCAGCGCTCCGAGCCCGATGGCGAGCAGAATCCCGAGCCCGACCACCGGCCCATAGACGGTCATCGGCCGCACGCCGCAGGCGAACGCCGCGGCCAGCTCGCTATCGTGATAGAGCCTGCCGAGGGCGAGGATGATGCCGAGCAGCAGTCCGAAGGGCACGAGAAAGCTCAGATACTGCAGCATCCCGAGGTAAATGAGCTCGAGCACCACAGCCTGGGGAAACTGGCTCGAAGCCGCCCGCTCGAGCACCGCCGCCACCTGGTTGGCCAGCAGAATGAGGAGCAGCACGCCCATCACCACGATCCAGGCGGTGATCACTTCGCGCAGTACGTAGCGCCCGAGGATTTTCCCCAACCGATTGGCCTGCCGTGACTTTCCCCGCCGGACCGCCGGTGGGTTACACTAAAATAACTAAGGTAAAGCAGACGGTTGCGCGCCTCAATGGTTCGCCGCCGCGAACCAAAAAATATTCCGGCGCTGGGCCGGCCTGGGGACCTGTAATGCGATTCGAGACCTGGAGCAAGGGGATCGCCACTCTCGAGGTGGATTGCCTCGTGATCGGCGTATTCGAGGAAGGGGAGCTGACCGATGAGGCGCGGGCCGTCGATTCGGCATGCGGCGGCCGACTGAAGAAGCTGCTGGCGCGCGGCGATTTCACGGGAAAGGCCGCCGAGACGCTGCTGGTCGCGGATCTGCCCGGTCTTACCGCCTCCCGCATCCTGCTCTCGGGGCTCGGCGCGAGAAAGAGCTTCGGCCGCAAGGCGTGGCGCAAGGCGTGGGGCGCGGCGGTCGCGGCGCTCGCGAAAACCAGCATCGGGAGCGTCGGGCTCGCGCTCGAAAGACCCGCCGCGAAGGAGCTCGACGACTACTATTTCGGCCGGGCGGTGGCGGAACTCGCCGGCGCGGGCCTCTACCGCATCAACGATCTCAAGAGCGGCAAGAAGCCCAAGGCCGCCGCTCTCGCGCGGATCCTCGCCGGTCCGGCCGCCAAGGGCGCGGCCGCCAAGGTCAGCCGCGGCCTCGTTCACGGCGCGGCCATCGCCGAGGCGAGCAAGGTGCAGCGCGACTTCGCGAACCTGCCGGGCAACGTCTGCACACCCCTCTTTCTTGCGGAAGAGACGCGGGCGCTCGCCAAGCGCTACCCATCCCTGCGCGTGCGGGTGCTCGATGAGCCGGCGATCCGCCGGGAGAAGATGGGCTGTCTGCTCGCCGTTTCGCAGGGCAGCGCCCAGCCGCCACGGTTCATCGTGATCGAGCACGGCGGCAAGGGTCGGGATGGCCGCTCCGGGGGAGCTCCGGTGGTGCTCGTCGGCAAAGGCGTGACTTTCGACAGCGGCGGCATATCGCTCAAGGACCCGGGGGCGATGGACGAGATGAAATTCGACATGAGCGGCGCCGCCGCGGTGATCGCTTCGCTGACCCTCGCCGCCTCGCTCGACCTGCCGCTGCGGGTCGTGGGACTGGTGGCCGCGGTCGAGAACATGCCGGGCGGCAAAGCGGTCAAGCCCGGTGACATCGCGACCAGCGCTTCCGGACAGACGGTGGAGATTCTCAACACCGATGCGGAGGGCCGGTTGATTCTCAGCGATGCGCTGCACTATGCCCGCCGCTTCGACCCGGCCGCCGTCGTCGACATTGCGACGCTCACCGGCGCCTGCGTCGTCGCTCTCGGGCATCATCACTGCGGCGCGATGGGCAACGACGAGGAGCTGGTCAGGGAGCTGGTCGAGGCGGGCGTGCGGGCCGATGACCGCGCCTGGCCGCTGCCGCTCACGGAGGACTACGCGGAGCAGCTCAAGAGCAATTTCGCCGACTTCGCCAACATCGGCGGTCGGGACGGTGGTGCCATCACGGCTGCAGCCTTCCTCGCCAAGTTCACACAGGGGATGAAATGGGCGCATCTCGACGTAGCGGGCACCGCCTATCAGAGCGGTGCGCAGAAGGGCAGCACCGGACGTCCGACGCCGCTGCTCTCCGATTTCCTCATCCGTCGGGCCCGGCTCTGATCCGTCATGGCGTAAGTCATGGCCGCCAGCGACGGCATCTCAGCTACTGCCGGCCCGAGCGGCGGCAGTTCCTCGCCGCCCGCCTCGTGCGCCGCTGAGCGTTTCCCGGTGCATGCGGATCGCGAGCACGGGTCTCAGGGTCGGCCGCGCGTCGACTTCTACGTGATCGAGGAGCGCGCCGGGCCCGCGCGCCTGAAGCTCGCCTGTCGGCTCGCGGAGAAGGCTTATCTTGCCTCGCAGCGCGCGCTCATCTGGCACAGCGAGCGCGCCGAGCTGCAAGCGCTCGATGAGCTGCTGTGGACGTTCGCCGATGGCAGCTTCGTGCCGCACGACTGGCTGACATCCGACGAAGCCCCCGAGACGCCGGTGCTCCTCAGCGCGGGCTCGATGCCCGTGGTGGAATTCGACATCGTGGTGAATCTCGCACCCGACCCGCCGCCTTTCCTGCACCTCGCGCGCCGGATCGCCGAGATCGTCGACGGCGACGAAGCACGCCGCGCGATCGCGCGGGCCCGCTTCAAGTCCTATCGGGAGCTCGGCATCGAGCCGGCAACTCATACGCTCGGCGCGCGATAAGCGGCCGCGGCGGCGGGCATGGCCCCGTGCCTCTATAATGCGCTGACCACCACCTCAGGGCCCTTCGCCTCGGCATGGACAAAGTGTATGCGCCGCACGACATCGAGCGGCGGATCTACCAGCAGTGGGAATCGAGCGGCTGGTTCGCGCCGAGCGGCCGGGGCGTGCCCTTCTGCATCATGATTCCGCCGCCCAATGTCACGGGTACGCTGCACATGGGGCATGCGTTCAACCATACGTTGATGGATACGCTCACCCGCTATCACCGCATGCGCGGCGACGACACGCTGTGGCAGCCCGGAACCGATCACGCCGGCATCGCCACGCAGATGGTGGTCGAGCGGCAGCTCGAAGCCCAGGGGCTGCATCGCGCCGAGCTCGGCCGGGAGGCTTTCATCGAGCGCGTGTGGGCCTGGAAAGCGCACTCGGGCGGCGTCATGGCGGCGCAGATGCGCCGGCTCGGCGACTCGGTCGACTGGTCACGCGACCGCTTCACCATGGACGAGGGCCTCTCGCGCGCGGTGCGGGAGGTGTTCGTGCGGCTGCACGAGCAAGGCCTCATCTATCGCGGCAAGCGACTGGTCAACTGGGACCCGGTGCTCCTCACCGCGCTCTCGGATCTCGAGGTGCAGAGCGAGGAGGAGGACGGCCATCTCTGGCATCTGCGCTATCCTCTCGAGGAGGGCCCGGGTCACGTCGTGGTCGCCACCACACGTCCCGAGACCCTGTTGGGCGACACCGCCGTCGCCGTGAATCCCGACGATGAGCGCTATCGGCATCTGATCGGCAAGCGCCTGCGACTGCCGCTCGCGGAACGATCGATCCCGGTGATCGCGGACGCGTACGTCGATGCGTCCTTCGGCTCGGGGTGCGTCAAGATCACCCCCGCGCACGATTTCAACGACTACGAGATCGGGCTGCGACACGCGCTCGAGCCCATCAACATCTTCACCCCGCGCGCCACCCTCAACGGCAACGTGCCGCAGCGCTTCCAGGGCCTCGATCGTTTCGAGGCGCGTAAGCGCGTGCTCGCGGAGCTCGAGAGCGCGGGCCTGCTGGAGAAGACCGAGCGGCACCGGCTGACGGTGCCGCGGGGCGACCGCAGCGGTGCGGTGTTGGAGCCCTACCTCACGGATCAGTGGTACGTGCGGATCGCGCCGCTCGCCGCACCGGCCATCGCCGCGGTCGAAAGCGGGCGGACGCGTTTCGTGCCGGAAGGCTGGTCGAAAACCTACTTCGAGTGGATGCGCAACATCAAGGACTGGTGCGTCAGCCGGCAGCTCTGGTGGGGGCATCGCATCCCGGCCTGGTATGACGACAGCGGCAACGTCTATGTCGCTCGCAGCGAGGCGGAGGCCAGAAGCAAGCACGGTCTCGGCGCGGACGTGCCGCTGCGCCAGGATGAGGATGTGCTCGATACCTGGTTCTCATCGGCGCTGTGGCCCTTCTCGACCCTGGGCTGGCCGGAGCGGACCTCCGAGCTCGGCAGGTACTACCCGAGCACGGTGTTGCTCACCGGCTTCGACATCATCTTCTTCTGGGTCGCGCGCATGATGATGATGGGCTTGAAGTTCATGGACGACGTGCCTTTCCGCGACATCTACATCCACGGCCTCATCCGTGACGAGCACGGCGAGAAGATGTCGAAGTCCAAGGGCAACGTGATCGATCCGCTCGATATCGTCGACGGCATCGATCTCGCATCGCTCCTCGCCAAGCGCACGAGCGGCCTGATGCAGCCGCAGATGAAATCCAAAATCGAGAAGGCGACCCGCAAGGAGTACCCCGAGGGCATCGCGCCGCACGGGACGGATGCGCTGCGCTTCACCTTCGCGGCCCTCGCCTCGCCGAGCCGCGACATCCGCTTCGACCTTGCCCGCGTCGCCGGCTACCGCAACTTCTGCAACAAGCTGTGGAACGCCGCGCGCTTCGTCGTGCTGAGCACGGGCCCGGGCCAGGGCCAGGGTCAGGGCGAGAGCGAGGGCGAGGCACGCAGCGCCGCGCGCCCGGACGGAATGTCCCCCCCGGTGGGTCTGCCGCCAGAGACCGCCGGTGGCACGGCAGGACACGCCGTCGAGCTTTCCGTCGCCGACCGTTGGATCCGATCCCGTTTCGGGCGCACCGTGGAAGCGGTGCAGCGCTCGCTCGCCGACTACCGCTTCGACTACGCCGCCGCCGCGCTCTACGAGTTCACCTGGCATGAGTTCTGCGATTGGTACCTCGAGCTCACCAAGCCGGTGCTGCAGTCCGATTCCTCCTCGAGCGCGGCGCGCGCCGGCACCCGCCGCACCCTGCTCGAAGTGCTGGAGGCGCTGCAGCGTGCCCTGCATCCCATCATGCCCTTCATCACCGAGGAGATCTGGCAGCGCATCGCTCCGCTCGCCGGCCGCGCGGGTGCCACCGTCATGTTGGCGCCCTACCCGCGAGCCGACGAATTCCCGGCGGATGAGACGAGCGAGCGCGAAGTCGGCTGGATCCGCGCTTTCATTCTGGCGGTCCGGCAGATTCGCGGCGAGATGAACATCTCTCCTTCCCGCCGCATCCCGCTGCTCTACCGCGGCGCCGGCGCGCGCGACCGCGAGCTCATCGAGCGGCACCGCACGTGGCTCGAGCGCCTGGCTGGCATCGAGGCCCCGCGCGAGCTCGCTCCCGCGGAGCCGCAACCCCAGGCCGCAACGGCGCTCGTCGGGGAGCTCACGCTCCTCGTTCCGATGGCGGGCCTCATCGATGCCGCGGCGGAGGCGGAGCGGCTCGGCAAGCTCCTCGCTCGCGCCCGGACGGATCTCGACAAGACTCGCACCCGCCTCGGCAACGACGACTTCGTGCGCAATGCGCCGGCGGAGGTCGTCGCCGCCGAACGGGGCAGGCAGGCGGAGCTCGAGCGCACCGCGGCGGGGCTCACGACGCAGCTCGAGCGCGTGCAGGCACTGCTGGGATCGGGAGCCGCATGAGCACGGCCGCGGCGCCGAGCCGCGATGCGCCGGCTCTGCAGCGCGCGCTCGATGCTCTCGGGGCGGTGGTTCTCGGCAAGACTCAGCAGCTGAAGCTCTGCCTCACCTGTCTGCTTTCTCGCGGGCATCTCCTCATCGAGGATGTGCCCGGGGTCGGCAAGACCACACTCGCGCATGCGCTGGCCCAGGTGCTCGGGCTCGGATGGCAACGGGTGCAGTTCACCAGCGATCTGCTGCCGGCCGACATCATCGGTGTCTCGATCTTCGATCGGGCCAACCAGCACTTCAGGTTCCGTCAAGGTCCGATATTCACTCACCTGTTGCTGGCCGATGAGGTGAACCGGGCCAGTCCGCGCACCCAGAGCGCGCTGCTCGAGGCCATGGAGGAACGACAGGTCAGCGTGGATGGCACCACCTATCCTCTGGCCGAGCCTTTCTTCGTGGTGGCTACCCAGAATCCGCACGAGCAGCTCGGCACCTTTCCGCTGCCAGAGTCGCAACTCGACCGATTTCTCATGCGCGTGCGGCTGGGCTACCCCGATGCCGCTCACGAGCGCGAGCTGCTGAGGAGCGGCGACCGGCGCGACATGATCCGCCAACTCGAGCCGGTGCTCGGACCGGAAGCCGTGATCCGCGCCCAGGCGCTGGTGCGCACCATTCACCTCTCGGAGCCTTTGCTCGACTACGCGCAAAGCTTGATTGCGAGAACCCGCGACCGCTCGGACCTGAAGCTCGGGCTCTCACCGCGCGCCGGACAAGGCTTGATTCGCTGCGCCCAGGCCTGGGCGCTTCTCGCCGGGCGATCGGCGGTGCTGCCGGAGGATGTGCAAGCGGTGCTGCCGGCCGTGGTCACGCATCGCCTCGAGCGCCGCGAGGCGGGGCGGGCCGGCTCGAACCTCTCCGAGACCGCGCTCGACCTGACGGAGGAATTGATCCGGGCGGTGCCGGTACCGCTCTGACCCATCCCTGTGCCTGTGGAGGCCAGTTGACCGCGACGGGGGCCCTTGCGAAGTTTCAGGAGCGCCTGGCTCATCGTGCCGCGGAGTGGGCGCGGCGGCGCAATGGTGCCGACCGATTGCCGCTGAGCCTCGGACGGCGGCGTCTTTATATCCTGCCGACGCGCGCCGGAATCGGATTCGGGGGGCTGGTGTTCACCATGCTGGCCGCGGGCTTGAACTACACCAACAGCCTGGCGCTCCTCCTCACCTTCCTGCTTGCGGGCTTCGCGCTCGTCGCCATGCACGAGTGCCATCGCAATCTCCTCGGACTCTCGCTGCTCGAAGCCGCGGCGCAACCGATGTTCGCGGGCACCACGGGCACCTTGTGCCTGACCCTCGAGAATGCATCGCGGCTGCCACGCTATCGGATCGAGGCGGCGCTCGATGGACCGCCGTCCTTGGCGCTGGATCTGCCCGCCTCAAGCCGCGGCAAGATCGAGCTCGCGATTCCCGCACTCGCGCGCGGTCTGCGACGGATCGAGCGATTGCGGATCAGCAGCTCTCATCCGTTCGGCCTCTTCCGGGTCTGGACCTGGATCCATGCGCCCATCGAGGTGCTGGTCTACCCCCGCGCCGCGGGCTCGTTGCCCTTGCCGGCCGATCGCGGTGTCAGATCCGGCACGTGGCCGCGCGGCACGGCCGGCGCGGATGAATGGTTGGGGCTGCGTCCGTTTCGCGATGGGGATTCTCCGCGACAGGTGGCTTGGAAGGCTTACGCGCGCGAGGCACCGCTGCTCGTCAAGGAATACAGCTCCTCCGGCTCACCGCTTCGCCTGCTGTCCCTCGAGGATGCCCGGCAAGCCGACCTCGAATCGCGCCTGGCGCAGCTTGCGCGCTGGATCGTCGATGCCGAAGCCGACGGCAGCCTCTACGGGCTCGAGCTGCCAGGCGCGCAGCTGCCGGCGCATCGCGGGCCCGATCATCGCCATCGCTGCCTGTCGGCACTCGCTCTCTTCGGCACATGATCGGCGCGCGTTCCGTTGCCGACGCTGCACCGCCGCCCCTGCTGTGGGTGTGCGCGGCGAGCGCGGCGGCCTTTCTTCTGCATGCCACACAATTCCCCGCCTGGGTCACGCTCACCGCCCTCGCGCTCGTCGGCTGGCGCGTCGCGGCGGCGATCGGCCGCGTGCGGCTGCCGGGTCGCGCCGTTCGAATCCTCCTCGGGCTCTCGCTCGTGATCGCGGTGTTGGCCGAGTTTCATACGCTCAACGGACTCGCTCCCGGCACGGCGATGCTCATGTTGATGGCTTCGATCAAACTGCTCGAGACGCGGGACCGGCGCGATCAGTACATCGTGATCGGCGGAGCGCTGTTTCTGCTTCTGGCCGCCTGTCTCGACCGCCAGGAGCTCGCCCGGGTGCCGCTCTACGCGCTCGAGGCGCTGCTGTGCTGCGCCGCGCTTGCCGTCGTCGCCTACTCGAGCGCGCGCGGGACGGAAGGCTCGCCGCAGCCGGCGGGTCTGCCGACGCGGGAAGCGCTGGTGCTTGCGGCCCGCACGCTGCTTTTCGCCACACCGCTCGCCGTTCTGCTGTTTCTTTTCTTCCCGCGCCTTCCCGGTCACTTCTGGGCCGTCAATGCCGGTGAGGACGCAGTGACCGGACTCGGCGACACGCTGACACCGGGCAGCATCACGCGCCTGACCGCCTCCTATGACATCGCGTTCCGGGTACGATTCGACGGGCCGCCGCCCCCACCCGAGGAGCGTTACTGGCGCGGGCCGGTGATGCACGAGTTCGACGGCAGCACCTGGAGGACGGGCCCGTTCTCGCTCGGGGGAGCGCAGCGCCTCGACTGTCTCTCCCGGCCGTACCGCTACCGGGTGTTCCTCGAGCCAACTTTCAGACACTGGTGGTTGGCTCTCGATACCGTGATGGATTCGCCGAGCGCGGCCGTCGGTTACACGGGGGACTATCAGCTCATCGCCGCGCAGCCGGTGTCCGGCTCACTCGACTACCGCGCCCTCTCCTGCACTCACGTGCGCTCCCTGGCGCCGCTCTCCCCGGCGGCGCGGGTGGAGGACACACGCCTCCCCTCCGGGCGCAACCCGCGCACGGCGATGCTGGCCTTGCAGCTGCGCCACCGCGCCGGCTCCGACGGCGCCTTCGTGCAGGCGGTGCTCGCTTTCCTGCGCACCGGAGGATTCACCTACTCGTTGACTCCGCCGCCCCTTGGGGCCGAACCGATCGATGACTTTCTTTTCAACACCCGCACGGGCTTCTGCGGCCACTATGCTTCCGCATTCGTCGACCTGATGAGAGCCGGAGGCGTCCCCTCGCGGGTGGTCACCGGTTACCTCGGCGGTCAATGGAATCCGTTCGACGGCACGCTGATCGTGCGCCAGTCGGATGCGCACGCCTGGGCGGAAGTCTGGCTCGAAGGCCGCGGCTGGACGCGAGTCGATCCCACCGCGGTCGTCGCGCCGGAACGGCTGTATCGCGGCATTCTCGATCTGCTGCCGAACGCCGTGTCCGCCTCCGAGCGGCTGGTGCACGCCTGGCCCTGGCTGAGCACGGCCCTCGAGCGCTGGGCAGCGCTCAACGGCTGGTGGAACGAGCGCGTGGTGAGCTTCGACTCGCGTGCCCAGCTCAACGTGCTCCGCGACCTCGGGTTTCGCTCGCCGGAGCTGCGCGATGCCGGGTGGGCATTTGCGCTGACGCTGCTCGCGTGGCTGGCCTGGCTGTCATGGCAGTTTGGCAGGGCAGCCGCGGGCCCGCGGCTGGATCGGCTCGGACGCGCTTACGCGCGGCTGTGCCGCAAGCTCGCGCGGACCGGCGTGCCGCGCGCGCCGCACCAGGGACCGCTCGCCTACGCCCAGACCCTCGTTCGATTCCGGCCCGACCTGGCGCTACGGGTGCGGCCGCTGTTGGAAGCGTATGCTGAGCTTCGCTTCGGGCCTGGCTCGCAGCGCGCGCCGGCCCGGGATCTGCAGGCGTTCGAGCGCGCGGTGGGACGCCTGACCGTCAGCCGTCCTTCCCGCCTGCGGCGCTCCCGGGAGGGAGCGCAGCGGGGGCGCAAGGGCAGCGCCGAGCGGGACGCCGATTGAAACGGCATTTTCCGGGGGCGTGAAAAACAGGACGTTTTTCCCGCAGCCTCCAGGGATGGATCCACG
>Ga0335078_10015410_pt1 | contig 11348 bp, 12 predicted proteins | sample Lox_Sample_32_FD_206711 | JGI IMG/M metagenome (GOLD analysis project Ga0335078, IMG submission 206711) | Soil microbial communities from Loxahatchee National Wildlife Refuge, Florida, United States - Lox_Sample_3.2 | ecosystem: Environmental > Terrestrial > Soil > Wetlands | place: USA...
GCGGGCTGTGGCAGCGCGATCCCGCCGTCTGGACGAATTCGGACGAAGGCAAGTGGCTGGGCTGGCTGGACATCACCGAGCAGCAACTTGCCCAGAACCAGGAGTTCCAGAAGCTGGCGCAGGAAGCCAAAAGCGGCGGTTTCAGTGATGTTCTGGTGCTGGGCATGGGCGGTTCCAGCCTGTGCCCGGAAGTGCTGGCCAAAACCTTCGGCAAGATCGAGGCCTTTCCCCGCCTGCACGTGCTCGACTCCACCGATCCCGCGCAGATCAAGGCGTTCGAGAAGCAGATCGACGTCGCGAAAACTCTTTTTGTAGTTTCTAGCAAGTCCGGCACCACGCTCGAGCCCAATATCTTCAAGCAATATTTCTTCGAGCGTGTGAAGCAGGCTGTGGGCGCGGAAAAAGCCGGCAGCCGCTTCATCGCGGTCACCGATCCCGGCTCCAAGCTTCGCGAAGTTGCCAAAACTGACGGTTTTCGCGCGATCTGCGACGGCGTTGCCAGCATTGGCGGACGATACTCGGCCCTCTCCGACTTCGGCATCGTACCCGCCGCCCTCATGGGCCTCGATACCGGCAAATTCCTGCAGCAGACGCAGAAGATGGTGGATGCCTGCGCGGCCAGCATTCCCGTAGCGCAGAACCCGGGGGTCATTCTCGGCATTGTGCTGGGCACGGCCGCGAACGCCGGGCGCGACAAGCTCACCATCGTTACCTCGCCGGGAATTTCCGACCTCGGCGCGTGGCTGGAGCAGTTGCTGGCGGAATCCACCGGCAAGCAAGGGAAGGGAATTATTCCCGTGGACCGCGAGCCGCTGGCAGCTCCCGAAGCCTACGGAAAAGATCGCGTGTTCGCTTATCTGCGGCTGGAATCCGCCCCCGACGCTGCCCAGGACAAGCAAGTCGCGGCTTTGGAAGCCGCCGGCCATCCCGTGGTGCGCATCGCCGTGACCGATCTCTACAACCTTGGCCAGGAATTCTTCCGCTGGGAAATCGCCACTGCGGTGGCGGGTTCGATCATCGGCATCAACCCGTTCAACCAGCCGGACGTCGAGGCCAGCAAAATCGCCACTCGCGCATTGACCTCGGAATACGAAGCCAAGGGCTCGCTGCCCGCGGAATCGCCGGTCCTGGAGGATGGCGGCGTCAAGCTGTTCACCGATCCGAAGAATGCGGAAGCGCTGGCAAAAGCCGCGGGGAACGACAAATCGCTGCTTGGCTACCTCAGGGCGCACCTCGGTCGCATTCATGACGGCGACTACTTCGCGGTGCTCGCCTACGTGGAAATGAATTCGGCGCACCAGGAGCAATTGCAGAACATTCGCACCCAGGTCCGGGACAAGAAGAAGGTCGCAACCTGCCTGGGATTCGGGCCGCGCTTCCTGCACTCCACCGGCCAGGCCTACAAGGGCGGGCCGAATTCCGGAGTGTTCCTGCAGATCACCTGCGATGACGCCGCCGACCTGCCCGTGCCCGGGCAGAAATATACTTTCGGCACCGTCAAGGCCGCGCAGGCCCGGGGAGACTTCCAGGTGCTGGCGGACCGCGGTCGGCGCGCGCTGAGGATTCACCTGGGCAAAGACGTCAAATCGGACTTGTCGAAACTGGCGGATGTTTTTCGCAAGGTGCTTTAGCCGTAGCGCCGGCATCTCGCCGGCAACCTTAACGGTGGCAAAATGCCGGCGGGACGCCGGCGCTACAGGAGCGAACGATGCGGCTGGGAATGGTCGGGCTGGGAAAAATGGGCGCCAACATGACGCGCCGCCTGATGCGCGGCGGTCACGAAGTGGTAGTCACGGACCTGAGCGCTGACAATGTGAAGCACATCGCCGGCGAAGGCGCCATCGCCTCCGCATCCCTCGACGATTTCGTCAGCAAGCTGGGAAAGCCGCGCGTGGCCTGGCTTATGGTCCCGGCCGGTGGCCCGACCGAGCAGACGGTGCAGGCGCTGGCGCAGCGCATGCAGCCCGGTGACGTCATGATCGACGGCGGAAACTCCTTCTTCAAAGATGACGTCCGCCGCTCCAAGCAGCTCAAGGAAAGGGGCATTCACTACGTGGATGTGGGCACCAGCGGCGGCGTCTGGGGGCTGGAGCGCGGCTACTGCATGATGCTCGGCGGGCCCAAAGAAGTGGTGCAGCAGCTCGATCCTATCTTCAAGACGCTGGCTCCCGGCCGCGGCGACATTCCCCGCACTCCTGGCCGCGAAAAACTTCCTGGCACCAGCGAAGAGGGTTACATCTACTGCGGCCCCTCCGGCGCCGGGCACTTCGTGAAGATGGTGCACAACGGTATTGAGTACGGAATCATGCAGGCCTATGCCGAGGGCTTGGATATTTTCCGCAACGCGACCAGCAAAGAGCTGGCGGAAGATTACCGCTACGATCTGAACCTGGCGGACATCGCCGAAGTCTGGCGGCGCGGCAGCGTGATCAGTTCCTGGCTGCTCGATCTCACGGCGATCGCCCTGGCGGAAAATCCTACGCTTTCCGAATATTCCGGCTTCGTGCAGGATTCCGGCGAAGGCCGCTGGACCATCCAGGCCGCCATCGATGAGGCCGTGCCCGTGGACGTGCTCTCCGCCGCGCTGTTCACCCGCTTTCGTTCGCGGCAGGAGCATACCTTTGCGGAGAGAGTTCTGTCTGCCATGCGGCAGAAATTCGGCGGCCACGTGGAACCTGCGGCCGCCAAGAAAAGCGCCTAAAATTCATTTCCCGGGAGAGACGCAGTTATGGCCATAACTACTGAGGCAATGCCAGGTACCATGCCGAAACGGGCTGCGCGCATGGCCGATCCCTGTGTGATGGTGATCTTCGGCGCCGCCGGGGACCTCACGCGGCGCAAGCTGTTTCCCGCGCTTTACAACCTGGCGAGCCACGATCTGCTCTCCCGCGAGTTCGCCATCATCGGGGTGGCCCACAATCCCATGTCCACCGAAGACTTCCGCACCCGGGTCTCCAACGACATGAAGGAATTCGCCACCGAAGAGGTGAAGTCCGATCTGTGGGAGTGGTTCCTGCGCCGCATTCACTACGTGACTGCCGAGTTCAACGACAAGAGCGTGTACCCGAAGCTGAAGGACCTTCTTGAGCAGATCGACAAAGACCACTCCACCCACGGAAATTATTTCTTTTATCTCGCCACCGGACCCGATTTCTTCGGGCCGATCGTGGAACAACTCTCGGCCGCCGGCCTGATGGAGGAAAATAATCAGCACTGGCGCCGGGTGATCATCGAAAAGCCCTTCGGCCACGACATCGACTCCGCCCGCACCCTTAACAAGCAGTTGCTGCGCTTCGCCACAGAAAAGCAGATTTACCGCATCGACCACTACCTCGGCAAAGAAACCGTCCAGAACATTTTGGCCTTTCGCTTCGCCAACGGAATCTTCGAGCCCATCTGGAACCGCCGCTACGTGGACCACGTGCAGATTTCGGTTTCTGAGACCGTGGGCGTCGAGACTCGCGGCGGCTACTACGACACTGCCGGCGCTCTGCGCGACATGGTGCCCAACCACATGATGCAGCTCATCAGCCTCACCGCCATGGAGCCGCCGGTTTCCTTCAAGGCCAACGCCGTGCGCGATGAGCAGGCAAAAATTCTGCACGCCATCCAGCCCTTCAGCTCTGAAGATGTTCTCAGCGAAACCGTACGCGGCCAGTATGGCGAAGGCACTGAAGAAGGCCGCCACGTTCCCGGCTACCGCTCCGAAGATAAAGTCGATCCCGAATCGCGCACCGAAACTTTTGTGGCCATGAAGCTGGCCATCGACAACTGGCGCTGGGCGGGGGTTCCGTTCTATCTTCGCACCGGCAAGCGGCTGGGGGCACAGAACACCCACATCGTGATTCAATTTCGCCAGGCGCCCTTCGTGCTTTTCCGCGACACTTCGGTCGCCACGCTGATGCCGAACCAACTGGTGCTGCACATCCAGCCGGAGGAAGGCATCTCGCTGCGTTTCGCCGCGAAAGTTCCCGGCCCCTCGATGCAGCTGGGCGCGGTGGATATGAACTTCGAATACGCCGACTACTTCGGGCAGCAGCCCAGCACCGGCTACGAGCGGCTGCTGCACGATTGCATGATCGGCGACCAGACCCTGTTCCAGCGCGATGACATGGTGGAAGCCGGGTGGTGTGTAGTCAGCCCGGTACTCGACGTTTGGAAAGCTCTGCCGCCGCGTAACTTTCCTAACTATCCCTCCGGCTCCTGGGGGCCGAGGGAAGCCGACGACCTGCTGGAACGCGACGGCCGCAGCTGGAGGAACTTCGAAAAATGATTCTGGCTGGCGACATCGGGGGAACGCACACCCGGCTGGCATTTTTCGAATTTGCCGATGGACATTTCCGCCTGGGCCCCGCTTCCGTCTTTCCCAGCCGCGACTATGCCGGCCTGGACGAAATCGTCACCAAGTTCGTGCAGAGTGTGGGCGTGCATCCCGAAGCTGCCTGCTTCGGCATCGCCGGCCCCGTGCGCAACGGCCGCGTTTCTACCTCCAACCTTCCCTGGGTGATCGATTCGCAGGTGATGGCCAAAGAGCTGCAGGTAGCCAAGGCCATCCTGATCAATGATCTTGAAGCCAGCGCCTGGGGCATCGCCGCGCTCAATCCGGGCGATGCCTATCCTCTCAACCAGGTCACGGGCGAGGTTTTCGGCAATCAGGCGGTGATCGCGGCCGGCACCGGACTGGGCGAAGCCGGCATCTGGTCTGACGGGGTGCAGTCGCGCATCATCGCTTCTGAAGGCGGGCACGCCGACTTCGCTCCGCGCAATGATCTGGAAGTTGCGCTGTTCCGTTATCTCTGCACGAAGTTCGGGCACGTCAGCTATGAACGCGTGCTTTCCGGGCCGGGGCTGGTCAACGTGTTCCGCTTTCTGCGCGACACCAATCGCGGCACCGCGCCGGAGTGGCTGACCGAGGAGATGGAACAGTCCGACCCCGCGGCCGCCATCACCCGCGCCGCCGACGATGAAATCTGCGGCATGAGCGCGCAGGCGCTGCAGATTTTTGTTTCCGTCTATGGCGCGGAAGCCGGCAACCTGGCCTTGCGCATGATGGCCACTGGCGGCGTCTTCCTGGCCGGCGGCATCGCGCCCAAAATTCTTCCTCACCTCTCGCAGCCCGCCTTCGTGAACGCATTCCTCGATAAAGGCCGCCTGCGGCCGGTGCTGGAGAAAATTCCCGTGAAAGTGATTACTAATGACCGCCTGGCGCTGCTCGGCGCCGCCCGCTGCGCGGTAGTGAGGTCGCGCGCATGAGCGCCGCCGGCCTGACCGCCCAACCCCGAGTGCGGGTGCTGGATTCTGCCGGCGCGCTGTTTCAGGCCGCGGCCGAGGAGTTTGCCGCGCGCGCTACCGCGGCCGTGAAGCAGAGCGGACGTTTTGCGGTTGCGCTTTCCGGCGGCTCCACGCCCAAGGGCATGTTCAGCCTGCTGGCCACCAGCGCATTTTCTTCCGTCCCCTGGGACAAAACATTTTTTTTCTGGGGAGACGAGCGGCACGTTCCTCCCGACAATCCTGAGAGCAACTACCGCATGGCTCACGAAGCGCTGCTGGCGAAGATCCCCGCGCGGCCGGCGAATGTTTTTCGAATTAAAGCTGAAGATTCCGACGCGGCCCGTGCCGCCCTCGACTACGAGCGCGTGATTACAACTTTCTTCGGATTGAAGCCCGGAGAATTTCCCCGTTTCGACCTCATCCTGCTCGGCCTTGGCCCCGAAGGCCACGTGGCATCGCTGTTTCCCGGCAGCGCCGCCATGGAGGAAACGCAGCGCCTGGTGGTAGCCAACTGGGTGGAAAAATTCCACACCAACCGGATCACCTTTACCTTCCCCGTGCTGAATCACGCCGCCTGCGTGATGTTCCTGGCCAGCGGCGCCGGCAAAGCTGCAATCGTAAAACAGATTCTCTCCGACCCTACGGCAGGCCTCCCCGCTCAACGCGTCCGCCCCACCGATGGCGACCTGCTGTGGTTCCTGGATAAAGGCAGCGCCGGCGACTAGCCGTCGAGGACCGTTCTCGGCGCTCTCGGCGTCTTGAGGTCTTTGGGTCATGCGCCACAGGCATGTCATCCCGAGCGTAGCGAGGGATCTGGGTTCTTGCCTCCCGCGGTGCAGAGGCCGCTGCAGGCAAACACGTAGATCCCTCGCTGCGCTGGGGATGACAAATTGCCTGGGATGACGAGTTGCTCGGGATGACATCGGCGCGAGAACGCCAGCCACGAATGCTTCCCGCGCCCGCGGGCACGCGCACCACGCTCTACTGCAGAATCGGCGAGCAGCAGGGCTTTTGCACCGGCTTCGGCTCCATCAGTTCGACACGCGTCTGGTCGGGATCGTACAAATTGAGCTGCCACTTTCCGTCACGCCCGATCTTCGGCGGCTCGCCTTTGAATCCCCGCTTCAGCACAATTTCATATCCCGCCTTGCAGCTGGGCACGCCCAGCGCCATGTGGTGCATCACCCCCAGCGTGCCCACGTCAGGATTGTTCACGTTCAGCATGTACTCCAGCCAGTCGGTGCCCTCGGGTACGCGCATGTCCACCCAATCCACGCGATTGTCTTTCATGCCGCCATGCCAGATGTCTTTGAAGCCCAAAATATCTCTGTAGAAGCGGTCCGCCGCCGCCCGGTCTTTCACGGTCACTCCCACGTGGATCATGCGCTGCGAAATGCGCGTATCCGGCAGATGCTTCCCGAAGTCGCGCGAATGCAGCGAGCCCGGCATGAACTGCACGAACTCCACCAGATGATTATCGGGATCGCGGATCTCGAAGCCGCGGTTGCCGTCGCGCATGGGAGCGAGCTTCTCGGGAACTTTCACTCCCTTGCTGGCCAGGTAAGCACGCAGTTGCTCGGCGTCGGTGGTTTCGAACGCGATGTGGTTCAGCCGGTCCTGCTTCGGATCTTTCAGATCAGGGAAGACCTCGATGAACTGGTGATCGTTGATCTTGAAATAGGTGAGGTCCAGACTGCCGTCGGGCTTCTTGAGACTGAAAGGCTCGGCGAAGCCAAGCATTCCGGTGTAGAACCTGCGCGAAGCCTCGATGTCAGCGGTGTTCAGCCCGATGTGCGCCACGCCCACGATCGGCGGACGCTTCACATCCTGTGCCCGGGCAGGATTCGGTGAAAGTGCCATCCCTAGTAGCAAAGCGGCAGGTAGAAAGCGAGTCCAAAGATTCATGCCCGGAATGTTGCAGGCCACGAAGCCGGAAGTCAAGCTGCGGCAAGAGGTTTTCTTTGCGACCTTTGCGATCTTTGCGGTTAAGTTTGCGTTCGTGGCCACCGCCGCAAAGTTTCCAACCGCAAAGAACGCAAAGTAACCAAAACCCGGCGCTCCAGCTAGAATGCTTAGCGGTGAAGCGTATTCTCGCCATCTCCGTGGCTTCTCTGTTGGCCGCTCTCGCGCTGCTTTACGCCGGCGACTATCTTTCCCTCCGCTTCCGAATTCCCCATCACCGCGAGCAGTTCGGCAAAATCACGGTTTACAGCTATTACGCCATCGCCAAGAAAGCCAACAAAGTCGAATTCGATCCCGCCGGCACCCAAGACGTCACCTGTGTGCACTCCATCTTTCCCCACTTCGGCGACAATCCCTGCTGGTACGTGAGCCGCCACACCGAACAGCGCATCGATCTCTAAAGCCGGCAGCGGCCGGATTGTATAGTTTTGTCAACGGGCGATTCCTTCAAAACCCGCGCCAAATCAAGCGGCTGCAAGGATTTCCGTTGCGCATCTTCCTCCCGCCCGATTTCATCCAATAACTAGAGGCTAAGAAAACCATGAAGCTGTCTAGGTTGCAAGCATTGGGAAGCTTGGTCCTGGCAGCGATTCTATCCGTGCCGGGTGCATTGGCAGATACCCGCGGCGCGAATTCACCGCTACCAGGAACGCTGAACTACGTGGAGGGCCAGGCGACGATCGGCGATCAGACCCTCGGCTCGAATTCCATCGGGTCAACCACGTTACAGACCGGCCAGTCGATCGCCACCGACAACGGCAAGGCGGAAGTTCTCCTGACGCCGGGCGTATTTTTGCGGCTGGACGACAACAGCTCCGCCAAGATGCTCTCACCCAGCATCACCTACACGGAAGTGGGGCTGCAGAAGGGCCGCGCCATGGTGGAAGTGGCTGAGATCCATCCCGAGAATGATCTCCGCATCCGGGTGGATGGCGCTACCACCCAACTGCTCAAGAAGGGGATTTACTCCTTTGACGTCAACCAGGGCATGGTCCGTGTATTTGACGGCGAGGCGCGAGTGCAGGACGGCGACAGCACCGTGAAGGTCAAGGGCGGGCACGAACTGGCGCTCAATGAAACCGGCAAGCTGAAAGCCGAGAAGTTCGACAAGGACGCATACACCTCGGACGATCTGTATCGCTGGAGCAGCCTGCGTTCTTCTTATCTCGCGGAGGCTAACGCCGACGCTGCCCGCACTTACTTCGTGAACGGCTGGTATGGTCCGGGATGGTATGGCACTGGATGGTATTGGGATCCGTGGTTCAGCGCCTATACTTTCATTCCGGCCGATGGAATCTTCTACAGCCCGTTCGGTTGGGGATTCTACTCGCCGCTGGTGGTGTACCGCAGCCCGTTTCTCTACGGCGGCCACTACTATCACAACTTCGGCCCGTACTATCGGCCGGGAGTGATCGCTCATGGATACGTTGGTCCGCGCGCAGGACATGGATTCCGGGCGGTGCCTCCGCCGCGCACCATGGCGCCGCAGGCACGAGGCTTCGGATTCCACAGCGATTTCCACGGCGGCTTTGGCCCACGCCGCTAAGTTCGAGGGCTGAATCAACTCGGTAGCGGGAAAGCAACGGGGCGCACACAGCGCCCCATTGTTTTGTCAGTTTCTCTTTTTCTTTGCGACCTTTGCGCTTTTTGCGGTTAAAAAAGCGTTTCACCGCAAAGATCGCGAAGGACGCAAAGAAGCAAAGAACGCAAAGAAAACCGGCCGTGGCGCGAGCGGGAAAAGATCGATAAACTGCTGACAATATCTCCAGGGGAGAGGAAGTCATGAACGAGACGCCGCAGCAATATATCCAGCGCATGCTGGGGTTCATTGAAGGGAAGAAGCCGTTGCAGGTGTGGGAGGCGACACCGAAAAAGCTCGCGCGCCTCATCCAAGGCGTACCCACCGCAAGACTGCGCAAGCGCCCCGCGCCGGAGAAGTGGTCGGTGAACGAAATTCTTGCGCATCTTTCGGAGACCGAGATCGTCGGCGGCTTCCGCATGCGTCTGATTCTGGGATCGCCGGGAACGCCCATCGCAGCCTTCGACCAGGACGTGTGGGTCAAGAGCGGCCATTACGACAAGCGCGATCCCCGCAAATCGTTGGAACAGTTCCGCGTGCTGCGTGAAGGCAATCTCCGGCTTCTGAAATCGCTCACTCCCGATCAGTGGAAGCACCACGGAGTTCACGCCGAGCGCGGCATCGAGACCATCGAGCACACGGTACGCATGCTGGCCGGCCACGACCTCAACCACACCCAGCAGGTAGAGCGAATCCTGAAACACAGATAGCGTGCTGCTAGTCGGCCGCTGCGAGAGACTCCGCGGCCTCAGCGGGGTGTTCTCGGCGGTTTCGGCGTTTTAGGATTTGGGGGTTAGTGCCGAAAGCGCCGAGCAGACCGGCCGACAAGAAGCCCGGCCCCGCCGGTGATACGATTCCGCCATGGAACCAGTACTCCTGCGGCCCATCGGAGTCGTGCGCTCCCCCAGAACCGACGTCATCGACGACTTCTGGGGCAACGTAATCTCAACCATCGAACTGGACAACACCCAGTTCGGCCCCGAAGCCCTGAGCGGCCTGGCTGATTTTTCTCACCTGGTAGTCGTATTCCACTTCCACCGGATTCAGGAAGAGACTGCCCTGCGTGGCGCCGCTCACCCTCGCGGAAATCCTAACTGGCCAATCGTAGGAATCTTCGCCCAGCGCAAGAAGAATCGTCCCAACCGCCTGGGAGTTTCCATCTGCGAGCTGCTGGAAGTAAGCGGCCTGACGATAAAAGTCAAAGCCCTCGACGCCATCGACGGCACGCCGGTGCTCGACCTCAAGCCCCACGTCCGCGAGTTCATACCAGATTCCAGCAAAGTCCGCCAACCGCAATGGCAATCCGAGTTGATGGAGCATTACTACGACTAATGTAGGTGCGGGCGGGACGCCCGCGCGGGGCGTTCGACTCGCGATTTTTGATTGCTGATTTTTGATTGTTGATTGAACGTCCTCGCTGCCGGATGGCTTTCAATCAAAGAATCAGCAATCAACAATCAGCAATCGAACCCTCCCCGCAGGGCGGGGACGCCCGGGCCTGCATTCGGCCTGCGGAGTTCTCCGGGCGCATGTCTGCCAGGATGACGTGCTTACCGACGCCAACGCGACGCGCGATGGCTTGACCGATCTGGCCGGCTCCGATGACAACGATCACTTCCATAACTCTTTCCTTTCGTCCTGTGCTGATGATGAGACTGGACCCCGCGCTGCCTTAAGCTGCGTCAGATGAGTGCGTCTGCACAGCTTCCAGGTCGTCCCGTACTCGTTTGGGTTCCTGCTCCAGCGGCATGTTGGCCATGTCATGCACGCCGTTGAGCGCGCCCGGGGGATCAGGTTCCAGGCTGCCGAACAATGTGTCGAAATCCTCCTGCGGCGCACCTTTTGTGGAGACGAGTTCGAAGGTCTTGCGCACCGCCGCATCCGAGCTCAGGCTTCGCACCAGCACTTCGGCAAGCTGCCGGCGGGCAATGGCTCCATCCTTCGGCGTGCCTGATTGGCGCTTGTCTCCCTGCAGGAGCACCAGCTTATGCTCGTCCGGGCCGTTGTAATCGAACCAACCAGGTCGAACGATCGTGTAAGGCATTCCGCTGGCACGCACGAGCTGTTCAGATCGCCGCTTCCAGTCATGCGCCTCGGTGGATTGGTTGTATGAGCTATTTCGATTCGTAACCCCGATCGCGGTCATGAGAGCGATGCGTACCTTGCGCGATCCGAGCGCGGCCAGGATGTTGCGAACGCCGCCGTAATCAACCGACTCAGAACCTGCCTTGCCTCCGCCATCGGAGCCATGAGTGAAGACGATCGCGTCGATACCGTCCACTGCGGCAGAAAGGGTTTCCGGTCGTGTCAGATCACCAACGACACTTTTGACCTCACGCGGAAGTTGACGAGCTTTCGAAGCGTTGCGCACCAGTGCGCGCACTGCATGCCCTTGGCGCATTGCTTCTTCAACGACAAGGCTTCCGATGCTACCTGTGGCGCCCACTACCAACACATTCAACGTACGATTTGTCATCGTGTCTCCTTCTTGTTCGGAGCAGCGTTTGCGGCGGTAACCTCATCGATCGCCCGCAGC
>Ga0335078_10015411_pt1 | contig 11348 bp, 9 predicted proteins | sample Lox_Sample_32_FD_206711 | JGI IMG/M metagenome (GOLD analysis project Ga0335078, IMG submission 206711) | Soil microbial communities from Loxahatchee National Wildlife Refuge, Florida, United States - Lox_Sample_3.2 | ecosystem: Environmental > Terrestrial > Soil > Wetlands | place: USA: Florida...
TCAGAATTTTTCTGTGAGTAAGATCACGCAAAGCGGCAAAGTGACTCTGGTCGCCATTTCTCCCGACGGGAAATACCTGCTTCATGTAGTCGACAACGGCGAAAACCAGAGTCTTTGGATTCGCCACATTCCGACCAACAGCAACACGCGGGTGGTCGCGCCTGCTGAGGTCCACTACCTCGGTCTGCGCTTTTCTCCCGACGGCAACTATCTCTATTTCGTGCGCAGTGAGGTCGGAAACAACGCTCTGAAGTTTCTCTATCGCGCCCCGGTGCTGGGCGGGGAACCGGAAAAGCTGGTCACCGATATCGACTCCAACATCTCCTTTTCGCCGGATGGCAAGAAGTTCGCCTACATCCTCTTCAACAATCCCGAAGTTGGAAAATATCGCCTGATTATTCGCACCCTCGAGACCGGCGAGGAGAAAGTCTTAGCGGGTGGTCTGGTGAGCGCCAGTCCGCGAAGTCTGGCCTGGTCCCCGGATGGTAAAGCCATTGTCCACGATGTGCTTCAGCCCGGAGACGCTCTTTCTGGCCTGGTCGCCGCCGATGTCGATACCGGCAAGGAGCGCGTTTTCTTCACCACGAATTCCGCCCTGCTCAGCGTGCCGACCTGGACACCCGATGGCAGGGGGGTCCTGCTCTTGTCTCAGGAAGTTGCGCCGAATTCACCCAAGCAGATCATTTTTGTTTCTTATCCCGAGGGAAAACCACGTGCCGTCACTCGCGACACCGACAGTTATGACGATCTCAGCCTGGCCGCTGATGGCCACACTCTGGCAACAGTCTTGAGGGAGGATCATGCCGCAGTTGACCTGGCCGCCAGCGACGGCACATCCCTGCGGCAGCTGATCAGCGCTCCCGGCGGCATCGCCTTTAGCTGGACGGCTTCCGGGCAGCTCCTCATCGATCAGGACGCCCGCATCAGCCTTTTCAATCCGGACTCGGGCGCCAAAACTGCTCTTACCCCCGAAGGCCAGTTCAACATCCAACCCTCTGCCTGTCCCGACGGCCGCTACCTGGTCTTTGCCAAGTTCGAAGGACAGAAAAGAATGCTTAATATCTGGCGGATGGAAGCGAACGGCGCCAATCCCAAACAGCTCAGCGACGGAAAAGATGACCAGTATCCCAAGTGCTCTGCGGACGGTCAGGTTTACTTCAGCGATATCGCCAGTGGAGGGCGATTAAATCGAGTTTCGATCGAGGGGGGAAGCCCTGCCAGGATCTCAGAGTTGATTGTCGCCGGGCCCCTGGATCTTTCGCCCGATGGCAAACTCGTCGCCTTTTCCACCTTCCACTCCACCGACACAAAGGAAAAAATCGCACTGGTCTCAGCTGAATCAGGCAAGACGGGGAGGCTTCTGGATCTCGAACGGCCTCCGCACGGTTTGGTACGGTTCTCCTCCGACGGCAAAGCCCTGGTCTATCCCATTCACACCGGCGAAGTGCACAACCTTTGGCGGCAGAACCTTGACGGTTCACCCGGCCAGCAAATCACCCATTTCGATGCCGAAGAGATTTTTGATTTCCGCTGGTCGCCGGACGGTAGCAAACTTGCCCTGGAGCGCGGCCACACCGATTCCGACGTCGTGCTGCTGCGCGACTCGCGGCAGTAGTTACCCCTCGAATTTCCTATTCCGGCAACACTTTCGTGGCATTGACCCAGTGCCGACGCTGCCGTTTAATGTGGCCTATCCGCTATTTTAGGTAAGCAAGAAAAAGAGGAAATTGAGAGACGAGGGACCTCAGCCGATCCCCTGACCTTTCCCCTTCGGCGTTCTGTCCGTCTTCGTCCGTTCGCAAAGGACGCAAACTCATGAGCGACGAACACAAACTGCCCGTTCCGATCATGTACGCGGTGGAACGACTTCAGGAAGCCTCGACGCAGCTGGGCATGAACGAATCCGACATCGTGAGCATCCTGACCAGCGGCATTACCATGGGCGACATGCTCCACTACGTCGACGACATGCTGCAGAACCAGACCAACTGAGCCACTACTCACCCTGTTTCGGCCCTAAAAACTAAGGGCGGCCTCTCGGCCGCCCTCTTTGCGAGTTCTGTTTTACGGAAGCGGTTTAAACACCCCGTACGTTCTCGGCCTGCCAGCCTTTAGGGCCTTTGACCACATCGAACTGTACCTGTTGACCTTCCTGCAGGCTGCGGAATCCGTTGGCCTGAATCGCGGAGAAGTGCACGAACACATCCTCCCCATTCTGGCGGCTGATAAACCCATAGCCTTTGGCGTCGTTAAACCACTTCACTGTTCCTGTTTCCATACGTGTAACTTTGTTCCTTTTTCTTGAGATTGCGTTGAAACTCGCTGGAGTTCTGCAGGCAGGTCGCGCTGGGTTGAGCGGAGGTACTGCATGTTGCAAAAACCGGAAAGATCAAACGCAACTTTATTGTAGCACATACCTTGCACAAACCAAACCCTTTGGAGGCAAGTGGCAACCCCGCGTAACCAACCCAAAGAGGACGAGCATGCCAGGAACGACGGGCACGGAAAACGATCCCCGTGCCCGTCACAGCATCATGATCGCCACGAAGTTATTCCGGGACACGCACGACGCCGTTGATGGCTTGCGAACCGAAGTGTCCGCTCGCCGGTGCTCCGAACACCAGGGTGATATTGGAAAATCCAACCTGGGTTCCTCCCGTTACGCAAACCGTGAGCGGCGATAGCTGACCCTGAGGGGCAAACGGCGGGAAACCCCCATTTCCTGAGATGCTCGCCGAGCCTGAGATCATAAAACCCGTGGTGGTGGGGGGCTTGTAGCTGGCGGTGGGGCAGCCACTGGACACTAAGCTTGGGTCCGAAATAACTTGAGCATTCCACATTGTGATGTGGTGGGTATGCGGAGTTCGAGTTGCGGGCGAATCCGGATCGGCAGGAGGGTTGGGATTATTCAAAATCCAATAATCGGAATCTTCCATGGTCAAGGCCGCCGAAAACGTCGCCGTGTGGCCACTCCAGCCCAAGTCCATACGCCAGACCCCGTGCAGTTCCCATGGACCGCTGAGTTTGCCTGTCGCGTCGTGCGCAGGCGTGAAGTCATTGATAACGCCCTCAATGTGCACGGGGCTTCGATATTGTCCAAGAGCAATTGTTCCGAGCGCGAGAACGACAATCCACGCGCGTACCAACCAGAAGAAAGTTTTGCTGTGCATAGACGCCTCCACAAATTTGGGAACAGTGATCGGGCCGCCGGAAAGCCTCCAGGGAAGGTGAAAGGCTGTCTCGCCGGTGCCGTTGCATTGCGGCGAGTAGTAGCCCGGCATGCAGGCACAGACTGCCTGCTCCGCAGATTTTGAGCAAACGGCAATAGACGGAACTGCCGGTTTGCGGGTAAATGCCGCCTTTTGCAGCTACCAGCGGGAGCATTACAATCGATGCGCTCATCTCCTGACCCCTGATAGGAGAGCCAATGGGCGAGCCATCCTTCAACAAATCGCTATCCGAGATACCGGCCGAGCAGGCGGCTTGCCTATGCTCCGCCCTATAGCGGGCTCGCGGCGGCCTAGGCAACGCTTGGATTCCGCGGCGGTCTTCCATCGAAAGGCGTGGCGCTGCGTCGCGGGCCCCACTTCTTGCCGCCTTTGCGGGAAGTAGGAAGGTGACTTGCCGAGCCCATAGACCCCAAAAGGCCCTACCCCCTTGTCATTCCGAGCGCAGCGGTATCGCGCGAGGAATCTGCTGTTCTGACGGGATTGCAACTTCCAAGGCCGGTCATCCGGCTTTGCGCAACAGTTCTTTACCCGAGCCATACTCCGTGACGCGATCGAGTAGTACACTCTTGATAGGTTAACGAGCATCGGGGGAAGTTCGGCGGTCACAGCTCAATCACGAAGGAGGCTTTATGACTCCGGTGACGACCTTCGCACAGCACTTCTCGCCGTCCTTTTGGCGATGTTTGCAGTCGCCTCCGACAAGACACCGCCCACGTATCAGAAGGGGACAATCAAAGGTTGGGACAAGCGCACAGGCACGTGGGGCTTTCTCCTCGACGCCAAGGGTGAGCCCCTTCCGCGCGACAAGACGGTCTTCGAATTGAAAGGCAGCGATTTTGTCTACCTGATTGACTACTGCGGCGCTTTCCAGGCAGGGAAGTTCGAGCTAGGGCAAGCCGTGGACTATCGAGTGGACGAAACTGACAAGAATGACCTGAGGCTCTATATCCGGCGCGACAACGGCAAAGAATACAAGTGCAAAATAGAGGGGAAGAAGGTATTAGAGGGCGCTAAGACCAATGCTCCGCCCACGGCTGCTCCTCCCGCCAAATAGCCCTCGGGCCGCGTGCCCCACTCCCCGCCGCCTTTGCGAGGAGTGGGAAAGGAATCATGTAACCCTTACCGGGGATTCGTCTCAGGCAGCCGGGGCCAGGCAATCTGGATCACGATTGTCGTCACGAGGGTCAGCAGAAAACAAGCCATTTGAGGATGGGCGGGCCAGATAATTTTGCCGAGGCCAAACGCCCACGCGCCCAACCCAGCCGCGCTGCCAATAGCTGAAGCAATCAAGGAGATTTTAAAGGTCTTCATTCCCTACCCACCATTATTGGATACGACTATAACCCCAGTTTGGTTCCGCCTTGGTACCCCACTCCTCTCCGCCTTTGCGAGAAGTGGGAAGGTGACTTGCCGAGCCCATAGACCCCAAAAGCCCCTACCCCCTTGTCATTCCGAGCGCAGCGGTATCGCGCGAGAGGAATCTGCTGTTCTAACGGGAAAAGTATCCCCTCGGCCATCTCGATACCCCTCATGGATCCGTTGGTGGGGTTTGAGCGCTAACCGCCCGTTTACAACAACAATCTGCGCATGAACCGCGCAACTAGCAGCAGTACATAAGCAAGCGCCATGTACAACAGGCAGTTGATCACAACTGACGATGCTGTGATCATGACACCCGGAATCGTGCTCCGCCATCCCACAACTAACATCACGGAGGATGGCCAAAATACATACTCCAGATTGGTGCGGCCAACTCTAAGAAGGCCCGCCACGCCGAACCAAAACAGGGCAAGCACCGCACTCGACACAAGCAGCCCAACAATGCCGCCGACGATGAGGACTTGCCGCGTGGTCACGGATTGATTGTCCCACCGATTCGTACCCAAATGCGATGCCGCCGCTGGCAACTGTTGTAACATCGCCATTACACTCATTGACCACTGACCAAACGCCGTTCCCCGCCGTTCTTCGAGAAAGCAAGAACCATCCCATCCCCTGGCATCTTTTCGCGATTCCCGGCATCATGGTCTTATGCTCCGCCGCCTAATCATCGCAGTCTTACTTCTCTGCTCATTCGCCACCGCCGACCTCGTCGAAGATATCCGCACGCTGCTCGCGCAAAATAACTTTCCGGCCGCCGAGTCGCAGCTTCACGTCTACCAGCTCGAGCATGGCGTCACTCCCGAATATCTCGAAGCTCTTTCCTGGATGGCCCGCGCCGCCCTCGCTTCCAAGCAGCTCGACCAAGCCGAGCAATACGCCAAGAAAACCCGCTCGCTCAGCACTCAGCTCCTCGCGCACGAGAAGCTCGACTCCGACCCGCATCTTTCCACCGCCGTCGGGGCCGCTATCGAGGTCGAAGCCCAGGTTCTCAACGCCCGCGGACATCACGCCGAAGCCGTCGCCTTCCTTCGCCGCAACATCGCGACCTACGGCGACACCTCCATCAAGGCGCGCCTGGAAAAGAATCTCAATCTCCTCAGCCTCACCGGACAAACCGCGCCGCCCTTGAACGAAACCCACTACCTCGGCCCGAAGCCGACTTCCCTCGCCCAACTTAAAGGCTCGCCCATTCTTCTTTTCTTTTGGGCGCACTGGTGTGTGGATTGCAAAGCCGAGGGCCCCATCATTGCGCGATTGCTTTCTGAATTTGGCCCGAAAGGTCTGATGGTCGTCGCCCCAACCCAACTGTATGGATACGCCGCTCGCGGCGAAGACGCCACGCCCAAAGATGAACTCGCCTACATCGAGCACGTCTGGCAAACTTATTACCCCGCGCTCCAGGGATGCCCCGTGCCCGTCAGCAAATCCAATTTCAATTTGTATGGCGCCAGCACCACGCCGACTTTGGTCCTGGTCAATCGCTCCGGCCGCGTGTCTCTGTACCACCCCGGCGCCCTGCCCTACGCCGAACTCCGCTCCGCCATCGAAAAATCAATGTAGTGTGGGCGCGAGCGTCCCGCTCGTGCGTTTGGCTAGACCGGACACGGAAATTCCTGGTCAGCCCGGTTGCACGCCATCAAACATGGGGTCTTTCGACTCCACGAGGGAATTCGTAAGCGAATTCCTTCTTTCCGCTCAAGATGACAAGGGAAGCTGTTATTGCAACTTCCCGTACTCTGCCTTGGCTTCTTTCAAGATAGGTACGTCCGGATCCGCATCTTTCCACAGCGCAAAGAAATCCTGGTAGGCCTCGCGTGCCTTGGCCTTATCCCCCGACAACGCATAGGCCCGCCCCATTCCCAGATGCGCCAGCGGCGCGATGATCTGATTCAAAGCCACTCCCGGGCGGTCAAGAATCTTCTGAAACTCAGCCGCCGCCTCGGGTCCCTTGCGCGAAGCCAAGTACGCTTCCCCACGCAGATACACCGGAAACATAGCGAAGGTGCCGCCGGCATAGGGCGCGCCCAGCTCATAGGGCGCGGTCGCTTTCAATTCCTCGATCGCTCGTTCCGGCTGGTGGGCGCTAAGATCGGCCGCCGCCCGGATCGTCGGCGAGTAGTTGGACTGAACCAGGGTGTTTTCCGGAAATCGCTTGGCCAGGTCCGCCGCCAATCGCCCCGCTTGCGATGCTTCCCCGCTCAGCGCCACGGCCATAGCCGCAAGCGCTTCCACGTGCTTTCCGTTGGAAAGCTTGAGCGCGGCCTGAGCCTGTTCTTTCGCCCGGCCGGCGTTTCCCACCACAGCTTCCCGCAAAGCAGCGAGTGCCTCGTAATAGGCCGCGGTCTCCTTTTCATCTGCTTTTTGCGCCGACTCGTCCGCCCTCCGCGTCAGCTCTCGTGCCTTGCTGAATTGCCCGCCGTAGGCAGCCGTGTCCGCCTCGAGAAACAACATGAAATCCTCAATGCCGGGCTTCCCTATGACTGCGGCCGCCTCACGCTCCATGCCGGTTGCATCCTTCTGCAGGAAAGCAACCTGATACAGATAAATGTTAAGAAACGGAATATCCAGGTTATGCGCCCGCGCCTCTTGCGCCGTCGTTTGCGCCTCGTCCAGCCGGTTCACTTCGATATACGAATTGACCAGGTTGGCATAGGAGAGACCGCTGCCAGGATCGGCTTTCAAGGCTTGTTGCGCCGCTGTTAAAGACTTTTCATAGTCTCCGATCTGCGCATAGATAACTCCCAGGTTCGTGGGAGGGACCACATCTCGCGGATACGCCTGCGCCCACGATTCATAGATTCGGCGGCCGTTTTCTATGTTTCCCGTCGCATATCCCTCATAGTGACTCTCAATGTAGAACTTCTCCCGCTCGCTGACCCGGTCGCGCAGCTCGTACGCCTTGCGAATCATTTCTTCTGCCCGGGTGGACTCTCCCACGGCTCCGAAGCTGGTCGAAAGCCGCGCATACGCCATGGCGAAGTTGGGGTCCAGGTTGATCGCCCGCTGAAAGTGCGGAATCGCCGCCGAAAAATCGCTTCGCGTATTCTGTGCGTCGTACCCCAGACTGTAGGCCTGCAGCGCTTCCAGCGACGAAGTCGTCACATTCTCCGCCGGCACGTCGAACTTCTTCACCGAGGCCAGCGACTCGCCCAGCTTCTCTCGCAACCGGCTGGAAGCTTCCCCCAGGGCTTTCAAAACCTGCTCTTTCCCGTTTGCCGTCACCTGCTCCTCGGCCAGCGAATCCCCGGTCCTGCAATTCACTGCCTTCAGGCCAATCACATACTGGCTGCCCAGGCTCGAAATCGTTCCTTCCAGCGTGGCCGCGCTGCCCGTGCGCTGACAAACTTCGCGCGCCAGTTCGCGCGACAGCCGGGCGTCTTTCGGTTGGGTCATCATGGCCAGCGTCTGCGCCACGCGCTCGTCAGAAAGAATATTGAGAAACGGCGACTGCTCCAGTTGTGCCGAGAGCCCCTGCCGCAGCGTTCCATCGAACACCGGATCGCCCGTGGTGTTGCTGAAGTCCGCCAGCACTACCGTGTCTTTCTCCGTCAGCTTGGCCGATTGCCGCGAACGCCAGTAAAGGAAACCGACCGCCAGTACCACCAGCGCTGCAACGCCGACGCTCCAAATCCATGCCGGGACTTTTCTTGCCGGAGCCGCAGCCACAGGCTGTGGCCCACTGGGAGCCCGTGCCTGGACCGCTTCCACTTGCCGGCTCGACTCAACCGCGACTTGCGCCGCCGGCTGCGATCCCGAAGATTCTCCCAGCATGGCCTTTCGATCCGATTCGGAATCCCGTCTGATTCGCATCAGCTCCGACTTCATGTCCGACGCATGCTGATACCTCAGCTCGCGGTCTTTCTCCAGCGCCCGCTTGATGACCTCTTCCAGTTTCGGTGGCAACTCCGGATTCAACCGCACCGGCGCCACCGGCGCACGATTCATGATTCCGTCAAAAATAATTCCCGACGTGTCTCCCCGGAACGGTAGCGCGCCCGTTGCCATCTCGTAAAGCACAACGCCGAAGGAAAACAAATCGCTCCGCCCATCGAGCTCTTTGCCCCGCACCTGCTCCGGCGACATATAAGCGACGGTTCCCAGAGCCGTCCCCGGACTCGTCAAGTGTTCCCGGCTCACTCCCGCCGTTTCCAGCGCTTCACTACTCGATCCCGATTTCACGGTGCCAGTAACCTTGGCCAGTCCAAAATCCAGAATCTTCGCGTGCCCGCGCTTGGTCACAAAAATATTCGCCGGCTTGATGTCGCGGTGCACAATTCCCTGGCTGTGCGCCGCATCCAGCGCGTCGGCGATCTCGATCGCCAGTCCCAGCAAAACTTCCGTCTCAAGCGGTCGCCCGGCGATTTTGTGTTTGAGCGTGACGCCATCCAGATACTCCATCACGATGAACGACTGGCCTTCATGCCGGCCGATTTCATAAATCGTGCAGATGTTGGGATGGTTCAGCGCCGAAGCCGCCCGCGCCTCGCGCCGGAATCGCTCCAGCGCCTGCGCGTCTTGCGCCACATCGTCAGGGAGTAGCTTGATGGCAACAAAGCGGCCGAGCTCGGTGTCTTCGGCCTTGTAAACGACGCCCATACCACCGCCGCCCAGCTTCTCCACAATGCGGTAGTGTGAGATGGTCTGTCCGATCACGAGCCTTCCGCCGGTTGGGCGAAATCATAGGATGCAGGACAGAGCAAGTCAACGTGTGCATAGCTCCCATTCCCCAATCTGCAATCTTCCATCTACAATCTGAAATCCCGTGGTTCGCCCGCATGGACGCCATCCGCATCGCCGAACTGCTCCAGCCATTCCTGGCCCCATCAACCGCAGCAGAAAACTTGTCATTCCGACCGGGTTTTAGCCCCGAGGAACCTGCAGTTCTCTCCCCTGCCCAACTGGAATCAATATCGATATACATCGATCTATTACTCCGCTGGAACTCCCGCATCAACCTGACTTCGGTCCGCGATCCCGAGCACATCGTCACTCGCCACTTCGGCGAATCCCTCCTCGCCGCCCGCATTCTCTTCCCTGGCCGTATGGGCGCGGATTTCGGGAAGGGCACGACTTCAGGCTCTATAGCCTGCCCTGAGCAAAGCCGAAGGGTGCCGCCAAGCCCGCCGCCTGACCCTACCCGAGTGGGCGCAAGCCCGCGAGGAGAAAAGACCAACGACCAACGGCCAACGGCAAAGAGCGCCCACCTCATCGACCTTGGCTCCGGCGCCGGCTTTCCCGGCCTGCCCATCAAAATCTGGGACCCGTCTCTCCGCCTGGCTCTGATCGAGTCCAACCAGAAGAAGGTCGCCTTCCTGCGCGAAGTCGCCCGCTCCCTTGCATTGACCGACGTCAATGTATTCGCCGGCCGCGCCGAAGACTTCCCTAACCATAACGACCAGCAGCCAAATACCACCGTCACCCTCCGCGCCGTCGAAAACTTCGCCTCCATCCTTCGGGTCGCCGCGAGCCTCGTCCCGCCCTCGGGCCGCCTGGCTTTGCTCATCGGCGAGAGCCAGGTTGACTTGGCCCGTCAGCTCGTGTCTAGCCTCATATGGTTCGAACCCGTGCAGATCCCGCTCTCGACCACCCGCGTTCTCATGATCGGGACGAACCACGGCAGGCACGAATCCGATACCTAACAAGTGGTGTATGCATCTCTATCCCCCGGCAAATTGGGAGGACTCATCCTCTCGTCGGCCGCCGCACGTAGGCAATTTCTCCTTCCGAAGTCGAGAATCAGGAGTTCCTCGATTGATAAGACTCAATCTCGTACATGGGCAGGCGACTCCCAGGAGGGAAGTGGGAATCTAACGGGCTGCCGCTTCCTTAGTTGAGAGCGTGACAATCAATACGAAAGCAGGATGAACCTATAAGTGGGATTCGGCTGATGATGAGCGGACAAGTGTTCCACGTGGAACACTTCTCACTCTTGCAGGAGAAAATAATGTTCCGCGTGGAAGACTGTCCGGCTTCCCGCGACACAATGTTCCACGAGGAACATACGGTCCAGCTGCGACCGACTCGCACCCGACAGATTTCCGCCTATGTTCCACGTGGAACATATGTGCAATATGGCGATGTGTTCCACGTGGAACATTCAAAACCTACATCGTGTTCCGTTGGAACATTTCGCGTTTTGCACAAGTGTTCCACGTGGAACACTTGTGGAAATGACCAACTTTCCGCGTCTAATCTATAAATGCTTCAGTCAGATGCGAGATTTCCGGGCCTGCACCGAAATCAATCATTGCTTTCGCCGAGCGATTCGACATATTCTGCGATTAGCTCAGGCTTCTCCTAAAAACCTAAATGGGACGCGTCATCGCTGTTGCCAACCAGAAGGGTGGCGTCGGTAAGACTACGTCTGCCATCAATTTGGCGTCGTCATTCGCGGCTGCAGAGGTCAATACTCTGCTCGTGGACTGCGACCCGCAATCCAACACCACCAGCGGCCTCGGCCTCACCAAAGATCCCGACCGAGTCAACACCTACCATCTGCTTATGGGCGCGGCCAGCTCGGAAGAGGCCGTAAGGCCCACTGAGCTGGAGCAGCTCTGGATCATCCCCTCGCACAAGAACCTGATCGGGGCGAACCTGGAGCTGGTCGAAGCCGATCGCCGGGAGTTCCGCTTGCGGGACGCGCTCGCGCCTCTGCGCGAGCGCTTCCAGTTCATTGTTCTGGACTGTCCGCCGGCGCTTGATCTGCTCACTCTGAACGCGCTCGTGGCGGCGGAC
>Ga0335078_10015412_pt1 | contig 11348 bp, 8 predicted proteins | sample Lox_Sample_32_FD_206711 | JGI IMG/M metagenome (GOLD analysis project Ga0335078, IMG submission 206711) | Soil microbial communities from Loxahatchee National Wildlife Refuge, Florida, United States - Lox_Sample_3.2 | ecosystem: Environmental > Terrestrial > Soil > Wetlands | place: USA: Florida...
CGAAGCTCTTCGTCGTGGTGAAAGAGCTCCCCAAGAGCCCCGCGGGCAAGATCCTCAAACGGGACGTGAAGAAGGAGTATGTGGAAGGGAAGGCAAAGTAGGAAGGAGACGAGCGCACGCGAGGGTGAGCGGGGAGGCTCCAGTGGCTTTGCCACTGGAGGGGGTGCTGAACCCCATGAATTGCCCAACCCCAATAATCTTCGTTGGTGATATTTCGTCACTATCAACGAAATATCGCTACCGGTAGCGCTCTCTTTCACTATGGGCTGGCGAAGACGGAGGTGCGATAGACCACGATGGATCGGGGGTGTCCGTATTGGTGGGGTAGCGCCTCGCTTTTTGCAGACTCTTTCCCCTTCTGCGAGAGGCCCGGGTTCTATTTCAATCCGGGCACGTTTCTTGCTCATTTAAGAGCGACACGAAGAACTGCAGACTATAAAGGGGATCGCAAAGAAATGCGCGCCTTTCCCGGATGCGGGTTTTTTGCGTGAAGGCTTCACATAATAAACGCCAAGGAGGAGAAGAGCATGAAGGCAGCTGTCTACTATGCACCAGGTGACATCAGGTACCAGGATGTCGCTGATCCAAGGTGCACCCCTGAGGGCGCGATCGTCAAGGTCGGAGCATGCGGGGTGTGCCACGTGATGGACGTGGACGCGTGGATAAGATGGCAGAGGGGAGGAGAGGGACCCGGTCTGGCCAGAGGCCACGAGTGGAGCGGAGAGATCGTCGAGGTCGGCTCCAAGGTGAGGGACTTCAAGGTTGGAGACAGGGTCTTCCAGAACCCCGTGTTCAAACCCTGCTTCCGGTGTCACTACTGCCATGAGGAGGACTACTGGCGGTGCGTCAACTGGAGGGAAGGCATGGCTCAGAGGGCCATCCACGGGGGCTTTGCAGAGTATGTGGCGATACCTTTCATCACCAACGAAAGCGCGGCTAAGATGCCTACAGACCTGAGCTGGGTAGACCTCTCCATGATAGAGCCCCTCTACCTCGCCATCGGCCTCTCGAGAAAGGCGCACGCAGGCCAGACAGCCCTCATCATCGGGCAGGAGCTCATGGGTTTAGGCACAGTGGCCAAGATGCACGAGCGCGGTGTAAAGGTCATCACGAGCGACGTTTCGAAGAAGCGCCTCAAGGCGGCGGGCCAGGTGGGCGCAGACGTGCTCATCGATTCCATCGAGCAGGACGTGGTTCAGACCGTTATGAAGGAAACGAAAGGCAGGGGAGCCGACGTTGTCATCGTGATCGACACGAGACCTCAGGCCCTCATGCAGGCCATCGCGTCCGTGCGCCGGGCGGGACACATCTGGCTCGCGGGATACTACTACTCGCCTTTCAAGGTTCGGGCGGATGTGGGGCCGAGCGAAGGCAACATGACGACCTGGATAGGTCCGGGTGCCGGTTATACGGATCCTTCGGTGGGGTTCGACCCTGCCCTGCTCCACATGCAGATCGCCTGGGGAAGCCTGGGACCGAGGGTGCCTCGCTGGCTCGAAGCGGCCGAGCTCATCCAGTCCGGCTTGATCACCGGCAAAAAATATGTCACCAAGGTCCTGCCTCTCTCGAAGACAAAACAGGCCTTCGATCTGACCGCGGACGACCATGATCAGATCAAGGTCGTTGTCGAGATGTAGGGAGACCAGGTAAAGAGTCGTAAGAGCAGCAAACCTATGCTTGCCACCCTCTCCCCTTCCCGGGGAGAGGGTGGCAACTCACATTGCCCTTAGAACGTTGCAGCGGTCCCGAGCTAAGGGAAAATCTCACAGAAGAGGGGTTTCATGGCGGATACCAGCAAGTCAAGAATGACGGTGATCACCGGGGTCATAGGGGAAGACGTACATGTGGTCGGGATAAGGATTCTCGAGTATGCCTTGGGGGAGGCCGGGTTCAAGGTGGTGGCGTTGGGATCGCAGGTTTCCCAGAAGGAGTTTGTCGAGGCCGCCCTGGAAGCCAGCGGAGACGCAATCCTCGTTTCATCCCTTAGCGGCCATGCAGCGACGCTCATTCCCGGGCTGAAGGAGAAGTGCATCGAGGCAGGGCTCGAGAACGTGCTTCTCTATCTCGGCGGCTTCCTGCAGGTCGGCGAGATAGCATGGGAGAGCGCAGAGGCTAAGTTCAAAGGAATGGGCATGGACCGGGTCTACCCGCCGGGCACGTCGCCGAGGAAGGTGATTGCCGACCTGGAAGCGGATATCTCGTTGCGTAGGAGGCGGTAATGGAGATACGAAACAAGAAACTCACCGAAGATGAGTTTTTCAGAGAGAGAAAGGAAGTCCTTGCCCAGTGGCCGACCGGCAAAGACGTCGATCTTGCGGAGGCTATTGCGTTTCACAAGAGCCTGCCCCCCCACAAGGTTTACGTGCATAAGCTGAAGGGCGCTAAGGAACGCGGCGAGATATACGCAATTACAGGCATGGGAAAGGCAACCATTGAGGAGCAGATAGAATTGCTCACCTATGTGGAGCAAGAGGGGCAGGCAGACCTCCTTGGCACTTCGGTCGACAGCTTTTCGAGGCAGAACGACTACGAAGAGGCTGAGCGCGGGATTGCCGAGAGCCGCAAACTGGGAAGATCGGTCCTGAACGGCTTACCTCTGGTGAACCACGGCGTAGCCGGCTTCAGGAGGGTGATCGAGGCAGTCAATTCACCCGTCTCCATGCGGTACGGAGCGGCCGATCCCCGACTCATCGACGAGATAGGGTACGCAGGCGGCCACACCTCGGGCTCTACGGACGCCCTCATGGATTTCTGGCACCATCACAGCAGGGTTCCCCTGGAGACCGCCATCTCCACGCACCGTTACGTGCAGAGGCTGATAGGCTACTATGAGGAACACGGTGTTCCCATCTGCGCCTCGTGCCAGGGCCTCTACGGAGCGGGTATCTCTCCCAGCCTCCAGATCGCCGCGATCATCGTCCAGGTGGTCATGATGGCGGAGCAGGGGGTGAGAAACGCGAGGCTTCATTTCGCCTGCCACGGCAATCTCGCCCAGGACGTGGCTACTGCCAATGTGCTTCGCAGACTCAAGCAGGACTACTTGAAGAAACTCGGATACGACGACCTGGAGGGCTTCCTCTCGGTCAGCTTCTCCCTGGTGCAGTACCCCCTTGAGGTGGGCTCCGCCTTCGCGGTGGTCTTCATGAACACCCTTATGGCCAAGCTCTGCGGGGCCCAGGCAAACGACATCAGGACCGTGGCAGAGGCCAAGGGTATTCCCACCAAGGAGGATACCGCTTACTCCTTCAGAACCGCCAAAGTCATGGAGAATTTCCTCCAGGGTCAGAGGATCGAGGTGGACAAGAAGGAGCTCGAGATCGAGACGCGGATGGCGGAGGTTGAAGCCCGGTCCATTGTCGACAGGGTCCTCGAACTAGGAGACGGCGACGTGGTGCAGGGCACCATCAAGGCCGTCAAATCAGGGGTCCTGGACAATCCTTTTGCCACGAATCCAGCAAGCCCCTGCAAGGTGATGAGCATCAAGGACAGCGCCGGGGCGCTCAGGTATCTGAACCACGGCAACTTGCCATTTTCGAAGGACATACTCGAATTCCACAGAGGGAAGATCGCCGAAAGGGAGAAGATAAAGGGGAAGAAACTCGACTACGAGACCCTGGTGAGCGACCTGATGGCGGTGAGCAAAGGGGTACTCGTAGAATAACGGCAGGCAGCAGACAAACCAGGGAGGAAGGCGAAAAGCGTGTCCCACATGCTCCCCCTTCCTCCCTGCTAATTTCCTCACAAAACTTTACGGCGTTCCGCAGAATTCATTCCCGTTCCGACCGGCTCCATCTTTTCCTTCGCTACGCTAGGCTCCGCTTTTGGGAAAAGATGCCGGCGGGGGAAAGATTACGCTGGAGTGATCGTTACTTTATTCCGCGAAAACGCTCTCGCTCTTCCAGCCGGTTCCGCCACGTCCCGCCGCTTCTTGGTGTACGGCCCGATGCCCGTTCCTAAAAGGGCGCCAGGGTCGACCCGTCTATGTCACCGCCTCGGTGGGAAGCGGCTCTCTTTTCCCTACGATATGCCGCCATCGACGACGAATACTTGACCCGTGGTGTAGCTTGCCGCGTCCGAGGCAAGGTAAACCACGATGCCTTTGAGCTCGTCGGAGCTGCCGGGCCGGCCGAGGGCCATCTTGGCGAGACTGTCCTTCACCTTCTGCGTCGCAGCCTCAGGAGCATTCTTCCTGCGCTCGGCAGCGAACTTCGTGCCCATGATCATGCCCGGCGCGATGGCATTGATGCGGATCCCTTCCTTGCCGTACTCTCCTGCAGCCTTTCTCGAGAAAACAATAACGCCTCCCTTTGCCGAGTCGTAGATGGAGCCCATGGTGTCGGGGTCGCCAGGCACGATCGCACCGACTGAAGCGGTGTTGATGATGCTCCCTTTCTTCTGCTTCAGCATGACCGTCACCTCGGCTTTGGTGCACAGGAATATCCCCTTGAAGTTGACCGCCATGATCTTGTCCCACAGCTCCTCCGGGGTCTCATGGATCCTGTACCTGCCCACGAGTCCACCGGCGTTGTTGCAGGCGATGTCGAGATGGCCGAACTTCGCCACTGTCTGGCTCACCATGTTCTCCACGTCAGAGGCCTTTGATACGTCCACCTTGATGGCCATGGCCCGGTGGCCGTACTTCGATATGGCTTCCACCGTCTCTTTTGCGCCGCCCTCATCGAGGTCTGCCACGACGACATCGGCTCCGAATTCCGCCAATCCATCGCAGATGCTCCGGCCTATCCCGGAGCCGCCGCCTGTAACCAGCGCCACCCTTCCCGTAAGATCGAACAAACTGCCCATCTCGCTCTCCTCCTTTGCAAGCGATCCCGTAATAAGAGATACGCAGGCTGAACTACGAATTTACTCTACTTTCCCATCGTGATGGTAATCAGATTAGCATTTTTGCAATATGGGTGCCAGCATAGACAGGGACAGAGGCCGGAAGAAGGGACAGTCGTCCTGGGGAATGGAACGGGCGTCTGTCTCCTTACTCAGAGGTCGCAAACCGCGTTGAAGCCATCATGGTTGGCGTGGAAAAGGCTTCGGGGCTTGCGGCAGTCTCCCACGACGAAGACCTCTGTCTCCGGAATAAGACGTCGCAGCTCTGCTACCTTCTCTTTCCGCGGCCTCAGACCCATCGCGATGACCACGCTGTCGGCTTCATACTCCTTCCATTGGAAGCCCTTGCCCATGGCCCGGACCCCTTTTTGCGTGATCTCCTCCACTTTCGTGTCGGTATCGATCCTGACGGCGTACTCTTTGATCCGGTCGAGAAGGTAGTACTTGTGGGCGGAAGGCGCCTCGCCGAGGACAATCTCTGGCCCCATCATCTCGATGATGGTGACGGCCCTGCCCTGCTGCGCCAGGCTCACCGCAGTCTCCACGCCCGTGAGCCCTGCGCCCACCACGATGACCCTTTTCCCGGCCTGTACCTTTCCGGCGTCCACGTCTCCGGCCCAAGCCACCGACGGCAGGGTGATCCCCGGGATGGAAGGAATGAGCGGCGTGGCACCGACCGCAATGATGAGGGCATCCGGTTTTTCCCGCCGCACTGCATCTGCCGTCACCTCGGTGTTGAGCACGATCCCGGCGCCGCATTTTTCGGTCCGGGCCGTCATCCATTCGGTGTATGCCTTCAGATCCTTCTTGAAGGGAAGCTCGCAGCCGATCCGCAGCATGCCGCCCAGACGGTCGCTCATTTCGTAGAGCACAACGTCATGGCCTCTCTGGACGGCAGTTTGGGCTGCCTGCATCCCAGCCGGCCCTCCGCCGGCAACCATGACTTTCTTTTTCGTATGGGCAATGGCAAGCCCGTCGTGCTGGTTGAATTCCGAACCCCTGCCTGCCATCGGATTTACTGCGCAGCGGTGGTTCTTGGCCAGGGTGCTGAGCCTGGTGCAGCAGTTGCAGCGCACGCAGGGCCGCACCTCTTCCTTTCGGCCCTGCGCGTATTTCCGGGGCATCTCAGGGTCTGCAAGGGCCGGGCGGGCGAACGCAACGAAGTCCGCCAGGCCGTTCGCAAGAATAGTCTCGGCATTGTCCAGGTTCATGATCGAGCCGACCGCCGTCACCGGAAGGTGGATCCGCTTCTTCACGAGCTCCGCGAGGTGCACGTTGTACATGTGGCGCACGTAGAGTGGCTGGATTATGTGCTGGATGGTATCGGGATTGAGGAGAAGCCCGGCAGACACGTGGACCATGTCGATCCTGTCTTGGATCATCTCCAGGAACTCGAGCGTCTCCTCGGGCTCCATGCCTCCGGGCACCTTCTCGTCGAGGCTTATCCGGTATTCGATGAGAAGGCCGGGTCCGCATTTCTTCCTCACCGCATCGAGGACAGCCATGGGAAACCTGGCCCGGTTCTCGAGACTCCCTCCCCACCTATCGGTCCGCTTGTTCGAATAGGGGGAGAGGAACTGGGCCGGCAGGTGGCCGTGGGCTCCGTGTATCATGACGAGATCGAACCCCGCACGCTGGCAGCGGTAGGCCGCGTCGGCAAAACCCTGGATGGCTTGGTTGATCTGCTCTTCGTTCATCTCCTTCACTTCGCGCGGACTCCTCCCCTCCTTCGCGGCCATCATTTCCTCGAGGCCGTTGGGGATGGGGGAAGGGCCTATGGGGCTCTTACCCTTGAGGAGACTCGGTTTGGCGTTTCTGCCGGCGTGGCTTATCTCGATCGAGACATGGGCGCCGTACCTGGAGATGGAGTCGGCGATCTCGCTCAATCCTGTGATGACGAGGTCGCTGCCCAGGTTGAGGGAGAGGGCATGGCCCGGCGCATAGTCGGCGTCGACAACGCTGTCCCCGACGGTGACGATCCCGAAGCCCCCGCGCGCATAAGTGCGATAGTAGTCGATGAGATCCGCCGTCGCCAGGCCTTCAGGCGTGGCGAGCATGGTGGCCTGGGGTGCCACTTCGAGACGGTTCTTGAATTCGATCCCCCTTATGGTGATGGGTGAGAATACATGATCAAGGCTTCCCATGGACAACCCCCTTACTTTCTGTCGTTTTCCCGCTTATTGTGGGTAGAACGGGCACTCGACCTTCCTGCATTCCTTGTTGAGGCTGAAGAATTCGCATTTCACCGGGTCGGAGAGAGCACCTAAGTCTAACCCGAACCGGTCTTTTGTGAAGCGCAGGGCTTCCCGGATGGCGAGAAAGGAATTCCTCTTGCAGCACCTGGGCCCTCCGGCCTCCGCGATAGTGCGGAGGCTTTGCGAGGTCATGAGGTTGGAGAGCCTCCATTCTTCCCGCGAGAGGGGAGTGGCACCGGTCATGACGCTCATGAATATGCCGGTCCCCACGGCCGCCCCACAGCTGCCGTAGAACCCGCAGAATCCCCCGAGCACGTGCTCGGCCCGCTGCCTTGCCAAGGCTATCCTCTTCCCCTTCTCGGCAGGCTCGCCCCTCACGTTGTATGCGGCCGAGAGCAGCACCGCGGGCACGAGGAAGTGATGCTCCGGGCCGTGCATCTTTACGCTGCTGCTTCTCATGAGGGCTACTGCCATCTCCAGAGGCGATGTCGAAGTGCTTGCCACGGTGAAGCGCTCGATGAGGTCGAATGCCGGGAGGGCATGGCACGCGTCGCAGATAAAGTGACTGTCAACGCATCTCGCCTGGGTCAGGAAGACCCCCTTGCAGTACATGCAGGGCAAACTCTCGGGCTGATCCAGATAGAGAACTTCCTTACCGCAACAGAGGCAGCCGCTTCGCTGTTCCACTACTCTCTCCTTGTGTGAAGGCAACCAATCACGAGGTATCTTACCATATCACATTTCATTCATATCTGTCGTTTCACCACGCATCCCTTCGAGGAATTCGGTACGTCGGCTCCTTTTCCTCTTCCTGCCATTTTCATGCCGGGTTTATTCTCACCGAGCCTGAGTCTCTTCCGCCCCGGAGGCGCTTTCGACCCCATCGTGAGAAGCCCCTCCCCTTGAGTCGCAAGGTCCCTTTTCAGGGCTTTGTCACCTTTTCTTCAGAAAGAAGGTAAGTAATCCTTGACATTTGTTATGCGCTGTCTTACAATAGGGGTGAACCAATAATACTGACCATCCGCAAGGGTGGAACCTTTATGCCGGCGGCTCGTTGCTGCCAGCCTGCCCGGGAATGCTCTTGGCTGTTCGGGGAGGCTCAACCGAGAGGCAAAGGCCGCGGCAGCGCCATTTCTCGCGTGCGGAGCATGGCGGTACGCGTGCACTTTCGACCCTGGGCGGGCTCGTGAGTGCACCCGTCGCCGCAATCAGCGGCCGAATGAGAAGGGCGCTATGGAGGAAACCTTGAACTTGAAAGATGCCCTAATCTGTATCGACTGCGAAGAGGTATTCATTGTTCAGGGGTCCCGGTGCAATCCCCGGTGCCCGAGCTGTGCTTCTTCGGTCTGCGTCCCCCTTTCTTCCTGGATCGGGACGGGGACTAGCCTTGACCATGGGGCGGACGAGGCACACATGGCGGCGCAGAATGATACGCCCGCAAGAAGACGGAGAATGGAGATCGTCCACCCGACGCCCATCGCCGCCTGAAATCCCGATCCTGCCCGTTTATTCAAAGAGCGCCTTCATCCGAGCCTTCTCAACCCGGACCGGGGGCCGATCCGCCTCACGGCCGAAAGCCCATCCCTTCGCCGGAAGCCATTGGATATCGCTATTCGGCCCGTAAATTGGTAGACTGATCTCTTGAAAGAAAAGAAGATCCATCGTTTGCGCGGAGGAGCCATGGGCACAACAGAGAAATTGGCCGCTAATGTGGTTGGGACCCGCTTTGACTCGATAGACAAGACATCGATAGAGAGGGCCAAGTGGAGGATCATCGATTGCCTCGGCTGCCTTATGGCAGGTGCAAACGCTGCGGGGTGCCGGGAAATGGCAGAGATGGTCGGCACATGGGGCGGTGCCGGGGAAAGCACCGTCCTCGTCCATGGGATCAAAGGCCCTGCCCTCAACGTGGCCATGGTGAATAGTCTCATGATGAGGTCCTTCGACTTCGAACCGGTAGAGGCCGAAGGAGAGACGAGGACCAGTCCGGCGCACATCAGCGGCACCACTGTTCCCACCGCCCTCACCATGGCGGAGCGCCAAGGGGCCGGCGGCAGGGAGCTCCTCACGGCTTTGATTGTGGGAGACGATCTGGCTGCCAGACTTGGGGTAGCCTCCGGTTTCGACTTCGCCCTCGGATGGGACAACACGGGCACCATCAACGCCTTCGGCGCCACTGCCATAGCCGGTAAGCTGCTGGGGCTCGACGAAAAGCAGATGGTCAACTCCTTCGGCATCGTCGTCAACCAGCTGGGGGGCTCCATGGCCCACGTGTGGGACAAGGTCATGGTATTCAAGCTACCCATCGCCCTCTCGGCGAGGAACGGCATCTTCTCCGCGGAATTGGCCGCCCGGGGGTTCACCGGCCTGAAAGACGGCTTATTGGGCCGTCACGGCTATTTCTCTCAATACTGCCCCAATAATGACATGGCCGGGCTCACCAAGGACCTGGGGAAGAGATTCTATGCCGACTGCGTCATCAAGCCCTACTCGGCATGCAGGGCCACCCATTCTTCCATCGACACGGCCCTGAAGATATCCCGCGAGAACGCCTTTAACGCGGAGAAGATTGCCGAGATCACCGTCCATCTGACACCGGGGGCCCTCAACGGATTCACTGGCCAGCCCTTTATCCCTGGAGAGACCCCACAGATAGACGGCGCCTTCAGCATCCGGTACACCGTAGCTACCGCCCTTCTCAGGAAAGGGGTCAAGCCCGCCTATTTTACCGACGAATGCACCCGTGACCCGAAGATACGGGGGCTCATCGACAAGATGAAGCTCGCGGCCGCCATTCCGCCCGAGAAGGCCCCTGCAACCGAGATCAGAGTTCGTATGGACGATGGGGCGGTCTTCGAGGCAAGCACGGACTTCCCTAGGGGCGACATCTACAGAACACCGCTGACCCCCGACGAGATAAGAGCCAAGTACAGGGACAATGCTGCCTATTCGCAGACCATACCCGTGGAGATTAGCGAAAAGGTCCTCAAGATGGTTGAGTCCCTCGAAGAGATCGACGACGTGCGAAAGATAACCAGCTTGCTCGTAAAGGCAGGGTGAACTTCTAGCGCCTGCACGGGCCGCCCGAACAACGTGTTTTTTGAGCATTTGAGCTATTGCTTTTTCATCGCCGGCTCGGTCGACTGATAGAGCCGGCGGCACCTGCATGTCGACCCAAAGCCTTTTCTGAACGCCGGACCATTGGCTTTGGCTGCCCTGCCGGACTACGCAGACGTTGCGGCCTCCGCAGCCCGATGCCGCAGCCGCGGGTCCCTCACGAGGGCGGCCAGGGGTAGGGAGACCAGGTAGACCATTCCGATGAGAAAATAGACGTGGTTGTAGGCGAGCATGCTCGCCTGCCTCGTGACCAGCCCGTCCAGGACCTTCAAGGCCTCCATCCCGGTGCCGCTCATGCTCACCCCCTGTGACGACAGGAAGGACGTGAGCTGCTGCGCTGATTCTGATGCGGCATCCTTGAAAGCCGTGACATGCTCGGTGAGCATCGCATGGTACGAGGTCTCCCCCCGCGTAAGGAACGTGGCTGCCAGCGCAATGCCGACGCTTCCGAAGACCTGCCTGATCACGTTGTAGAGTCCCGATGCGGCGGTCATGAAAGGCCTCTCAATGGTGGAAAGTACTGCCGTGCTCAGGGAGACGAAGATGAATCCGGAGCCGAGCCCCTGGAGGGTCTGGGGGACGAAAATGTCCCAGTACCCCGCAACCAGGGAGAGACGGGATAGCTGGAAGAAGGAGAAGGCGTTGATGAAAAGCCCGACGGCGATGAGCAATTTCGGGCCCGCCTTGTTATAGAGCCTGCCTGTGAGCGGCATGGCTACGGCCATACCTGCGCTCCTCGGTATCACGGCTATGCCGGAATCGAGGGCGGAATACCCGAGAAGCTGCTGGAGGAAGAGGGGCAGGATAAAGAGGCTTGCGAAGAGACCGACGCCGAGGATGCCGCTCAGGAGCGTGCCTGAGCTGAAATTGGTGTCCTTCAGGATGCGGAGATCGACAGCGGGCGCGTCCGTGGTAAGCTCACGGACCACAAAGAAGAGAAGGCCCAGAAAAGCGATAATGGCCAGGTAGACGATGAGGTGCGACGAGAACCAGTCTTTCTGGTCGCCCTTCTCGAGCATGATCTGCAGGGCGCCCAGACCCACTGCCATGAGGAGAAGGCCGGAAAAATCTATCCTACCCTTCTCCCGCACGAGGTAAGGGGGGTCTTGGATGAAGCGCATGATGAGAAGAATGTTGAGGATGCCTACCGGCACGTTTATGAAGAAGATCCAGGGCCAGGAGTAGTTATCGGTG
>Ga0335078_10015413_pt1 | contig 11347 bp, 8 predicted proteins | sample Lox_Sample_32_FD_206711 | JGI IMG/M metagenome (GOLD analysis project Ga0335078, IMG submission 206711) | Soil microbial communities from Loxahatchee National Wildlife Refuge, Florida, United States - Lox_Sample_3.2 | ecosystem: Environmental > Terrestrial > Soil > Wetlands | place: USA: Florida...
TGGGTGCCTGGCAGCTGCGCGGCGACCGCTTTCTCTGTCACCCCCACTGCCAGCACGGCACGTGGATGCAGGTCGTCGACCTCCGCACGCAATGCGGCGCTGGTCGTCGCCGCGGCGCCCGCGGACATGGCGCTCATGGCGCCCGCGGACACGACGTCCGCGGACACGGCGCCCGCGGACACGGCGCCCGCGGACACGGCGCCGGTGGACACGGCGCCGGTGGACACGGCGCCCGCCTGTGAGCCCGTCTGGACCGCGGTGAGCAGCAGAGGTGCACCGGCGTGCCGCGCTCGGCTGGCGGCGATCGCCAGCTCAGCCGGACGTTGCGGGCTTGCAACCACGACGACCGGTGCGGTGGCGAATAGTTGCCGTGCCACCTCTGCGGCGAGCACATCGGCCGCGGTATCGGTCAGCACCGATGTCGCCGATGCCGGTAGGTGGGTGACGGCCGACTCCGGCCGAGGTGTTGTCGCGATGGCCGCCGATCCCGCTTGGCCGACACATGCGCTGGTGCCTGCGGCCACGGCGGACAGCACCAGCAACGATGTGACGGCACTGCGCCGCACCTGGACATAGGTGCGATAAGGGGACGGAATCAACGGGCGGCGTCCGCGCGGCACGATTACGGCTCCATTCGTTGCGCGAGCAGCCCCCGGATGAGCGCTGCTGGACTTTGACCGGGCGCACGTCGCGCTCGGCCTGATTCGACGTGAACCCGACGGCCAGGTCGGCCGCGAACCGCAAGATCATGTCCTGTTGGTCGCGGCACCTGCGGGCCAGCCGCAGCCCGTCCTTCGCCACCAGGCCGCGCCTGCCCTGGTTGTCGGTGATGCCCTTCGCCACAGCTCCGCGGTACCAGGCGGTGATCTCGGCCAGCTGCGCGTCCCCGAGCCTGGCGCGGCCGGCGGTGGCCTGCGAGTTCGCCCAGATGAGCAGGTCGGCCATGGACCGGGCCCACAGCCGGCCGTCCGGATCGGACTCGTAGACTCCGCGCAGGTTACGCAATCCGTGCGAGCCGCACCAAGCGTGCAGGGTCGTCGGCCAGGTGCCGGTACCCCGGGTAGCCGTCGCGGACGATCGTGCCGTACAACCGGGGAGCACGCCTCCGGCGTCGATGTCGTCGGCGGACCGGCCGCCGGTGCGCATCCCGCCGGCGTGCATCGCGGTCAGGAACTCGGCGCCGGCCACGTGCACAAAATGCAGGCGCCCGCCGACGCGCGCCGCCTCAAGCTCTGCGCCCCGCGCCGACAGCTGCGCGTCCTTAGCCTTCAGCGCCTCGCGCAGCTGGGCGTTCGCCTCGCGCAGCGCGCGCAGCTGGGCGTTCGCCTCGCGCAGCGCGCGCAGCTCCTCTGACGCGGCTTCCGGCAAGGGCGGATCGGGCACACGTCACATGATCGACGATCTCAAACGAACATCTACGCGACACGCCGTGCAACATCACGTTCGCAACACCGCAGTCCTCAGACCGCCCATCTCAGGCTGAACGGCTACGGGACGCCCTAAGCCGGTTGACCCGCCGAATGATGTCCGAGATCTCCAAAGGCGGCCGGAACTGACACGCCACCGTACAGCCCGGACTCCGCCGGCGCGCCCTCTGTGGCCGGGCTACCCGCCCGCCCGGGCGATGCCGCCGTGTGCCTGGGCGATGCCGCCGCGACTGTCACGATCACAACGGGGCAGGGCGCCTGCCGCAGGCAGCTCGCTGCGACCGCGCCCACCGTCTGTCTCAGCGGGGAATCGGCGTGATGCCCGCCGAGCACCAGCAGTTCGGCGTCCGCACACTGATCGACGATGACGCGCGCGGGAAGGCCGCAGACCAGCGCTGGCCGCACCTTCACGCCGGGCGCCGGGCCCAATGCCATCCGCATCGCCCGTGCCAGGTCAGCCTCCGCCCGCCGTCGTTCGCCGTCGGCCGTCGGCCGACGGCTCACCGGGGCGTATGGAGCGAAACTGGCGAGCGGGACATGCCAGGCACACAAGGCAACGATCTCTGCGTCGCGCGATCGAGCCAGGTCCGCAGCCCACCGAAGCGCGGCGACAGACGCCCGTGAGCCGTCGATCCCGACCACGATCGTCCCGCTGACAAACTCAGACATGGCATCTCCTCACCTCAAACATCACCAGTGGGACAGTGTCGTGCTAGGGCCTTACGTCCCGGTGAGCTGCGAGTTTGCCCGCAGATCCGCCGTGGCCACCGACAGTGACCCCCGCTGATGCCCGGGCGCACTGGCCCGGCGGGGCGTACGCCGGCGTCACGGGTGACAATAGCTTCGTCACGGTTTGCCCGGCCAGATGACTAGGCTGAGGCGACCGCGGACAGCAGGCTGCGGTCGCCCGACCGCGGCAGGCCTGCCTGCGGGCAGGCCGGCCGCGCTGGGTGGTCACCGACCGTGGCGGCACGCGGCGGCGGGGAGGTCGCATGGATATCTGGCCAGGACGGCCGTTTCCCTTGGGAGCCACACCCGAAGGGTCCGGGACCAATTTCGCGCTGGCATCGGAGATAGCCGAGCGGGTTGTGCTGTGCCTGTTCGATGCGAGCGGCGCGGAAACCCAGGTGCCGCTGCCGGTAATCGATGACGGCGTCTGGCACGGGTTCGTGCCGGGAATCAGCACCGGCGAGCGCTACGGCTACCGGGTGTTTGGACCGTATGACCCCGAGCGTGGCCTGCGCTGCAACCCGGCCAAACTGCTGCTCGACCCCTATGCCAAGGCGACAACCGGCCACCTGACGTGGGGGGAGAGCCTATTCGGCTACCTTCCAGGTGACCCTGATGGGCGGAACGACCTCGACTCAGCGCCGTCAATGATGCGGTCGATGGTTGCCGACCCGTCGTTCGGGTGGGGCGCGGACAAACCCCCGGCTACGCCGTACCGCGACACCGTCATCTATGAGGTGCACGTCAAGGGATTCACCCAGGCCCGCAACCACCTGCCGCCCGCGCTGCGCGGAACATACGCCGGGCTCGCATCCCCGCCGGTAGTGGGGTACCTGGCCAGCCTGGGGGTGACCGCGGTCGAGTTGCTGCCCGTCCACCAGTTCGTCACGAGCAGGCATCTGGCCGCGCGTGGCCTGACCGACTACTGGGGCTACAACACCATCGGCTTCTTCGCCCCGCACGACGGCTACTCCGCTGAGGTACGGGCCGGGCGCCCGGGCGGGCAGATCGCCGAGTTCCAGGCGATGGTGCAGACGCTGCATGCCGCCGGGCTTGAGGTACTGCTCGACGTGGTGTTCAACCATACGGTCGAGGGTAGCCACCTGGGTCCCACGCTCTGCTTCCGCGGGATTGACAACCCTGCCTACTACCGGCTTAGGCCCGGGGACCTGCGCCATTACGTGGACACCACGGGCACGGGCGCCTCGGTCAACGCCGACCACCCGACGTGCCTGCGCCTGATCATGGACTCGCTGCGGTACTGGGTGACCGAGATGCACGTCGACGGCTTCCGCTTCGATCTCGCCACCACGCTCGCCAGGGAGCGGGGCAACTTTCAGCGGATGGCCACGTTCTTCGACATCGTCGCGCAGGACCCCGTCATCTCCCGGATCAAGCTCATCGCCGAACCGTGGGACGTCGGCCAGCTGGACAGTTACAGCGTGGGCAGGTTTCCGGCCCTGTGGCGCGAGTGGAACGGCCGCTACCGCGACACCGTACGCGACTTCTGGCGGGGCACCGATGGGACGCTGCCCGATCTCGCCACCCGGATCTCCGGGTCCTCCGACCTTTACGGCGCCGAACACCGGCCCAGATCCTCGATCAACTTCGTCACCGCGCACGACGGGTTCACGCTGCGCGACCTGGTCTCCTATGAGCGCAAGTACAACGAGGCCAACGGCGAGCACAACAGGGACGGAAGCAATGACAACCGGTCGTGGAACTGCGGCGTGGAAGGCCCGACCGGTGACCCGCAGATTCTGGCACTGCGCGCCCGCCAGTCCCGCGCGCTGCTCGGCACGCTGCTACTGTCCCGGGGCATCCCGATGATCCTCGGCGGCGACGAACTCGGCCGCACCCAAGGCGGCAACAACAACCCCTACTGCCAGGACAATCCGACGTCCTGGTTCGACTGGGACGCCGCCGACGCCGGCCTGACCGCCTACACCCGCCGGCTGATCGCGTTCCGCCGGGCGCACCCGGCGCTGCGCCGTGGCGCGTACCTGGCCGATCCCGGCTACGTCCCCTGGTTCACCCCTGCGGGCCACGCGATGGCCGAAGCGGACTGGAACTCCCCCGGCAGGAATGCCATCGCCATCTACATCGACGGCACGGTCGCGCCGGATCTGGACGCACGCGGCCAGCCCATGCTCGACGACGACCTGCTCACCCTGGTCAACGGATCAGCGGACCCGGTCACCTTCACCGTCCCCGAGGTCGGGAAGCGATGCGTCTGGCGAGCACAGGTGGACAGCTTCGATCTCACCGCCGACACCCCCAAGTCCCATCCGGCTGCCGCCAGGCGCCGCCCCGCGGCCCGCGGCACTGCGCCCGTGGGGGCTGGCGCCACCGGCGTCTCCGACGTTGGCGCAGGCGACCAAGTGGTAGTCAACCCCCGCTCGTTCGTGCTGTTCCTCGCCAAGCCGTCGTGACATGCACGCGGCTGCGTGGCAGCTGGCGCGACACGGAAGAATGGGTACCGGTAGCCTCAATGAGGACGTCCGGCCCTAGCCCGAGGCGGTGCCGAGGGCGGAGCGTATCCACTGGCCCTTGGGAGGAGCATGGCATCCGGTCGCGGTGGAACCGATCCGATGTCACCCGTTGGGGTCGCGTCGGGTCCCGTGCTGCCGAAGGCGCCGACCGGTATCAGGGGGCTGGACGAGATCACCGGGGGTGGGCTGCCCACGGGCAGGTCGACGTTGGTGACGGGTGGCGCCGGGTCGGGTAAGACGTTGCTGGGGCTGGAGTTCCTGGTCGCGGGGGCGCGGGAGTTTGGCGAGCCGGGGGTGCTGGTCACCTTTGAGGAGTCGGCGGCGAAGGTGAGCGCTAACGTCGCGTCGCTGGGGTTTGACCTGGATGGGCTGCAGCGGGACGGGTTGCTGGTGGTGCATGCGTTCCGGGTGGATCCCGCGGAGGTCATCGAGACCGGGGAGTATGACTTCGAGCCGCTGTTCTTGCTGCTGGGTGACACGATTGGGCGGATCGGGGCGAAGCGGGTGGTGCTGGACACCGTCGAGGTGCTGTTCGGCGCGTTCGGCGGGCGGGCGATCGTGCGGGCGGAGCTTGGCCGGTTGTTCCGCTGGCTGGAGGACCAGGCGGTGACAGCGATCGTCACCGGTGAGCGGGGCGATGGGGGGCTGACCCGGCATGGGATCGAGGAGTTCGTGTCCGACTGCGTGATCGTTTTGGATCACCGTCTCCATGAGGAGGTTTCCACCCGGCGGCTGCGGGTGGTCAAGTACCGCGGGTCGGCGCACGAGACCAACGAGTACCCGTTCTTGATCTCCGCCCAGGGGTTTGTGGTGCTGCCGATCACGTCGGTCGCGCTGGATTACGGCGCGCCGCACGAGCGGGTCCCGACCGGTGTCGGCCGGCTGGATCATATGCTGGCCGGTGGCCTGTTCCGCGGGTCGACGGTGCTGGTCAGCGGGGCGGCGGGGACGGGTAAGACCACGCTCGGGGCGCATCTGATCGACGCGGCGTGCGCGCGGGGGGAGCGGGCGCTGCTGGTCTTGTTCGAGGAGTCACCCGAGCAGGTCATCCGCAACATGCGGTCGGTGGGGCTGGACCTGCGGCGGTGGGCGGAGGCGGGCCTGCTGCGGATGTGGGCGGCCCGGCCGTCGGCGTACGGGCTGGAGACCCACCTGGCGATCTTGGCCCGGCTGGTCGAGGAGTTCGCGCCGTCGGTGGCCGTGCTGGACGGGATAGCCAGCCTCACCGACGGGCCCTCCGGCGCGGAGGTGACCTCGCTGGTGGCCCGCCAGGTCGACCTGCTCAAGACCGCGGCGGTCACCGCGCTGGCGACCACGCTGGCGCGCGAAGACGAGCGGGGCACGGTGGGCATCTCGTCGCTGGTGGACACCTGGCTGCTGCTGCGCAACGTCGAGTCCGACGGTGAGCGTAACCGGCTGCTGTACGTGCTGAAGTCGCGCGGCAGCACCCATTCCAACCAGATCCGCGAGTTCGTGCTCACCGATCGGGGCGCCGAGCTCGTCGACGTGTATGTGGGCCCTGCGGGCGTGCTGACCGGCTCCGCCCGCCTCGTGCAGGAAGCCAACGAGCGCGGCGCGGAGCTGCAGCGAAGTGAGGACCTGCTGCGCCGCGAACGTGAGCTGCGGCGGGGCATCATGGAAGGCGAGGCCCAGCTCGCCGTGCTGCAGGACGAGCTCGCCGCGGGCCGCGCCGAGCTCGACCGGATCGACCTGAACAGGCGCCGCCAGGCCACCGACGCCGAGGCGGCCCGGCTGGCCATGGCCTCGCGGCGGTGGGCCGACCCGGCAAGCGGCGAAGGAGAACAACGATGACCGGACCTCCCAGCGCCCCTGGCAACGCCCCTCCCAACGCCGCTGCCAACCCCCCTGACACACTCGCTGGCACAGCCGCCGACGACGCCCCTGGTACGGCTGCCGGCACGGCTGCTGGCACATCCCCGCCGCCGGCCCCCCCGGCCGAGACCTGGGAGCTGCGGCTGTACGTGACCGGGCGGTCGCCGAAGTGCGTCCGCGCGATCGAGAACCTGCAGCTCGCCTGCGAGCAGCACCTGGCCGGGCGGTACCACATCGAGGTCGTGGACCTGCTCGACAACCCACGCCTGGCCGCCGACGACCAGATCCTGGCCGTGCCCACGCTGGTCCGCAAGCTCCCCCCGCCAATCAGGAAAATCGTCGGCGACCTGTCCGACACCGACCGGCTCCTCGTCGGGTTGCAGCTCCGGGCGCGAAAAGCATGACGTGACCGACATCGCCGCGGATCCTTGCTCCTCGGGTCACCACCGCGGCGACGCTGGGGTTCCCGCGGCGACGGATGATGCAGGGACGGCAATGCCCGCGGGTCCGCTGGAGGAATCCCGTGACCCCCTGGAGGAATCCGGGGACCCCGTGGAGGAATCCGGGGACCCCGTGGAGGAATTGCGCCGGGCGCTCGATGAGGCACGAGAAACGTTGCGCACCATCCGGGCCGGCGGAGTCGATGCCCTCGTCATCGACACCGGCGACGGCGAGGAGGTTGTCACGCTCGGCGGCGCCGAGCGCCCCCTGGATGAATTGCGCCGGGAGCTCGAAGAGGCGCAAGAGACCTTGCGAACCATCCGGACCGGCGGATTCGACGCGCTCGTCATCGATACAGGCGGCGGCGAGGAGGTGTTCGCGCTCGGCGGCATCGAGCGGCCTTACCGGCTGGTCGAGGGCCTTGCTGAGGGAGCGCGCACGTACTTCAGGGCGGTGGCGTCCGACTTCGACGGCACCATGGCCGAGGGCCAGATCGCCCCCGACACCCTGGCCGCGCTCGCCGAGGCGCGCGCCAGGGGAATCCGGGTCATCTTGGTCACCGGGCGGATCATGAGCGAGCTGCGCGCCGCCTTCCCTGAGATCGAGGACCACGTCGACGCGGTCGTCGCGGAGAACGGCGCCGTTGTCGTCACCCCGGTCGGGGTCCGCCAGGTGGCCGCCCCCATCGGCCGCGCCGTGAGCGCGGCCCTGACCGCCCGCGGCGTCGCCCACCGCACCGGGCAGGTGCTGATCGCCGGCGCCGCCGACGACGAGCCGGCCGCGCTTGAGGTCATCCGCGAACTCGGCCTCGACTACCAGCTCGTCCGGAACCGGGGCGAGCTGATGATCTTGCCTGCCGGGGTGACCAAGGGCACCGGCCTGCTGGAGGCGCTCAGTGATCTGGGCCTTTCTTACCACAACACCATCGGCGTCGGCGACGCGGAGAACGACCACAGCCTGCTCGATGCCTGCGAGATCGGCGTGGCCGTCGCCAACTCCGTCGGCGCGCTCCAGGCGCACGCCGATATGGTGCTGACCTTGCCCGACGGCCCAGGGTTGGCCGATCTGCTCCGAGGCCCGCTGCTGACCGGGCGTGCCCACGCCCATCCGCGCCGCTGGCAGGTCACGCTCGGCCTCGACGACAACGGCGAGGCGGTGATCCTGCCCGCCTCGCAGCTCAACATCGCCATCTGGGGCGGCCCCGGGGACGGTAAGTCGTATCTGGCCGGGCTGATCTGCGAACAGCTGGTCCGGCTCCGCTACTCGTTGATCGTCAACGACCCGGAAGGTGACTATCTGGGGCTCGGTGAGCTTCGCGGGGTGCTCGTCACCGGAGGCGACGAGCACCGCCTCGCCGACCCGGCCGAGGTCGTGCGCCTCCTCAGGCACGGCCAGGCCAGCGTGGTCGCCGACCTGTCCCACCTCCACGCCGACGCCCGCGCCGCGTACGCGGCCAGGCTCACCAGCGAGGTCGAAGCACACCGGGCCGCGACCGGCCTCCCGCAATGGGTGGTTGTCGACGAAGCCCAGCGGCCCATCGGGCGGGCGGCGACCGCGCGCCGTATGTTCGACCCCGCCGCCAAGGGATATCTGCTCGTCACCTGGCAGCCCGAGGAGCTGTCCGCGGACGTCCTCGTCGCCCTCGACGCCGTGATCGCCCTCGGCTCCCCGCACCCCGCCGGCCCGTTGATCGACCTGACCGCGGCCGTGGCGGATGTGCACCGCACCGAGATCGCCCGCCTCCTCACGGGTCCTAGTGGCCGCGCCGTGCTGGCCTGGCGACGGCGGCCCCGCCGGGCGGTGGCGTTCACCCTCGGATCCCGGATCACTCCGCACCTGCGGCACGAGCATAAGTACGATCAATACGGCGTTGAGCCTGCGCGCCGGTTCCATTTCAGGAGCGTGCCCGACACTCCCACCGGGGCGATCGCCGCCAACCTGGCAGAGCTGGAGGCAGAGCTCACTGGCTGCGACGGCGGGGTGCTGCGCCACCACTGCCCGGGCCACGACTTTTCTCGCTGGGTCAACGGCGTCTTCCACGACAAGACGCTCGCCGGCGACCTCGGCGCAGCAGAAGCGGTCCTCGACCCGCAAAGCCCGGCCGCGGTCGTGGAACAGGTACGCCTGGCGCTCATCGCCGCGCTGCAGGCCCGCCGCTCCAGCTGAACCCGTCCGCCGGCGAGTCAGCCGAGGAACAATTTCGCCAGGGCGGCCACGCCGACGACTACGATGACGCCGCGCAGGAGCGGCGGAGATAGCCGTCGGCCGATATGCCCGCCGAGCTGGCCGCCGAGCGCCGAAGTCACCGCGATGATGGCCACATAGGTCCAGTTCGGATTCGCGAGCACGATGAAGATCACGCCCGCGACAGCGTTCACCAAGCCAGCGAGCACGTTCTTTATGCCGTTGACCCGCTGCAGATCAGTGTCGAGGAGCGTGCCCATCACCGCCATCAGCAGCACGCCCTGGGCCGCGCCGAAGTAACCGCCGTACACGCCGGTCAGCAGGACGAGTGTCCACAGCAGCACGGGGTGAGCACCCACCGGATTCGGATGGTCCTCGCTGACCAATCGACGGGAAAGCCAGGGCTGGGCGACGACAAGGGCCAGGGCGACAGCGATCAGCACCGGGACCACGGCCTTGAACACGTCCGGGGGCAGGACCAGCAGCAGCAGCGCCCCGGCGACGCCACCGATCAGCGATGCACCGCCCAGCCGGATCAGCCGCGGGCGCTGGCCGGCCAGTTCGCGGCGGTAGCCCCAGGCGCCGCTGAACGATCCAGGGACCAGTCCGATCGTATTGGTGACATTCGCGGTCACCGGCGGTACACCCAGGTAGAGCAGGACGGGAAACGTGATGAGGGTGCCAGAACCGACGACGGTGTTAATCGTGCCCGCCGCCAATCCAGCGACCGCGACCAACGATGCCGCTGCCCAACCTGTCACAACGGAAAACTACCGCCGTGGCGCCAAGATGGCTGGATTCGCCGTCTGCCGCGCTCCGCTACGCGTGATCCGTTGTGGCGGTCTCGGCCGCCTTGAACTCGTCGTCCGGCCGGCGCCATTTGTGCCGTTTGATCGCCGGACCTGACCGCACGGCTCACGGTTCCCCGCTCGACCGAATCCTCCCCTGTGCCCAGGTGAGAGCAACAGCTAGTCAGCCCGGTTCATGAGTGCCCCTGTCGCGCTGGCGCATCCGCGGCAGCCGTTAAGATATCGAGGCAAAATCGTTGACGTACGCCGTGTCAGGCCGGTTAGCCGACCGGGTCGGCCGCCGAGGTGATCGAGCCGTCCGGCGCCCTGGCGAGCTAGAAGGTGGGGGAGTCCGCCTTGGGGTCCGGCTGGTTGCGGGCCGATTCCTTCCTGAACTCCCGCAGCCGGTAGGCAACGAAGCCCGCGAGCGCTAGCACGACGCCTGCCACGATCACGTAGCCGCCGATGGAGAAGTAGTGCGAGACGCTGTGCCAGGCGCTGCCGGCCTCGTAGCCGATGAGGGACATCACCGTCACGTAGAAGACCGTCCCCAGCAGGCTGAGCAACCCGAACTCGACGGCTGGCATCTCAATCAGCCCCGCGACGAGCGAGGTGAAAGCGCGGATGAACGGCAGCGCACGGCCGACGGGCACCATCCACGCGCCCCGGCCGGCGAAGAAACGCTCGGCGCGGTCGACGTCCGCACGCGTGACCAGGACGTAACGGCCGAACCGGTCCACAACCGGCCGTCCACCCAACCGGCCGACGAAGTAGGACAGGTAGGAACCGCCGAGCTCGGCCAGCGTCCCAATGATGATCACGAGAGCGAGGTTGAGGTGGCCCTGATAGGCCAGCACGCCCGCGAAGACAAACGTGATCTCGGAAGAGATCGGGATGCAGGCCGCCTCGAGAAAACCGAACAGGATGAGCGCGGCGTAGCCCGCGTGCGTCAGAAAGCTCTCCATGGCCTCCTTTTGTACCGCACCGGGGCCGGTGAAAGGTCCATCATGGCACCGCGCGCCCGGCCCGAGTCAACCTTCTTGCCGTGGCCGGCTTCTTGCCGTGGCCTCGGCGAGTGAGACGCGGCGACCCTGCCGGATGGGCCCGAGTCACGAACGTGAGCGTCTCGATGGGCGCCGACCGGAGAACTCACCGGGCCTGCTCAGCTGGCCTCTCGGCGAGCGCCTTGATTCCCTAAAGGTTGGCACGTATGTTGCGTTGCCACTGCGCCCCACACCCGCTGCGGCGTTGCGGCGATGTAGATCACCGCCTCCGCCGACGGGCCACCCGCATACCGCACGCCAGCCACCACCTCCGTGTCGGGTAGTCCGTCACTCGGCCTGGCCGAATGCCATGAGTTCCTCGACCTCCTGGGGGGTGAGCTCGCGTGGGACGTCGCCGTGCGCGGCTTTTTCGGCTTGGACGTGGTGCCTGATGTCCTCGACGATCTCGG
>Ga0335078_10015415_pt1 | contig 11347 bp, 9 predicted proteins | sample Lox_Sample_32_FD_206711 | JGI IMG/M metagenome (GOLD analysis project Ga0335078, IMG submission 206711) | Soil microbial communities from Loxahatchee National Wildlife Refuge, Florida, United States - Lox_Sample_3.2 | ecosystem: Environmental > Terrestrial > Soil > Wetlands | place: USA: Florida...
TGTCTTATTAAACGCTTCTTCCTCGGTGCGGATGACTTGCTGCACGGTCTTTTTCCTTGCGCGGATTTCGGGGAAGATATCGCCCATCGTGTGCGCGAGCACGTCCACGAGTTTGTAGAAGAATGGTTCGTGGAAACCGAGTGTGCGACCATACCGCACGGCGCGGCGCAGGATGCGGCGCAACACGTACCCGCGTCCTTCGTTCGACGGCTGAATGCCATCGGCAATCGCAAAACTCAAAGTGCGGATATGGTCGGCGATTACCCGAAACGCAATATCGATGGCCTGCTGCGAATCCGCCGGCGAGACGCCAGCGCTCTCAGGAAGAGTCGAGCCGTATTTCTTCCCGCTCAACTTTTCCAGCACATCAAAGATCGGCCGGAAAATGTCCGTTTCGTAATTCGAGATTTTGGCGTGCCCGAAGTCGGTGAAATTCTTTGTGCTTTGAATAATCGAAGTCGCGCGCTCGAAGCCCATGCCGGTGTCCACGTGCCGGGCGGGCAGCGGCGAAAAAGTGCCGTCCGCATTCGCATTGAACTGGATGAAAACCAGGTTCCAGATTTCGATGCACCGGGGGTCACCCTGGTTGACGAGCGAGCCTTTCGTATTGCCGGTCGGCGTGAGGTCCACGTGGATTTCGCTGCAGGGCCCGCACGGACCGGTGTCGCCCATCATCCAGAAATTGTCTTTCTTGCCGGCGGTACAGACATGGATTTTCGGATCCAGGCCGGCCGCTTTGAAAAGTTTTTCCCAATGATCGTGCGCTTCCTGGTCGAACTCGCTCGGTTCACCGGGGCCGGGTTTATAAACAGTGGCGTAAAGCCGGGCTGGCGGAAAATTCCATTTCTCAACGACCAATTCCCATGCCCATTCGATGGCTTCCTTTTTGAAATAATCCCCAAAGCTCCAGTTACCCAGCATCTCGAAGAACGTGTGATGGTAGGTGTCGAGCCCGACGTCTTCGAGGTCGTTGTGCTTGCCGCCGGCGCGGATACACTTCTGGGTGTCGGCGGCCCGGCCCGGTTTATACGGGCACTTGGTCTGCCCGAGGAAAATCGGGACGAACTGGTTCATCCCCGCGTTCGTGAACAGCAAGTTCGGCGAATCGGGCAGAAGACTTGAAGACGGCACAATGGTGTGCTGCTTCGACTTGAAGAAGTCGAGGAAGTCCTTCCGGACCTGGCTGCTTGGACGGATTTGCGTGCTGGTCGTCATGGCAAAATTCTTCCGAGGTAGGGCGCGGTGTCCTCATCGCGTCGCTGTGGACCAAGACAGAGCGCCCTACCAGTTCGGCGGTTTCAGACCGCCGCTACAAGAAACTCAGATGGCAGAATAACCCGAATCCGTTTGTCAAGGCGAGTTGGAATTTTTCCTCGCTTGGCACGGATTATGTTGCATTTGAGGGCAATGTTCTTTGGGAAACGGCAGTGACTTTACCCTGCCCTGTTCGTGTTTGGAACTCTGACCTTGAATGGGAATCAAACAATCAGGGACATTAACTGGGATGGCAGCCGACACCTGATCTGGTCGTCGAAAACCATCCAGTCGTCCCGCATGTTGTAACGGTTCAACGGCACGGTGACTCACGACGAGGGCGGGGTTTTTTATTCGCCGTGCCAGGCCGGATGCATGCAACACGAAGTGACTGAACGACAAACGTCGCGTGCTGTTTCTTAGAAAAATGTTTCCCCTTTTGTCAAGCGCACGGCCAAAATTATTCTGAAAGATTTTACTTGAGAAAATTCCTGCGCGGAGCGATAAAGACGGCAGAATTAATCGTAACGTTCTTTGGCTGTTAGCGCAGATTTACCCTGCCCTGTTCGTGATTCGTAACTAATCCTTGAACCGTAAATAAGCGATCCAGGAGCCGGAGTTCTGGTTGTGGCCGACATGCCTTTGCTGGAAGTCGAAAGCAGCCGGGCGGGTTCCACATGTTGTAAAACATGTTCAAAGGAAAATGTTACACGCGGCAGCGGCGGGGTTTTTTTATCACCCGCTTCCGCCAGAAGTTCATCATCGGTTCCCCCTGCCGCCGGCGCCTTTTCTACTCCCATAAATTATTCGCCGGTTCTAAAAAATTGTTGACCGTTTCGCGGCGCGCTTCATTGTATCTGAACGAGGTCGCCGCTTTGCTGCACCGTTTGTGGACACCGCAATCGGGGCCGTACCGTCACTTCGGCGCCACTCGTGTTTATGGCCCGCTTTTATGAGCAACTCGTCGCCGCGCTGGCGGAAGACCAGCCCTTCACGCTGGCCCTCATTTCCGGCGTCAAAGGTTCCAGCCCGCAGCGGCTGGGCGCCAAGGCGCTGTTCTTCCAGGATGGACGGATCGTCGGCACGTTGGGTGGCGGTTGTCTCGAGGCGGAAGTCCATGCCCGCGCAAAAAGAGCTTTGAAGTCAGGCGAGCCCGCCACCTTCGAGATGTTGCTTGACCATGATTTCGGCTGGGATGATGGATTGATTTGTGGCGGCAGTGTCTCCGGATTGATCCTGCCACGGGCCGGGGAAACGGCGGAACTCTGGCGCAGACTTGCCGCCACAACCGAACCGATCTGCTGGGGCGTCAAAAGGGATTTTTCCATCACACTGATTCCTGGGAGCGCCGGCTTCCAGCCGGCGAATTTCATCACTGAAAACCAGCAACCTGCCGGCAAGATGCCGGCGCTCCCTGAGGAATGGCTTTACACCGAAACCGTTTCTCCCCTGCCGGCTTTGTGGATTGCGGGGTCAGGGCATATTGCCCAGGCCGTCGCTCCCCTGGCCCTGAAACTGGAATTTGACGTGACGGTCTTCGACGACCGGCCGGAACTGGCGAATCACCAGTTCTTTCCGCCCGACACGCGGCTGCGCGTCGGTGGCTGGCATGAACTTTTAAAGGACACCCTGCCCCCACAACCGGCCTACGGCCTGATTGTGACGCGCGGACACCAGCATGACGCGCTCGTGCTCACCGAATGGATCCACCGGCCGTTCGTTTTTTTGGGCATGATCGGCAGCCGCCGCAAAGCGCGCATTATCCGCGAACAATTTGTCCGCCAGAAAATTGCCACTGCGGGAGAAATGGACAAAGTAGCCTGCCCGGTGGGTGTGGACATCCGCGCCCAAAGCACGCAGGAAATCGGCGTCAGCATCCTGGCGCAATACATCCAGAAACGGGCTGAACAAGTGGCACGTGACAGGTGACAAGTGGCAGGATTTCGTGTCACCTGTCACCCGTCACATGTCACCTTTGAAAAATCTCGGCGTCGTCATTCTTGGTGCTGGCGCATCGTTACGGATGGGTCAACCCAAACTGCTGTTGCCGTGGGCAGGCACGTCCGTCATCGGTCACATTATCCGGCAATGGCTGGCACTGGGTGCGCGCCAAATCACAATCATTTGCCGTCCCGGCGACGAAGCGCTGGCGATTGAATTGGATCGTTTGGGTTTCCGGCAGTCGGATCGCATTGAAAACCCGCGGCCGGAATCCGGCATGTTCAGTTCCATCCTTTGCGCGGCAACCTGGGCTGGTTGGAACAAGGAAATTTCCACCTGGGCTATCGTGCTGGGGGATCAACCCCATTTGCGGGCGGAAACTCTGCGCATTTTGTTGGAATATTCTGCGCAAAATCCGGACTCGATTTGCCAGCCGGAATTCGGGGGCCACGGGTGGCATCCGGTTCTGTTACCGCGCCAGGCATTTGCGGACCTGAAAACGACAAAGGCCAGAACGTTGAAGGATTTCTTGAAACAAATTTCGTGTCCATTGGTCAAACGTTCTATCCCGGATGCGGGGCTGGCCCTTGACTTGGACACGCCGGAGGATTACAAACAAGCAAACAGCATCCAAGCGGCACATGAAAAACTCTGAACCGGAGAAATTTGGTGCGCATTCCCGGCGCACGTTCCTCAAAACCCTTGGCGCCACTGCCGTCACCGCCGCCGCCGCGCGCACCCAGGCGGTCGCGAATGAACTGGAGAAGGCCAACGCCGAGAAAATCATCGGTCCCGGCGCTGTGCCCGTCACGCTCAAGGTCAACGGCAAGACCCTCAAGCTGCAACTCGAACCGCGCGTCACGTTGTTGGATGCCCTGCGTAATTATTCCAGCCTCACCGGTGCCAAGGAAGGCTGTGACCGCGCGGCCTGCGGCGCCTGCACGGTGCTGGTGGATGATGAACCAATTTATTCCTGTCAGAAACTCGCCCTCGAGGCACAGGGACACGAAATCACCACCGTCGAGGGCTTGGCCAGGGACGGGAAATTATCGAAAGTTCAGCAGGCGTTCGTCGAAAAAGACGCGTTGCAATGCGGCTATTGCACGCCGGGATTCATCATGAGCGTCACCGCTTTGTTGAAAAAGAATCCGCATCCAACCGCCGACGAGGTCCGGCACGCCTGCGCGGGGAATCTGTGCCGCTGCGGCACGCACCCGCACATCATCCAGGCCGCGCTCCAGGCGTCGGGCGTGAACATCACCAGCAAAACGGAGGTCATCCATGCCTAGCTGGCCCGCTCAAACCAAATATATCAGCCACGCCACCACGCGCGTGGACGCGACACCCAAAGCGACCGGCCAGGCGCGTTATTCGTCCGACATCCAGGCCGACGGCTGGCTCTATGGCATGATTCTGCGCTCCAAATGGCCGGCCGCAAAAATCCTTTCGGTCAATCTGGATAAAGCGCGGCAGGTCCCCGGCATCAAGGCTGCTGTCACCGTGCGTGACGGCGAATTCACCGTGCGCTTTTATGGTGAGGAAATTGCCGCCGTTGCCGGCACGACCAAGCAGGCGTGCCTCGACGCTTTGCGCGCCATCGAAGTCACAGCCGAGCCACAACAACAATTTGCCGTCAACGAAGACCTGGCCCGCAAAGATGATGCGCCGCAAGTCTGGCAAGGCACACCCAATGTTGCGCCGGGCCGGGCGCGTGAACGCGGCAACGTGGACCAGGCATTCGGCGAATGCGCCGCCATCATTGAAGGCTTTTACACCACTCCGGTGCAAATCCATCATCCGATGGAAACGCACGGCAGCACGGTTTCCTGGGCGGACGATGGCGTGACCGCTTGGGCTTCCACGCAGGGCATTTCCAGCGTGCGCGACGGCCTGGCCGGGGCGCTGCAACTCAACCACAGCCAGGTGCGCGTCATTACCGACTTCATGGGTGGTGGCTTCGGCTCAAAATTCGGCGCCGGCGTGGAAAGCGTGTTGGCCGCACGCCTTTCGCGCGAGGCCAAAGCGCCCGTCCGGCTGATGCTCACGCGGTTCGACAATGCGCTGGCCGTTGGCAACCGCCCTTCAAGTTTTCAAAAAATCAAAATCGGCGCAAAGGCGGACGGCACATTGCACGCGTTTGATGCGGAAAATTACGGAACCGCCGGTATTGGCGCGAGCGGCGACTCGGGCGGCGGAGGTGGTGGCGCCGATATTCCCATGCCGTATCTTTATCAGGTTCCCAACAGCCGCGTGAAACAATCCCACGTGGCGGTCAACGCCGGCTCCGCCCGCGCCTTTCGCGCGCCCGGTAATCCGCCCGCTTCCTACGGCATGGAATGTGCCATGGACGACCTCGCGGTGAAACTCGGCATGGACCCGCTGGAATTCCGGCTGAAGAACGATTCAAATGAAACCCGCCGGCGCGAATTCCAGATTGGCACCGACAAAATCGGTTGGAAACAAAAATACGAGAAGCCCGGCAGTTCGATCGGTGTGGTGAAAACCGGCATTGGCTGCGCGGGCGCCGCGTGGCCCGGCGGCGGTCCCAGCCGCAACACCCACGGCGAAGCGCACATTAATCCCGACGGCAGCCTCGAACTTAGGCTCGGCGTGCAGGACATCGGCACCGGCACCAAAACGGTCATCGCCGTCGTCGCGGCAGAAATGCTCGGCTTGAAGCCGGAGCAAATCACGGTGAAAGTCGGTGACACGAATTATCCGCCCGGTCCCGGTAGCGGTGGCAGCACGACTTGCGCCTCGATTTCGCCGACGGTTTTTGACGTTTGCACCAAAGCGCTGCAGCAATTGCAGACGCAGACCGGCGTCGCCGACGCGCGCGGAGAAAACTGGTTCGCCGCGTGCAAAAAGCTCGGCGTCAATCCGCTCATCGTCCACGGGAATTGGATTGAGGGACTTTCGAACCGACCGGCTTATGGCGCGCAGTTCGCCGAAGTCGCCGTGGACATTGAAACCGGCCTGGTCACTGTGAAAAAAGTTGTCGCCGTTCACGATTGCGGTCTCATCATTGACTCCCTCACGCTCGAAAGCCAGATCAACGGCGGTATCATCATGGGCATGGGCTACGCGCTTTACGAAGAACGCGTGATGGACGATTTGTCCGGCGTGGTGCTGAACCCGAATTTTGAAACTTACAAATTGCCCGGCATTGCCGACGTGCCGGAAATCGAGGTTGTGCTGTTGAACATGCCCGAACGCGGCGTCATCGGCATTGGCGAACCGGCTACCGTGCCGGCCGCCGCGGCGATTGCCAATGCCGTCGCCAATGCCATCGGCGTGCGCGTCGGCAGCCTGCCTATTACGCCGGCTAAAGTGCTGGCCGCTCTGGGCAAAGTCCCGGTAGCCACCAAGGAGGCTTGACATGATTTTATCATCCCGAGTCGCAAATGATCCTGAGCCTGCATTTGCCGAATGGCCTCTCAAACAGCGCGAGCCTTTCGCCAGCTGTCCCCTCTCCGCTCCCGGAGGGAGGGGAGAGGGTCAGGGTGAGGTGAGGCCGCAGCAGATTTCAGATTCCTCTGTCCGCCCGGCAAATTGCGACGCGCGTTGAAAACATTATGAAATCTTTCGCCTACGCCACCGCGCACTCAACCGACAGCGCCCGCGAACTGGTCGCCGACCGCGGCGCTTACCTCGCCGGCGGCAATGACCTGCTCGGATTGCTCAAGGATTACCTCATTCCCGGCCCGAATCCTCTTGTCAACATCAAGTCGCTGCCCGGCCTGAGTAAAATTGAGCGCGGCGACAAATTCTGGACCATCGGCGCGCTCGTCACGATCGCGGAAATCGAAAACGATGCCCAGGTCAGAAAAGTTTTCCCGGGGATTCACGATGCCGCGTCGGAAATCGGCTCGCCGCAAATCCGCAACGTCGCCACGGTCGGTGGCAATCTCGCGCAGCATTCGCGTTGCTGGTATTTCCGCCAGCGCGACGTGCCGTGCCTCAAAAAAGGCGGCGACCTCTGCTACGCGCGCAATGGTGACAATCGCTATCATAGCCTGTTCACCGGCAACGATTGCATCAGCCCCGTCGTTTCCAGCCTGGGCACGGTGTTCGCCGCGTTCGATGCCACCGCCGTCGTGCTGCGCGACGGCAAGGAAACCCGGATGAGCATGGCCGAGCTTTACCAGAAAGCATTCACGGAACCGACCGCACATAATTCCCTTGCGCCCGGCGACCTGATATTACGGGTGGAGATCCCGACCACGCGCAATCGCAGCGCGTACTTACAGGTCAGCGACAAACACACGTTCGATTGGGCGTTGGTCAGTTGCGCCGCCGCGGCGGACGTGAGCGGCGGAAAATTGAGCCAGGCGCGCGTTGCACTCGGCAGCATCTCGCCCGTGCCGCATCAGGTCGAGGCTGCCAACAGTTTTCTCGATGGCAAAACGCTGGACGACGCGACGGTAGCACAGGCGGCGGACTTGATTTTGAAAGACGCGAAGCCGCTGGAGCACAACGCGTACAAAATGCCGATGGCGCACGCGCTCGTCCGTCGCACGCTGCTCAAACTGAAAGGCTCGCCCAGTGGGGTAGAGCCTGCTACCCAACGGGGTGAACCATGAACCCAACTTTCTGCAAGCATCTGCGGACGAAATCAATGTATGTGGGCGCGACGGCGGAGGAAGCTTTTGCGGACAAGCAAGGCGAGAACGTGGCGCCCTGCCATTTCTGGTGCAACCGCACGCAAACCGTCGTCGGCGTGGACGACCGTCCGGTGCACAAAGACTCGTGCAATTCCTCCCGCTCCTGCTTCGAGGAATAATTTCCCTTTAACCGCCGATGGCGGTCATGGGACGGCAGGGCTGGTAGTTCTTGCGGAATTCGTGTTCCAATGGCTTCACGCGCAACGCCGATTCCAACAATTCCTTCAACACCGCGTCATTCGCGCCGTGCCGCAGCGCGCCGCGCAAATCCACCTCGACGTGATTGCCCAGGCATGGACGTATCTTGCCGTCAGCGGTCAGCCGCATCTTGTTGCATTTCTCACAAAAATGCTCGTTCGTGAGCGCGCCAATGAACCCGACAAGCGCGCCGGTTTGTTTCAATAAATAGTATTTCGCCGGGCCGTGGCCGAGCTTGCGGTCGGGTTGTGGAATCAGTTCGTCCTTCTGCGCCAGCATTTGCATCGCCTCGCCGCACGGCAGGAAATTTTTCTCCGTCAAAACTTCCGTGGTCGTCACCGGCATCAACTCAATCAGCCGCAATGGCAGGCCGTGCTCGGCGGCGAACAACACCAACGGCCAGATTTCCTGCTCGTTCACACCGCGCATGAGCACGCAGTTCAGCTTCACGCGCTCGAAACCCGCCATCACCGCCGCCCGAATGCCAGCCAGCACGCGCGTGACGTCGCCGCCGGTGATTTGGTGGTAAATCGCCGCGTCCAACGCGTCCAGGCTCACGTTCACCGAGCGCAGCCCGGCGTCGCGGAGCGATGGCGCGAGTGTGGCCAATTTCATCCCGTTCGTGGAAAGCCCGACAGTCGCCACGCCGGGAATCGCCGTCATGGCACGCACAATTTCCGGCACGTCGTTCCGCACGAGCGGTTCTCCGCCGGTCAGACGGAATTTGCGGAAGCCCAGTCCCGCTGCCACCCGCACGACGCGGATGATTTCGTCGGCGGTCAGGTAGTCCGGCTTGGTTTCCCAACCTTTGTAACCCTCCGGCATGCAATAGAGGCAACGCTCGTTGCACCGGTCGGTGACCGAGATACGCAGATAATCAACTTGTCGCCCGAACTGATCCATTTTTCAAAGGCAGAATGACGAATGAAGAATGATGAAACAGTTTGGCTGCGTGTGATTTCGTTTCTTCATTCTGCATTCTTAATTCATCATTTCTTTTCGTGCGGATCTTCTCCGCGCAAATGCGCCAGGCATTCGCGAATAGCCGGCGCGAGAATTTCCAGGCATTCGCGCACCGCCGACGGTTTGCCGGGCAAATTCACAATCAAACACGCCCCGCGCGTCCCGGCCACTGCGCGCGATAGAATCGCTGTTTTCACTTTGGCGAACGATTGCACCCGCATGATTTCGCCAAACCCGGGCAATTCCTTTTCCAGCACGGCACGGGTCGCTTCCGGCGTAACGTCGCGCGGGGTGATTCCGGTGCCGCCGGTTGTGACAACCATATCGCATTTTTGTTCGTCCGCAAACTTTCTCAGCGCTGCTGATATGTTTTCCACCTCATCCGGCACGATGACAGCCTCGAAAACGGCGTCGTTACCGAGAAATTCGCACAGGACAGTTTCGATTTCTGGCCCGCTACGGTCGGCGTAAACGCCGGCCGACGCCCGGTCGCTGATGGTGAGCCGCCCGATTTTCATGGTAGCGCAGACTGGTAGTCTGCCGTATCGCGGATTGGCAATCCGCAGGTTATTAAAGGTTCCAGCCCCCAGCCGACTACCAGTCGGCGACACAGCAGATTGCCAACCTGCGCTACAGAATTATCGCTCATTCCTTTTCCTTTATCACAACCCGAATTCCCTCAATCAGCATTGTTTTATCCACGGCCTTGCACATGTCGTAAAGTGTCAATGCCGCCACACTCGCACCGGTCAACGCTTCCATCTCCACACCGGTTTGCGCGCTCGTCTCGGCAGTACAAATAATTTCAATCGCCGCCGATTTCACCCGGAATTTTACTTCGACATGGTTCAATGGCAGCGGATGACACAGCGGAATTAGTTCTGCCGTCCGTTTGGCGGCCTGAATGCCGGCGACTTGGGCCACGGTCAAAACATCGCCCTTCGGCAACGCGTGCATTTTGAGCGCGCGGATGGTCGCCGGAGCGCAAACTAATCTCCCCTCGGCCACCGCGCGCCGACGCTGGATCGGCTTGTGCCCGACGTTGACCATGCGCGCTGCTCCGGCATCGTTTAGATGCGAAAATTGGTTCTTTCGTGTCATTTCGTGTGTTTCGTGGTTTACCAAATTGTCGGCAAAAAATCCACTTCGGTGCCCGATTCAATCGCACCGCGATTTGCTAGTACGTGAATCAAGGCGTTGGTTTCCGCCAGACAGGTGATATCGCCGGAACTCGACCATTTTAACGGCGTCAATTGTGGCGCGGGCGTCGCGCCCGCATTTTTCGATTTGGCCGCGCTGGCCGTGCGTTGCGACTCACGGGCGGGACGCCCGTGCCACTTTGCTGGCCAGAGGGTTTCACGCGGATTCGGTTCGTCGTCTAATTTTGCTGCGAGCCGTCCGCTCTGAAACGCGGGTGGCTCTGCACCCATCAACCGCGCCAGCGCCGTGGCAACAAACAAGTGAAAGCAAACGAAATGTGACAACGGATTGCCTGGCAAGCCAAAGGCAGTTTTATTCTCATTTATACCAAAGATCAGCGGACGGCCCGGACGCACGTTCACTTGCGAGAAAACAATTTCAAACCCGAGCCACTCCAGCAGCGCGCGGGTAAAATCCTTGTCGCCTACGCTGGCGCCGCCGGAAACCAAAATCAAATCAAAAGCGGAAAGCGGAAAGCGGAAAGCGGAAATGTTTCGTTTGGCGGATTGGAAATCCTCGGGGAGATGGGCTTGTACGAGTTCACACGGAAAGTTTTGGAGCAATCCGCGGATGAGGATCGAATTGCTGTCGCGGACTTGGCCGGGTTTCGGTGTCTGGTCCGGCGGGATAATTTCGTCGCCGGTCGTGAAATGCACAACACGCAATCGCGGGCTGACGAGCGGTTCCGCGCAGCCGGCGCTCGCCAGCAATGCCAGTTTGCCTGCGTCCAAACGCGGGCCAGCCGGCACCAGAACCTGCCCTGCCCTGACATCTTCGCCGCGGCGGCGAAGGTTCAGCGCGCTTTCACGTTTTAAAATTCTGATCCCGTCGCCATTTCGCTCGACATGCTCCTGCATCACGACGCGGAGATTTTCGCACGACAGTGGCGCGCCGGTGGCGATGCGTACCGCCTGGCCGGTTTTCAATTCGCGCGGTTTCCAATCGGCGGCGTGGAGCGTGTCCACGACTTGAAACGTTTCGGAATTGTCATTTTGCAGAACCGCGTAGCCATCGCGGGTAGAACGGTCACAATCCGGCAAATCCGACGGTGCGCTAACCGTTTCGCGCAGCACGCGGCCAACGGCCTCAATCAGCGGCACGCGCACCCCGGGAAACGGCCGGCACCG
>Ga0335078_10015416_pt1 | contig 11346 bp, 10 predicted proteins | sample Lox_Sample_32_FD_206711 | JGI IMG/M metagenome (GOLD analysis project Ga0335078, IMG submission 206711) | Soil microbial communities from Loxahatchee National Wildlife Refuge, Florida, United States - Lox_Sample_3.2 | ecosystem: Environmental > Terrestrial > Soil > Wetlands | place: USA...
TCGTGGACACGTGTGGTCAGTAGACGTTCCATGGTAAGGAAGAGGTCGTCGGTTCGAGTCCGACAGAGGGCTTTCCCTGCAATTCGCGGAGTTGTTGAGGCTGGGGTGGAGTGGCGGTCACGGCTGTGCGCATCCATATGATCAACCATTACTAGTCCGAGACGTTGAGCGCGCTCCGGGAGGGCAGTGCTCAGAGTGGCGAGCCGATCGTGCGTCTTGCTCAGCGCTACATCGGCGAGGGTATGAGGTTGGACCGCCATCCCGGGATTCTTTTTCGCGACGGGCCGGCGGGGCGCCGCGCGGTCGTGATCGGCGGACCGGATGTGTGGGAGGTGATCGCGGCGGCCCGGAGCGCGTCGGAGCGTGGCGAGGAGCTGGTTCGGGCGCTGGCTGAGCGGATCGGGGTGCCGGTGGAGAAGATTCGGATTGCGGTGAGCTGTTACGGCGAGTATCCGGATGAGGTCGACCGGTTGATTGCCGAACGAGCGGGAGGTCGAGCGGCTCGAGCGCGCTCTGGAGAATGAGCGGCGCCTGCTCGGATGAGGCTGCGGCTCGACGAGATGTACGCGCCGGGGATCGCCGAGGAGCTTCGGGCGCGAGGTCGCGATGTGGCTTCTGTGCAGGATCCTGGTTACCGGGCGCTTGAGGGGGAGCCCGACGACGAGGTGTAGGCGGCGGCCCTTGCCGCCGACCGGGTGCTCGTGACGGAGAACGTTCAGGACTTCCGGCGGATCGAGACGGACGCGCTCGCCCGCGCGCACCCAGCGGCACGCCTGATCTTCACGACCGACCGTCGGTTTCCGCGTGGCGGTTCCGGGACCATCGGCCGTCTCGTCACCGCGCTGGACGCGCTGCTCGCCGCGGAGCCCGATCTGGCCACCAGCGTGTTCCTCAAGCCCACGGCCTCTCCCTGACCCCAAGCGACCAACAGACGACGGGCCACCAGGGCGAATCCCGTTTCTCGAGCTAACGCGGCTTGCCGAGGAGGCTGCGAAGCTCGCGAACTGGCCCTGAAAGTAGTGGCCCGTCCCATCGGGGTGTGGATGAGGTTGACGGTGAGGTGCATCTCGCCGTCGGGGTATCACTCGCAGCGCGCGGGAAGCTCGCCGAGGCATTGCCTCTCTTCAGACGCGCCGCGACCGTTTTGCGGTCCTGGGGGCAGCCACTCGACCTTGCGCACGCCCTGATCGGACAGGCCGTGGTGCTCCGCGCCGCCGGCGACCGTAGCGCGGCTGCGGCTGCGATCGCCGAGGCTCGTACCAGCGTCGATTCCTGTCCGGATCCGGGGATCCTGAGTGCGCGGCTTGCGGCCTTGGAGCGGCCGCGGGAGCGCGCTCAAAGGGGCTCCGAGTTGAGCCGTCAGGAGCGTGTGATCCTGCGCATGCTTAGCGGGCCGCTGTCCGAGAGCGATATCGGCCGCGAGCTTTACCTCTCGCACAACACGGTTCACAGCCATACCAAGGCGATCTACCGCAAGCTGGCCGTCTCTTCACGGTCCGACGCGGTCGACCGCGCACGCGCGCTGGGCCTGCTCTAGGCGATTATCACCTAGGTGAATCACGGTGCCGACCCGGTCGGCTCACCTACTGATGCGTGAGCCTCACCGGATCGATGGAGAGCCCAAACAGGAGGAGCACGAGCTACCAGCTTGTCGTCCGAGGCGAGCTGGACGATCGTTTCGCATACCTGTTCGAAGGCATGCAGATGGGGCGCGTCACGGGCACCACCGTGCTGACCGGCCCGGTGCGCGATCGGGCGCAGCTGCACGGCTTCATCGAGCGGATCGAAGAGCTCGGGCTGGAGCTCGTCTCCGTCCAGCAGACGGGCGATTCCTCATGAGCGCAAACGACATCCCCGGAGCACAGCAGGCCTCTGGCCACACAGTGGCTAAACGAGAAAGGAACGGGAATGAGCGCTGAGCAGCCGAACATCGTGGTGTTCTTCTGGGACAACTTCGCCTGGGGTGAGCTCGGCTGCTATGGCGGTGGCGTGCTGCGCGGGGCGGCGACCCCGCGGATCGATCGGTTTTGCTCGGAAGGCAAGCAGTTGTTGAACTTCAATGTTGAGGCGCAGTGCACACCTAGCCGTTCGGCGCTGCTTACCGGCCGGCATGCCATCCGCTCCGGTACCCAGGCGGTCCCACCTCCCGGCGCTGCGGACGGCCTGACCCGCTGGGAGGTCACGATGGCTCAGGCGCTGTCCGACGCCGGGTACGCCACAGGGATGTGGGGCAAGTGGCATCTCGGCAGCGATCCGGACCAGCGCAGCCCGGTCGACTTCGGCTTCCACGAGGCGGTGTGGTCGCCGCGGACGGCCGATGAGACCTTTTGGCCGGAGCAGTCGTACTTTCCCAATGGCGAGGTAACCGCCGCCCCATACACCGGCGAGACCAAGATCCCGCTCGAGCCACAGACCATCTACTCGCGCAAGAAGGGCGAGAAGGCCGAGCCGGTCGCGCCCTACGACTTCGAGTTCCGGGCGGGATTCGATCGCAAGATCACAGAATGGGCATGTGACTTCATGGCTCGCGCCAAGGCCGACGGAAAGCCGTTCTTCACCTATCTCCCGTACACGCAGGTCCACATTCCGCCAATTCCCGATCCCCAGTACGCCGGGAAGACCAAGCGCGGGAACTGGGCGGACATCCTGACCCAGATGGACGACTTCACCGGCGTGATCCTCGACAAGCTCGACGAGCTGGGCGTCGCCGAGGACACGATCGTCTGTTGGGTCTCGGATAACGGCGCCGACACCACCTACCGTTTCCCTGCCATCGACCCGGATCCGGCGGGCGGGCAGTGGCACGGGTTCTCGGGCCCATGGCGGGGTGGGCTGTTCTCGTCGCTCGAGGGCTCCAACCGGACGCCGTGCATGATCCGCTGGCCCGGCAAGATCAAGCCTGGGCAGGTCAGCAACGAGATCGTCCACCAGGTCGACCTGTTCACGACGCTGGTCAAGGCCGGCGGCGGAACCGTGCCGGGCGACCGCATCATCGACGGCATGGACATGACCGACTTCCTGCTGGGCGATGCCGAGGAGTCCGGTCGCGACATCGTCCTATGTCTTAACGGCAACCGGCTTCAGGCGGCCAAGTGGCGGCAGTGGAAGGTCCACCTGTTCAAGCAGGATGACTTCTACTCGACCTGGAGCCCTTACAACATCCCGCACATCCACAACCTGGAGTGGGATCCACGTGAGGAGCGCTCGGTCGACTTCCCCCACATTTGGGTAGTGCGTCCGGTCGCCGCGGCCGCGATGACGTTTCTGAAGTCGCTCGCCGCGGAGCCGCCGATCAAGTCGGGAACCCCGGACCCCTACACGCCGCCCAAGCCGGGACAGCTGCGACCGGAGGCCCACCTGCAGATCGGGCCGATCATCCAGATGGTGACCACGCTCGTTGACACCAGCGGAGGGACCCCCGAGCCGGACCACGGTCTGGTCCACTCGGCGGGCTAGACACGAGACGACCATGACTCGCGCCGCCGAGAGACAGCCCCGCACCGCGGCGAACGAACGCACTCTGCCGGTGCTCGACGTGCCAGTCACCGCCGGACGGCGGGGAACGGTGCTCTGAGATGGTCGCGGAGAGTCACGCCGGCCAGCCGCACGAGGCCGGGAAGGCCAGTCGCCGTCAGCTCGGGATCCTGCTGGCCTGCTTTGGCGATCGGAACGCGGCGGGCAAGGCGCGCCGTCCGATCGAGGAGAAGTTGCGATCGGACGGTGACGTGGTCATGGACACGATCGAGCTGCAGGTGCACGCCAAACACAAGGCATCGGTGCACGACGTGAGCCGTTTGTGGAAGGGCACCGCGGTGGTGACGCTGACCTGGGGCTTGTTCGGCCTGGCCGCCAACGGCTGGAAGGGTCTCGTGATCTGGGCGGTGGTGGGGGCGGTGTGTGGCGCGGGGTTCACGTACTACTCGGTTCACCACGTGAGCGAGGCGGAGCTGGCGAGCATCGGCACGCACATGCCGGCCAACTCATCGGCACTGATCGAGTTCGTCGAGACGAGCGACCCGCGCCGCCTGGTGGCGTCCACCGCCGGTCATCGGCCCTCGGCCGCAAGCGCTGCCGTTATCGCCCCTGCTCTGGACGCGACTGTCTTCGCGGGTGCCGACAACCCGCTCGAGGTGTCGCACAGCTCCGGCTCGCAGGTGATCGCGGCAAACGAGACGGCACTCATGAGCATGATCGTGCTCCGCTATCCGGACGTCGACACGGCCAGGCAGACGGCGGCTCGGATCGCCAAGACGAAGTCCGGCGGCGCGAATCCCCAGATCGAGCTGATCATCAAGGTCGACCCGAACGGACATCGGCACGTGACCGACCCGAAGTTCGGCCCGAAGGCGTGGGCCAAGAGCGACATCGTCAGCTGGGGGCTGTTCGGTGTGGTGGTGGGCGCGATCGCCGGCGCCTTCGGCGGCGGGATCTTCAAGGGCGCCGTCGTCACCGGCATCGGCTGGGCTGTCTTCGGTCTGTTCGCGGGCGCGCTGTATGGCCTATGGGCCGGCCGCGCCACCACGGCCCGCCGGCTCAAGGGCATCGGACCGATCCTGGCGCCCGGAACCTCCATGCTGCTCGCCTGGGCCGAAGGGCCGGTCAAGCCAGAAACCGTCGAGACGCTCGCGACCGCCGACGCCAGGCGGCTCGTCCTGCTCTTCAACCCGACTGACGGCGGGGCGGTCCTCGAAGCCCCCTGATCCGCGATGCCCCCCGATCTGACGCAGCCACCGGCCGACGTCCACCGGATGGCGAAGCCCACCGGTGGCGTGCGCAACCACGAGACGTCGCACGCTGTTGGCCCAGGCGCGTGAGCGGCTCGCGCCCACCGATAGGCCGCGAGCGCGGGCCAAGGGGCTAGGCGATGGCCGAGGTTGTCGTCCTGGCGTTCACGGCCGCGTTGAACCCGACGGAGGTCGCGGCGATCGCGGTGATGCTGCTCCTGCCGAGCCCCGACCGGCTGATGTTCGGCTACTGGCTGGGCGCGATGCTGACCGGCGTCGCGTCCGGGTCGGTGATCGTGTTCGCGCTCGAGGGCACGGGTGCCGAGCACATGACCAGGCACACGGTAGGCCCCGTCGTGTGGCTCGTGGTCGCGGCGCTGCTGGTGATCGCCGCGTTCGCGGTCGCCCGGGGCGAGGACAAGCGGATGCGGGAGCGCCGCCGGGAGCGCCACCCCAAGAAGGAAAAGAAGACACCGAGGTGGCAGAAGACGCTGGCCGAGGGGAACGCCTGGCACACGTTCGTGGTCGGGATTCTGCTCTCGTTCCCAGGGGCCTCCTACCTCGCCGCGCTGGACCGGATCATCCACCTGCACTACGCGACCGTCGTGACCATCCTGGTCCTGGTCGGGTTCAACCTTGTGCAAAACATCCTGATTGAGGCGCCGCTGCTCGCGTTCAGGATCTGGCCGACGAAGACGCCGGCCGCGATCGACAGCGCCAAGGCGTGGGCCGCGAGCCACGGCCGAGAATACGGTTCGTGGGCGCTGGCGCTACTCGGCGTGGCGCTGGCGATCCCGAGCATCATCGCGCTCCTATCGCGATGACCTGGGCGCACTTTCCGGATTCGAAAAATACGTGCGCGGCAGCCTGTGGTGCTACCGCTACTCTGCGGCGTGCTGGGAGCGGGCCTGGCCGAGGCCGATGTCGTCGTCGACAAGGCAATACATCTCCCCGCCGCCTGGACTTACTGGCCATCGACGGCCAGCACTTTGCTGTCGGCGATCGTGGGTGCGATGGTGGGGCTGACGGGTTCGTGGTGACGGTGACTGTCCTGATCGTGCAGATGGCCACTGACTCATTCTCACCCCGCCTCATCGGCGTGTGGCTCCGAGACGGAATGCTGAAAGCACTGCTGGCGCTCATGGTAGGCACGCTGGCTTTCTCGTTCGCGCTCCTGCGGCGGGCGAAACGAACTTCGTGCCCAATCTCGGCGTGTCGATCGCCGGACTGCTGGTGTTTGCCAGCCTGGTGCTGTTCATGGTGTTTCTCAGCAGCTACCTGCACCAGCTCCGACCCGTGGCCGTCGCCTCGTTCGTCGCGGGCCACCTACACCGGGAGTTCAGGCGGCTGGTCGCCACGATCGCGGACGCGCCGGACGTGTATCGAGGGGTGTTCGAGCCAAACGGTGCGCAGCCGGCACTGGTCGTCCGCAGCGCGGCGTCGGGTGCGATCCCGGCGATCGATGCCGAGGGACTGGTGTGATGGGCGCGACAACACGATTGCCTCGTCGTCGTTCGCCATCGGGTGGGTGACTCCATGCCGATCAACGCCAGGCTGATCGAGGCGTACGGCGCGCTCGAACCACCTTCCGATCGTCAGCAGCGAGCACTACGGGGGATGGTGGCCCTCGGTACCGAGCGGACGCTCGACCAGGATCCGGCCTTCGCGATCCGGATCATGGTCAACATCGCCAACCTGGCGCTGTCCCCCGCCGTCAACAACCCCACCACCGCTGTGCAGGTGCTAGACCAACTCGCCGAAGTTCTCCGCCTGATCGGGGGCACCGAGCTGTCGAGGTCCCGCGTCCGACCGGGTGACGAGCCGCGTCGAGGTCTGGTGATCCCCGTCCGCAGCTGGGAGGACTACCTCGAGCTCGGCGTGACCGAGATTCGGGAGTTCGGCTCGGGTTCGGTGCAAGTCGTGCGGCGCATGCGCGCGATGCTGGAGGAGCTGCGCGAGGAGGCCCGACCCGAGCACCGCCCCGCGGTCGACGAGGAGATCAGGCGCCTTTCTGAAACCGTCTCTCGCACTTTCGCCCACTCGGTTGAGCTAGACCGAGCTGGCGTCGCCGACGCGCAGGGCATCGGTTCGACGGGATAAGCCGCGCGGGCGAGCCGCTTCCGCTGACCACGACGCGAGGAGAGAGAAGCATCGATGCGACGGGCCGAACCCGTGCGTGTAGGAACTACACGTGGGACTCGGCGGTGGCGAGCTCGACTCGCTGTTCAGCCGCAAAATGGGCAGCCGTGTACACCGCCTCATCGATGTCCGATGCTGTGCTCGGCCGGCGGATCAGCGCTCTGACGACGCCCACCGCCACGGCGGCCACGAGCAGCCACGGCAGCTCGTTGATCCAGGTGACGGTGCTGCCCGTCAGCGTGCTGTAGTTCTCGACCATCAGCACGAGCGCGGCGGCGAGGCCGACACCGCCCAGCAGCGGGCAGACCAGCGTCGCGAGATCGGACTCGCCAGTGCGGTGCGCGATGAAGAACCGGATCGTCGCGAGGCTGGTCGCGGCCATCAGCGCGACGATGCCAAGCAGCCCCATACCGTAAAGGGAGGCGCTCATCTTCAGGTACGGGTCCTGGTGGGCGAGCGCGAAGGCGATCGTGACGATCGCGGTGAGCGCGAGTTGCGGAATGCTCCCGCCAAGCGGGGAGTCGTGCCTCGGGTGCGTCCAGGCCATCTTGCGCGGCAGCAGGCCGTCGCGCGCGAGTGCGAAGTGGTAGCGCGAGGGGTTCGCATGGAATGCGAGAAACGCGGCGAACAGGCTGGTTACGACGAGAACCTGCATCGCGTCCAGCGCAAAATGGCCGACATACTGGTGCTCGGCGCCGAACGCCAACGCAGCTGGGTTCTTCCGCGCGGCCGCCTTCGCGGCGTGGACACCGTAGGCGCTGACAACCGCCCAGGTGGTGAACAGATAGAAGACCGTGATCGCGCCGATCGCGATGTAGGTCGCGCGGGGAACGGTGCGGGTGCGGTCCTTGGCCTCCTCCCCATAGATCGCCGTGGCCTCGAAGCCGACGAACGAGCCGAACGCCAGCATCACGCTCACACCAAAGCCGCTCGAGAACACGACACTCGGCTTGAACACCGCGAGCGAGAAGCCGTCGAAGCCCTTGTTGAACAGCACGCCGACGTCCAGCGCCAGCAGAACCGCCACCTCGGCGGCCAGCGCGACGCCGAGCACCTTCGCGCTCAGCGTCACCTCCCGATACGACAGCGCGGCAACCAGCACGAAGGCGATCAGCGCCCACGGCTGCCATGCCAGATGAATGTGCAGCACGCCGGCGAACGACACGTGCGCGAAGTACGCCAAGGCACCCAGAATCCCGATCGTCGCCGCGTTGTAGGAGACCACCGCGACGTATGCCGCGGCCGCCCCGGCGGTCCCCCCCAGCCCGCGCGAGATATACGCGTAGAACGCGCCAGCGTTCGTGACATGCCGACTCATACGGACGTACCCGACGGCGAACAGGCACAACACAACACCTGCGATCAGATACGTCGCCGGCACCCCGCCGCCGTCACCAAGAGCGATCGACAGGCCGGTGATCGCGACGATCACGCCCACGGGGGCGACCGCCGCCAGCACGAAGAACACGATGGCGGCCACACCCATCGCGCCCGCCTCGAGATGAGACAGATCAGATCTAGAGCTGCTTTCCACGACTCGCCGGCGCCGCACGACGCGCGTTCTCGTCCGAACACGACCCGCGGTGCGGGCTGGGTCGCTCGAACGCCGTCAGCGGCGCAAAACTGCGGCATGCATGAGAGCGCCAGCAGATATAGCCCTGCGCCCATTCGTGGGCATCCGGCACCCCCATGAATTCGTGCGCGTAACGTAACGCCGACGCGGCGGGTCGGCAATCACCGGCGTACCTCGCCGCCTCCGGCACAGGGACGCTGATCGCGCTGGTCGGCCGCGCCGGCAGCCGCGCCAGCCGGACTACGAAGCAGGCGTGATCGCTGCTCGATGGTTCGTCCGCCGCGCACCCCGACTGTGGCGAACTCATGCCGGTCTCATGCGACGATGCAGCGAAAGCCGATGTGGCCCGTGGTGGTGTCGATCGCCTCTCCCTGCCGAGCCGCGGGCCGATAGCGCAGGCAATAGTTGGGAGCGCAAAGGTGCGAGCCCCCTTTGGTCACACGGCGGGGAATGTCGGCACCGGCCGCGCCGAGGTCGTAGCTGTGCTCCGGTGTGGTCACTCGGGGGTTCTGGGGCGAACAGCAAGGGTTGTCGGCCTCGTCGGGATGGCGCGGCGTGAAGTAGTCCGAGGTCCACTCCCACACGTTCCCGGCCATGTCATAGAGACCGTAGCCGTTGGCAGCGAACTGCTTGACCGGTGACGTGCGTTCGAACCGATCGAGCATCAGGTTCTGCCAAGGAAACTCACCCTGCCAAGTGTTGGCCATCATCTTCCGGCGCGGGGCGAACTCGTCGCCCCAGCAAAACATCCTGCCTTCCAGCCCTCCGCGCGCGGCGCACTCCCATTGAGCCTCGCTGGGAAGCTCCTTGCCGGCCCACGCGGCATAGGCGAGGGCATCGTTATAGGCGACGTGGGTCACCGGGTGCAGCTCGCGACCATGTACCGTGCTCTCGGGTCCTTCGGGATGGCGCCAGTCAGCACCGGGTGCCCATGTCCACCAGTTGCGGTAGTCGCTTAGATCGACGGGACCGGAAGTTGGCTGGAACACGAGCGACCCAGGGACCAGCAGTTCGGGGTCGGCGTCTGGATAATCATCTGGATCGGGCGCTCGTTCGGCCCATGTGACGTGTCCGGTTGCCTTCACGAACCGCCGAAACTCCGCGACTGTGACGGGATGCTCGTCCATCCAGAACCCATCCACGTTCACGCGATGAACCGGGCGCTCCTCCGGATAGAAGTCATCGGACCCCATCAAGAGATCGCCGCCGGAGACCCAGACCATGTTCTTGGCCGGCGGCTGACCGGATGCCCCAACGCCGTCTCTCCCCAAAGTCGCCCTCGCGCTCCGTGGCGCCACCTCAGCCATGCTGGCACGCCTCCTGGCGGGCACGACCCGCTTCGGAGGCACGAGCGCGAGTAAAGCCGGCAGTGCCTCGATGCCGGAAGCCGCAACGCTCCTGGCCTGAGCCTCGCGTCGTGATGTGATCGACGAGTCCGGCCACCGTACTAAACCTGGCCGTAAAGGACGCCGTTCGCATCACCCGAATCGGAGGGCGTCGCGGCTCCAGGGCGGCGATCGGTCCCGTGAACAGCGGGCTGTTTGCAGGGATTTCGTGCCCGTGCGGGAGCGTCCGTCGACGCTAGGAAAGCCCTGAACCTTCCATCGTAAGGGGTCGTCGGTTCGAGTCCGACAGGTCGCTCTCACGAATTGCCTGGATATGCGTAGTTTCTGGTGATGAGCGCGCAGCTGTTGGGCCAGTCGGGGGCCGTATGGAAACTTTTGGAAGCCTCGTCTGGAGGTGGGCCCGCACCGCGACGCCCTCGCCGCGGATCAGCCGCCCGGCCGGCGCCTGCGTGGGGGGCCTGTCTTCCAGAGGGGTCTTTCGTGATCGAGCGATTCACCCCGCTCGCCGGTCATCTGGCGCGTTTTGCGACGGCATGGATGCCGTCGCGGAACAAGCGCGGAAGGCGTTGCCCGAGACCCGGCTCGCGGTCTGAGCCGAGTGCAACGGAGAGGCCTCGCGTCCACCCTAGCTCGTAGCCGCGAGCCCGTCCCTCGACCCGGCGCGAGGCGAACCGCCCCATTTGGCGCTGCGACGTTCTTCGTCGATTCGGGCATGCGCGCTTGACATTTTGCTCGCCCCGGCGGGCAGGCCAAGGCGTCGGATCGAAACGGGATCGTGCAGCCGTCGATAGGGCGGGCCGGCGCTTCGTGGCGACGGTAGCCTATGGCGGCGCCAGCTTCATGGCGGCCCGTCGAGGATGAAGAGCTCGGCGGCGATGTCGGGGTCGATGTGAGTGCCGCTGATGAACGCGAGGACCTTACGGCCGGTGAGACGCTCCACGGCCTCGCGGAGGTCGGCTTCCATCGTCTCCTGGAATAGGTGTCGGATGTGGTCTACGGCTTCGACTTGGTTCGTCCGGATGAGGGATTTCTCTGCCGGCGTCAGCACTTCATGCATGAGCGTCACGAGGACGTGTCCATAGTGGAAGGTCGAGGCACTTCGGGGGCCCCGGCCGAGGTACTGGGTGTGGATCCCGACCAGTGCGCTCGTGATCGCTGCGTTGAGCTCGCCGCCCTTTAGCGGGGCTTGGTCGGCCATCAGCGACCGAGCGCCAGGATGGTGGCTGTCGCTGTCCTCGGACGAGCCTGCCGGACGCGCCGCGGAGGGGCGATCGCGAGGTGGTTGTGTATTTGGGGTGATGCGCCGCTTGTTGCTGTCGCTCTGCGGGCCACCTGGACGGGCTGTTCGCGCGGTTCAGTCGACACTGCTACCTCTGGCTGATCTGACTGTCGGAACGGTCAGCCGAGGCGGTGGAGCTGACGAGCGCAGGCCGTGAATTGAGCCGCACGATATCCGCCGGGGCCGGTGGCCAGTAGAGCGAACGACGGCGAGGATAACGAAACCTCCGCCCCGGCGGCGGAGCGGCGATACTCCGGTTCGATGGATGAAGACCCGCCTCGTCTG
>Ga0335078_10015417_pt1 | contig 11346 bp, 9 predicted proteins | sample Lox_Sample_32_FD_206711 | JGI IMG/M metagenome (GOLD analysis project Ga0335078, IMG submission 206711) | Soil microbial communities from Loxahatchee National Wildlife Refuge, Florida, United States - Lox_Sample_3.2 | ecosystem: Environmental > Terrestrial > Soil > Wetlands | place: USA: Florida...
TCTTGCTCGGCGCTTCGCTGGTTACTTTGCTGGCGGCTCCAGAGCCGTCGCTATGGCCGACCGCGTTTTGGCTTGCGCTCGGAGCGGGCATTGCTTGGTTGATCGGCCACATTGCCTCGCGCAACGTAAACATCAACCGCTTTTCGCTGCACGCGCTTTATCGCAACCGCCTGATCCGCGCCTATCTCGGCGCTACGCGCGACAAGCGGCATCCCAATCGCTTCACCGGCTTCGACGGCGATGACAATGTCCGCATGCACGAGCTTTGGCCCGACGACATCAGCCCGCGGCGGCTGTTTCACGTCGTCAACATTGCGCTCAATGTCGTGTCGACCAAGCGGCTGGCTTGGCAGGAGCGCAAGGCCGAGCCCTTCATCGTCACGCCGCGGCACAGCGGCGGCGCCTATGTCGGATTCCGGCGCAGCGACGACTACGGCGACAGCCACGACCTGCAGACGAAAAATCGCGGCATCGCGCTCGGCACCGCGATGGCGATTTCCGGCGCCGCCGCCAGTCCCAACATGGGCTACGCCTCCTCGCCGTCGCTGGCGCTTTTGCTGACGCTGTTCAACGTGCGGCTGGGCTGGTGGCTGGGCAATCCCGGTTCGGCAGGGAATGCCGACGAGGCCTACAAGCGCGAAGGGCCGCGGTTTGCGGCGAAGCCGCTGTTCGACGAGGCGCTGGGACGAACCACCGATCAAAACCCCTATGTCTATCTGTCCGACGGCGGCCATTTCGAAAATCTCGGCCTCTATGAGATGGTGCGGCGGCGCTGCCGGCTCATTGTCGTGGTCGATGCCGGCTGCGATCCGAAATTCGCCTTCGAGGATCTCGGCAATGCGGTGCGGAAAATCTATATCGACCTCGGCGTGCGCATCAGGTTCGACAGTCTGCAAACGCTGCGCAATCGCCCGACCCGCAAGACGCTGAAGGGAAGCGTGGTGCCGGAAGCCGAGGCGCGCCAGGCCATTCCCTATCATGCGATCGGCACCGTCTGTTACAGGGATGCCGACGGCGAGGGCTGCGAGGACGGCAAGGTCATCTATATCAAGCCCGCCTATCACGGCGTGGAAGGCGCCGCCATCCGCAGCTATGCGACCGCGAACTTGACCTTCCCGCACGAAACGACGCTGGACCAGTTCTTCAGCGAATCGCAATTCGAGAGCTATCGCGCGCTCGGGCTCGATATCGGCCACGCGGTGCTGGCCTCGCCAGCCGTCCAAGCGGTTCTTCGCGATTACCTAACCTAAGGCATGATGCGGAAAATGCCTGCCTGCGGACTCGATCCGAGGGCCGAAGCAGTGCCACTCAAAACGGCTCGTAGCCCTTGAGCGCCGGGATCACCTTCTCGCCGAACAGCCGGATCGAGCGCATCAGATCCGCTTCCGGCAGATCGGAGAAATTGAACTCACCCATGAACACGTTGAATACGCCCGCCTCGGCCGCGGCGCGGATTTTCGCCGCCACGGTCTCCGGCGAGCCGATGAAGACGAGATCGTTCTTGTACAGATAGTCGCCGTCGAACAGGTGCTGCATGATGTCGGAGGCGCCGGGCTCGCCGCGGCCGACGAACATCTTGGCATGTTCCCTGGCGCGCTCCTCGAACGTCTCGCCCGGCTGCGCGGGTTTGAGAAAGCCCTCGTAGGCGCGGCTCGCCCGGAACAGCGCGGTCTCGATCGCCTTGTCGTCGGTCTCGTCGACATAGACCACAGTGCAATAGGCGATCCGCGGCTTGCGCGCATGGCCCGCCGCGTTCCAGTCGCTCAAGAATTTGCGGTAGCGCGGCGCCGCGTCGGCGCGCGGATAGACCAGGAAATAGCCGGGATTGACCGCGTTTTTCGCGCAGAACTCGAGCGTCTGGGGATCGCGGCTCATCATCCACAAGGGCGGATGCGGGCGCTGCAGCGGCGGCACCGAGAGCTGCGCCTTGTCGGTGTGGAAATCGTGGCCGTGGAACGAGAACGGCTGGGCGGCACCGAACGCCGCGCGCAAATAATCGACGAATTCCAGCGTCGGCGATTTGCGCTGGCCGTAATCGAGCCCGAAAGGCCGGAAATAGTCGGGATTGATGCCGGGCACAAGCCCGAGCTCCATGCGGCCGCCGAGCATTTGATCGACGATCGCGATCTCCTCGGCAAGCCGGAGCGGATGATAGAGCGGCACGATATAGCCCATCGGCCCGATGCGCAGCCTTTTGGTCCGCGCGCCGGCGCCGACCGCATAGAGCGACGGCGACGACATCCAGCTCTCGTCGGGCCGGAAATGATGCTCGACGCAGAACGAATAATCGAAGCCAAGCGTGTCGGCCGCTTCGAGCTCGCGCCACAGCTCTTCGTAGCGCCGATGCGGCGTCATCCCGGGCTTGGCCCAGATGTGGGAGAAATGCGCGAATTTCATCGGATCGCTGTAGCGGACAAAGCGGTCCGGCACAAACGGTAACGGCGCGAGCCGATGCGCGCGCTTACGCGGCGCGCAGCAATGGCGCCGGCGCCTCGAAACTGATGTCCTCGAGGCTTGCGCCTTTGGTCTCCGGCAGCATGGTCAGCGTCACCACGATGCCGACGAGACTGACGATGGCGGCCGCGGATTCCGCGGCAAGCAGACCGTGCCAATGCATCAAGATAGGAAACAGAAAGACGCCGATGAAACCGCCGAGCTTGCCGACCGCCGCGGCGATACCGTTTCCGCTGGCGCAGGCCCCTGACGCCGGTAATATTCGGCGCCTATTTGGAATACAGTGGCAATGACGGCGACCCGGCCAGGCGGCGGTCAGCAATGCCAAATTACACCTTCCGGCTACACGGCGAGATGAGCGGGCTTTCGGACATGGGCGGCGTGAGCCTGCCCGATCGCGACGGAGCGTTGGCCTATGCGCGCGGCGTGGTCGGCGAGCTGATGCGCGGACGCGAGATCGAGACCCGCTTTTGGTGTCTCGACGTGTATGAGGGCGAAACCGAGAAAGTTTTTGCGTTGTCCTTCGCCAGTCTGGACCCGACGCTCAATCATCTGCGCCCGGACTTGCGAGCGATGGTGGAAACGTTATGCGGGCGCCGCACGGCGCTCGCCGAAGCTTTCCATGACGTTGAAGACACCGTCCGCGAGTCGAAGGCGCTGATGGCGCGCGCGCGAGGGAAATTATACGTGGCGGCCCGGTCCGGCGAGAAAACCAGCGGGGATAAATAAGCTTTCGGACGCGACAATGCCTGAATTTCGCATCAAACGTGGCATTGATGCGTGCGCTACGCGACGAAACGCCCATTTGACGCCATGCTGTTTAAGCGGTGTTAGAGCGAAAATCGGCTTGCCAAAAACCTTCCGCCAACCGCCGACTGCGAACATGGAACGGACCTACAGGCCGTCGGTTTTGTCTTTCGTCGGAGCGGGACGAGGGTGCAATGCCGCCAAATTTTGTCGCGGAAATCCGGCAGCGGCTGCGCGCGATCCCGTGGGAAGAGCCCATTCGCGTGCCGTTTGCTTGCGACGACCGGCCGCTGCTCGGCTGCCGGCTGTGCATTCTCATGTTCGGATTGCGACGCGGCGAGCGCGCGCGGCTGTTCGCCGACGAGGCCGAAGCCTGGGCGCATACGACGCGCCATGCGAGGGCCTTGTCGGCGGCGCCCATCGATGCGCTTGGAGGTCGCCTGGACGCCGCTTAGAGGCCGCAGTCGCGGCGTGTAAGCCAATGATTGGCCACGCTTATTATGCTAAGTCGGCGGTAACTCATAATGGTGGAACTTTTTGTGGAGGGCTGCGTTTCGGAACCGTTGACGGGGCATCGCAATGAGCGAGCAAGCTATAGCGGGCAGGTTCGGACCTTTGCCCGAGCAAACGTCGAGCATTCGGCCGTTGGGCAATCGGCTCCTTGCTGCCCTGCCCGGCGAATCCCTGCTTTTGCTCGAGAACCACATGCGGCAGGTGACGCTGACGCAGGGCTTTGTCTGCTGCGAGCCCGGCGACGCGATCGAGCAGGTCTATTTTCCGCACACCGGGATGATCTCCTGCCTCATCGCCACCGGCGACGGCCAATTGGTCGAGACCTCCGCCATTGGCCGCGAAGGCGCGGTCGGCATCCAGGCCGGTCTTGGCAACCGCACCTCGTTCACGCGCGCCATCGTACAGATCGCCGGCAAGTTCACGGTGCTGCCGGCGTACCGGCTGGAGGACGCAGCCAAGCGCAATCCGGCGCTGGGCGACCTGATTATCCACTATATCGAAGCGCTATGGGCCGAGGCGCAACAAACCACGGTCTGCAACGCCGTTCACGACGGCGCCTCGCGGCTGTGCCGCTGGCTCTGGCAGGCCTCCGATCGCGTCGGCAGCGACCAACTGTTGCTGACCCAGGAGACCTTGGCCGAAATGCTCGGCGTGCGCCGCACCACGGTAACGCTGCTGGCGCAGGAGCTGCAGAAGAAAGGTATCCTGCGCTACAGCCGCGGCAAGATCACGATCGTTGACCGCCGGGCGCTCGAGGCCTCGGCCTGCGAATGCTACGGGGTGATCGGGCGCGGCTACTTTGCACGCTCGCGAACGGCATTGCCGCGATAAGGCACCGTTTCCGCGCTCGGCCGCGCGAAACAAGCCGCGGCGCGCCCCAAGTCCTTGATTTCAACTTGTCCGCGGCGCTCTCCGCCAGCGAGACGCCTGCCGTCCACGCGCGCGGTTCGGCGCCTCCGCGCCAGCGAGACCGTTTTCGACAGCTTGCCCCCGGTTGGGGCGAGCAACCGGCGTAGCGCACAAGATAGCGCACAAGATAATGCCGACGCGCACCGGGAAATCGCTGCTGTCACGAGGCGGTCGCTGGCTGCATTTACCGTTGGATTGCATTTATGGTTGGGCTATGCTTATCATACGATCTATGGTTGCGACCTCGACGTAGGCTGAACCGATATCGCGCTCTCACTGAGGGGGGTCGGAGATGGCGCGGAGCACGGACGAAACGTTCCTGCACGAAGACAATGCGGGCCTGATTTTCTCGCCGCTGAAATTTCGTCATCTTGAAGTCAAAAATCGTCTGTTCCGCTCGAACCTGGCCGGAATGTTCGACGAATACAACGGCTATGGCGGCCACACGCGACTGAATTGGGAAGAAAAATTCGCCAAGGGCGGCGTCGGCTGCATCATTTCGTCTTATACGCCGGTGGCGGTGCGCGGACGAATTCTGATCCGCTACGCCATGATCGACAACGACGACAAGATTCCGTTCTGGCGCGAGGTCGGCAAGCGCGTTCACAGCTACGATTGCCGCTTTCTCATGCAATTGAGCCATTCCGGGCGACAGCAGGACATGGGCGGCGTCGAGAACCAGTTCAAAAAGGCCCGGAGCTCGACCAATCAGAAGGATTTCTTTCACGGCATACTGGCGCAGGCCATGACGCCGGCGGAAATCCACGAGATCGTCGAGCAGTTTGCCCAAGGTGCGCGGCGCGCCCGCGAAGCCGGCCTCGACGGCGTCGAGCTGCACGGCGCCAACGGCTACCTGATAACGCAGTTTTTGAGCTCGGGCATAAACGACCGCACCGACGACTATGGCGGCGCCGTCGAAAACCGGGCGCGGTTTGCGTTGGAGATCGTGCGCGCCATTCGCCGCGAAGTCGGCCCGGATTTTCATCTGCAGATGAAAATCAACGGCGTCGACCACAACGATTGGCTCTATCCCTGGAAAAAGAAGGGCAACACGCTCGAAGACACGCTCGCCATCTGCAAAATGCTGCTCGACGACGGCAAGGGCGTCGACGCCTTTCACGTCTCCAGCGGATCGACGTTCCCCCATCCGCGCAATCCGCCCGGCGACATCCCGATCAAGCCTCTGGTGCGATGGTATGGCGGCATGCTGGCCTCGGGCGTTCGCACCCGCTTCAATTTTGCGATCTTCAACAACCCGATCGGCGGCCGGCTGTTCCAATGGCTGTGGCGCTTCCGGCGCGGCAAGGTCATCGAGGGCATCAACGCCGCCTACGCCAAGTATCTGCGCGACGAAATCACCAAGCTCGACCCCAGCATCAAATTTCTCTGCACCGGGGGCTTCCAGCACGCCGCCAACATCGCCGGCGCGATCCGCGACGGCTCCTGCGACGGCGTCAGCATCGCGCGACCGCTGATCGCCAATAACGATCTGCCGCAGATTCTGCGCACCGCGAACGGCCCGACCAAGCAAAAGGAATGCACCTATTGCAACAAGTGCCTGGTCAACGATCTGGCCAACCCGCTGGGCTGCTACGAGGTGTCCCGCTACGACGGAGATACGTTTGATGAAAAGTGGGAAAATCTCATCAAATCCGTCATGTCGGTTTTCGATCCACCGCTGTTCCGGTGAACGAAACGCGACGAAGCAGAGAACAGGGGGGTTCATCCATGAACTATGATCCTCCAACCCCCGCGGAACGGGTGCTCGCGCGCCATCGCTGGATCCGCTGCTTTGTTGTCTTGGTGGTGCTGGCGCTCGCGATTTATTACCTGTTTTTCGTCAACCAGTACGTCATCGCCTACCGGAACGACGTCGATCATTTCAAATACGGCTCGATCGGCAGCGAACCGAATCTCGGACTGCCAATCCTGGTCTTCAAGGCGTTGCCGGTCCTGTACCAGGACCGTCTTGGTCCGACCGGCTATCGCCGGTTCGGCATGCTCTATGACAACGACAAGTCCGATCTGCCGATCGGCATGTCGAGGCGATACGTCGGCGGCGTCGAGCGGGTCTGGTTCAATTGCGCCATTTGCCACGTCGGCACCTACCGGCTCGCGCTGACGGACAAGCCGACCTTCATCTACGGCGCGCCCGCGAACAATTTGCGGCTTTATGAACTCCTGAAATTCTTTCTGACGATTTCCGCGGATCCGAAATTCAATGCCGACAATCTGGTCGCGGCCATCGACAGCCCGACGGTCGGCGGCGACCTCAATTTCGTGCAGCGCTTTATCTATCGCCGCTTCGTGTTTCCCGCCGTGCAGCAAGGCTTGCTCGAGCTGTCGCGGCAGTTTTCCTTCATGGCGAAAGCGGACACCCCCGGTTACGGCCCCTATTTCGATTGGGGGCCGGGCCGGGTCGACACCTTCAACCCTTACAAGGCGATCCAATTCAATTTTCCGATGGATGCCCGCCATATCGGCGAAACCGCGTTGAACGGCTCGTCCGACTTTCCTTCGATCTGGGAGCAGCATCCGCGCGACGGCATGCATCTGCACTGGGACGGCAACAACACCTCCGTCGACGAACGCAATCTCAGTGCCGCGCTGGGCGCCGGCGTCACTCCGGTCACCGTCGACATCGCTTCGATCAAGCGCGTGCGCGCGTGGATCTGGGATCTGCCGCCGCCGCCCTTCCCCGCGCCCATCGGTACGGATCGCGACACGGTCGCCGAGATCAACCGCGGTCGCGCGCTGTTTGCGGATTATTGCGCCGGCTGTCATGGCATGAAGGATGCCTCGGGCCAGTATGACTACGACACCGCCCGCTACCCGCATCTGGGTCAGGTCGAAAGCTGGGATCGGATCGGCACCGACCGCGGACGGTTGGACTCCTACACGCCAAACTTCGCCGCGGCGCAGAACATGCTGTACGCCGGCTATCCTTGGCGCTTCACCCATTTTCGTAAGACCGACGGCTACGCCAGCCAGCCGCTCGACGGCATCTGGGCGCGCTCGCCGTATCTGCACAACGGCTCGGTGCCCACGCTGCGCGACCTGCTGGAGCCGGCCGGCAATCGCCCGGCGAAGTGGTACCGCGGCAGCGACATCCTCGACATCGACAAGGTCGGCTATCGGTCCGACGGCTATGGATCGGCTCCGGGAGACTTGTTTGTCTATGACACCGCGGTGCCGGGCAATTCCAACCGCGGCCATGAGGGAAAGGATTACGGAACCGAACTGCCCGCGGCGGATAAGGACGCCATCGTGGAGTACATGAAAACGCTATGAAATCCTCCGCCGGAAGCAGCGTCAGCGTCTGGGTCGCGCGCCATACCATTCTCGTGTGGTTCGGCATTTTCTTGAATTCATTGTTCATCGTGCCGCTGCTGTTCGTTCCGCGCTGGATGCTCAACTTGTTCCATATCCCGCTCGAAGAGCTGATATGGGCGCGCGCCTCGGCCGGATTGTTGATGATCATCTCGGTCTTTTATGTCCCGGCCGCGATCGATTTTTTCCGCTTCCGGGCGAATGCCTACATCGCCGTGTTTCCCTCGCGCACCTTCGGCGCCACGTTTTTCTTCTTCGCCGTCGTCTTGTTCGGGCAGCCGCTCGGCTTCCTGTCGATTTCGCTCGTCGACGCGCTGATCGGCTCGACGACGCTTTATTGCCTCATCCGCATCAGGACGCTGGAAAAGCAAAGCCGCGACTCCGGGATCATTCAATGATCAAGATCCTTGCCGGAATTCTGGACGCCTTGTTGGCGCTGATCGTGCTGTCGATTCCGCTATTTTTGTTCTTGAACTGGCCGCGGCCCGCGAGCACCGATTCGCTGCAGGTCTTCAATCACGGCTCGATCGGCAACCAAACGACGCAAGGTCTCCCCTATTGGATCTGGCGGGTGCTGCCGAGCATGTTTCCCGAATACCTGCCCGGCAATCAGGATGGCTGGGGCTCGATCGGCTTCTACTGGATTGGCGGCGAGGAATTGCCGGTCGGCTTCTCGAAAACCAAGCTCGGTCCGGTATCGCTGGTGGCGCCCAATTGCGCTTTTTGCCATCAGGGCAGCTATCGCCTGCATGCCAACGACGTCTCCACGTTCGTGGCGGCCGGCGCCGGCACGCAGGTCAATGTTCAGGGCTATATACGCTTTCTGATCGCCGTCGGCCGCGCCCCGGATCGCTTCACCGCCGACAAGGTCATGGCGGCGATCGAGGCGATCTATAAGATGCCGCTGTGGGAGCGCTTGCTCTACCGTTACGCCCTGATCCCGGCTGTCCGCTCGGCGCTCGCGGAACAAGTCACCCGCTTTGCCTGGATGGATTCGCGGCCGGATTGCCCGCGCCCGGATTGGGGGCCGGGGCGCATCGATCCGTTCAATCCGGTCAAGTTCTACAATCTCCATTTGCCGGATGACTGCACGATCGGCAATTCCGACATCGTGCCGCTGTGGGATTTGAACAGGCTTACCGACGGCGCGCGCGTCTATTCGTTCCACTGGGACGGCCTCAACACCGACCTGCGCGAAAGCGCGATTGCCGGCGCGATCGGCGACGGCATGACGTATCGCGGCTATAGCGGCGCCCAGGCGAACCTCAACGCCATCCTCGATTTTATTCGTCTGCAGAAGCCGCCGCCGTCGCCGTTCTCCGCCGATCGCAGCGCCGACGATCCCTATCACGTCGATGCCGCAGACGTCGAAAAAGGCCGTGCACTCTACCAGGCCAATTGCGCGGTCTGTCACGATCCCGACGGGGCGCGGTTCCGCACCGTCATCTCCGTCACCGAGCTCGGTACCGACCGACATCGCATCGACATGTGGACCGAAGCTGCGAAGGAACGTTACTCGAACTACGAGCAAGGCGGCCACAGCTGGGGCTTCCACGCGTTTCACAAGACCAACGGCTATGTGGCCGACGAGCTGACCGGTTTGTGGCTGCGCGGCCCCTATTTGCACAACGGCTCGGTGCCGACTTTGCGCGATCTGTTGGCGCCGCCGTCGGCTCGGCCGAAAAAATTCTATCGCGGCTATGACCTGATCGATTCGACAAACGGCGGATACGTCAGTCAGCCGGGCACCCCCGCCGAGCGCTACGGCACGCTTTACGACACCGCAAGCCCCGGCAACGACAACAGCGGACATCTCTACGGCACCGCTCTGTCCGATCAGGACAAGCAGCGGCTCTTAGCCTTCTTGAAAACCTTGTAATCCCGCCAGCGATGGGATCTGACCATGAGAACGTTGCGATGCATATTGAAATGGACGGTCATATCGCTGGTAGGCCTCGCCGTCATATTGAGCGTGGCGGCGGTTCTGGTCGTTCGGGCGCTTATTGAGCCGGACAGCGCGAAATTCGGCACCGTGCCGGACGAAGCGAAGACGGCCGGATGGACCCGCGAAAAACTGCCGGCGATCGCCAAGCCGTGCGGCCAAGAGCCGTACGACTGCAGCTATTTCGCCAAAATGGACAAGGGCCTGCTGCTCAAGCCCGCCGCCGGCGCTCCCTATCCCAAGGAGATCCTCGAGGTCGCTCAACTCACCAAACACAGCCCGGAAGAAATCCGCGACAGTGCTAGCCGCGGCCAGATTGCCTGGCTGATCTGGACCGGCGGTAACGACCGGTTTTGGGACTACGCCGCCAACAACACCACGGGCGCTTTCGATCTTCTGAAAACGATCTCATCCTACAAAGACATGGCCTATGGGCGGCACAATCGCTGGTCCTGGCTGGGGCTGGTCAATGAGCCATGCTTCAGCGAGGCCACCGGGCCCGACCCCGATCGCTACGGGCTGTGGCTCGACAAGCGCGATCCGGGCTGCCCACCGGATCCGTTCGCCAATCCGGTCAAATATCCCGGCGTGCGCATCGGCGCGCGCGGCAAGACCGTGCCGGTCGGATCCTATTACGGCGAGCCGACCGGCGTAATCGGGCTGCGGCTGTTCCCCAACCCGGATTTCGATGACCAGGCGAAAGCGCACTGGGATCCGGTGCGCTATTACACCGACCCGTCCTACTATAACGACCGCAACTTGGTCCGCCCCTATCGGATCGGCATGTCCTGCGCGTTCTGCCATGTCGGCCCGAGCCCGATAAACCCGCCGGCCGACCCGGAAAATCCGAAATGGGAGAACCTCGCTTCGAACCCAGGCGCCCAGTATTTCTGGGTCGATCGCATTTTCTATTGGAACACCAGGCCGCGCGGCAGCGACGACAAGCCTGCGCCCAACGAAGGAAACTTTCTCTACCAATTGTTCCATACCAATCCGCCCGGCAGCCTCGACACCTCGCTGGTCTCCACCGACTACATGAACAATCCGCGGACGATGAACGCGGTCTACAGCGTCATTCCTCGCCTCGGCTTGAGCCTGGAGACCGGCGCGGAGCACTTGACGGGAGGCGAGCGCGACAACAAGCAGTTTCAGGACTACCCGCTGACTGCGGCGCTGCCTCAATTCTGGGATCCGGCGACCGGCACGTCACGCAGCATGAGGGTGCTCAAAGACGGCGCCGATTCCGTGGGCGCGCTGGGCGCGCTCAACCGCGTCTATCTCAATATCGGCCTGTTCAGCGAGGAATGGCTGCTGCATTTCCGTTCTTTCGTCGGCGGCATCAAGATTTCGCCGATCAAGATCAGCGACGCCGAGAAGCAATCGGTCTATTGGCAGGCGACGGAAGACCGCACGCCGGACATGGCGGTGTTTTTCCTCGTCACCGCCCGTCC
>Ga0335078_10015418_pt1 | contig 11346 bp, 8 predicted proteins | sample Lox_Sample_32_FD_206711 | JGI IMG/M metagenome (GOLD analysis project Ga0335078, IMG submission 206711) | Soil microbial communities from Loxahatchee National Wildlife Refuge, Florida, United States - Lox_Sample_3.2 | ecosystem: Environmental > Terrestrial > Soil > Wetlands | place: USA: Florida...
ATCGATAAGTCGTTCGACGCAATCAGGGAAGAAAGCGAGAGCGCTAAGGCAGTGATCGATGAGATCACGAGATTCGTGCAGAGCTACAGCAGCAAGATTGATTTCAACCCGCAGAGGCTCGAAGAGATCCGGGAGCGCCTCGGTGTGCTGACGATGTTCAAGAAGAAATACGGCGGCTCGCTCGAGGCGGCAATCGAATACCGGGAGAAAATCGGAAAAGAGTTTGAACTGGCGGAGAACTTCGATGAGGAGATCCTAAAATTGGAATCGAACGCCGAGTCTTCTCGCGCAAAGGTATCGGAAATCGCGGAACGACTTTCAACGAAGCGCCGTGATGTTGCTGAGCGCGTGACAAAAGGCTTAGTCGGAGTGCTCGGGGAAATTGGAATAGAGAAATCCAGGTTTGAAGTCGAAATAACGAACAGGGAATATAAAGCCGGAGACGGAAAGCTCAAGCCCCTCGCAAAGCTTGGCAAGGATTTCTACGAGACATCCGACAAGGGTTTCGACATGGTGGAGTTTTATGTCTCGACGAACATTGGAGAAGACCCGCGTCCGCTCTCTAAGGTTGCTTCGGGCGGCGAAATTTCGAGAATCATGCTTGCATTGAAGAACATCTTAGCCAAGAGCGATCGCCTCCCGCTTTTGGTCTTCGACGAGATCGATACCGGCATTAGCGGAAGAATCGCAGCGAAGGTCGGGAGAAGCCTGAAAAATCTTTCGGGGTTCCACCAGATAATTGCGATCACGCATCTTCCGCAGATTGCCGGGATGGCTGACACGCATTTCAGAGTCGAGAAAGTCGTCAAGGGAAAACGGGCGGTCACACAGGTGAGCAGGCTTTCGGATGAAGATCGGATTCTGGAAGTGGCAAAACTCCTGAGCGGCGACGATGTCACACAGGCAAGCATTTCCGGAGCGAAAGAATTGATCGGACAAAAATGACCATGGACATTTTTCTTTATAACACCCTCACTCATCGGAAAGAGAAATTTGTCCCGCTCGAAAAAGGCAGAGTCGGGATTTATGTTTGCGGCCCGACGGTTTATAATCATTCGCATATCGGTCATGCCAAGAGCTATGTCTCATTCGATGTGATCGTAAGATTCCTGCGATTTGTCGGCTACAAAGTCACCTATGTGCAGAATATTACGGACGTCGGCCATCTTACCGACAATTCAGACGAGGGAGACGACAAAATTGAGAACGAGGCGATAAAAGATCGGATTGATCCAATGGAAGTTGTCGAGATGTTCATGCGAAGCTACTTCGAGGATATGGACAGGCTCGGCGTCGAACGGCCCAATATTTCTCCGAGAGCAACCGGTCATATCGTGGAGCAAATCGAGCTCGCCAAAAAACTGATCGAGAATGGATATGCGTATGAAGCGGGCGGCAGCGTTTATTTCGATGTTGCAAAATTTCCGTCCTACGGGAAACTCTCAGGGAAGAAGCTCGAAGATCTTGTTTCGGGGATGAGAATAGAAGTAAGGAGCGACAAAAAAAATCCTGCGGACTTCGCCTTGTGGAAGAAAGCCGAAGCGGGACATATCATGAGATGGCCCTCTCCGTGGGGCGATGGATTTCCCGGCTGGCATCTTGAGTGTTCCACGATGAGCATGAAATATCTCGGCGAAACGTTCGATATTCACGGCGGCGGAATAGACAATCAGTTTCCACACCATGAATGTGAAATTGCGCAAAGCGAAGCAGCTACCGGAAAACAATTCGTGAACTATTGGCTTCACAATAATCTTGTGACCGTCAACGGCACAAAAATGAGCAAGTCGCTCGGAAATTTTATTACACTGAAAGATGCATTCAAAAGATACGAGCCTGCAGTGCTTAGATTTTTTATTCTCCAGAGCCATTATCGAAGTCCTCTCGATTATTCCGAGGAAGCGGTCGCTGCTGCAGGCAAGGGACTCGAGCGGTTGACAAATGTCGTCCGCCACCTCGAAGAAGAAAGCGGGAATACTGATATCCATGTTGACTTCGGTAATCTTCCTGAAGAGCCGGTCAATTTGAAACGATATTACAGCGAGTGGCTTGCTGCAATGACGGACGATTTTAATAGCCCGCTCGCCATCGCATCGTTGTTTGAAATGCTAAAAGATGTCAATTCTTTCTTCGCATCGGCAAGTAAGCCAAATGGAGCATTTGCCGGAACACTGTTATCGTTCCTCAACCGACTCGCAGGCGACGTGCTCGGCATTCTATCTCCTGAGAGTCAGAAGTCTCCGGATTTGGAATTGGAAGAAAAGTTGATTGAGACTTTGATCAACCTTCGCGCGGATGCGAAAAGAAATAGAGACTTCAAATTAGCGGACGCGATTCGAAATGAGCTGATGGGAATCGGGATTGCTCTCGAAGACAAGAAAGATGGCACGACCGTTTATAAAAATGTGAAAAAGGAGTCGACCCGCTCGGTATAATTGAGAAGGCGCAGTTTGATGAATGAAAATGCCATCATGGATTCGGGAATTCATGTCGATGAAAGAGGCAAGTCAGGCTGCCATGGGAGTTCGTTTGGGAATGGTTAAAGGTGTCCTGATAAAACGATTCAACTTGATTATATTAATCCAAATGCGAAAGATGATGCTGGTGGTATTGAGATCGGAAAGAGTTTCTAGTGCGTGTTACTCTGCAGCGCTGTTAAAAAGCTCTGCGATGCAGGATATCTCGACGGGTGGATCATTCTGAAAATGAAAGGCCGTTAGTTGGAGAAGCGTGGATTTGATGCAGCGATTTGACGGCAGTTTATCGTCTAACAAGCTTTTGCCTTTTTGCACTTTTAAGGAGGGCGTATGAACTCAACTAAGATTTTAGCAGGTGGCTATGTGTTCAGCTGCAATGACAGGAAAGAAGCCGGACTCTTCAACATAGCAATTCGGGCAAACCTCATAATCGAGTTGTCCAGAGACCTTGACGGGATGAAACGGAAGTACCCTGAAGCGGAAGTCGTGGATGCCGATGGGAGGATAATCCTGCCGTCTTTCTTCAATGCTCATTTTCATCCTGAAGCGATCCTATGCCGCTGTGTAGAGCCGAAAAAACCTATCTCACAATGGAGGGACGAATCTCTCCTCAATCTGGAATCTTCGCTCGAAGCCCAGAGTGAGGCATTCTTCGAAAAGCTGTACCATCTTGCATTTTTCAGCACGCTGCAATGCGGGGCTGCCGGCATTGCGTTTTCTTTGATAGGCGATGAAGCCGGTGTCCGGGGGATGTATTCGGCTTTGAAGCTTGCGGGGATCGACGCGATTGCTTTCGCCGAGAGCGATTCTCAGACCGCTTTTCTGAAGAGAGTGATCGACATGCATCTGAAATCAGGAAGTGTCATCCCTTACCAAAAGGATCTCACCCTTTTCGGATTGAGCGCAGTCTCAAGAATTAATGCCGAGTCTCCCGGATGGATAATGGCACATGCCGATGAGAGCGAAGAGGACATTCTCGTGACTAAATCGAATTTCAACTCGGGGCTAGTCCAATTATTGAAAAAAAGCAAGCTGCTGGGCGGAACGACGATTCTCATCGGACTAAACGGGACGCAATCAAATTCATTAAAGGCGGCGAAAAATGAAAATGCCAAGATTGTTCTGACCCCGAGCGAGCTTACCTTTCAAAATTTCAAGTCTATCAGAAATTATTTCGATAGGTTTGCGATAGGCTCGAATTGGAAAACACCTGGCCTTTTCGGAGAACTGAAGCAGCTGCTTGAATTTGGATTGCCTCCGCAAGAGGCGCTCAATTCAGCTACTCGTTATGGCGCAGATCTGTTCAACATGGGATCAAGGGTCGGGACTGTCGAAGCCGGCAAGCTGGCAAATCTGACTTTTGTAGATGCGGGAAAATTCTCGGCAAGGCGAATCGAAAAGTTCTCTCCTGAGGAAGCGGCGTTCGCGTTTATCGAAGACTACACCGATTCTGACGTCTCTGACGTAATGCTCGAAGGTGAATTTGTTTATAAGGATAGAAAGCTATTGTTGTATAGTGACGACGAATTGATTGAAGAGGAAAAAGAGCTGACGGAGACTATTTTGAAATACAGAGAGGCCATGGTGTCCGAAGTAAAGTATTCATCACCAAAAGCCCCGATGACGCGAGAAGAAGATGCAGCAGAAATGGAAGTTGATCGCGGGAAAGTGGAGCTGCCGAAAAATATTCGCAAGGTTTTCGGAGAGGATGAATTTTGAAACGAGACAAATGCTTCACCTGACAGCGAAAGGAGAGTTCGATGAAGACTAGTGTCATTAGCGTTTTGTTTCTCATGTCGGCTCCCGCGTTTGCGGGAAATCCTAACGGGAGCGCGGGAAGCGAAGCTCAAGTTGAATCGCGATATTTGATCGATATGCCCACCGCTGGCATCTTGCATAACGGCATGATTGCCATGAATGCGTATTTTTACGAGCAGAGCGGGCTATTGATGTCATTGGAGGCGGGTGCGTTTAATCGCATTACATTCGGACTTAGCTACGGTGGCACAAACATTATCGGCGCAGGTCCGGTAGATTGGAACAGGCTGCCGGGGGTGAACATTCGCTTTCGCATAATCGACGAGACGGCGGAATTTCCCGCAATCGCCCTGGGGTTCGATTCGCAGGGCAAAGATAGATATGATGCGACGTATGATCGTTACCTCTACAAATCCCCCGGATTCTTTGCTGCTGGCTCGAAATATTTCGACATGCTTGGCTACCTGGGTTTCCATGGTGCAGTAAATTATTCTCTGGAAAACAACGACGGCAACAAGAACATAAATTTCTGCGTCGGGGCTGACAAAACAATAGGTAGCGACATCACTGTCATGGCGGAGTACAATTTCGGCTTCAATGACAACTACGGAAACTACATCTTGACACCGGACTCTTCAGTATTGAAAAAGGCTGGTCCGGGCTTTCTCAATGCGGGCGCTCGGTGGAGTGTCGGGAACGGATTCACCGTAGAGTTCGATTACAAGAACCTGTTCGACCTAAAGAAAACGGGAAGTCTCCGCACGATAAGGATTGAATACGTCCAAGCGATGTAAGGCAGGTCTAGAGTAAAGAATCCAAAGTCTGCGATTAGGTTCTCCGAAAAAGCATAGAATAATGAGTAGTCCTAAAAGCTCGGAAAGCAGGAAGATCATTATATAGGGCCTGCAAGTCGTCCTTGATTTCCCGCACACTTTCACAAAATTCTTCTCTCCTTTGTCTTAATCTTTGCCGCCGTCGGTTTTCTTTCTCGGATGCTTATTGAAAACTAGCGTAACTGTTGCGTCGTTGGCTCGTCTATGAAAATGTAATTAAATTATTTTAAGGCTTGTGAAGAACCTTGTTTCGAAAGATATTGTTCTTGAAATTGAGTTCAGGAAGACAAGATGATTGCGGAACGTTCGGTTTCAAGCTGCCTGCGATCGAATTTTTTCTTTGATAGGTCAGAGTAAAGAAGGAGCGTGATCATGTTATTGTTCGCGTTGGATTTGGACTCTGTCAATGAGAGCGGAAAGCTTGTCGGATTTGCCGCCAGCACAAGGAATCATTAGAATGCCAGGGAAGAAGCAAAACTTTTTTAAGCTTGATCGGAAGAAGTCGACGCAAGAGACGATTAAGCGTCGGGGCAGGTCTTGCGTCCAAAAGACGAGGTTAGTGTCATGAAAACAAGATCGGTTTTGTTAGCGGTTTCCTTCATTGTTGCGGTCGGCCTAGCCGGTTGTTATACCGAGTTCGCGACAACGGGAAGCGATTATTACAACGGTGGCTCCCAAGGCTATTACTATGACAGCACGAGTTCCGGCTACGCGTACGACTCAACCGGTGCACCAATTATCAACAATTACAACTATTATGGTTATGGCTATCCGAGCTACGATTATTATGATAACTGGTGGACTCCGAGCCCCTGGTGGTGGCGGACAGATTTGTCGTTCGGTTGGGGCTGGAATTCGTGGGCTTATGGGGGACCATCATGGTACGGTGGATTTGGTTTGGGCTCTCCCTATTGGGGAGGGTATTATTCACCGTATTATAGCCCGTTCTATCCATATGGATCAGGCTATGCGTATGGGACCGGCAGCCCAGTAGGAAGAGTTAGGACGATAGGCGATACAAGAAACGGCAGAGAAAGTTATGGTGGAGGTTCGACCGTTCCGTACGTCCAACCTGCGGGGGCCGGCAACGAGGTGGGAAGTGCGAATGCAACCGGAGGTGCGAGAGCTAGTGCAAATGAAACTCCGGGGAGAACTCGGACATCAACGCCCGCTTCAGCAAATACGCCCAGCGGAGCCGATTCCCGGCCGCGGACGAGGACTGTCGATTCCGAGCCTCAATCTCAGCCACCACAGCAGCAGCCGCGAGTGCGGGATACCGGTAATTCGGGGAGCAGCGGTAGTCAAGGCCAGAGAAGCCAAGACCAGGGCCGCTCGCGCGGTCATTCCGCATCTGCATACCGAAATGCGCCGACTCTTCAAAGAGTAAGATATTCCTGGGGCAGCCGATCAAATTGGATGCCCACGGGAGCCAGTCGGGGAAGTGCTCAACCGCGCGCTGCGAGCGCTCCACGATATTCGCCGGCTGCGCGACCTTCAGCTCCTGCCCAGGCAAGGAGTGGAGGATCGAGATCGGGCGGGGGAAGAGGTAGGCGTTGATCATGATTTTCCATGGTGAGCTTGAATAATTCCCGATTTGAATCCTGAAGATCAAGCAAATCATTGCCAATAAAATAAGTCGCCGTCCGGCGTGTTCTTAAGAATTCTGAACGTATTTTCTAATCGAAGTGGAAAGATCATGAAAAGTAGAATAGCAGTTCTTGTGATAATTTTTCTGACGTCTCTTGACGCCCTTGCGCAATATCCGGAAGATGCGCTGCGACTTGCTCAGCCTAGTTATGGCGTGAGCGCAAGATCGATGTCGATGGGAAATGCGATGACGGGACTCTCCGAAGGTTTTGATGCGACGTATTTTAATCCTGCAGGTTTAGCACAATCATATCAATCACAGTTTACTATGGGACTGAATTTCCTAGGTTACAATAATGATGCGAACTACTTGGGAACTTCCAGCTCCTTGTCGAGTTCCCAGACGGATTTATCTAACCTGGGAATCGTCTATCCGTTTCCCACGACCAGAGGAAGTTTTGTAATTGCACTCGGTTATAATCGCAGCACCGATTTCAACACGGCACTGGGATTCAACGCGTACAATCCGAGCAGTTCAATTCTTCCTAGTCTGTATGACAGCTATGTTGATCCGAACACAGGTGTCCGATCGTATGACATACCATACAACGTATCTCTGGAAGATACACTCGGACGATTCGTTGTTGATAAGAATGTTCAACAAACTGGTACAGTATATGAATCAGGAGGCTTGAATAATTATCTGGTAGCAGGTGCGGTTGACATAGCGCAAGATTTTTCGATCGGCCTCACCCTCGATTTGCTGAGCGGTTCCTACCATTATACGCGTCAGTTCACCGAAACGGATCCGACAGGTACGTACAGGTATTCCCAGCTTTCTGATGATCCGACCGCTGTTGGCTTCGGAAGTTTCGCCCTCAATGATAATGTCGATCAAGACCTTTCGGGCTGGAATGCGAAGGTCGGGTTTCTTTATAGATGGGCCGGTGAGAACGGTAACGTGATGGCACGTTTCGGTGGCAGTATTGAATTCCCGACATTCATGACTGTCGATGAAAGTTATGCCGACGCTGGGACGGCGAGCTACCTAAGCGGATATACATATTCGTATGCGACTCCAGGTGGCAACAACAATTATGACGTAACGACTCCGTTCAAATTTAGTTTTGGCGTGTCGGGTGGACTTTCCATATTGACTATCGCCGCAGACGTTCAATATGTCGATTGGACCGCATTGCAATTTGGCACTTCGTCGGGAACTACGCTTCCTTCCGATTTTATAAACGAACTGAACACTCAAATCAAGCAAGAGTTTCGGGCGGCAACTAACCTTCGAGTCGGCGCCGAATTGGCTCTTGCAGATCCCGATCGATCACAGTTTGTCCCGTACATCAGAGGCGGTCTAGGATATTACGAATCTCCTTATGTCGGAGACGGCTCAGCGCAGGCGCAAAAATATGCAAGCGGCGGAGTCGGGTTTAAGATTCAGAACAGCATCGATCTTGATGTCGCTTACCAGTACGGCTGGTGGAACACGAGTGAGCAGCTGTACTTCGATCCTGTTTCTAACGCCGGCTACGGAACGACCGAAAAAATCACCAATACGAACTTTATGTTCACATTCAGCTATAACTTCTGAGGTGTATGATGGTACACAGGAAACCCTTCGGACTATGTCTCGCACTGTTAGTTGCGCTAACAGGATCGGTTCAGGCGCAGGATATCAAAAGTGGAATTTGCCCCACGAACATCGATAACCGTTTTTACAACTTCGGCAGCGAAGATAACTCTGCAATTGCTTCTGATTTTGATAATGCGTTCGCAGAACGCCCTCAATTTGCTGCGCCTCAGTATTTTCCCGTTTTGCTGAACGCTACCGCCTTCGGCGCTGGCGCCGTTGGAACGTTCCAGATTTCCGACAACTACATTCTTCGAACTTCGTTCATTAATCTCTCGCAATCATCTTTAGGCCTTGCGGAAGAAAATTCAGAAGGTATCCTGATGCCGATTGAATTTGGACTCAGAATACCGATTATCCATTCAGTGCTGGGTACGATGGATTATACTCTCTACGGCGAAACGACCGCGGGTCTCTTGCTGGGCATGGCATTTTCCACAGCAGGATCTTTCCTGAGCTATTCGATTCCGAATTCCAGGTTCTCCACCGGAGCGTCGGCTTATCTGGGCGTCGGAAATACTCTGCGCTTCGACCGATATGTGGGCCTTTACTTAAATGGCGGCGCGGGATACTTTGATTTGTTCTCATCGACATTCATGCCGCGTACTAACTACATTTATCCGTCAATTTCAGTTGGGTTCTATTTTAATATGGCACAGTAGCCAAGCTTAGTTTTCTTTTTACATTAGCCTTCTCTTCAGTAAATTGTCCGAGTGAAACGACTTCGACTTTTCCTCGCCATACTTTCACTCGTTCTATTTATTATTCTTGTCAGCATAATTCTACTCTTGAGAAGGGCAGGTATGTCGTCACTTCCAAGGCAGGACGGGATACTTGCGGTTCAGGGCATAGGCTCCAACATTGAAGTATCGCGGGACACTCTTGGCGTCCCATACATCACCGCTGGATCGGATTCGGATGCATACTTTGCCCTCGGGTTTGTTCATTCTCAGGACAGATTGTTTCAAATGGAAATGTACAGGCGACTGGGCGAGGGGAAATTAAGCGAAGTCTTGGGAAGAAAGACGGCCGCGGTAGATGAGCTTTTCCGTACACTTGGATTTGAGGAGATGGCAGACTCGGTTTATGAATCATGCTCCCCGGGCAGCAAAGACATTCTGCGGTGGTACTCAAACGGCGTGAACGCATATCTATCAGCTGCGAAAAGTTTCCCGGCTGAGTTCGCAATGCTCCAATTTGATCCTGCCAAGTGGCGGCCGCAGGACTGCATTATCGTGGCACGCCTGATGGCGTGGGAGCTGAACGTTTCATGGTGGACGAAACCGGTCTTCGGAGAAATATACGATAGATTCGGGCCGGACACGGCGGCACTTTTGGTACCGCAGTTCGGTCTTCCGGCAAGGTCTTCACGTTTACCCCCAAGGCGTTCGTCAAAAGCATTAAGTAATTTTCTCGATTTAAATTCGCAGGCGATGGAGCTAATCAACGGTGTGCCATCTCCCGACGGATTCGGCAGCAACAATTGGTCACTTTCGCCTGCAAGGACAAACACAAGGTCGCCTATTCTTTGCAACGATCCGCACCTCGCATTTAGCGAGCCGGCTAAGTGGTACTTTGCTTCCATAAAATCTCCGTCGTTGAGTGTCATGGGTGTCACGCTTCCCGGGACGCCCGGAGTAATCATAGGCAGGAATGAAAACATATCATGGGGAATGACAAACGTTATGACTGACGACGCGGATTTTTATACGATCCAACCTGATTCGGCAGATCCGGATTTTTATTGGTACGACGGGAAATTGGTCGCGTTCCGTATCGCCACCGACACAATAAAAATTAGAGATGACTCGCCGTTTGTGTTTACAAAACGAATGACGGTCCAGGGTCCGGTTGTCAGCGATGTGATGTCAAAATCATATGAGTTTAGTGCGTCGCACGGCGATGCCTCTCAATCCTTCGGCGTTGTCGCACTTCGGTGGGATGCTTACTGGCCGAGCGACGAAACGAGAGCAATATGCTTGCTTAACCAGGCAAAAGACTTCCAGGAATTTCTAGAGGCATTGAAATATTTTGGGGTTCCCGCGCAGAATTTCGTATATGCGGATACGAAGGGAAATATCGGCTTCAAGGCTGCGGGAAACATTCCGCTACGTAATTACCCGATGCCGTTTCTGCCGCAGACCGGGACTTCGAGCAAAGTTGTTTGGCAGAGCCATATTCCGTTTGAATCTCTTCCCGAGAGTTACAATCCAAGCTCGGGATTTGTCGCGACGGCGAATAATAAGACCACCCCGGATAATTTTCCATATTACTTGACAAATCTATATGAGCCTTCTTCACGTTTTGACAGGATCAAGGAGTTCATTTCGGACCATGATACGATGACAGTCGATCTTTGCCGGGAGTTGCAGCTCGATTATTATTCTGAGTTTATGTCTCTTCTGAATGATAAAATTCTCACAGCGTGTGACAGTGAAAGATATTTTCCGAAAGAGCTGGTATATCTCAGGAACTTCGACGGCATTATCGGTTCGAAAAGCACTGCGGCCGCAATCCTGAATGAGGTTTATGTCGAGATCATGAAAGAATTGTTTGAACCGATTCTGGGAGATTCTATTTATCGTGAATATGTCCTTATCAGCAGCATTCCAACGAGGATCCTTGAGAATATGCTGAAAGACCCGGCTGAATTGGCAAGGCTATATGGCGTTGCAAACGGAGACAGCTTGATGAACTTCAAACTGTCGGAGAGTCTTGAGTCGGCACTCTCAACTTTGAGACGAGATTTTTATGGTCAGCCCATTAACTGGACGTGGGGAAAAATTCATGAACTCGAATTGAAGCACCCGCTGAGCGCGAACTCTCTCATAAAAAGACTTTACGACTTGGGCCCGTTTCCAAGGGGTGGCAACAACACGACAGTGAACAACGGTGAATATTCAATTGATGATCCTTTCGGGATGTTGATAGGTCCTTCAATGAGAATGGTTGTCGATATGAGTCGTCAAGGGATGTATTTCAGCTTGCCCGGCGGCGAGTGCGGTCAGCTCTTGAGCGAACATTATTCCGATTTCCTTGATGATTATTTGGC
>Ga0335078_10015419_pt1 | contig 11346 bp, 7 predicted proteins | sample Lox_Sample_32_FD_206711 | JGI IMG/M metagenome (GOLD analysis project Ga0335078, IMG submission 206711) | Soil microbial communities from Loxahatchee National Wildlife Refuge, Florida, United States - Lox_Sample_3.2 | ecosystem: Environmental > Terrestrial > Soil > Wetlands | place: USA: Florida...
TTCGTTGGGTCGGGAAAATAGGCGCCGTCAGGGAAGGCGCTCGCGGTCACTTGGCGGCTTGCGGGGCAGTGGCTGCGATGATTTTTTCCAACTGCTCCAGTTGCGAGCGAGTCAGCGCGGCATCGGCGGCATCGGGCGCGCGTTTCAGGTAGTCGCGCATCTCGGCGGCGGCCGCCGGGTAATCGCGGCGCTCGGCCAGAATCGCACCCATCAGATGGGAGATCTGCGGATACTGGTGGGCCGTGTCCAGCGATTGCGCGCGGCGGGCGCTTTGTTCCGCCGCATCGATCTCGTGCAGATTGAAATGGGCCACCGCGTTATAGAAATACGCCTGCGGGTAGCTGAAGGAATCGAGCTGGAACGCTTTCTCGCTGGTTTCCAGGGCAGCTTTCCATTGGCGCGCGCCCACTTCCAACTGCGACAACTGGACGTACGGAAGAACGTACTTGGGGTCGGCCGAAATGGCTTGCTCGAAGGCGTGGCGCGCGGTGGCGGCATCGCCGTTATCGGCCGCGGCAGAGCCCAAAGCGGTCCACGCCGACGCGTAGCGAGGGTACTCCGCCACGGCCTTAGCGAAGCTCGCCTGAGCCTCACGGAGTTGATTCTTCTTAACCAACTGCACACCCTTCTCGTATGCTTTACGCGCACTATTGGGAGCGGCCAGATCGGTGAGGCTGACCATGGTCCCTTCCGATTGCCCCGTGCGGTGCAGAACGATGGTGCCGACGTTTGGGTCGTCCATGGCCCGGCGATTCACCAGGCTGATACTTTGCGATCGATAGCCCGTCAACTCCACACGGATGTCGCAATTCGTGCGCTGCCGCTCAGTGAGGCCTGTAGAAGCACCGGTAACCTGCTGGAGTGAAGTGAGACGGCTGCCCGCGTCAGGCAATCCGGAATTACTGGCATCCTGCACGCCGGCCGCAGGATTCACGCCCAGGGTGATGGAGAAACTGCCATCCCCGTTGGTATATCCCTCGGTGTAGGGACTCCCATTGCAGACTAAATCGAGCGCGACCGGCTGGGGCGGCGGAGTGCCATCCTCCAAAACAACACGGCCGCGCAAGAATAGGTTTCGATTCAGCTCGGGGTTCGAGTCTGGTTGTGTGCCGGGCTGAGGGGACTGCCCGGGGCCGATCTGGCCCGGCTGAGTGGCACCGCCGCCCCCGCCCGCTCCGGGATTGCCGCCACTTGGCGGCGATGTGGTCGACCCTCCGCGCTGGCCAACAGCCGGCGTCAGAAGGAGAAGCGCCCCCGTCAGGACAACGAAGACGCGCGATTGCACCCTAAGAGTCATACGCGCTCCGTATTTTCCTCGATTATGGCACGGAGCAATGCTCCGCGATTGTTAACAAGCGGACTTATCCGGGAGTGCCCGTTTGGACGAGGGCTCTGGAGGACCCCCTTCGGGCCAGGTCGGCGCGCAGAGGTGGGAGCGCGGTGACCGGTCGTGGCAGAGAGCAACCAACGTGGGCCCCGATCAGTTATCCTGTCCTGTCAGGAGGCGGTTATGTTGAAGGGTTTTAAGGAATTCATCCTGCGCGGGAACGTAGTGGATCTGGCGGTGGCAGTCGTGATCGGCGCGGCGTTTGGCGCCATCGTCACCGCGCTGGTGAAGGACCTGATTACCCCGTTGATCGCCGCGTTGGCCGGCAAGCCGGATTTTTCGGCGCTGCTGTTCACGGTCAACGGCAGTAAATTCTTATACGGCGATTTCCTCAACGCCGTGGTCTCGTTTCTCTTGGTTGCCGCCGCGATCTACTTCTTCGTGGTGGTCCCGATCCGTGCGATTGATGTTCGCCTGAAGAAGCCGGCGCCGGTTGCGGCTCCGACTACCAAGCCTTGCCCCGAGTGCCTGAGCGAAATCCCCATCGGCGCACGGCGCTGCGCGCATTGCACGGCGGTGGTTGGCGGCTAAGGAACGCCGGCTGACAGGCGCGGCGACGGGTTTACGCCGCCGCGCCTGTGGTCGCTCCTCCGAACTTCACCGAGACTAACCTCGAAACGCCCGGTTCCTGCATGGTCACGCCGTAAAGGGCCTGCGCCGCTTCCATGGTGCGCTTGGAGTGCGTGATCATACCAGGGAGGTGAAAACTGGCGTGTCGGCGCTCTTGACCTGTGCAGCGTTGGTGCGCCCGGTGTCAGCGGCTCGCGATGGCCGTCTTTCTCACGGTCGTCTCGACACTCGTTATCGTTTAAAGATTGCCCCCTGGCTTCCGGCCATACCGCCGCAAGTGGAGCGTACCCATACAGGCTAGTGCGATCCCTATCAGCGCCCAGCTGCTCGGCTCCGGAACGCTGCTCGCTGCGGGGGTGACAGTGGTTTGCGACGAGAAAGGGGTCACGGTTGTCGTGCCATCGAGATTCACAACCGTCGTGAAAGCAAAACCATCTGTGGTGTCGCTGGTCAGCGCCGGTATCGTTCCCGCAGCATCGGAGAACATGCTGAACGCGAACGTACTACCTGACGTGGATACACCGTCTGGGGAACTTACGGCGGGTCCGTACAGGCTCACCTCGAATGATAGGGTCGAGCCGAACGTAAACCCCTCAAAGTAGTCATTCAAGGCGGTTCCGTTATCGAAGGTCAGAGTTGCGGGCAAGATACCGCTCACATCCCCGGTCAAGGCAGGGCTGCCTGCCAGACTACCATCGGAGGCGAAATTCAGGATTTGAAGCGACGCGTCCTGCGTCACCAACGGGCCAGGATTGAAGTTGAAGTCCAGTGACCCCGCTGTCCCGGTGATCGAGGAGGTGTCGACTGTCACCTCGTAAAGATCGGCATGTGCCAATCCTGCGAAGCCAACAAGCAGCACTCCAAGCAACATTTGATGTCGGCACATGTTAGTTGATGCTCCCCGAAATCACTTCCGGAGTGAATTGGATCTTCACATCGGAAGGATCCTTGAACTGCACGCTGGTGGTAGCCGTTTGGCCCGGTTCCAAGTTTGTAACCCCCGGAACCGTAATGAACGGGCTGCCATCAATCACGCCTGAGGTATTCGTTAACTGTACGCCTGCAGTCAGCAAGGTGAAAACGATCTGGAACGGTCCACTGATCGCGGCGCTGCTGCTGTTTTTGATGGTCACTGTGCCGTTGAAGGTTTGGCTTACGCGGCTGTAGGCCAGCCCCGAAGCCGTCACCGAGATCTCTAGATTCGCCGCCACCGAGGTATCCAGGAAGCGCGGAATCGGATCGGCGCTAGTGGACGTGAAGATCGTACTGGTCGGCGCGTAGGCCAAATTCACAGAGGCGGCACCCACAGCCGGACTGGCGGTGTAGCTGATATATACCGCGAACTGATAGGTATCGATGGCGGTCGGCCGAGTAGTGATTACTTCCCAAGTCGCGCTGGCTGTGCTGCTGCCGGGTGTGTCGATCTCAACCAACGGAATAAAATTGGGGCCGGTCACGGTACTCGCTACGAAGGAGCCTTCCGCAGCGGAATCGCCGGTCACCAGTGCGGCGAACGAAGGAGCGCCGATGGTGACAGGCCCGGTTGCAACTCCCGAGGCTACGTTTACATTCACCGTGGAGACGTAAAGCTTGACGCCCGCGGGCAGGTTGGTGAACACTGCGCGGAAGCGTGTGCCGAAGTCCGCCAAGCCTATATTCGTGCCGATGAGACCGCTTAGATTTCCGGGCGTAAAGCCCGATTCACCGTTGTAGATGGTCCCCGGCACATTTTGGACCAATGCCGAACCCTGACCGGCCGTAAGACCTGTGGGAGTAATCTGTCCAACACATAAGCCGGGGAAAGGCATGGGGGTTCCACAAATGGGATCTACTCTTGTCTTGAACGCCGAGGCGAAGTTGTTGGCCTCCGAGTACGCTAAGATGCCCGCTGGGGCGAGGGTCTGGCTGCCGCCTTGCGCGAAGCTGGTAGTTCCAGCAACCGAGGTGATCAAACTTGCCGACACGAAGCCCACAATCGGTTGCGCATTGGAAATCGGGAGGGCCGCCGGGTTGGACGTCGTGACGAACGCCTGAACAACAGCGCCGTTCGAGAACGTGCTGGCATCGGTCCGGATGCCGGTGATGCGGTATATGCGAATGCCGTTCGAACCGGGAGCCACGACGGGCACACCGAAGAATGTGACTTGGTTGCTGTTGACTATGCCTTGATACACGTTCGGGGCTTGGTTGGCACCAAGAGCCGCAGGCGAGGCGCCCGTGGTTTCGACAACATAGACCGAGCCATCGGTGCCCACGACGTGATAGCCGGCCGCCGAACAACCGCCAGTAGTCGGATTCGGGCAAGCATTGAAAGCCGCATTCGATCCGAAGTACGGAACTGGTCCGTAGCCTGATGAACACGGTGAAACGCCCGGTACGCATCCAGTGGTCGGTTCGTCGATCAGCAGGAGCGCGTCCGATGCTGTTATTCCGCCTACGCCACTCGTAGATTCCAGACGGGTGGTAATCGTGCTGATCAATGTCACCGTGATATTTACCTGGGAAGCCGCCAGACCGTCCGTGGCGTTGCCGCCCATGCAGGTGATGACGATATCGCCGATCTGCTCGGTGATTCCTTCCTGGCGGGCAGTTGGAATGTTGGAGGCATTTGCAGAGCAGGTCATGGCGCTTCCGCCACCTCCGCCTCCGCCGCCTCCTCCTATCTGTGCGTCAGCTAGCGCCGCGAATAGGGCGAACACGGCCAACGCAATAGTCCATCTGCGCAGATCTGCCATTTTCTTATCCCGGTTGGTTTAGAACCATCACGAGTCCGCTGCTGTCCACAGTCAGTGCCCCCCTTCGCTGGGGTACCCAAAGTAGGCTTCGCCGAACTGAAGGAACCCGGCCCGGATGACGGTTAGAATCGCTTTCCAATTCTAATCGATCTTCGAATCGTAATAAGTTTACGCCCGGAATCTGCCATTTCTGCGTCTTTTTGACAGCTTGTTTCCAGATGAAAATACCGGTACGTACAACCTATTCTTGGGCCGGGCAACCGGTTATCTCACCAAATCGACCCAGGGCCGGGAACGGTTGATTCGAGCTAGGGGGCTTGGTGAAGAAGGGCTGCTTGATGTTCGGGCGCCTCACGCGTTGGACGTGAGGCGCCTTTTTGTGAGCACGGTTTTAGGCCGCCGCGCCTGTGGTCGCTCCTCCGAACTTCACCGAGACTAACCTCGAAACGCCCGGTTCCTGCATGGTCACGCCGTAGAGGGCTTGCGCGGCTTCCATGGTGCGCTTGGAATGGGTGATCATCACGAACTGCGTCTGGTGGGACATCTCTTCGATCATCTTGTTCAAGCGGCCGATGTTGGCCTCGTCGAGCGGCGCGTCGACTTCGTCGAGGATGCAGAACGGGCTGGGCTGATATTTGAAAATGGCCATCAGCAGCGCCACGGCCGAAAGCGCCTTTTCGCCGCCGGACAGCAGCAGCACATTTTGCAATCGCTTGCCGGGGGGCGAGCAGATGATGTCGATGCCCGATTCGGCCAGGTTTTCCTGGTCGGTGAGGCGCATCTCGCCGGTGCCGCCGCCGAACAGGGTCTGGAAGGCGACGCGGAAGTTGGCGTTGATCGCCTCGAATGCTTCCGCGAATTTCTGCCGCGAGACCTGGTCGATTTCCTGGATGGCCTTCTCGGTATCGCGGATCGAGTCGATCAGATCCTGCCGCTGCGCGCTCAGGAATTCGTGGCGCTGTTGCGCCTCCTGGAACTCCTCCATGGCCGCCGGATTGACCGCGCCCAGGGCTTCGATACGGCTGCGCACTTCGATGGCAGCCTGCTCCGCGGTGTCGATCGCCTCTTCATCGGGAATCGGCTCATCCGCGGGCGCCAACTCTTCCACGGCGCAGTTCAGTTCCTTGCGGCTGGTCTCATCGAGATACTTCAGCCCGGCCTGTTTCTTCACCAGGTCGACCTCGATCTGCGACCGCCGCTCGTGCCATTCCTGGACGACGACGCGCAGGGCTTTCAGTTCCTCGTCGCCGGCGCGCAAGGTTTCGCGTCTCTCGGCCTCTTCCGTCGCCATGCGGTTGACTTGGGCTTCGGATTCGACGATCTGTTCGGCAAGCTGTGCCGCCTTCCGGCTGAGTTCGACGTTGTCGGCGAGAAGACGGGAACGGTGCTCCGCCCATTGATCCATCTCGGCGCCGATGGCGGTGCGCCGGCCGGCCGTCTCGCGGAACTGGTGTTCCAGGCGCGCCAGCGACGATTTTTCCGCACGATGGCGCTCTTCCAGCCCCGCCAATTCCGCGCGGACGGCGGCATACTCGTCGCCGATGCCGTGGGCCGACGCCTGCAGTTGCTCCAACGCCTGGCGCTCGCCTTCGAGCGCCGCTTCGCGCCCGGCGCGCAGGCGTTCCTTCTCTTCCACAGCGGCGCGGTTCCTTTCGCGCTGTTCGATGGATTTCGCGGCGTCCCGCCGCAGCCGCTCGAGTTCCAGACGCGCTACGGAGACGCGCGAATTGGCGCGCGAACGGTCTTCGCCCAGCTTGCGCATTTCGTGATCGAGCGCCAGACGATCCTTCTCGCGCGACTGCTGCAAGGCACGCAGCCGTTCGAGCTCCGCCTCGATGTCCACGATCTGCTGACGCAAGGCCTCCTGCGCCGCGAGCTTTTCGTCGAGCGCCGCCTGCCGCCCTTCCAGGACCACGGCGAGCTCGCGCGATTCACGTTTCATGGCCAGCGGCCCCGCGCCCGTCTTCCTGCCTCCGGTGACGGTGTGGCCGTGATAGCAGACGGCGTCCGGCAGGAGGAAATACAAATACGGATAGGCTATGGCGAGGCGCTGTGCCGCCTGGCGATCTTCCGCCAGGAAGCACAGGGACACCCGTGGCAGCAGGTCCGCCGCGCGATCTCGAAAGCCGTTGGTGAGCCGCAACGAGTCGCTCAAACGGGCCGCAATCCCAGTCTCCGGTCCGATGGCCGGCTCGGGCAGATCGCGGCGGCTGTTGCCGTTGGGTTCCGGGTGCACCAGAAACGTAGCGCGGCCGTCCGTGCCAGCGCGCAGGAAATCGAGGCCGCGCTCCGCCTGGTCCCAACTTTCCACCACCACGTATTCCAGCTCTTCATGCAGAAATTCTTCGGCGGGCTTCTCAAAACGCGGATCGACTTCCACGTAATCGGCCAGCACGCCGAGCAGCTTCAACTCCTCGGACTGGCCCTTTTCGAGGGACGAGAAGAGCCGCTTCACCGAATCGGTGGTATAGGTACGATGCGCCAGCACCTGCTCGAGCGACTCCCTGCGGGCGCGGATTTCCGAGACTTCGCTCTTCAGCGCGTCGATTTCGTTGCGCAGTTCCACCGCCAGGCGGCGATGGCCCGCCAAGTCTTCCTCGGTGCGGCCGCGCTCGGCGGTCACCGATTCGAGCTCCAATTGCCGCTGCGCCATGGATTCGGAAAGCTCCCGGCTGGCCGCTTCCAGCCGCTCGATTTCCGCCGTGGCTACCTGCTCCTCGCGTTCCGACCGGGCGGTCTCGCGCTCAATGGCAGCCAGGTACTCTTCGACCTGGGCCAGTTGGTTGTTGAGTGTCGACGCTTCGCCCAGGAGGCGGAGAACCACCTGCCGCCCGGCTTCGATGGCCTGCTCGCGCTCGCGTACCTGCCCCTGCAGCGTTTCGCGCTGCTGGTGGATCTCGGTCATGCGCCCGCGGGCTTGCGCGATCTGCGTTTCCAGCGCCGCGAGATTCGCCTGATGAACTTCGATCTCGGCGGTCAGCGTCTCCAGGCGGGCGCCTAGTTCCTGCGATTCCTTTTCGGCCTGGGCAATCCGCTGCTCGATGGAGCCGCTCTCGCGCACCTGCGATTCCAGGCGTCCGCGCGTGCGCTCGGCATCCACCTGCATTTCGGCGAGCTGCTGCCGCGCGGCGGTGAGCTGCTGCTCCAGTTGGTAACAGGCGGCCTGTTCGGTTTCATGCGCCCGCTCTTTTTCGGCCACCTGCTCGGTGAGCGACTTCAGCTCGGCCGTCGCCAGGTTCAGATCGATGGCGGTCTTGGCGGCATCGCGCTCGAGCAACCGAAACTTGCCCGAGAGCACCACGCGCAGCCCGGCTTCCAGTTCGGCTTTGAGCTCGACAAAACGCCGCGCCTTGGACGCCTGACGTTTTAGCGAGTTCACCTGGCGCGTGACTTCTTCGAGGATGTCGAACACGCGCGCCAGATTCTGCTTGGCGCTTTCCAGCTTGGCCTCGGCCAGGCGCTTGCGCGTTTTGAACTTGCTGATGCCGGCTGCCTCTTCAATCACCGACCGCCGGTCCTGCGGCTTGGAACTGAGGATCTGGCCGATGCGCCCCTGCTCGATGATGGCGTAGCTCTCCGGCCCGAGGCCGGTGCCCATGAACAGGTCCTGGATGTCGCGCAGCCGGGCGATGTGCCCGTCGATCAGATATTCGCTTTCGCCGGAGCGGTAGAGGCGGCGGGTGATGGTGACTTCGCCGGTTTTCGGCGGCTGGCCCTCTTCCACGGCCTGAAGTTTGTGGGCATGATGCTGCGCGTGCACCTCGGGATCGACCAGTGTCATGGTGACGTAGGCCATGCCCAGGGATTTGCGGTCGCGCGTGCCGGCAAAGATGACGTCTTCCATGCGGCTGCCGCGGAGACTCTTGGCCGACTGCTCGCCGAGCACCCAACTGATGGCGTCGCTAATGTTCGACTTGCCGCAGCCGTTCGGGCCGACGATGGCGGCGATGCCTTCCCCGTGGAACCGTAATTCGGTGCGGTCGCAGAACGACTTGAATCCCTGCAATTCGACGCGTTTGAGTCTCAGCAAACCAGCACCTCGCTTCGCCCGGGGGAGATTGCAACTATATTAACCGCGCCGGGCCGGAATGTAAAGCAGCTCGCATACAGCATTGAGTACCATATCATAAGAGAGCCCAAGATGTAGGGGCATAGTCGTGCCGGAGAAAGACAACTCGACTCGAATACTGATTTTGAAGGAACGAACCCAATTTGGCGGGCATGGAGTGCTGGTCCGGGAGATAGGGAAGCCAAGCGCGGCGCACGGAGCGGCGTCGCATGAGGGAATTATACCGCGGCAAGGGCGAGGTAAGATTCACGGGCGCACGGTTGAAGACTGGTATGATCAGTCTCAATGTCGGCTTACCAAGGAGTTCAAATGCGAACCGCATTGCTCTTTCTGGCAGTGTGCGCCGTTCTGACTACGTCCTGCTCCCCGTCTACTGCCGGGGATAGCCAGGCGGCCGATATAGCCGCGCTCAAAGCTCTCGATGAGCAATGGTCTGCGACAGCTGCGAAAAACGACGTAGCGGGAACGGTTGCGTTCTATGCCAACGACGCCGTGCTGCTGCCTCCAAATGTGCCGATCGCAGCGGACCAGAAATCGATCCGGGAATCCTGGGCGGGCCTGCTGGGTCCGAACACAGCCCTATCCTGGAAAGTTTCGAAGGTAGATGTGGCGAAATCCGGTGATCTCGGATATGTCTATGGAACATATTCGCTGGCCATTACGGACCCCAAAGGGGGCGCGCCGGTTCATGACACTGGCAAATTCGTCGAGATCTGGAAAAAGCAGGCGGACGGAAAATGGAAGTGCCTTGTAGATACCTACAACTCCGACCTTCCCGCCGCTCCCGCACCTCAGGTAACGAAGTAACGGTCGAAAAAACGAGGCCAAGGCGGCTCTTTCCCGAGCGAGCGGGATAACGGCCTCGACGCGACTCCGGTGTGGGAGCCGGCCGCGAAGAGAATGGCGTCGGCTTGGTTCCATTGGCGCTGGGCGGTTCGTCTGCCAGACCACCCGCTACGTGGTGAATGGCCGCCGCTCGAAACTGCCTTGCCAGACCTCTTCGGTGGGAAAGTAGCGTTCGAGTGCCGGGGTGGTCACGTGGCGAGCGGTCGAGCCCGCAGTGAGGCCACTCAGTGAGTGGCGGGCAGCCCAACGACGATGAGAACCGCGTAGTCCTGCTTGCGGCAGCCGTTCACGACGGGCATGGCCGCCCCTGGATTCACCGGAAAACCGGTGGTCCGAACGTTCGCGGGCGAGCACGAGTTGTCAGCCGTCGCCGGCGTGTAGCGTGCGGAGCGGCATCCGAGGTGGGTGACATCGTAGAGGGTCGCGCCGTCGGCGAGTTCCCACCGCTGATTGCCGTCCTTGTCCTTGGGATGAATGGTCAACACGGTCGTCACGTCGCGGTCGCCCGTGACGAGGTATTTCCCAGGAGGCAGCGGAAAAGTCGGCTTCTCCATAATCAAGCCGTGTTCCTCCAGCCACCAGTCTTTCGCATCGAATTTCCACTGTGACGGCGCCACGCCGCCGGCCGCCTTCAATTGAGGGTAGTGGTCCAGCTTGCAAGCGCGCGGGCCCGGGTCCTGGCTCCAGAAGCCCCATGATTGCGCGCCGTTGCCAGAGGTGGCCCCGGGGTCTCCCAGCGCCGCGATGAACTGCGGCTCGATGCGCCTGAACTTCGAGAGGTCTACGCTTGACGCGTGAACCGGCTGGAGGCCGACCGCCAACATGAGGGATCCCATGGACAGGAGCCAGCGGCTCACGGACGGCACGAGGTGGTGGATATTCATGCGATTGCTCCGGTTGATAACATCCTACACCAACGCGCGCCCCGGAGCTGGCCGGCTCGTGGGCGGAAACACAGGATTCCGACCCGAAAGTCGGCCAGCGTGGCAAACAGGTGACCGCACTCGGGCTCCAGCTCGAGGAACTCGTTATCGTCGCGCAACTCGCTGCACCAGCGTGCGGCTGAGGAATCCTGCCATTTTCGGCAAGGACTGAGGTGCTTACGGTCGCGGCTGGGTATGACGCGATGGCCACCGCGGTGGCCGCTTCTCGCGGAAGGCTTGCACGCCTTCAGCGAAATCGGCACTCTCAAAAACCTCATCGCGGGTGCGGCGCGCGATTTCACCGGCTGTCTTCCAGTCACGGCCGCGCACTTCCTGGACAAAGGCTAGCCCGCTGCGCAGAGCAGTCGGTGACGATTCGGCAATCGCTGTGGCTACTTCGAGGGCGCGCTTCTCCAGATCGCGCGTCACTTCGTGGACCAGGCCGATCTCGCGCGCCTCCGGAGCTCCCAAGATTCGCCCGGTGAGCGATAACTCGAGGGCGCGGCGCTCGCCGATTCCCGTTGTGAGTACACGGAACACGAGGAAGGGCCACAGTCCGAGGCGGATCTCGGTGAGGCCGAACGTGGCGGCCTCCCCGGCGATCACGACGTGGCAATTGGCAACCAGGCCCATGCCGCCGCCCAGCGCCGTGCCTTGAACCGCCGCAATCAGAGGTTTTTGCAGACGCGCGCCGATGGTGAACAACTGCTCTTGACCGGTGTTGATCTCTTGGGTATCGAGCGTGCCGACCTCGCTTAGATCCATGCCGGCGCAGAAATGTTTGCCGTTGCCGGTAAGCAAGATCGCGCCGATTTG
>Ga0335078_10015420_pt1 | contig 11346 bp, 9 predicted proteins | sample Lox_Sample_32_FD_206711 | JGI IMG/M metagenome (GOLD analysis project Ga0335078, IMG submission 206711) | Soil microbial communities from Loxahatchee National Wildlife Refuge, Florida, United States - Lox_Sample_3.2 | ecosystem: Environmental > Terrestrial > Soil > Wetlands | place: USA: Florida...
GGCGAACCTGCACAACGCGAGCCGGGCGCAAGTGCCGATCGTCAACCTGGTTGGCCAACACGCGACCTATCATCAGCCTTACGACACACCGCTTACTTCAGACATTGAAGGAATTGCCCGGCCCTATTCGAAATGGTTGCGCACTTCTCGCACTTCTTCCGAGATAGGTCGCGATGCGGCTGAAGCTGTCGCGGCTGCAAGCAAGGCGCCTGGCCAGATTGCCACCCTGATCGTCCCCGCCGACGTCTCCTGGAGTGACGGCGGTTCGGTGGCCGCTATCCCAGCGTTGCCAGAAGCTCCCCTGCCAGACGCGCGAGCCATCGAGCGCGCAGCTGCGATGCTCGCATCCGGCCTGCCGACTGCGATCCTCATGACGGGAAGTGCGCTGTACGGTGAGGGCCTGGTGATTGCCGGGCGCATTGCGGCGGCCACCGGAGCCCGACTGCTGGCTCCCTACCCAATTACCCGTCTGCAACGGGGAGCAGGACATCCGAAGGTGGATCGAGTTCAATATGTGCTGGAGCAAGGGATCGAGCAGTTCAAGGAGTTTCGTCAGCTGATCCTGGTAGGTGCCCCGGCTCCCGTCGCGTACTTCGCTTACCCTGGAAAGAACAGCGCATTCACTGCCCCGGAATGTGAGATCCATACCCTGGCCAGACCCGGGGAGGATTACGTCGGCGCACTCGAAGCCCTGGCTTCAGCTTTGCCGACAGGTCGGATAGAGCTATCGGCCGAAAAACCGGAACGGCCGCCGATGCCATGCGGAGAAATCACCCTGCAAGGACTCGCAGCGGCAATCGGAGCCCTGCTGCCTGAAAACGCCATCGTGGTGGATGAGTCCATGACCTCAGGCCGCGGACTGATGGCTGCAACGAAGGGAGCTCCACCGCACGACTGGTTGGGGAACACGGGGGGCTCGATTGGAATCGCATTGCCACTGGCGGTGGGCGCAGCGGTAGCCTGCCCGCATCGCAGAGTACTATGCCTCACTGCCGATGGCAGCGGCATGTACACGGCGCAAGCCCTATGGACGATGGCGCGGGAGGGTCTCAACGTCACGACGGTAGTCTTCGCGAACCACGACTACGCCGTTCTGAAGCGCGAATTTTCCTATCTGGGCGTGGGCAGTCCTGGCCCTCGGGCTGCAGAGATGTTTGAGATCGGTCGCCCTGACCTGGATTGGACACTTCTGGCGAAAGGAATGGGGGTTCCCGGAACTCGGGTCACTTCGTTGGAGGCGTTCGGGAAGGCACTTCGGGCGGGACTTGAAAGCGAGGGACCAACGCTGATTGAAGTGCCTTTGTGAGCCTGGCGGCTAGGCGTGGTTAGCGGGTGGGTGCGAGTTGGGTCAACTTGGCGAGCTCGCCCTTGATGACTTTTCCGGTCGGAGTGAGCGGCATCGAGGAAACAAGCAGAATATGCGATGGCCGTTTGTACGGCGCGAGATGCTGTGCGGCATACTGCGCCAGTTCGGTTTCGGAGATCGGCGACGATGGCACCACTTCCACGAAGGCGACGACTTCCTCACCGCCTTCGGTTCCTTCAACCGACCGCCCAATTACCGCCGAACGTACGACGGCGGGATGCGCGTTCAGCACCGCCTCGACCTCAGACGGGTAAACATTCTCTCCAAAGCGAATGATCAATTCCTTGGTTCGGCCAACGATGAAAAGATAACCGTTCTCCAGCCGGGCAAGGTCCCGGGTATTGAACCATCCTTCCGGATTGATGGCGGCGGCCGTCTCCTGCGGCGAGTGATAGTAACCTTTCATGACATTGGGACCACGCACCCACAACTCGCCGACTTCTCGCTCGGCCACCGGCCTTTGATCCGGCCCGACCAGCTGCACTTCCACTCCCGGCAGCACCTGGCCCACCGAGGTATCAGTTCGGTATTCCCCCACTTTGGCCTGGGCAATATTCGGAGAGCACTCCGTGACCCCATATCCGTTGTGCAGCACCATGCCAAATAAACCTTCAACCTCCGACTTGACAGTGGGCTGAAGCGGCGCGCCGGAAGACGAAATGATGCGCAGGGCGGGAAGCTTAAGCGACTTCAATCCCTTCATCTTCGCGTATTCCGCCAGCAAGGAGAACATCCCGGGAGCGCCCAACACCACCGTCAACCGTTCTTTCTCCATCGTTGCAAGAGCTGCCACGGGGTCGAAACGCGGCGACAGATATAATGTCGCTCCCCTCAGCAACGAACCCAAAAGAACCACGGACAGACCGACCGCGTGCGACATGGGCAAAACGCCATACAGGCGGTCGTCTGGACTCAGAGACCGGATTCCCGCCGACACCGCGGCGACGAACAGGAGGTTGCGATGAGTAAGCATGACGCCTTTAGGAAGCCCGGTCGTACCGGAGGTGTAAATCAACGCAGCGACGCGCTGCGTAACGTCGGTATCAATCGCCTCCGGTTCTACGCTTTCGTTCAGCGGTCCGATAGCGATCGACCCCAGTCCGGCTACGTCTTGAGCTACCGCGCCATGCCGTTTAGCATGTTCTCGGGCGTGCGGTGACACGCTTGTGGTATAGATGACCCGCCGCGCGCCGCAGTGTTCTCGAATTTCATCGACTTCGCGTGCAGAGAGACGAGCGTTCACCAGCACCGGCCACGCATCCAGGCCAGCCAGGGCAAGCAGAGTCGCCACAAACGCTCGGCAGTTCTCGCAGACGAGGACAACCCGGTCACCGGGACGAACACCCGACTCCAGCAGCCAGCTTCGAGTATCTGACACCGCGGATGCGAGTTGCCGATAGGTCCAGATGCCAGACGTTTCCACCAACGCGGGATGCTCGGGTGAGCCCTCCGTCCATCGCGTGATGACGTCGCTGATACGTTCTGGGAGGTCGATCAAGAGTTGATCGACGCTATCGCGGTTCATTTCTGGCATAACAAGATTGCAAAACTACGATTACCCAGTTACGGCAAACCTGCTGGACGACATTGCAAATCAAGCAACAGATTCTTCCTGCGATTTCACAGTCTCCCTGCCTCCTTCAGAGACAACGGATGTTCGGCGAAGCCATATCTCCCGCCAGTAGGCAAATTCACCCCGCGGACAACCGCCGAAGGCCACGCAGTCGCATCCACAGAGCGATCCTTCCAGAAATACCGTATTGCGGAGTTGGCGCATTTCTCCGGTGCCATCCACAATAATCTTCTCCGGCTTGCACGCCACCTGGTGCTGCTCTCCGCACATGCCGCCCATGGCTGGGGTAAAGTACAGTCCGCGATTGTACGCCCTCGCATCTAAGGTCTCCGTGATGCTCGTCAGCGGCTTGATTTCGACCCACTCACCGGACCGGAGGTTCAAGCTCTCTGCAGGAGTCGACTTCTGAGTTCCTCGGGCGTAGGCGCCAAGAAAAACCTTACGAATCTTCCAAAACAGCCACACGACGATGCGCCTGGCCATTTCGGGAACACCGCAGTTTCCGGATCTGACCTCGCTGTAGCACTTTCCGAATCTCTCCCACCGAGACAACTCCACGGTAGCGTTCAATATTTCGCTGGCTTGACAAAAGTAGGTCTTGGGGCCGGTCGCAGTCTTGAGCCGTGATCGCAGGCTCCGACCACTCTCTGCGTCAATACTCGTCTCGATCGAAACGGGGCCCTCAACCTTGCGCAGCCAGGCTTCGCGCCAGAAGATAGTGCACGCCTTCTGACAACCATCATGCGCCTCCCCCGAACATCGGAGCCCTTCGAGCAGAACCACGTCCTCCGCCGGGAATTTCCGCATTCCCGAACTCGTTCCGTAATAGCAGGTCTTCACCACCCGCTTAGAGACGCGAAATTGTCTCCCACAGAACTCCATCATCTCAGGCATAAATGGCAGACGATCCGAGGTGCCATCGGCATCCAGGGTCAGCAGAATTTCCGCCGGCGACTTTACCTGGACAAAGTCTCCTGGGCCGAGGTGCGATGCGCTCACTGCCATTCCTGTTCTATGACCTCTGTTCGGGGTTCAAATAGGCGGTATTCTGTGTTGGTTTGATCGTCTTAGATTGGCGATTTACCCGACAAGCCGACGACCCGAAGGAATTTTTTCCAGATTTTCAGGCAGAATCCGAGCGGTCGCCACATGGTTTCTCGCAGGACGGCGACTTTGCGAATATAGTCGGCGACACGCCACGTGCAGGTCGTACCCGCGGGGAAGAACCCGACGTCGCCCGGGCCAAACCGGCGCTCTTCGCCATTCTCCAACAGCAGGAAAGCTTCGCCCGAAACTACCAGGATTGCCTCGTCCTGACTGTAATGCCAACGGAAGCGTCCCGCAGTACAGTCCCAAACCACCACTGTCGATGTCCAGTCACGGCTTCTGACTAAGTTTTTGCCGCGTGAAATGGGGGTGCCACTTAGAATCCATTCTTGCGGAATCGGTTCCGGATCGAGTTCGAAGTTCGCGGGGGTCGCCATTACGATCGATCGGAGTAACGTACTCTCCACCTGGCCCACGCCACTGCGGTCGGCCGAGGCATCACGGGATAACGAGGCTACTTTTTCCACGCAAATCCTTTCTTTTTACCTCAATGCAGAGCGCTTGCGCGACGATTCGTGGTATACAGCCGCACTGACCGGAAACTCCGAGACATCCGCTTTCTTTGCCCCAACATACTGCAGCCAACTCCGGTAAATACTTACAGCGGAGGAGTGCCAGCTTTTCTGCAAGCTGCCAACCACGGCAGCCTCGGGGAAGCCTTCCATGAGCTCTTCGCGCCGATCGGACAAAAGCAGATCGCGAAAATCTTCCAGCAGTTTTGTGGGGGCTGCAGCGAAATAATTCTTGGGCATGGAAGGATACGTCTCCCGCTCACGCCGCAGAAAACGCTTTATGTCCCTGCGATATTCTTTCAACAGAGTCTGGGCCCCGTATTCGGGATGTCCCTGAAAATGTAAGAAGAGGCTGCGCTTCTTTTTCTTCGCGAACGAATCCACTCCGCCGTCGGCAGATTGCGCAAGCACGTTGTACCCGCACGCGTTTAGCGCGTCGACCGGCACTTCGTTCCAACGAGAGTGCGGAAACCGGACCCGTTCTAAACCCGCAGTCAGATGATGGCTGGTGACCTTGGCGAAATCGAATACGCCAAACTGCTTGTCACTCAGCGGACGACGAGGGATACCGTCGCTATGCAACACGCCTGCGTGCGCGGCCAGGCATGAAAGAATCGTTGCCGTCGTATTGTTTTCCGCCCAGTCCAGAACATCGGCCAGGGCAGGCCAATACGGTTCATTACGCAAGTCCGGCTGTTTCGGCTCGGTTCCGGTCATGATCATGCCGTCAAAGCGGGCGTTCAACAACTCCTCGGTACCGAAATAGAAACTGTTCAGGTGCTGCTGTCCCCGCTCTCCCCGAGGCACTCCGGACAGCGAGTGCAGCTTGACAAGCACAGGTACATCGCCAGCCGCCGAATCGAGAAGTTCGAAGAACTGGATTTCAGTATCTTCCAGCGCCGGGTCCGGCATGTTGTTGACCAAGGCAATTTTGACGTACTCCGCCTCGGCGTACTTTTCGCCCGCCCTTACCGAAACCAATCTATTTCGTTCAGCCCAACGGGGGGGAACCCGGCCGCCGTCAATAATCAATGGCATGTCATTTCCTCACAAAGGCTGCGCCCAGCGAAATTTTCCCCGTTTCACACTTGGCATGGTCCAGAGCCTGAGCCAAATCCTCGATAATGTCGTCAATGTGCTCGATGCCCACACTCAGCCGCAGCATCTCCGGCGTCACGCCGACCTTCTCTTGCTCCTCGGGCGATAACTGCCGGTGCGTGGTCGATGCGGGATGACACGCAAGCGACTTCGCGTCTCCCATGTTCACCATCCGCTTGAAGAGCTTGAGCGCGTTAAAGACCCTCGTGCCGGCTTCAAAGCCGCCCTTCACTCCGAACGTCAGAAGTGAGCATCGCTTCGATCCCAGGTAGCGTTGCGCCATCGGATAAAGTGGGTTGTCAGGAAAACCTGCGTAATTTACCCATTCCACCGAGGGGTGATCGCGCAGATACTCGGCTACTTTGCGCGCATTCTCGACATGCCGTTCCACCCGCAAAGCCAGCGTCTCCACCCCTTGCAGCAACAGAAAGCCATTGAAGGGCGAAAGTGTCGCACCCGTATTCCTCTGACATACCGTCCGGCAACGCGCGACATATGCGGCATCTCCGAAATGGTCCACGTAGACCACTCCGTGATATGCGATCTCGGGCTTGTTGAACATGTAAAAGCGTTCCGGGTGGTCGCGCCATGGAAACTTCCCGCCGTCAACGATCATCCCTCCCAACGTCGTACCGTGACCTCCCATGAACTTGGTCATGGAGTGCACTACGACATCGGCGCCATACTCGATCGGTCTCAGCAGGATGGGGGTAGCGATGGTATTGTCTACGATTAACGGCACACCGTGTTTGTGGGCAACACGGGCCAGCCCTTCGATATCCGCGACGTTCCCCGCCGGATTCCCCACGCTTTCGCAGTAGACCGCTCGCGTGTTCTCATCAATTAATTTCTCCACGTCCTCCGGACGATCACTCGCCGCGAAGCGTGTACTGATCCCGCGTTTGGGAAAGATATGTGCCAGCAATGTGAAGGTGGCACCGTAGAGCTGGGGAAGAGAAACAATGTTGTTTCCCTTCTCTACGATATTGATCAGGGAGTATTCGATCGCGGCCATTCCCGAACTGACGCTCAGGGCTTCCACGCCGCCTTCCAGCGCCGCCACTCGTTTCTCAAGAACCGCGTTCGTAGGATTCCCGATGCGAGTGTAGATGTTTCCTTCGACTTCCAAATTGAAAAGCGCCGCTCCGTGCTCGGCGCTGTCGAACTCGAACGCGATCGTCTGGTAGATCGGAACGGCGACGGCTTTTGTTGTAGGATCGCCGTCGTATCCAGCGTGAATGGCAATCGTCTCTCTCTTCATACGTCTACCAGTCCCAACGTTCGCGAAGCTACGCCCAGGGTATCAATCCCCGTGACCGTTTACTTTGCGCTCGTCGCCACGCGTCGAACTTGCACCGCCGCGGGTTGCCGCGATGTCGACTTGGCCAGCGTGCGAGTGACCGTGCGAGCGGCAAAGCCGGCACCAAATGCAAACCGCATCACCGGTCCAAAGCTGTTTGCCGCCGCCACGCCCACGAAGTAAAGACCAGGCACCGATGATTCGAAGCTCGACGACAGTACCGGCGCACCGCTAATGGCCGTGATCTTCGAGCGAATCTCCCCGCTCAAAAACTTCAAACGTTCCATGTCCACTCGGTAACCGGTCGCGGCGATGACGTGCTCTGTCACAATTTCCTGCGGGCCGCCAGCGGACTGAAGACTCAAATGCACTTTGCCGTTCTGAACGGAGACACTTTGCGTCGTGCATCCGAGATGGAGCGGCACTTTGCCCATCACCTTATCTCGAATGAACCAACCGCCTGACGGACCGAGGGCTCTGCGAACCGCTTCCAATCGAAGGCGCTCTGGCAAATAGTAGAATGCTGCCGGCGCATTCGCAAAAAAACGCGAGCGCATCCCTGGGCCAAGCCCGGACTGCGGATGCCTGATCTGCTGCCACAATGATCGCGGCTTGCCCGTCGGCTGGCTGTGAAACTTCAGCGACTCCCTGCGACTGACGAGCTGCACTTTGGCGCCAGCTTCGTGCAGCAATCCCGCTAAATCCAGCGCCGAAGCTCCGCCGCCGATGACTACAACGCTCCGGCCCCGAAACGGCTCCACCTCGCGATGCCGCGCGCTGTGGGAAAGAAATTCGGCGGGGAGTGACGCAAGACTCTCGGGAATATAAGCGAAGTGAGTGATGCCAATCGCCAGCACCACCGATCGCGCTTCGAGGGTTTCACCATCCTCGAGCCGCAGCCGGAACCCGTCTGGCACCCGGTCGACGCTCGCCACGAGCTTGTCTTCCAGTTCCGGAACCATGCGGTCCCGGAAGGCCAACCCGTACGCGGAAAATGTTTCGAGACGCACCGGCACGCCGGTGTCGGCATACTCGATCCCGCGCTCGGCACAAAACTGTTTCAAAGTGAACGCTCGTTCCGGATCGTAGATGTCGGAAGCGAAGCCATCGGACTTGAGCATCATGCCCTTCGGCATATGCCCCACCCAGCTGTCCATTGGGCGGCCAAAGATACGAAATGGAATACCCCTTTGCCGCAGGTGCGCGGCAACCGAAAGTCCATACGGACCTGCCCCAATAATTGCAGTGCTCAGCATGTCTTAGGAAATGCTCCTTGTGACCGAGATACAAAAGCGGGGGAATGCGTCGCTAAAAACGGGGGGACTTGATTGATTGACGCCTAGTATACCACAGATGGTTCGCTCTTTTTCGCAGTCTCCCCACCCAAATTAAGCCAACAACTGCTTACTTATCAATTACATCCAGAGAATACAACGCCGCGGCCTCAATGTTCAACCCCCAGTTTGAGCAGACTGACCTGGCGCGGAACCGCAGACATCGTTTTCGCTTCGAAAAAATGTTTTAGCTTTAAGAACGGCTTCTCCAGTACATTCCAGGAGACAATCGCCATAACGTAGGTGATGGCCGCAGTCATCGGCAACGCCAGAAACCCGTGCCTGTCCAAACGCATCGCTTGGATTGCATCCAGCGGAATTTTCTCCAGCAGATAGATGCCGTAACTGATCGTTCCCGTGTAAACCAGAAATCGGTCGGTCAGAACCGCCCTTAACCATCCCTGGCCTGAGAACAGGGCGAGATATACAAAAGAAACTGACGCTAAAGCGGTCAAAGAAAAAACGATCCATCTCGTATCAAGCGCATCAATGGCCAGAGCTAAGGGGCCTGAGACAAGAAGCGCGACCCACGCTCGCGTCATGAACTTCGACGGAAAAAAGTCTTCGGAACGAACAACCAGCGCCAGAAGCGCTCCCGCCATCAGGCCATCCAGACGGCAGAAGGTGTTCGAGTAGATGTTGGCGTGATGGAACGTCAAATAGAAACGCAATACCGGAGAAAGAACAATGACCGAAAGCGCAATCTCGCGCAGCCGAGTCTCGCTACAGAACCGTACCACTAAAGGCCAAACCAGGTAGAACTGCTCTTCAATGGCCAGCGACCAGGTAACACCCAGTGCCCCAGCAGCCCCCGTAGGATTCCGCAGCAGAAAGGTCTGAAGGAAAAGCGGAAAGGCCCACCACGGCGAGGAACGCTCAAAAATGGAATGCGCGGCAGGGGGATGAAGGAGCGGAACAATCACGAACATGAAAAGCAGTACCGCATAATACAGAGGCCAGATCCGCAGGCAGCGCCGCCCGTAGAAATTTCTGAAATAACCCTCCGACTGCTTCGAATCAAGCAAAATTCCCGTGATCAGAAACCCGGATAACACAAAGAAGAGGTCTACACCCATCCAGCCGTTGGCCGAAATTGGCCCCAAATGAAGCGATGGATACCGGTCTGTGTTGTGCACCAAAACCCACAGCACGGCCAAACCACGCACGGCGTCGAGCTGCGGGACTCGCTTCGTCATCTTGAACCTGAATCTCTGCTCCCTACCTGCTCAAGCGAGTCAACGTCGGCCTAGCAGGCATACCCCCGTCCACGGATAGTTCCCGGGGTTGCCTTTCGGCTCCGGTAACAACGACAGCAGTTCAACTGGTGCCCGTTTAAACTGCGCCGCCGTCTTCAGCATTCCCTGCACATCTTTTGGTTCCCAACCAGAAGACGCGAAAAAATGCGCGCCTTCGGCTGGACCGAACTTGAATGCAGCGCCTGCCTCGCTCAGCTGTTTTCCAGTGGTCCGTTGCATCAATCGCAGCTGGCCGGGAGACGCCAGATCGATAACCCACGTTCGGAAACGTTCCTGGGATGCTAGATCGGTGGACAGAGACGAAACCTCTTCAGGCGTGAAGTAGATGAGAAGCCCTTCGCTCACAACCACGACTCTCTTTGCCCCGGCGTTCAATTGCGAAAAAAGGTTGCGCCGTGCCGCCACATCCGACAGATCCAGCGCGATTCGCTGTAGCCGGCAGCGAGGCGTCTCCTTTCCGAGAACGTCCTCCTTGTAGGAGACGATATCCGGCAGATCGACTTCCACCCACTGCAGCGTGGGAGAAAGTTCCATCCGGTAAGGCCGGGCATCCAACCCCGCCGCCAGATTCAGAACCAGATCCGCGCCCTCCTGAATTGCCCGCGAGATAAACTGATCGAAGAGATACGTCCGCGCCACCCACGCCCACTCGTGCTTGTTGCCGTCCGGCAGCGTGTTCGCCAGATGAAACCCGTACTCACCGGCCAAACGCTCGGCATACGGATCGCGAAACAGCGCGTCCGCCCGCTGCGTCTCCCGCGCCCGAAAATACGCCACCCAACGCGCAGTGTCAGAAACGCCGCGAACTGTAGCAGTGGAGTCAGTCATGTTTTCTGGCGAGCGTAAGTTGGATTTGAAGTTTGGGAAGGATGGCTTGCCAGCTAGTTATGGCTTAAGGCATTGCAAGCTGTGATTTATTAAGGACTAACCCATCTATAGAGCAGTACGCCTTACGGTCTAGGGGTCTAACGTGGGGGTCTCTTCCGACCACGGGTTCGCCGGTTGCACATCTCCTCTTTTTTCACGATACGCCTCGAGCTTCGTAAGCCGCTTCTCCAGCTTCTCGACTTGTAGCTCGATATTGGCGGTCTCGATAGCGCGCAACTGCAGGTTCAAAAGAGGTGCCAGGCCAGCTGCGATCTTAGGCTGGATCTTGCCGGCATGTACATCCGCGATCAACCGTGCCACGGTTTCCCTCACCGCTATCGCACTATCCACGGAGGGGAGGGGATGGTCCTGTCGGGCTGGAGAGCCCCTGTGTCTGCCCCCAATTCGGCCTAATTCCGAGGCCTTATCGGGATTGGCGTGAAAGAAGCACAGTCCACCTTCGGTCGCGGCAGCCCGGCAGGGCTTGCCGGTCTTCGTGCGACCTTTGCAACGGGAATCAAGCTTCTTGGTGGTCATCTTGAGATTCGACCCTGGACTTGAAGGCTTTCTGGCGAACGGAGTATTCCTTTAAGACTTCATCGATCCTGGTGTCATATCGGCTCTGCTGATCGACACAGTGAAACGCGATAATGTGACCGAGGCTCCGAAATCCGTGGACTGGGCATGTCCGGTTCATTTCCTTCTCGAACTGCTCTGGGTCTGCTGAAGTTGCGATGGTGACTCCCGTAGCCGATGGATAGAACTTGCAGATACAATTCGCCAACCTCTGGCGCTCCGCTGCTTCAGCCACGACGTTTTCTAATCTTTCCAACCGTCTTTGCAAACCAGTGAGTTTTCCTGCCACGTCCTGCCCCCCGCGAAATTCGCCACATCCCCCTCTAGTCTCCATTATAGCGATGTCTAGGGAGTTTT
>Ga0335078_10015423_pt1 | contig 11345 bp, 10 predicted proteins | sample Lox_Sample_32_FD_206711 | JGI IMG/M metagenome (GOLD analysis project Ga0335078, IMG submission 206711) | Soil microbial communities from Loxahatchee National Wildlife Refuge, Florida, United States - Lox_Sample_3.2 | ecosystem: Environmental > Terrestrial > Soil > Wetlands | place: USA...
GGGGCGGTGATCGCGCCGCGGGGCTCGGTCAGCGTGGAATCGCCGGGCGACGACGACCTGGACTCGCTGCGCGGCACGGCGCGGCGGCTGCCGTGGAGCGGGACCGGGCTCGCGGTCGGCTCGCTGACGCTGGCCGGGCTGCCGCTCACGGCGGGATTCGCCGCCGAGTGGTTCCTGCTGGAGGCGCTCATGCAGCAGTTCCGGATACCGGGGCTCGGGTTCCGGCTGGTGCTCGCGCTGGCCGGCGCGGCGGTCGCCCTGACGGTGGGGTTCGCGGGGGTGACCTTTGTCCGGCTGACCGGGCTGGTGGTGCTTGGCCCGCCGGCCTCGCCGGCCCCGGCGGGCGCCGGGGCCGGGGATGCGCCGGGCGGCCCGGCGGGTGCCGCAGCGCAGGCCGGCCCGGCCAGCCAGGCCGGCGATTATGGCTGGCTCGGGCGGGCCGGGATCGTGCTCCTGGCGCTCGGCTGCCTGCTGCCGGCGGCGGCGCTGCCGCTGGTCATCCGGGTGATAGCGGCCGGCCTGGCCCCGGTCGTGCCGCGGGTGGTGACGTCCGGCGCGCTGAAATCCCCGTGGGTGGTGCAGCCCGTGTTCGGCGATTTCTCGATCCTCTCGCCGTCCTGGCTGTGGGTGGTCATGCCGCTGCTGGCGCTCGCGGTGCTGGTGTTCGCGTGGCTAGCCAGCGGCCGGCGGCTGACCCGGGTGCGGCGGGTGCCCGCCTGGCGTTCCGCCACCGCCGGCGTGCAAGGCGCGGACTGCTATACCGCGACCGGTTTCGCCAACCCGGCCCGCCGGGTCCTGGCGACCGTCCTGCATACCCGGTCGGAGGTCCGGCCGCTCGGCACGCGCGCCGATACCGCCGCTGGAGCCCGGGGCCGGGCGGCCGCCGGAACCGGCGGCGGGCCCGGGGCGGGAACGTGGCAGCGGCCCGGTCCCCGGCTGGGCTACACCTCGGATGTGGTCGAGGTGACCGAGGCTTATCTCTACCGGCCCGTGCTCCGCCCGGTCATGGCCACGGTGCGGGCCGCCAAGCGGTTGCAGTCCGGCCGGCTCGACGCCTACCTGGCCTACATGCTGATCGCGCTGGTGGCCTTGCTGGCCCTGGTCAGTGCGCTGGCCTGAATCCAGGGCCCGGGCCCAGGGCTACCAGCCGCGCTCCAGCACGAGCTGGTGCACATCGAGGTAGCCCGCCCGGAAACCTCCTTCGGAGTAGGCCAGGTAGAGGTTCCACATCCGCTGGAACACCGGGCCGAAGCCGAGCCGCCCGGCCTGGTCGGTGGCGGCCAGGAACCGCCGCCGCCACTCGGCCAGGGTCCGCGCATAATGCTCCCCCATCGGGTAATCAGCGGTCACCCGCAAGCTGGTGTGCCCGCGCAGCACATCGGTGATCGCCTGCAGCGAGGGAATCTGGCCCCCGGGGAAGATGTACTGGTGGATCCAGCTGTGCCCGCCCCGGGTAGCCAGCATGCGGTCGTGTGGCATGGTGATCGCCTGCAGCCCGGCCCGGCCGCCGGGAGCCAGCAGCCGGTCGACGGCCCGGAAGTAGGTGGGCCAGTACGGCTCGCTGACGGCCTCGATCATCTCCACCGAGAGGATCACGTCGTACTGCCCGGTGGCCTGCCGGTAGTCGCGGAGCTGGACGTCCACCCGGTCCGCGACACCGGCCGCGGCGGCGCGGCGGCGGGCGGTGGCCCACTGGGTGGGTGAAATCGTGAGCGTGGTGACCCGCGCACCGCGGGCGGCAGCGCGGATCGCCAGCTCGCCCCACCCGGTGCCGATCTCCAGCACCGTGCGCCCCGGCCCGGCACCGGCGCGGTCCAGCAGTGCGTCTATCTTGCGGTGCTGCGCGGCGGCGAGCGTGTCACCGGGCGCGAACAGGCCGCTGGAGTAGGTCATGCTCGGGTCGAGGAACAGGGCGAACAGGTCGTCGGACAGGTCGTAGTGCGCCTCGATGTTGCGGCGCGCGCCGTCGATCGTGGCGTCCTCGGCGGCGGGCTGGGATGGCACGTACCAGCGCCGCAGTGCCTGCAGCGGCGCCGGGACGATCGCGGTGACGTGCCCGGCCAGCACGGTGAACAGGCCGGGCAGGTCGGCACTGTCCCAGGCGCCGGTCATGTAGCCCTCGGCGAGACCGGCCGCCCCGGAGCCGAGGCGGCGGTAGAAGGCGTCCTCGTCGCGGATTACCAGGACCGGGCAGCCCGCGCCGCCAGCACCGGACACGGTGCCGTCGGTCGCCTGGATCCGGATCGGCAGCCGGGCCGCGGCGCGGCGCAGCAGGGACCGGGCCACCAGGCCCCGGGCCAGGCCGGCCGCGCCGCCCGGCACGGCCGGGATGGCCGGCTGGGCGCCCTGACCCGGCGGGCCTGGCCGGTGATCCGGCGACGGGCGTGGTGGCAAGACGGCTGCGGTGGTCATTGAGTGCCCTCCAGTGGGTGATGCCTGGGGCCGGGTTGGATGGGCAGGCGCCGGGCCGCGAGCCGGAGGCCCTGCCAGTGAATGAGCACGGTGACCTGGAGCGTGCTCCACGGGTAGCGCAGCGCGCAGCCGAGCAGCCGCCACGGCGTGTACCGGCAGCGGGTGCCGGTCACGCTGGCGGCGAGCACAGTCGCGTCATCGATCTGCAGGGTCACGCCCAGCCGCAGGGTGCCCGCGGGTTCCGGCAGCCGCAGCCGGTACCGCCCGGCGACCGGCAGGAACGGTGAGACGTAGAAGTTCTTGGCCGCTTCCGCCCGGCCACAGCTGTCGGGACGCAGCAGGTAAGCGTGCCGCCCGCCATAGGTGTTGTGCACTTCGGCGATGACCGCGGCCAGGCGGCCGTCGCCGCCGTAGCACCAGTACACGGTGATCGGGTTGAACACGTAGCCGAGCACCCGGGCGTGGGCGAGCATGAGCACCCGCCCGCCCGCCAGGCTGATCCCGTGGCCAGCCAGGAAGGCATCGACGTTGGACCGCAGCGAGCCGCCCGGGCCGCCGAGATGATCGCGTGCCTGGAACCGGGCGAACGGGCGGAGCGGACGGGGCACCCGCGGCAGGTCATCCAGGTCGACCAGCCACAGGTAACTGCGGTACCGGAAATCGCGCCGGACCGGGCGGGTCCGGACGTGGCTGATCCGGCATGGGTACAGCGCCGGGGTCACCAGTCCACCCCCAGTGCGCGGGCCGCCTCGGCACCCGAGCGGCAGCCGTCCTCATGGAATCCCCAGCCGTGGTAGGCGCCGGCGAAGGCCAGGGCCGGGGTGTTCAGGCTGGGCAGCAGCGGCTGGGCCGCGACCGACCGCTCGTCGTAGACCGGGTGACCGTAGGTCATCCGGGCCAGCACCCGCTCCGGCCGTACCTGGTCCAGCGCGTTCAGGGTGACCAGGTAGCTGGCCGCCTCGTCCAGTCCCTGCAGCCGGTTCAGGTCGTAGCTGACGTGCACGTCCGCGGCCGTGGCCGAGCAGTCGCGCAGCAGGTAGTTCCACGACGCCCGGGCCGCCGCGGCCCGGGGCAGCACCGTGGCATCGGTGTGCAGGGCCACCTGGCTGGAGGTGTACCGGAACGCGCCGAGAAGCTCCCTCTCGGCGGCTGTGGGCTGGCCGAGCAGGCGCAGCGCCTCGTCCGGGTGGGTGGCCAGCACGGCCCGGGTGAAGTGACGGGTGTGGCCGCCGCCGTCGCGCACGTCGATCCCGCCCGGCACCCGCTGGACCGACCGTACCGGCAGCCCGGTGGCGACGGTGGTGAGCTGCTTGGCGATCGCCTCGACGTAGGTACGCGAGCCCCCGGTGACCGTACGCCAGCCGGGTGACCGGCCGACCCGCAGCATCCCGTGGTGGTCGAGGAACTCGAACAGGTACCGGGCTGGGTAGGCCAGCGCGTCCGCGGGCGGGCAGGACCAGACCGCGGCGATCAGCGGGATGACGAAATGGTTGACGAAGTAGCGCTGGTAACCGCCCTGGCGCAGGAACTCGCCCAGCGAAGGCTGCCGCGGAGCAGGCGAGCGGAGCAGCCGACGGGCGTCCCGGTAGAAACCCGGCACGGCGGCCAGCGCGGCCAGATACTGCGGCCGGGCCAGCGAACTGGCCGCCGGGAACAGCCCGAGCGGGCCGCGTGATCCCGCGTATTCCAGGCCGCAGCCCGCGCAGCGCACCGACATGCTCATCTCGGTCTGCTGGCTGGCTACGCCCAGCTCGCCGAACAGCCGGACCAGGCTGGGATAGGCGTGCTCGTTGAAGACCAGGAAGCCGCTGTCGAGAGCCAGCAGGCGGCCGTCGGTGGTGGCGACGTCGTGGGTGTGCGCGTGCCCGCCGAGCCGGTCCTGCGCCTCGTACAGCGTCACGTCATAGGAACGTTGCAGCAGGTAGGCCGCGGTCAGCCCGGCCACGCCGGCGCCGATAACGGCCACCTGCGGGCGGGCTGGCCGCCGCTGCTGCCCGTCCGCCGGGCCATGGACTGTCATCGTTACTTCCTGCCTCGTCCCGTAGAAATCAATACTAAATTACACTAAGATTCGGATCAGGCGACAACCGGGGAGGAAGGATGGACCTGCGCGAGGCGGCCGGGGCCCTGGGCGTGCACTACCAGACCGCCTACGGCTGGGTGCGCCAGGGTGTCCTGCCGGCCCGCAAGGTGGGCCGGGGCTATGCCGTCCAGGACAGCGATGTGGCGGCACTCGCGGCCCGGCGGCGGCGGGGCCAGGAATCGATCCGGCCTATCCAGGTTCGTGACTGGGCCGCCCAGGCGGACGGGCTGTACGCGGCGATCGTGCAGGGCGACGAGACCGTGGCCCGGCACCGGTTTGGCCGGCTGGCCGGCGGGGTGACCACACTCGACCTGTGTGCGCAGGTCATCGCGCCCGCGCTGCGCCGGGTGGGTGATGACTGGGCCGCCGGGCAGGTCTCCATCGCCCAGGAGCACCGGGCCAGCGCGATCTGCGAACGGCTGCTCGCCACCCGCTCCGGCCAGCCCGCCGGGCGGCCCCGGGGCACCGCGGTGGTCGCCACCCCGCCCGGGGAACGGCACGGCCTGCCCGCGCTGATGGCCGCGGCCTGCCTGCGGGAGGACCGGTGGCTGGTGCACCACCTGGCCAGCGACCTGCCGGTGGACGAAGTAACCCGGCTCGCCGAGCAGGTCGGCGCCGGTCTCGTCGTGCTGTCGTCAGCCACCGCCGAGACGGCCGAGCAGGCTGATCATGCCCGGCAGGCGATCAGCACCGCCCGCCCCGGCCTGACCGTGCTCACCGGGCGGCCTGGTGACCGGCTGCCCGATCTGCTGGCCCAGGCCGCCGGCCAGCACGCGCCGGCCGTGGGCAAGCCCGGCTGAGCACGACAGCCTGAGCACGACAACCAGAGGAAGCCGAGAAGGAACGGGGATCCGGTCATGGCCCGATACCGGGCAACAGTGCCGTCACGGCGCTCAACCGCACAGACATTCGCCTACCTGGCCACCTTCAGCAACGCGGTGCACTGGGACCCGGGGGTGCTCGCTGGCCAGCAGCTCGATCCTGGCCCGGTCGGGCCGGGCACCCGCTTCCGGCTGGTGGTCCCGTTCCTCGGGCTGCGCATGCCGCTGACCTACCAGGTCACCAGCTACCAGCCCGGCCGGGAAGTGGTGCTGGCCGCCAGCAACGGCCTGCTGCGCGCCACCGACAAGATCGTGGTGACCGGGAGCCGGGACGGCTCGGTGGTCGACTACGCGGCCGAGGTGTGCCTGCGGGGCCCGTTCCGGGTGCTCGACCCGCTGCTGCGCCCCGGCTTCCGCGCCGTCGGCGACCGGGCCGCCACTGGCCTCGCGGAGGCCCTGTCCGGGGAGCCAGCCAACGGGATCACCGCGCCGCCGGGCACCACGGCCCCGCCGCAGCAGGCGGCACGACTGCCGCGGGAGGCGCCATGACCTGGCTCGGACCAGCGGTGGATGCCAGCCTGGACGCGCTCGTGGTGCCGGGATTTTCCCGTATCGGGCTGGCCGTGCGGTCAGCCGTGCTGCCCGGGTTCACCGTGGGTGACTACCCACGCATCGACGGCCACACCGTCGTCATCACCGGCGCAACCTCAGGGATCGGGTTTGCCGCAGCCGTCGCGCTGGCCCGCCGGGGCGCGGTGATCCACTTCCTGGCCCGCGATCCGGACCGGGCCGAGCGGGCCAGGCGCGGGATCGCGGCCGCCTCCGGCGCCACAGGCATCAGCTATGGCCTGGGCGATCTCGAGGATCTGGCCTCGGTGCGCGCCTTCGCTGATGAATTCAGGGCCACTCATGACCGGCTTGACGTGCTCATCCACAACGCCGGGGTCATCCACCCGGAATTCCGCACTGGCCAGGACGGCACCGAGCTGACGGTCCTGGGCCAGGTGGTCGCGCCGTTCCTGCTCACCCGCCTGCTGATGCCCGCGCTGCTCGCCGCCGCCCCCTCCCGGGTGATCACCGTGTCCTCCGGCGGGATGTACACCCAGCGGTTGGACCCGGCCACGCTGCAGCTGCCCGCCGCGCACTACCGGGGCGTCACCGCTTACGCGCGGGCCAAGCGGGCCCAGGCCGCGCTCAGCCGCGAGTGGGCCCGGCGGCTGCCCGAGTCCGGCGTCGCCTTCCACGCCATGCATCCTGGCTGGGTCAATACCCCTGGGATCACCGCCACGCTGCCCCGCTTCCACCGGATCACCAGCCCGATCCTGCTCTCCGCCGAGCAGGGCGCCGACACCATCGCCTGGCTCGCGACCACACCGGCCGAGCAGCTGGGCAGCGGCCAGTTCTGGCACGACCGCCGCCCCCGGCCCGAGTACCTGCTCCCCTGGACCCGGGACAGTGACCCGGCCACCGCCAGCGAACTGTGGGATCACCTGGCCGGGCTGACGGCCCCCACTGAGCCGCTCGGCCAGGCCAGCTGACCAGAACCTGGATGCGCCGCCACCGCGGGCGGGCGGCAGGCTGGACGGCGCGGGGCCGGGCTGGGCGTGCCCACCGCCGGGTAGCGTGGCCAGCGTGACTGCCGAGTGGACCGCACCCGCGGTTGAGCGCGCCGATCCGGACTACGTCGCCGCCGAGCGCAGGGCGCTTGAGCAGTGGCTCGACTACCACCGTGACATCCTGCTGACGAAGTGCGCCGGGCTGACGGCCGAGCAGCTGAAGCGGCGTGCGGTTCCGCCGTCCAGCCTGTCGCTGCTGGGCCTGGTCCGGCACCTGGCCGACGCGGAGCGCGGGTGGTTCCGGGAGTGCGCGGGCCGCGAGGATGTGCCTGCCCTGTACTGGACCGAGGCTGACAACGATGCCGACCTCAACGACATCGAGGACGCCGACGCCGAGGCCGACCTGGGCACTTACCGGCGCGAAATCGCCGCGGCGCGCGAGGCGGTGGCCGGCCAGGGGCTCGACGATGTCGTGCCGTTCAAGTGGGGCGGTGCCGATCGCGATATCCGCTGGATCTACCTGCACATGATCGAGGAGTACGCGCGCCACAATGGCCACGCCGATCTGATCCGCGAGTGCATCGACGGCATGACCGGCGACTAGACCCGCCCGGTTGTTCGCTGCCCAGTCGCGGGAACGGGCCGTTTTGTCTGTGGCGGCGGCAAGCTGACGGTATTCCTGCCCGGCCGCGGGACCGCAGCAACCTGGACTGAGCGCCGCCGGCCGACCGACGGGCCCGCCCTCACGTGCGCGCCAGTTGCCGCGGCTTGACAGGAAACCAAATGGTTACCTATTGTGGCTGACGTGGACCTCGTCTTCCGTGCTCTGGCCGATCCGACCCGGCGGGCGCTGCTCGACGAGCTGTTCACCCGCGATGGCCAGACGCTCGTGTCCCTCACGGCGCGGCATGACATGACGCGCATCGCCGTGGCCAAGCACCTGAAGATCCTGGAAGACGCCGGGCTCATCGTGAGCAGGCGGCGGGGCCGCGAGAAGCTGCACTACCTCAATCCCGTCCCGATCCGCCTGATCCACGACCGGTGGGTGAGCAAGTACACCGAGCCGTGGGCCGCTGGGCTCGTCGGCCTGAAGCATGAGCTGGAGGCTTCGATGGAGAAGATCTTCGAGATCTACATCCGCACCACTCCCGAACGGCTGTGGGAGGCGATTACCGATCCAGCGATCCGGGCGAAGTACCAGTTCGGTGCGTCGATCGAGTCGGACTGGACCACGGGTTCGGGGTACCGGCTCGGTCATCCGGCAGCCGGGCGGCCGCTGGCCGAGGGAGAGAACCTCGTTGTTGACCGACCGCACCGGCTCGTGCAGACGATGCGTGCGCTGTGGGGTCCCGACGCCGAGCGGGCTGGCACTTCCCGGGTCACCTGGGAAATCGAGCCGGTCGGTGATTCCTGCCGCCTGACGGTGGTTCACGATCAGCTGTCACCTGACGCGCCGGCCGAGCTCTACGGCGGGTGGCCGATGATCCTTTCCGGCCTGAAGACCTGGCTGGAAACCGGGGAGACGCTGACCACTCCCGGGTCGCTCATGTACCAGCAGCGGTAACCGGGTCCCGTTCATCAAGACGCGAGGAGATCGTCATGTCCCAGACCACCATCACCGATATCGGCACTGTGGGGATCCCGGTCAGCGACCAGGACAGCGCGGTGGAGTTCTTCGTCGGCAAGCTCGGCTTCGAGAAGCGGCTCGATGTGACGATGGGGGGGAGCTTCCGCTGGGTCACGGTGTCGGCCCCGGACGCATCCACCTCGGTCGCGCTGATCACGAGGCAGGACACCGGGGCCGACACCGGTATCCGGTTCCTGGTTCCCGACGCGGAAGCCGAGCACGCAGCCATGCGGCAGCGGGGCATCGAGGTCGGGGACCTGCTCCGGTGGCCGGGTGTCCCGCCCATGTTCGAGTTCAAGGACCTGGACGGGAACAAGTTCGAGATCGTCGAGTCCCGGTCCTGAGCTGCCGGTGACGGGACCGCGGCCACGCTGCAGGCCGAGCAGGACGGCACCGAAGATCCCGGCAGGACTCACGAGGACTGGGCCGACGCGCTGCCCGGATTAGCACGACTTCCGGGCGGCTGAGACCTGATCTGCTAACAGTTCAGCCACGCTCGGCGATCGCCAGTTCTGTCGCATACGCACCGCCGCTAGCGTGACTAGCCGTCCATACGTCCGGCCTGGAGGTATAGCTCATGAACCGTCTGACCCTGCTCGCGGCCCTCGGGGCGTCGTGCTCCCTGGCGCTGTTCCCGGCCGCAGGCTCCTTAACAGCCGCGGCGGCGGCCACCACCCCGGCGTCTTACCATGGCACGCCTGGTTCGGCTAAACGGCTGACGCAGACCGAGAGTGTGTCCAGCTTGCCGAAACTGGCCTCGGCCTTCCGGAATGAGGGCCCGCGCGCGTTCACGCCCCTGGGCCTGGGGAAACCGTCATCAGCGGGCGCCAGCGCAGCCCCGTCAGAGAGCGCGGGCACGGTCAGCGGTGGTGCCTCCCATAGCGGGGTGGGCGCTGCCTTCAACGGGCTGAGCAACCTCATCAGCGATAACCTGAACGGCTTCCCGGTGACCCCGCCGGACCAGGGCCTGTGCGTCGGCCGTGACAGCACCCTGGCGGGCAGCCCCAAGGCAGTCTGGGAGCCGATCAACCTGGCGGCACGGGAGACTGCCCCGGGCGGGACGCTGCTGCGGCCCGACGTCAGCCTGGCGACCTTGTTCCAGGACCCGTACGCCGAGGGTGACGTGCGCTGCCTGTATGACCAGCAGACACAGAGCTTCTACTTCACCGAGATTGGTTTCCCGGTCGCTACCGGCCCGGCGGCCGATGACAACAACACCACCGCCGACGTGGTGGTCATGAACAAGAACGGAGTGGCCGCCTACCAGTTCGACACCTCACTGGGCGGGCCGAGCGCCGGGGACTGCTTCGGCGACCAGCCGAAGACCGGCTTCAACAACAACGCGCTCGTCATCTCCACCGACGAATACTGCGGGCCGACCGAGTCCAACTATGAAGGCGCGATCGCTCTGGTCATCTCTAAGCCGCAACTGGCCGCTGAGGCCGCGACAGTGGGCGACTCGGTGATCGGGCCGGTGTCCCTGGCAGGCAACCCGGTTGTCGGGATGGACCCGGCGATCGGCACCGGCAACAGCACCGGCTACCTGGTGAACTCGGTTCCGTTCCTGGCTAACGGTGACAACAACCCGGTCGGCACCACCCTGGGCCTGTGGACCCTTACCGGCAGCGCCTCGGTAACGACCGGCCACGGCACGGTCAGCCTGACCGGCAAAGTCCTGCCCAGCGAGCCCTACGCGTTCCCGGTACCCGCCACCAGCACCGGCGACGGTTCCACCACGACCGTCAACGGCACAGTGGTTACCTCGGAGGCTGCCCTCAACCCTGATGACAGCCGGCTCAGCGGGCCAGTGGAAGTCACCCGCGGCAAGGGCGGCAGCATCCAGTTGTGGACGGCGCTGGACGCCGCCGTGAGCCCGAACGGGCAATCCGCCCGCGACGCCGCCGCGTGGTTCGAGGTCGACGCCACCCGGCAGCACGTGGCCCAGCAGGGATACGTGACCGCCAGGAACGCCAACCTGCTCTACCCGGCTATCGGAGCGCCCCAGCAAGGCAGCCCAGAGATGGTGTTCACCATCACCAGCGCCACCATCAACCCCAGCGCGGCGTACACACGCCTGGGATCAGGCCGGATCACCACGGTAGCCGCAGGCACAGGTCCGCACCTGAGCTTCTCCGACGCACCGCCTTTCAACTCGCCCCGCTGGGGTGACTACTCCTTCGCCCAGCCCGACCCCGACGGATACGGCGTCTGGCTGGCCACGGAATACATCCCGCCAGCGGCCGACCAGGACCCCCTGGACAACTGGGGAACCTACGTATTCAAGGTGACCGGACCCTAACCAACCAAGTTTCAGCCACGAACGGCGCATGGTTCCAGGTCTTCCCGGCCTGGAACCATGCGCCGTTTAGCTCGCAGTCTTCGCCCCTCCCCCAGTTGCCCACGAGTTGGCCCAATCGCCCGCAGAGCAGTGGGATTCGCGCGAGGCCAGGCCCGGCGCCTGCCCGGACCCGGGGGGGTTCTGCGACGACAAAACGCTCCACGCCGCAACGCTGGGGGATGTCACCGACGGCCGCCCGGCATTCTTGGTCAACCACCAGCGCGGCGGCCTGCCCCGTCGTTGGTACGGGCACCGATGGGACGCTGGGCACCACTGGGCGCTTGAGAGGTCGAGGCGGCTGGGCTCGCGGAGTACGGTAAGCTCTCCAAGGCCCAGGCGGGTACTCCGGACCGCTGTGCGCGGCCTGAGCTGGCCACCGGGAGACATGAAAGCCCAGGCCAGACAACTGAAGACTCGCCCCCTTAGCTCAGTCGGCAGAGCGTCTCCATGGTAAGGAGAAGGTCTACGGTTCGATTCCGTAAGGGGGCTCCAGGTCAGAGGCTTAATA
>Ga0335078_10015425_pt1 | contig 11344 bp, 11 predicted proteins | sample Lox_Sample_32_FD_206711 | JGI IMG/M metagenome (GOLD analysis project Ga0335078, IMG submission 206711) | Soil microbial communities from Loxahatchee National Wildlife Refuge, Florida, United States - Lox_Sample_3.2 | ecosystem: Environmental > Terrestrial > Soil > Wetlands | place: USA...
ACTGACTTCGGCGACACATGGGATAACGATGTCACTGTTGTGGGGCTATATGCCACTTACAAAGCCACAGACAAGTTGAGCTTCAACGGCCGCGCTGAGTATGTCCACGGTCAATATAACGAAGATGATTTTGGCTTTGAGGGTTTCAACTACAGCAGCGAAGGGATGGAACTCACTGGCACCGTGGAATACGACTTGTGGGCCAACGTGGTCAGCCGGCTTGAAATCCGCTGGGATCGCATGGGCAGCGTGAATACTCCGATATCGATTAACGATAGCGGCTCCCTTGCCAACAGGGATGCCGTGGGCTTGTACGCGAACGTCATCTATAAGTTTTAACCTAGTTTAGAGCCCTTGGCCCCTTCCGGCAAACCGGAAGGGGTTTTTTGTTTGTCGTGTTATCAGGGCACTTCTACGGGAGCGAGGCGGCGAGTTTCTCTGGAGAGCGCACACATGTTTCGCGTGCCATCTCTGGCCTCATACCAGGCACCGCAGATGCTAAGAAGCGCTCCTCACTTTTAGGCTGTCTTCTGCGCACATGAACCTGTTACTGCAAAACCGAGGGGGTACCGGATTAGTTGTCCTTCCCGCGTGCCGACCCATTCAAAACAGGTTGTTCGCGATGATACCGAGGACGCTGAGCGGCCCCTCGTCTTCCAGTCCATCAGCGGCCTTGTCCACCTTCTGCAAAGTAAGCTTGGCGTTCTTGTAAAATTCCTGGTCGTTGACGAGCTTGCCGATTGTGCCCTGGCCCTGATTCACTTTCTGTAAAATCTGGTTGAGGTTCGTCATCGCCCCGGTGGTCGCAGTGTAGAGTGTATCGTCTGTCACAAGTTTGCCGATCGTTCCTTGCCCGTTGGTAACACCGCTGATGATTATCTGGGCTGAAGCGACCGCGCTCTGGAGATTGGAAATCGTGTCCAACGCGGAATTGTAAAGGGTCTGTTCATAAATCAGTTTGCCCACCGTGCCCTGCCCGCTGGCAATCTGGCCTGAAATATTTTCGATGTTGGAAATCGCCCCGCCAAGATGGCCGCTGTTTTGTTTGACGAAATCCACCAGCGGCCCCATCAAATTATTGAGGGTATCGGGCGTAAAGCTCTTGCCGAAGTTTTCAATGCCGGTCGCGGCTTTGTCGAGCTTGGTCATGACGGCGTTGAGGTCGGGTTGTTCTTCGGTCGCAATCACGGTGCCATCCACCGCCCGCGGCGCCCCCGGTGTCCCGAAATCAATGGCTACGAAATATTGTCCCATTAAACCGGTGAATTTGATCGTGGCCGTGCTGTCCGTCCTTACCACCGCGTCCGAATGCAGCTTCATCGTGACCCGGACCTTGTTGTCCGCCAGCGCGATCTTCTCGACGCGGCCGATTTCCACGCCGGCCAGCTTGACGCTGTCGCCTGCTTTCAAGTCCTGCACCGTGTCAAACAATGCGCTGACGTGATAGCCGCCCCGGAACATTTCCACGCCACCGAGGGTTTCGACGATAATCCAGGCGGCGAAAACAGCGAGGACGACAAAATAGCCGAGTTTGGTTTCAAGTGAATTTCTCATAATCAATCAGGTTGAGGTTCGCGTTTGAAGTCTGCGTGCAAAAATTTCTGGACGAGCGGGTCATTGAATCGCTTCACCGCGTCCGGCGTGCCTATAGTCAGGATACGCCCTTCGTTGATGACCGCAATGCGGTCCGCCACGCCGAACGCAAGGTCGCGGTCGTGTGATACCACCAGCGACGTGACGTGGATGCGTTCTTTGAGGCGCAAGATTTCCTGGCCTACCAGAATGGCCGACAACGGGTCAAGTTCGCTGGTCGGCTCGTCATAAAGAATCAATTGGGGTTCGATGACGAGGGCGCGGGCGATGGCGACTCGTTTTTTCATGCCGCCGGAAAGCTCGCTGGGCATTTTGTCCGCTACATCCTTGAGCCCGACGTCTTCAAGTTTTTCCACCACAATACGCTGAATTTCTTCCGGCGGCTTGAGGCGGTGCTCGCTCAGGTAAAGTCCGACGTTTTCACCGACCGTGAGCGAATTAAGCAGGGCGCCGGATTGAAAAACGAGCGCCATACGGTATTTGGCGGCGATTTCCGGCGTCTGGATGGATTCGCCATTGATGAGAATCTCGCCCGCGTCGGGTGTTTCCAACCCGATGAGGTGCTTGAGTAAAACGCTTTTGCCACTGCCGCTCGGACCCATGATCACGAAAACTTCGCCGGGCTCGACTTCGAAATCGACGTCACTGAGCACTTCCTGTCCGTTAAAACTTTTGCGCAAACCGCGGACCTGCAGGCTGACGCCGGAATCATGGTTGGCCAGAGGCGTTGTCATTTCAAAAAGATGCGGGTGAGGAAATAGTCAAAAATCACAATTAACACGATGGAGTTTACAACCGCTTTCGTGACTGAGCGACCAATCCCGCGTGGCCCGCCAATGGTCGTCAGGCCCTGGTGACAGGAGACGACACCAATAATCAGTGCGAAGCAAAAACTCTTGAAAACGCCATTAACCACGTCCTTGACGACTACGATGTCGCGCAGGTCGGCGTAAAATGTCTGGAACGGAATGGCAATGTGATTGTTCGCCTCCGCCACGACGGCGCCGCCAAACCAGCCGACGAGAATCGCAAAAATCACCAGCATCGGAAGCGCCAGGGCAATCGCGACCAACCGCGGCAGCACGAGGAAGTGAATCGGGTTGATGTTCATCGTGCGCAGCGCGTCTATTTCCTGATAGACGCGCATGGAACCGATTTCCGCCGCCATCGCCGAGCCGATGCGCCCGGCGATGAGAATGGACATCATCACGGGCGCCAGTTCCTTGGCCATGGAAATGCCCACGATGCCGCCGACGGCGCTGGCGAGACTGCGGTCAACCAGAACCGGCCCCGTCTGCAGCGCGATGACCGCCCCGATGAAGAACGACAATACGCAGACCATCAACAGACTCGCGTTGCCAATCTCAAAAAACTGGTCAAAGATCTTCTGCCTCTGTCGCCATGCACGCGGCAGAGCCAGCAGCGTGCGCCAAAACAGAAGGACAATTTCACCAATACTCTCAAACATACATCGGACACATTCTCATTTCGCCGGATGGCCCGCCGCCTGATGCCTCGTGACCAGCAGAACATAAAGCAGGCGCAATTTCTTGCCCTCGGCAGTAGATTGATACTGAAAAAGACCGAAAAGGAGCGAGTATTTTTTTGCACCGGGCGCCGTGTCACGGCGATACAAATTCCAGAGCAACGACTGACTTGTTGCGCCCATCCGGGGATTGTTTTCAGCGCGCCACAAGGACCACAATGGTGACCAGTTGCGCTCGACGCCGCTATTGCCGGGTAACACCGGCTCAATCGGCGCGAGAATTTGCAAGCGGCGGTTGCCGTCGAAATCGCGATGCCAGGTGAACAACGGCAGCAGGTCAACCCGCCGTTTTGCCTTGCCGGTTTCTGTGTTCTTTTCCGTCAAGTCCGAAAATAAATAAAAAAGAATGCGGGTGCGCTTTTGGTCCAGCGTCCCGGCATGAAGACCGTTGAATTTGTAAATCGGCCAGAGATAAAAGTCGCTTTCGTGCGTATCGTTGTGCGACCGGCCGAACAATGGCAGCACGCGCGTGGTGGTTTTTCCGGGGCCGCGCGCGACGACCACGAATGGCCATGGCCCTTCCCATTCGCAGTACTGCTTTTCGCGGTCGTCAATCCAGTTGAAAAACGGCCACAGCAGCGAGGTTGAGTCGCGGCGCGGCGAATGCGATATAGCATAAAACGGAATCGAGGCGCGGAATTTTTCCGGATTGTCGGTACCGATCCCATTGTCCTGCTTCAGATAGAGCGGCCAGAATAAAAATGATCTATCATGCCCGCCGATAATTTCTGTCTCACCGAAGCCGTTTGTCTGCGTGGTCACATTCTTGTGTTCACCTCCGGCAACCGGCCAGAACTGCCAGCCGTGCAACCCCTCGCCGTGCCGCAGATCGAAAAAGGGGTAGAAATAATTATCGGTGACCACATCCCGTTTCCGCGTCTCGCTGTAAACGGGAAACATCACGAAGAAAATTTCATCGCGGAACAGCCGGTCTTTAAGATGGCCGTAGAGGGGAACCAACGCGGTGTATTTCTCGTGGGTGTCCGGCGAGCGCTGTTGGAAGTAAAGCGGGAAGAGGGTGAAGCGGTTTCGGGGAACCCCCATTTGATTTTGGCCTCCGGAAAAGCTGAGCAGTTGGCAAAACTGCCAGCGGTATTCCTCCCCATAAGTCTCACACGTCAACAATGGATAAAGTAGGTCGCAGGTTTTGGTTTCGGTCGCTGGATCCGCCACGCGGGAAAACAGCGGCGACAAGCCCCAGGATTTTTCCGTGTCTTTCTTTTGTTGGTAAAAAAAGGGCCCGGCGGCTTCAGTGCGATAACCGGGATCCAGCGTCAGCGGGAATTGATCATAAAGCGGCCCGAGACTGAGACCACTTTGACCGACGGCCACGATGGGAAAACACAAACCGGGACCCAGCCAACTCATTAGAAGCCACCGGGCCAAATTTACAAAACTTCTGGCCATCTTTTTTCCATAGTTAATGATGAAATGCCATTTAAATCAAGACTTCCAAGGCTTGGGATTAACGTTAACTAAATGGTGGCTTTGACGGTTTTTTGTCTCTAACGACGAAGTTTAACATAGAGATTGACTTTAGGTGGCTTTCAATTATTTTTTCCTTGCACTTGAGGTTTTTGACCTCGGTTCCTCCTGACCCAGTGCTGATGACGGATTGTCGGCACTGGGTTGATCTATTAATGGCCGCCATCGGCCCAGCAAATTCAACAGTGCCGGCAAAAAGGTCAGTCCCGCAATCATGCAGGCGGCGATTCCAGTCGCCATCACGCAACCAAGACTGTGAATCCCCTGATCTTTGGCTAGGATGAGACTGCCGAAGCCGGCAATGGCCGTCAACCCCGACACCAGTACGGCCTTGCCGGTGCTGCGCGCCAGAATGCCCGGCGTCTTTTCTTCGGCAAAGCGATTGAGAATCTGAATCCCATTCGTCACGCCGATGCCGATGACCAGCGGCAACGTCATGATGTTGGCCAGATTGAACGCGATGCTGAACCACCCCATTAGCCCGGTCAGCCAAAGCGTGCCGATCCCGACGGGCAACAGTGATAAAATAACCGAACCGACTGTGCGGAAATGAATAAAGACCAGCACGGTAATCGCCGCGAGCGAATACCAGGCCGCCTGCACGTAACTGTTTTTGAGCAACGTTTCGTATTCGTATAGCTGGACAGGCGTACCCGTGGCGTTGGGATCTATCGTCCGCAAATCGGCGACAAATTTCTCCTGGTTGGCGCGCTGCCAGACATCGTTTTTGGGATACACTTGCAAGAGAAATTTGCCGGTCTCGCCGACGAATTGATCCCGCAAGGCGACAGGCAAATCGTTCACATGCAACGGCGCTTTGACGCTTTGGCTTTTCAGAGATTCGAACGTTTCACGCACGTCATCGAACAGCGCCCGTTGAAACTCCGCCAGCTTGCGTGCGTGCCCGACCAGCGCGGAAGCATCGCCCGTCAACATGGTCTTCCGCAAATCTTCAATGGCCCGGCGCAGGGAAACAAACTGCCGTGACAGTTCCGGCTCAGTGTTGCCAATGTCCGCCAGCGCCGCGCCGCAATAGCCGTAAAGTGAATACAAGGTCGCACTCAAATCATTCAAATTCACCGGCCTCGGGTCCGGCGCGCTGAATTCCAGCGATGTGACTTCCTGCTTAATCGCCTGAATAAGCGGCAGTTTCCTGATCTGATGGGATTCGATAAAGTCCTCGAGAATGTCCGACGGCGGTTCGATGTCGGCGACAGTTGGCAATTCACTTATTTTTTTTTCCAGTAATATGGCGTCATCCAGGTTGTTGGCGACAATGGCACCGAAAAGGACTGATTTGTCCGCATGTGACAATTTTTGCTCAAAAATGACTGACGACAGGCTGGGACTTTGCAACTGCATCAGGTCGTAATCGAATTTTACTTTGCCCCGGTAAACCTGGCTGAATGCCAGTGCGCTGAGGGCGACTGTGATACCTACAACGAGCGCGGGCCGCTGCAGCCAGATGTTTTCAATGCGCGCGCGGTGTTCGTCTTCGCGCGTGGCATGATCAATCACGTTCTGCCGGCCGCGCAAAAGCAGGACCGGCAACAGAGTCATCATGGGCACCAAACAAAGCAGCAAACCGCCGCCGCAGATGAGTCCCATCTCCTGGATCCCTTTGAAATTGGTGAAATACATCGCCAGAAACGCCCCGGCGGTGGTCAAAGCGCCGGTGAAAATACCCTGGCCGGTGAAAACCATGGCCTTGGTCAAAGCAACTTCCTGTGTCCTGCCATGACGTAATTCCTCCTCATAACGCGTAATCAAATGCACGCCGTAGTCAATCGCCAGCCCGATCAGCATAGGCACGAACGTGATGGTTAAAATGTTCAAGTGTCCAACCACGAGCGCGGCAAAGGCGAGCGTGTATGCCAGCCCTACAATCAAACCAATTGTGGCTTTTATCGGACGGCCGGTTTCGTTGTAGCCGTAAACAAAAATCAGCGCGCACAAGAACAACGATACGAAGCTGGCAACTGTCATGTCTTTTTGCGACTGTGCCATCTCGTCGTAATCCAACACCGGCTCGCCGGTCAAGCCGGCATTGACGCCGGGAACCTCCGCTTTTGTCTCTTGAATGAGCTGGCGGAGTCGATCAATCGCGTCTCCCGTCAAATCGCCGCTTGCGACTCGCCGGTGGAAAACGTGTTCCCAGATAGCGCTCTTCAAGAGCTTCCACAAAGCCGGCGGCTCACTATTCGCTTCTTCCGCCGGCGGGTGGGTCAGGAGCAAAAAAATTCGGCCTTGATTAAGAGTGACATAAATGTCGGAAATGTCCGTCGCCCCGAACAGCGCGGCCACGCCGGGCGACGGCGGTTTGCCGGGCATCTGCAGACAGGCGGCGGCTTGCGTCAATATGCGCGTTAAGACCGGCAATGACTGGATCAATGATTCCGTTTGGGCGTTTGTCTCGCGCGGCGCGGTGCGGAAGGCGGTGTTAATCTGCTCGAAAAACGAGATCAGATTTGTCGTGCGGGTGAATTGCTTGATGAATGGCAGGTCGTCGTGGAGCGTTGCTTGAATCGTGGCCAGATCATTCGTCGGGATGAAAAACAAGGCCTTCGTTCCCAGCATGGCCGGATTCTGCTCATAAAAAATGTCGCGGAACAAATTCGTGTACGGCGCCATTTTCATGGCCAGGCGTTCGATAAACTGCCGGTTTTTCTCGGTGTCGTCGCTTTCCACCACCACCACGAAGTCATTGCCTTGTTGTGGAAACTCTTTTTGCAGCGCAAGGAAATTCCGGTGGTTTTTCAGGTTAGGACCGACCAGATCGTCGCGGTTCGTGTCAAACTGCAAAAGCGCGACGGTGGCAAAGATGCTGGCAAAAAACAAGGCTGCCTGCGGATAAAAAAACCAGCGCGGATGGCGAATGACTGCCGCCGCCAGTCCACCCAGCAATCGCGCGAGGAAGGTGTCAGCGCTTAATGCCTTCATGGTTCGGGCGCGTCGTCACGCCTCGGGAAATTCGGCGTTGGAAAAAACTTCCTTCACGTCGTCGTGTTCCTCCAAAGCTTCGATCAACTTGTTAACCGCCGCCACCGCTGCTACGTCGGCGAGCGGCATGGTCATCGTCGGCAACGAGGTGATCTCCGCTGCCTCGCATCGGATGTTACTGGCCTCGATCTGCTTGTGCACGACCTCAAACCTTGCGGGTTCGGTGATGATTTCATAACCCAGCGGTTCAGCCTTGAAATCCTCCGCGCCCGCTTCGAGTGCCAGCTCCATCAGCCGATCTTCGCCGACCGTCTCGCGTGAGACAATAATCTGCCCTTTGCGTTGAAACAACCGGCTCACCGACCCGGGTGTGGCGATGCTGCCGCCGCTCTTGGTCACAACGCTGCGGATCTCGGACGCCGTGCGATTGCGGTTATCCGTACTCACCTCGACCAGCAGCGCTACGCCGTTCGGCCCATAAATCTCGTAGGTCAAATCCTCATAGTTCGTCCCTTCGCCGCCACCGATGCCCTTTTTAATGGCGCGTTCGATATTGTCCTTCGGCATGTTCGCCGTGCGGCACTTGAGCAGCACCATGCGCAGACGCGGGTTCATGTCCGGGTCGCCGCCGCCAATTTTGGCTGCGATGGTGAGCTCACGCCCCAGCTTGGAAAAAATCTTTCCGCGCTTGGCGTCAATCGCGCCCTTGAAGTGCTTGACCTTTGCCCATTTGCTGTGACCGGCCATTGTCAGTTGAGAGTTGAGGATTGATGGCAACGGAAGTTAATGGTTGGCGAATTTTCGCTGCTTCCCATTCACTGTCCGCATCAACCCGCTTCAACATAAACCGCCGTGCCGTAGCACAACACTTCGGTAATACCCGCCGCAATTTCCGTGGCGTCGTAACGCACACCGATGACCGCGTTGGCGCCCAGTTGGCCAGCGTGCGTGAGCATCAGATTGAACGCGTCCTCGCGAGCGCGTTCGCAAAGATTGGTGTAAAGCGAGATGTTCCCGCCGAAAACCGCCTGGATGCTCGCCCCCAGGTTGCCGATTACCGAGCGCGAGCGCACAATGATGCCGCGCACGACCCCGAACGATTTGGTTACGCGATAGCCGGGCAAGTCAAACGTCGTGGTTGTCAATGGATGTGTCAGACTCATAGTTCAACGATTGAACACGAGAACGCGCGGGCGCAAAAGCGAAAACTTCCCGCACTTTCAGGGCGAGAGAAATGAAAACGCAGGCAGATTCCGCAACACACTGAAAACAACGGCAATCCCCAGGAACACCCATAATGCTTTAGGGGAGATGGCCAACGTAGCGGGCCGATGACGAATTTTGCACACGGCAAACCACGCGCTGCGCGCGGCAAGGGCGACGAGCGTGAGGATGAACAGCGCGTTGTCCCGCAGTGCCGCCAATGGATGTCCGTGCAGCAATTGATACGCCGCCCGTGTCCCGCCGCAACCCGGACAGTTCAGGCCAGTCAACTCGTGGAACAGGCACACTGGATAAAATCCATGCGTGCTCGGATTGAAAAAAAACAAGACCGCGCCTGAACCCAATACGGTCGCCACCAGCACGGCCACCACGAAAAAGGCGAGCGACGGCGGTGCGGCGGCTTTGGGCGGGGCAGTTTGCGGGTCAGCAGGCATGATCGCAATTTCAATTATCTGTAGCGCCACCCGAAGTAAAAATGGCCGGTCGCGAGCGCCAACAACCAAAGCACACCGAACAACAGCAGGCTGCCACACGAAAGAACGGTTCCGGCAATGGCAATCCCGCGCCCTTCGTATAAGTCAGGATGACGGTTGATTTGCGAAAGGCCGATGAGCGAGAAAACCAGGCCGAGTGTGCCTAATAGTAATTTGGGGCAGCACGCCATAGATAAAATCCCGAAAACTAACCCCGCCGTCGCAAAGGCATTGGTCTTCGGCCATTGTCCCGTCCTCGAAGCCCCCCGCGGTGGAGGCTGAATCACCGGTGGATTGGGCGGTGTGAATTGTCCGGCGAATTCCGGCAAAGTGCCGAGCGGCTGCCACTCGGCTGCGCCAGCTGCGAGCGTTTGGGTCTGTGCGCTGGCACGGCCTTCGGCGAGCCATTGCCGCAATTGTTCGGCGCTCACCGGACCATAAATTTTGCCATCCGCCCCGACAATCTTATACATGCTGCAAATGTTAACGCATCGAACGCCTGTGGACAATCCCGCCGATAACAACAAATGCGATCAACGCCAAATAGCCAAAGCCAAACAATCCACCTAAAATCACGCCGATCCACGAGTGGACACTGCCGTCCGCCTCCGGATTCCGGCGCTGAAAACGCAACCCTGAAATCCCCAAAACAAGGGCGGGTATTCCAAGGATTGCACCCACCGGCGGAATCACGGAAAAGACGCCAAGATAATACGCGGCCAACGCCCGCGCGTTCTTATACGGAATAACTGGGTTGAATCTGTCGTTGGATTTTGGTGCCCTGGCGGATAAAGGAAGGGGCGGGGGCCGCGATGCGGGCGTTACGAACGCTGCGGCAAACTCCGGTAGTGACTCCAGAAAAACCCAGTCTGGCGCACCTTCCGGTATGACCGGTGTCTTCTTTTCAACCCGGTTTTCCGCAATCCATTTTTTTACCTGCTCGGCGGAAACCGGACTGTATTCGTTTCCATCTGAACCGAGGATTTTGTACATATCCGCATCCTGACCTATTCGCTTTCGCTAAAGACGTGGCCCGTGTCGGCGCAAACACCGTGTTTGGCTTCCGCAATAAAATCCAGCATTTTCTTTGCTGGCGCGCTGGTGAATTTTCCCCGCGCCGCGGCAACGGCTTCACGCAGGTTTTTCCCGCTCCGAAACAGCAAGTGATAAACCTGTTTCAATTCTGTCCGCTGTTCCACCGTGAATCCAGCGCGGCGCAGGCCGACGATGTTCAGCCCGCAAATTTCATTCTCGCGCCGCGCCACGGTAAACGGCGGCAAGTCCTGGCTGATGGCCGAGCCGCCTTGCATCATGGCCAGTGTCCCCACGCGGCAGAACTGGTGCACCAGGCAATTGCCGGAGATGAAGGCGTGATCTTGCACCACGACGTGTCCCGCCAGTAGCGCGCCGCCAGCCAGAATCACATCGTCGCCGATCACACAATTGTGCGCCACATGCGAGTGCTGCATCAGAAAATTGCGCGAGCCGATGATGGTCTCCGCGTCCGCTTTGGTCGAACGGTGCACAGTGACATGTTCACGGAAGACGTTACGTTCTCCGATACGCAGCCGCGTCGGCGTGCCGTCATATTTCAAGTCCTGCGGCGCATCGCCGATGACGCAGCCGGCATGAAACTGATTTTGTACGCCAATCGTCGTCAGCCCCGTGAGATAAACATGCGGCCCGACGACACAATCCGCGCCCAACTCAACGCCTTCGTCAATGACGGCGTACGGCCCGACCTGGGCGGTCGAATCCAGCTTCGCCCGCGGATGAATGATGGCGGTGGGATGGATCATTTTAACAGCCGCGCTTTCGTGCTAATGAATACCGGTTCAACCGGTTCCATTCAAGCCCGAAGGGACACGTGTCAGATCAAACGCAAGCCTGCTCCGCACGTTTCCCTCGTCCCGACTCATGAATAAAAATAGCCCAGTTCGCGCAGCGAGACATAATCTTTCGGCCGGTCCGGTGTCGCGCGGCCGAGGATGACGTGGTCGAGTACGTCAATCTTCAACAACTGCCCGGCGCGGATCAAATCGCGCGTCACTTTGATGTCCGCCTCGCTCGGGGTCGGGTCACC
>Ga0335078_10015426_pt1 | contig 11344 bp, 9 predicted proteins | sample Lox_Sample_32_FD_206711 | JGI IMG/M metagenome (GOLD analysis project Ga0335078, IMG submission 206711) | Soil microbial communities from Loxahatchee National Wildlife Refuge, Florida, United States - Lox_Sample_3.2 | ecosystem: Environmental > Terrestrial > Soil > Wetlands | place: USA: Florida...
ACGTCTCGATGGCGCGCCGCTCGGCCGCCGACAGCGGCTTGACGCTGGACAGCCGGTCGACGAAGAGCCGGTAGCCCTTGTCCGTCGGTATCCGCCCGGCGCTGGTGTGCGGCTGCGCGATGAAGCCCTGCTCCTCGAGTACCGCCATGTCATTCCTGATGGTCGCGGGGGACACGTCGAAGTGATGCCGGTCGACCAGCGTCTTGGATCCCACCGGTTCAGTGGTGGACACGTAGTCTTCGACGATCGCACGGAGCACCGTCAGTTTCCGTTCGTCGAGCACGCGTTCACCTCCTTGGCACTCATAGGTCCCGAGTGCTAAGTCTATGGCGTCTAGCAAGTTCCCGGCGCGTGACTGCGAGGCGAACGGCCGCGCGATCATACCAAGACGCGACTCTCCGTGACGCCGCTCTGGGTATGACCCACAAGCAGGATGGTAACCCGGCCGGGACGAACCGCGATAGCGGCGTGTCGGCGGCGGCCGGGCCAGTTCCGCCTCGGCTACGCTTGCCCGCAGGTCCGCCCGCGGCCAGGTAGGAAACGAGCTGAGGAGATACCTGTGCGGAGCAGGCAATACGGCGCTGACGTGCTCGCCGTCGGCCATGAGCTGAGCCGTCGGCGGAACTCGGGTCCCGGGCGCGAGGTGCCTAAGGTCGAGGCGGAGCGCGGCCTGGTGGTCGAGGACTCCGAGGGCCGGTTCTGCGGCGCGGTGGTCGGCTACGAGAAGGGCGCCGTGACGCTGGAGGACCGGCACGGCAGGCGGCGGGTCTTCCCGCTGACCCTAGCCGCCTTCCTGCTCGACGGCCAGCCGGTCACGCTCGTCCCGCCCGCCCCTGTGGCTCCCGCGGCCGGCCCGGCCCGGACCGCTTCGGGGTCAGTGGCCGCGCCGGCCAGTGAGAGGGCCCGGGCCAAGGCCGCCCGCGCGAGCCGGATCTATGTCGAGGGCAAGCACGACGCCGAGCTCGTGGAGAAGATCTGGGGCGACGACCTGCGCGACGTCGGCGTGGTGGTCGAGTACCTGGAGGGCATCGACGACCTGCCGGCCATCGTCCGGAGCTTCTCCCCCGCGCCGGGCCGCCGCCTCGGCGTGCTGGTGGACCACCTGGTGGCCGGCTCCAAGGAGACCAGGATCGCGGCCGGCGTGCGGTCACCCGACGTGCTGATCGTAGGACACCCGTTCATCGACATCTGGGCCGCCGTGCGGCCCGCCGCGGTCGGCATCGCAGCCTGGCCGGACGTCCCGCGGGGACAGCCGTGGAAGGAAGGCGTGCTGCGCGCCATCGGCTGGCCGCCGGACGTGCCGCCGGCCTGGCAGCGCATCCTGCGCTCGGTGACCAGCTACGCCGACCTCGAGCCCGCGCTCCTCGGCCGGGTCGAGGAGCTGATCGATTTCGTCACCGCGCCCGGGAACGCATAGCGTGACGACAGCGCCGGACGACACGCGAGGACCGATGACAAGCAAGCCCGCGTACGAGGAGGGGCGGGTCCGGGATGGCGAGGTGACCTCGGCGACCTTCGGGTACCTGGGGGCGATCGTCCTGGGCCCCGTCATCCCGCTGCTCGTCTACGCGTTCCGGGCGAGAAGGTCGCCGTTCCTGCGTTACCACGCGGCCACCGCGGTGAACCTGTCGCTGACCGGCCTGCTGTACGGGCTGTGCTGTGCGATCCTCGGCGGCCTGCTCATGCTGGACAGCCTGGCCGTCGCGCTCATCGTCATGCTCCCGGTCGGCTTCGCGATCTGGGTGTCGATGCTGAGGCACCTCATCCGCGGCGTCAGCGCGGCCAGCCGCGGCGAGGAGTACCAGGTGCCCGCCTGGATCTGCGCGCGCATGGTGCGCTTAGGGCCCGGTCAGCCTAGGGCTCGGTCAGCTTGCGGGTCACCGTGTCCGCCAGGAGACGGCCGCGGCGGGTGAGCACGATCCGTTCCCCGGCCAGGACCCGGGCCAGGCCCTCGGCGACCACCGACGCCACGTTCACCCGCCCTGCCGGGCCGAGGATCCCGGCCGGGCAGCCCTCGGCGAGGCGGATGAGCAGCATGACGCGCTCCAGCTGGCGTTCGGCCTCGGACAAGACCTCCCGGGCCTGACCGGGGCTGTTCCCGGCCGCGATCCTCGCGCCGTAGGCGGCCGGGTGCCGCACGTTCCACCACCGGGTCCCGCCCACGTGGCTGTGCGCGCCCGGCCCGATCCCCCACCAGTCGCCGCCGGTCCAGTAGAGCATGTTGTGCGCGCACCTGGCGGGTACGCCGGCCGCCCAGTTGGAGATCTCGTACCAGCCGTAGCCGGCCGCGGTGAGGACCTGGTCCGCGGCCAGGTAGCGATCGGCGAGCACGTCGTCGTCCGGGGCGGCCAGTTCGCCGCGGCGGACACGCGCCGCCAGCCGCGTGCCCGCCTCCACGGTGAGCGCGTACGCCGACACGTGGTCGGGGCCCGCGGCCACCGCCGCGTCCAGCGAGCCCCGCCAGTCCGCGGCGGACTCTCCCGGCGTTCCGTAGATCAGGTCCAGGCTGACGTGCTCGAAGCCGGCCGCCCGGGCCCACGCGGCACAGCGCGCCGGGCGTCCCGGCTGGTGCACCCGGTCCAGGACGGCGAGCACGCCGGGCACCGCGCTCTGCATCCCGAACGAAACCCGGGTGAGCCCCTGCGCCCGCAGGTCGTTCAGGCTGGCCTCGTCGACGCTCTCCGGGTTGGCCTCGGTGGTCACCTCGGCCCCCCGGGCGAGGCCGAACTCGGTGCCGATGGCCCGCAGGACGCCGCCTAGCGCGGCGGGCGGCAGCAGGGTGGGCGTCCCGCCGCCGAAGAACACCGTGCTGACCGGGATGTCCTGGTCACCGAGCACCTGGCGCGCGAACCTGATCTCCGCGATGGCCAGGTCCGGATAGCTGCGGGGCGATACCGTGGCGGGCCCGGCGCCGAGCTCGGCGGCGGTGTAGGTGTTGAAGTCGCAGTAACCGCAGCGGGTGGTGCAGAACGGCACGTGGACATAGATGCCGAACGGCCGCTGGCCCAGGCCGGCGCGCGCGCTAGCCGGCAGCGTCCCCGCAGCGGGGACCGGCTCACCGTCGGGCAGGGCACCAGGCATGCCAGCCACGCTACCCGGTAAAGCCGGACCGAGCCGGGCGGCCAGATCGGCGCCTCGCGTGCTTACACTGATAACATCCGCGTCTACGGGAGGCACCGTTGGCAGGTAACGAGTCGCAATGGCCGGCCCAGTTCCCGAGCGACAACTGGCCGGCCGTCCCGCAGGGTCCGGCCGCTGCCAGCGACGGCCAGCCGACTGCCGCCCAGGCGCCGCCCGCCACCCCGTACATCCCGTACATCCCGCCGGCCGGGTACCAGATCCCGCCGGCCGGCTATCCGGTTCCGCCGGCCGGCTATCAGGTTCCGCTGGGCGGCTACCCGGTCCCGCCGCCCGGCTATCCGGTGGCCCACGGCCAGGCCCGGATGAATCCGCACATGCGGGCGGCCTCGGCAGACCGGGAACGCGCGGTCGACGTGCTGAAGGCCGGCTTCACCGAGGGCCGTCTCACCCAGGAGGAGTACAACGAGCGGGTCGGGCGGGCTTATGCCGCCAAGACCTACGCGGAGCTGACCGTGCTCACCGCCGACCTGCCCGCGGGGGCCATGCCCGCGGTGTGGCCGGTGCCCGTATACCAGCCACCCATGAGCACCAACTCGCTGGCCAGGGCGTCCCTGGTGCTCGGGGTGGCCGAGTTCTTCACCATGGGCCTGACCGCCATCCCGGCCATCATCTGCGGGCACATGGCCAAGCGCGAGATGCGGCAGACCGGCCAGCGCGGTGACGGGCTGGCCACCAGCGGCCTGGTGCTGGGTTACATGGCGGTCATCTTCTGGGGCATCCTCATCGCCCTGTCCATCGTGACCGCCGTGGTGGGCACCGGCGGCTAGATCGCCTGGTCAACCAGGCTGAACTGCGGATATAACCAGCCCGGCCAGTGCCTCCCGGGCCGGGTAACTTCTTCGCATACGCGGGACAGCGGGCCCGATTAACCCCGGCCGGCCGCGATCGGCCCGATATGATCGGTCGCGCTACTAGCGGGGGACAGTGAAGGAGCAGGGGATCATTCATGTCCGCGTATTACGCCACCGGCAGCCCGCCACAGGCGACCGAGCGGCCGGCGCTCGCGCCGGTACTCGTCGCGTTCGCGGGGTCGGCCCCGCAGTCCCGGCTGACCGTGCTGGTCCGCATCATCATGGTCATCCCGCAGCTCATCGTCCTGTGGCTGCTCGCCATCGCGGCCATGGTGGTGGTGATCATCGGCTGGTTCGGTGCCTTGTTCAGCGGACGTCTGCCGGTCTTCGCGGCCGACTTCCTCACCGGGTACCTGCGCTGGCTGACCAGGGTATACGCCTATACGATCCTGCTCACCGACGTGTACCCGCCGTTCTCGCTCGACGACGCGGACTATCCGGTCCGGGTAGCGGTGATGCCCGGCCAGCTGAACCGGCTGGCGGTACTGTTCCGTATCGTCCTGCTGATCCCCTGCTGGATCGTCGCGGGGATCGCCGTCAACGGCGCGTTCTCCATCGTCCTGTTCATTACCTGGCTGATCGTGCTGATCTCGGGCCGGATGCCGGACGCGCTGTACCAGGCGCTGGCCGCCGTGCTTCGTTACTACGTCAGGACCCTCGGCTACGCGCTGATGCTGACCAGTGCCTATCCCGCGGGCCTGTTCGGGGACCCGGACACCGCCGGATCGTGGTCGCCGGCCGGGCCTTACGGCCAGCCTCAGGCTGGGTACGGGGCCCAGCCGGGATACGGCGACCCGCAGCCGGGATACGGGGCACCGCAGGGATACGGGGACCCGCAGGCGCCCGGAGGGCAGCAGGGTTACGGCGGGCTGCCAGCGTACGGCGCGCAGCAGGATTACGGCGCACAGCCCGGGTACGGGCCGCAGCCCGGGTACGGGACGCCGCAGGCGGGGTACGGGGCGCAGCCTGGGTACGGCGGGCCGCAGGCCGGGTACGGGACGCCGCAGGCCGGGTACGGGGCGCAGGCCGGATACGGGGCGCAGGCCGGGTACGGGGCGCAGGCCGGGGGCGGGCTGTCGTGGCGGCTCGTCCTGTCCCGGGCAGCGCGGAACCTCGTGATCGTCTTCCTGGTGCTCGGCGTGCTGTTCTCGATCACCACCGGCGTCGTCGACGGGGCTGCCATCGGCAACGGCGTCGACACCGCCGCCGCGGCGGCACAGGTGACGGCGGACGTCAACCCGGTGGTCAACGGCCTCAACAGCTACTCGGACAACGTCAAGGCGTGCAACGGCAAGCTGGCCTGCGTCACCGCCGTGGACCGTAAGCTGGCCGGAACGCTCAACACGTTCGCCGCTCAGCTGCGGACCATCCAGATGCCGCCGCAGGCCGTCGCGGCCAACGCGGCGCTGGCCTCGGCGGTCTCGAACACCGCAGGCATCTTCGCCAAGCTGGGCGCGGCCACCTCGGCCACGCAATACATCAGCGAGGCCAGCGCGGCCGGCATCCAGCAGTCGGTTGACCGGCTCAACACGGCCTACATGAACCTCGGCACCGCCCTGGGCCAGTGAGCGTTATGCAAGACCGGCCGCGAGTGCGGGCCTTCCGGGCCTGCGCGAGCGGCCAGGGAGCGTCATCCAGGACCGGCCCAGCGAGCACGGGCCTTGTGAGCCCGTGCGAGCGGCCGGTGCACGGCTACGGCGCGGACCACAGCAGGTATCTGGATGACGCGAGCATCAAGGCAACACGGTGCAGGCCGCGGGCAGCAACCTCAGCGGGTTCTTGCATGACGCGAACTTCTCCAAAGACACAGTGAGCGGGCGGGACGCCGAACACGCGTCAATGGCACTCCTGGCGACGCTCGCGCGTCTACACTCAAGAGAGGCGTCCGCGGGAGGCTCACGTGGCATACGGTCCAGGTCAGGCACATCCGCCTTATCCCGCTGTGCCGGCAGGCCAGGGGGCGGCAAGTACCTGGTACCCGGCGGTGAACCCAGGCTGGCTGGCCAGCAGCGCAGATCGCGAGCGGGCTGTGGGCGTGCTCCGGGCGGGTTTCACCGAGGGACGGCTCACCCAGGACGAGCTCGACGACCGGATCGGGCGGGCCTACGCGGCCCGCACCTACGGGGATCTCTGGGCGCTGACCGCGGACCTGCCTGCCGGGGCTCTTCCCTACCCCAACGCACTGGCACCGGGCCTGTCCGGCCCGCAGGCGAGCCCGGCCGTGCCACCCGGCGCCGAGCCGGCCGCCAGCTGGCATTCCGCTGCGGCGCTGGTCATCACCGCGCTGGTGATATTCACGCTGGCCGCGCTGGTCACCGCCATCGCCACCACGCACGCCCAGCCGATGCCGCTCCAGCAGGCGCCGTTCCAGCCAGCCCAGTTGCAGCCCTTCCAGCACGCGCAGCTGGCCCCGTTCATCACCGTCACGAGAGGACGGGCGTAGGCGCGCCGGCGCAGGGCACGCGGGGTGGGCGTGGCACGCAGTACGTCCGTTAGGTCCGGAAAAGGGCGTTTCTAGCGGGGCTTCCGGTCTCCCGGCTGGGTGGACAGGGCCGCCACGAACGCCTCCTGGGGCACGTCCACGCGGCCGATGGTCTTCATCCGCTTCTTGCCTTCCTTCTGCTTCTCCAGCAGCTTGCGCTTGCGCGTGATGTCGCCGCCGTAGCATTTGGCCAGCACGTCCTTGCGCAGCGCGCGGATGTTCTCCCGGGCGATGATGCGCGAGCCGACGGCCGCCTGGATCGGCACCTCGTACTGCTGCCGCGGGATCAGTTCCTTCAGCTTCGCGGTCATGGCCAGGCCGTACTCGCGGGCGTTGTCGGCGTGCACGATCTGGCTGAACGCGTCCACCGGCTGGCCCTGCAGCAGGATGTCGACCTTCACCAGGTTGGCCTGCTGCTCGCCGTCGGGCTCGTAGTCGAGCGAGGCGTAGCCGCGGGTCCGGGACTTGAGCTGGTCGAAGAAGTCGAAGATGATCTCGGCCAGGGGCAGCGTGTACCGGATCTCCACCCGGTCCGCGGACAGGTAGTCCATGCCGATCAGGGCACCGCGCCGGCTCTGGCACAGCTCCATGATCGTGCCGATGTACTCGGCCGGGGAGATCACCGTGGCGCGCACCACCGGCTCGTACACCCGGTCGATCTTGCCCTTCTGCGGTTCTGACGGGCCCCCGGGAAAGTCGCTCGGGTTGGTCACCCGGATCTCCTGGCCGGTGTCCATGACCACGCGGTAGACGGCGTTCGGCGCCGTGGAGATCAGGGACAGGTCGAACTCCCGCTCCAGGCGCTCGCGCACGATCTCCATGTGCAGCAGGCCGAGGAACCCGCAGCGGAACCCGAACCCGAGGGCGTCGCTCGTCTCCGGCTCGTACAGCAGCGCGGCGTCGTTCAGCCGGAGCTTGTCCAGCGCGTCGCGCAGGTCGGGGTAGTCGTCGCCGTCCACCGGGTACAGGCCGGAGAAGACCATCGGCCGGGGGTGGGAATAGCCCGCCAGCGGCTCTTTGGCCGGGTGCCCGGCGCTGGTCACGGTGTCGCCGACCCGGGCCTGGCGGACGTCCTTGACCCCGGTGATCAGGTAGCCGACTTCCCCGGCGGCCAGGCCCTCGGACGGGGTGGGCTCGGGCGAGATCACCCCCACCTCGAGCGTCTCGTGCGTCGCGCCGGTGGACATCATCAGGCTGCGCTCGCGTCTGGACAGGCGCCCGTCGACCACCCGGACATAGGTCACCACGCCGCGGTAGGTGTCGTAGATCGAGTCGAAGATGAGCGCCCGGGCCGGGGCGCCGGGGTCCCCGTCCGGCGCGGGTATCAGGCGGACGATCTCGTGCAGCAGGTGCTCGACGCCTTCGCCGGTCTTGGCCGACACCCGGAGGACCTCGCCGGGGTCGCAGCCGATGATCCCGGCGAGTTCGGCGGCATAGCGGTCGGGCTGGGCGGCCGGCAAGTCGATCTTGTTCAGCACGGGGATGATCTTGAGGTCGGCGTCGAGCGCCAGGTACAGGTTGGCCAGCGTCTGCGCCTCGATGCCCTGGGCGGCGTCGACGAGCAGCACGGCACCCTCGCAGGCGGCCAGGCTGCGGGAGACCTCGTAGCTGAAGTCGACGTGGCCGGGGGTGTCGATGAGGTTGAGCACGTACTGCTGGCCGTCCTGGCCTCGCCAGGGCAGCCGCACCGCCTGGCTCTTGATCGTGATGCCGCGCTCGCGCTCGATGTCCATCCGGTCCAGGTACTGGGCCCGCATCTGACGGTCCTCCACCACGCCGGTGAGCTGCAGCATCCGGTCAGCCAGCGTCGACTTGCCGTGATCGATGTGAGCGATGACGCAGAAGTTCCTGATCACCGCCTGATCGGTATGGGCGGGCGCCGGGGGGGCGGGCTGCTCCGCCTGGCCCGGCCGGGCCTTCTGGCCCGGCCGGGCCTTCTGGACCGGCTGGGTGGAAGGGCTGGGAGGTGACACGCGTATCCGTTCGGGTGACTCGCCGCCTAGCGGCCTGGGTGTTCCATGATCCCATGCCCGGCCCAGTGCCCTCGCCGGACTCGCTTAACGCCCGAGCCGGACCGTTGGTTTGAACGTGGGGGTCCGGCTCGGATAAGCTTCCTCGTCGCGTCACCCACAGACAACTTTGAAGGACTCCCACGCGTGGCGAACATAAAGTCTCAGATAAAGCGCAATAAGCAGAACGAAAAGGCGCACCAGCGGAACAAGGCGGTGAAGTCGTCGCTGCGCACGTCCGTGCGCAAGTTCCGCGAGGCCGCGGACACAGGGAACGTCGACGACGCCGGGACCGCGCTGCGCGCCGCCTGCCGGCAGTTGGACAAGGCGGCCAGCAAGGGCGTCATCCACAAGAACCAGGCCGCGAACCGCAAGTCGGCGATCGCCAGGCGCTACGCCGAACTCCAGTCGGCTAGCTAGCCCTGGGCTACGTGATCGTTCGTCAGGTTTGGTCGTCATAGCGGCAAATACTGACGAACGATCTTGGCTGGGCTGGCGAGGCTAGCGGCTAGCGCCCGGCGCGGCTGGCGACGATCCGGCGCACCGCCCGCTCCAGGGCGTAGGCCGCGCTGGTCGCTTCGCCCTTGACCTGTGCGTCCGCTTCGGCGACCGCGTGCAGCGCCCGGGCGATGCCGTCCGGGTGCCAGCCGCGCAACTGCTGGCGGACCCGGTCGATCTTCCATGGCGGCGCGCCGACCTCGGCCGCGAGCGCCGCGCTGCTCACGCCGCGGGGCGCCGATCCGACCCGGCCGAGCAGGCGCACGCCCTGGGCGAGCGCGCTGCAGATCAGCACCGGGGATACCCCCGTCGCCAGCGCCCAGCGCAGCTGCTCGAGCGCCTGCGCGAGGTGTCCCTCGACCGCGCGGTCGGCGACGGTGAACCCGGTCGCCTCGGCCCGGCCCCGGTAGTACCTGGCCACGACCGCCTCGTCGATGCCGCCCTCGGTGTCGGCGGCCAGCTGGCCGCAGGCGGCGGCGAGTTCCCGCAGGTCCGAGCCGACCGCGTCCAGCAGCGCCCGGGCGGCGCCGTCGTCGGCCCGGGCGCCCGCCCGGCGGAATTCGGCCCGGACGAAGTCGAGCCGCTCGCTGAACCTGCTGATCTTCGGGCATTCGATCACCCGCGCTCCCGCGGCCCTGGCCTCGTTGGAGGCGTCCCGGCCGGCCGCGTCCTTGACGGCGTCCTTGACGGCGTCCTTGATGGCGGCCAGCAGTTCCTTGCCCTTGGCCCCGCCCGCGTGCGTCAGGATGAGGATCGCGTCCGGCGGCGGGTTCCTGGTGTACCTGGTCAGTTCGGCCGTCACGTCCTTGCTCGCGTTCTGGGCGGCCCTGATCACCACCACGGTGCCGCCGCCGAACAGCGAGGGCGAGGTGAGCGACTCCAGCTCCCCCGGGCCGAGCGCGGACCCGTCGAGATCATGGAGGTCGCCGCCCAGGCCGGCCTCCCGGGCGGCGGTGATCAGGTCACGCACGCTGCGGTCGACGAGGAATTCTTCCTCGCCGACGACCAGCGTGACGGGGGCGACTCCCAGGGCGGGCGGGGTTACCGCGGTGCGCGCAGCCATGACAGGCAGCATGCCACGCCGACAGCGCGGGTGCCGAACTGACGCGCGGGTGCCGAACTGACGCGCGGGTGCCGAACTGACGCGCGGGTGCCGAACTGACGGCCTAGCTGGCCGCGATGGGCTCGCCGCCGAGCCAGACGCGGCGCGGGGTCAGGCCGTAGGACCAGACGAAGGCGCCCTCGTGGTCGGCGTCCCACAGGACCATGTCGGCGAGTCTGCCGCGGACCATGGCACCGCGGTCCGGGGCGCGCAGCGCGTGCGCGCCGCCGATGGTGGCAGCCCGCAGGGCCTCGTCCACGCTCATCCCGAAATAGGACACAGCCATCGAGATGACCAGGGCCATCGAGGTGATGCCGTTGACGCCCGGGGCGTGGTCGGAGCCGAGCGCGACGGCGACGCCCTTGTCGAGCAGCGAGCGCACCGGCGGCCGGGCGCTGGTCTGCAGGGCCGTCCCGGGGCAGACGACGGCAGCCACGCCCGCCTGGGCGAGCGCGGCGACGTCCTCCTCGGTGGCCAGGTGCAGCATGTCGGCGGACGCGCAGCCGAGCTCGGCGGCCAGCCGGGCCGCGCCGGTGCGCGACTCGCCGCAGGCGTGCACCCGCGGCAGCAGGCCCGCACGGCGGCCGGCGTTGAGGATCCAGCGCGCCTCGTCCTCGGAGAACCGGCCTTCCTCGCAGAACACGTCCACGCTGTCCGCGCCGATCGCGGCGGCGTCCGAGCACCACGAGCTGACCGCGTCGATGTAGTCGTGGCGGCGGCCGAAGAACTCCGGCGGCACCGAGTGCGCGGCCAGGAACGTGACGTGCACCCGCGGCATGCCCTGCTCGGCCTCGAGCCCGCGCAGCATCCGGACGTCGGCCAGCTCGCCGTCCCTGGTCAGGTGGTAGCCGGTCTTGGCCTCGAGGGTGGTCGTCCCGGACCGCAGCCAGCGGCCGAGCCGGGCGCGCACTCCGTTGCACAGCGTCCAGGGGTCGGTGCCCCTGGTCACGGTGACGGTGGACGAGACGCCGCCGCCCGCCGCGGTGATCTCCGCCAGCGACGAGCCGTTGGACCGCATGGCGAGCTCGGCCCAGCGGTTGCCCGCGTACACCGGGTGGGTATGGGCGTCGATCAGCCCGGGCGTGACCAGGCCGCCGCCCAGGTTCTCCACCTGGTCAGCGTCGACGATGTCGTCGATCACGCCGGGGATGCGCTGGGGCAGCTCGGCCGCGGGACCGACCCACGCGATCCGGTCGTCGCCCGTCACGATGGCGGCGTTGCTCAGGATCTCCGAGCCAGTCCACAGGCGACCGATGTTGGT
>Ga0335078_10015427_pt1 | contig 11344 bp, 8 predicted proteins | sample Lox_Sample_32_FD_206711 | JGI IMG/M metagenome (GOLD analysis project Ga0335078, IMG submission 206711) | Soil microbial communities from Loxahatchee National Wildlife Refuge, Florida, United States - Lox_Sample_3.2 | ecosystem: Environmental > Terrestrial > Soil > Wetlands | place: USA: Florida...
GCCAGGCCGAGGGCGCTGCGCGGCGCGTAGGCGATCCGCCACAGCCCGCCGTGCGCCGCCGCGTACGCCTCGTCCTGCCAGGGCTGCGGCTGTGCGGGCCGGCCGGCGCACAGGTCGTGCACGAGCAGGGCGGCCATCAGCACCCGGCAGGTGTCGGGTTCGAACACCTCGGCGCCGAACCGGTGCGCGCCTGCGTAGGCCGCGGCGAGCACCCGGTTCTTGACCACCGAGCGGGTCCGGGTGGGCGGGGCCACGTTCAGCGACACGGCCGCGCCCTCGTGCCTGGCCACCGCGGCACGCCACCGCTGCAGCCGCTTGGCCAGCGCGTAGTTCGGCCCTTGCTGGGCAACCAGGCAGTCGCTGATGCCGGGATCCGAGCCCGGCACGTACGCGCGGCGCAGCAGCCGCCCGCCGGACAGCGTCCGCAGCGGCCGGCCAGCCAGCTTGGCGAGCAGCGGCCTGCCCTGGTACGCCCGCACGGACTGGGCTACCGCGTCGGCCGGAACCGCGAACACGTCCGTCGGGGTGGCCAGGAACGCGAGCGCCACATCGCCGGCGCCGGCCCGCAGCCGCTGCGTCAGCGTGTCCGCCGCCGCGCAGACCGCGACGTTCGCTGCCCCGTCGGCGTAGACGTAGTTGCCGAGAACGAGCGAGCCGTCCATGCCCGCCAGCCAGTCCGCCAGCTCGGGCACCGCCCCGGTCAGGTCGCACCCGGCCGACCCGGCCAGGTCCGCCTCGCCGCCCGCCGGGACCGGGACGAGGAGCGTGCCGGCCGCGGCGCGCGCGTTGTCGAGCACGCGCTCCCACAGCCGCCGGTCCGGCAGGTCGATCCCGGCCGCGGTCACCCCCCAGCGCAGCAGCACGGGCAACGGCCCGATCTCCGACCCGGCGCCAAGCACCGCCACCGTCCGCCCTGGCAGGCTCAGCCACTCCGGGTGCCCGGCCACGGCGCGGACCGCATCCGCGCAGGATGGTTCGATGATCCCCGCGTCCGCCCACGCGTCCAGCCGGCCGGAGAGCTCGGCGCCGCGCAGCTCGGTGCCGCGGTAGGGCAGGCACAGCTCAGCCACCGGCTCGGCCGTGCCGCGCACCGGCACGGTCTCATATCGCTGGCCGGCTGGCCTGGTCAGCAGATCGTCCAGGCCGGTCTCCGCGCCGTCGGCGTGCACCGCCCGCAGCCGGCAGTGCACCGCCGCCAGCCCGCTCGCCGCGATCGACAGCGCCGCGTCGGCGGAGGTCAGCCCGGCCTCGATCAGCCGCCGGAAGTGGGTCAGGTAGCCGGAGCGCCAGTTCGTCTCCTGCTCGGCGCCGAGGGCGCCGGCCGGGTCGGTGCCGCGCAGCGCGTCAGCGATGACGGCGCGCCCGAACGCGGACGTGCTGCGCCGCCCGTCCGGCCCGGCCGGGAACACCACTCCGGCCTCGGTCATGCCTGGCACGTGAACGCCTCCACTCCCCGGCCGGCTAGCTCGGCCGGCACGTCACCGGCCAGGAACGCCCGCGCGGCGGCACGGGCCCGCCGGGTCGCGTCGAAGTGGGCGAGCGTGAGCCGGTGCCCGCCGCTCACTGCTTTTTCGCCCTGCTCGGGGCCACTCGGGGCGGCTCGCCTGGCTGCTTCGGGTAGACAGGCGGCCACGGCGCGTCGAGCAGGCCGTTGTCGGTATCTCTGGCGCTCATCGCGAGCAGCGGCTCCAGCGACTGCGGGTCGTCATTCATCCCGAGCCAGGGGTCACCGGCGCCGCTTAGCCGGTCAGGCAGCGAAGCGATCGTGAACTGATCCGGGTGGATGTCGTCCAGCTCGTCCCAGGAGACCGGCGTGGACACCTGCGCGCCGGGTCGTGCCCGCACCGACCAGGCACCGAAGACGGTCTTATGCGGGGCGTTCTGGTTGTAGTCGACGAACACCCGGCTGCCGCGCTCCTCCTTCCACCAGGCGGCGGTGATCAGGTCAGGCCTGCGCCGCTCCAGTTCCCTGGCGACCGCCACCGCGGCGGCCCTGACCTGGTAGGAGTCCCATCGTGGCTGCAGCCTTACGTAGACGTGCAGGCCGCGGTTCCCGGTCGTCTTCGGGTACCCGGTGATCCCGGTCTCGGCGAACAGCGCCCGGAGCTCGCGGGCGGCCTGCCTGATCTGGCCGAACTCAACCCCCGGCGTCGGATCCAGGTCGATCCGCAGCTCGTCGGCGTGCTTGGCGTCGTCGGCCAGATACGGCCAGACGTGGAACCCAAGGCAGCCCAGGTTCACCGCCCACAGCACGTGGTCCAGGTCGGCCGCGACGAGCGCCTGCGACGTCGTCCCGTTGGGCGTCGCCACCGTCGTGGTCACCAGCCAGTCCGGCGCGTTCTTCGGCACCCGCTTCTGGAAGAACGACGGGCCCCCGGCGCCCTCGGGGAAGCGCTGCAGCAGCACCGGGCGGCCGCCCATGGTCCGCATCAGCGGCTCACCGACCCGCAGGTAGTGCTCGGCGAGGTCACCCTTTGTCTCGCCGCGCTCTGCGAACAGCACCTTCTCGGGCCGGGTGATCAGGTCGCCGCGCATCGCGCCGCCTCTCCGCGGCCGCGGCGCGCCGACCGCCGCCCGGCCGGGCGTGCCGTCAATGGCCGCCGTCTGGAAGGCTATCGGTCCGGCCTGAATTCCGGCGCCGGCGCGGGATCCTCACCCGCTCGGTCAGCTCGGCGAGCCCGCGGTTGATCCCCGCGGTGAGGATCGCCAGGTCCGAGTCGGCGACGGCGCGGTAGTCGGCGGTGATCCCGAACGAGAATTCGTCCAGGTAAGAGAAGATGGCGACGCCGATCCGCAGGTTCTCGGCGATCGGCACGTACGGGTGCACGTCGAGCATCTGCCGGCCGAGTATGTAGAGCGGGAACCGCGGCCCTGGCACGTTGGTGGTGACGGTCTGCACGAGCGGCTGCGGGATCCGGAACGCCGCGGCCGACCCGAGCGCCAGCAGCGAGGGCGCGGCGAAGCCGAGTATCTCGGTGAGGAACTCGGCGCCGACCGCCTGCCTGGTCCGCTTCAGGTCCTGCATCTGGGCATGCAACTGCTCCAGCCGCAGCACCGGCGCCGGCTCGCCGACCGGCAGGTTGACCAAGATCGCCGAGACCTTGTTGCTGACCGGGCGCCGCTCGTCCGAACCGCGCAGCGAGACCGGGACCAGCGACCTGACCACCACGCCCTCCGCAAGCTCGCCGCGTTCTCTGAGCAAGTCGCGGAAACCGGCCGTGATCACCGCGAGCACGACGTCGTTGACGGTCACGCCGAGCGCCCGGCCGATCCGCTTGACCTCGGTCAGGCTGGCGGTGGTCCAGGTCCACCGCCGGTGCGGGCCGATCGAGCCGTTCAGCGACGAGGCCGATGGCATGGCGAGCCGGCGCGCGCTCGCGGTCAGGCCGCGGCCGAATCCGACCAGCTGAGCCGGTGTGCGCATCCGGCGGCGCAGGAATCCCGGCAGGTCGGCTAGCTGCCTGGCCGGCCAGGTCACCGTGTCGATGGCACCGCCCGCCAGCACGTCGGCGATCGCCGGCCCGGGCCGCGGTTCCCAGGGCACCGGGACCGGCGGGTCGAACTGCGGGCTCAGGTCGAAGAGCGCCTCCATCAGGTCCGATCCGCCGATTCCGTCCACCATGCAGTGGTGCACCTTCGAGATGATCGCCCAGCGGCCGCCCTCAAGCCCCTCGAGGAACCAGGTTTCCCACAGCGGCCGCGCCCGGTCCAGCCGCTGCGCGAAGATCCTGGCCGCCATCTCGGTCAGGGCCGCCGTGTCTCCCGGCGGCGGCACCGCCGCGTGCCGCAGGTGGTAGCGCAGGTCGAAATGCTCATCGTCGGCCCAGTACGGGCGGAACACCTGCAGCGGCAGCGTGCGCACCCGCTGCCGGTACCGCGGCACCAGCGGCAGCTTCGCCTGGTACAGCGCGAGCATCTCCGGATACCCGGGCGGCGGGCCCTCGAACACGGCGAGCGATCCGATGTGCATGGGAACGTTCTCGTGCTCGACAAAGTAGAAGCCCGCGTCCAGGGTGCCCATCCGCTCCACGGCCGTCCCCCCGTTCCCCGCCGCTCCGAGCCATCCCCCACTTCATCATGCCTGGTCCGAGCGCCCGGGGCCGGCCGGCCTCAGCGCCGTCGCCATCAGGTGCGAGCCGGGGCCGAGCAGTTCTGGTACGCCCATCTTGGCGTCGTCCGGCTCGGTCACCGCCACATTCTCCCTGCCGAGCGCGCCGGCCAGGTTTCGTAGGATCGGTTGTCCGGATGCCTTCGCATGGAGGTGGTTCAGGCCGATGGAACAGCCGCCGATGGTGCAGCGGGCGAACGCGCTCGCCCGCGATCTCGGGTTCCCGCTGACCAGGGAGGAAGCTGGCCCGGACCGGAAGAACCCGTCGGCGAGCCTGCCGGGGGTCGGGCTGGTGCTCGCGGTGCTCGCGGCCGGGTGCCACGGCGGGCGGATCGGCGAGATCGGAACGGGCGTGGGTGTGGGCAGCGCGTGGCTGGCCAGCGCGATGCCCGCGGACTGCACGCTGGTCACGATCGAGCTCGACGAGCGGCGCGCCGCTGCGGCGGCCGGCCTGTTCGCCGCCGACTCGCGGGTCAGCGTGCTGGCAGGCGACGCCACCGACCTGCTGCCGCCGCACGCGCCGTTCGACCTGCTGTTCGCCGACGGCGGCTGGCGTGATCCGGGCGGCTTCGCCGCGCTGGTCGGCTTGGTGCGAGTCGGCGGCCGGATCGTCATGGACGACGTCACTCCGCTCGCGGTGCTGCCCGCGGACTCCCCGTTGCGGGCCACCGACGTCAAGCGGGACTTCTTCTTCGGCGACTCGCGTCTGATCTCGGCCGAGGTGGTGCTGCCCGACCTGCGCAACTCGCTGCTGGTCGGGACCCGGCTGCGCTGAGGCGGGCCGCCCTTCCGCGAGCGCGTCCGGGGTGCCAGGATCGGCCAATGCGCGTGCTGCGAACACCGGACGAGCGTTTCGACGGCCTGCCCGACTTCGGCTACGAGGCGCGCTACGCGGACGTGGGCGGGCTGCGGATGGCCTACGTTCAGGCGGGCCCGCAGGCCGGCGAGCCGGTGCTGCTGCTGCACGGCGAGCCGAGCTGGTCGTTCCTGTACCGCCACGTCATGCCGGTGCTCGCCGACGCGGGGCTCTGCGCGATCGCGCCCGACCTGATCGGATTCGGCCGCTCCGACAAGCCGGCCGGGCAGGCCGACCACAGCTATGCCAGGCACGTCGAGTGGATGCGGCGGTTCGCGTTCTCCGAACTCGGTCTTAGCGCGGTCACGCTGGTCGGCCAGGACTGGGGCGGGCTGATCGGCCTGCGGCTGGTTGCCGAGCATCCGGACAGGTTCGCCAGGGTGGTGGCGGCCAACACCGGCCTGCCCACCGGTGACCTCCCGATGCCGGATGTGTGGCTGCGGTTCCGCGAGGTGGTCAGGACCGCTCCGGAACTGAGCGCCTCCCGGCTGGTCCGGTCGGGCTGCGTCAGGCCGCCGTCCGGCGACGTGCTCGCGGCGTACGACGCCCCGTTCCCCGGTCAGGAGTTCATGGCAGGTCCGCGGGCGATGCCCGGGCTGGTGCCGGTAACGCCGGACGACCCGGCCTCGGCGGCCAACCGGGCGGCCTGGAACCGGCTGCGCGCATGGCGCCGACCGTTCCTCGTGGCGTTCAGCGACTCCGATCCGATCACCGGGGCGATGGGGCCGGTGCTGAAGCGCGAGGTTCCCGGTGCCGCCGGGCTCGATCATCCGGTGATCACGGGAGCTGGCCACTTCCTGCAGGAGGACGCCGGGGAGCGGCTGGGCGCTGAGATCGCCGGGTTCTGTGCGGCGCACCCTGGTTGATGGCAGGTCCGCCGGCCGATCAAGCTCGGGCGGCCGGGGATTATCGACTTCTTTACCGAATCTGAATGATTCATTTCTTAACGAGATCTGAAGTGCTGCTACGGGCTGTCTTAGCAGGTATATAGCTAGCCTGGGCCGCGTGACATATTTCCGCGTTAATCGCAGCATAGACAGCACCGAGAATAATCCGGAAATCGGGCAAGCGGGCGGCGGAGCCGGCCTCGACTCGGCGGGGCGGCTTGGCGGGGTCGCCACGGGCGCCGCGGTTCGTCGTCAGCGTCGGGTGTGGTCGCGCAGGGTCAGCGCATGCGAGCAAGGGCGCGGGCGGCTGGTGGCGGATCGCGAAGAACGCGTTCCGGTTCCTCTTCCGGGTACACGAGCGCCCGCTGCCGATCAACGCCTGGTCCATTCTGTCCGAGCAGGCCGGATTCAGCGGAATTGAGACGCTGACAATTATCGCCGAGGCCGGTCTCGTGTCGGGTCGGCGGGTATCCGAGCCTTTCCGTTGGTAGCTTGTCCCGGTGACAGATTCCGGGGTCCAGAGCAATAACGTCACCGAAAGCCAGTCCTGCGGCGACAAGGTTATCAATCTCGGGAAATCGTCGGCCATGCCAGCCGTGCGGGCATCGCGGCCCCGTCGGGCGGGCTGGGACCGGCGCAGCCAGTCCGGGCTCGAGACGGTGACGGCAGCCGTGCTCGCCGTGGCGGCCGCCGGGCCAGGCTCCGACGTCATCGACGTCGGCTGCGGGAACGGCAGGCTGAGCATCCCGCTGGCCGAGCGCGGCGCGCGGGTGCTCGCCGTCGACGTGAGCCCGGGCCTGGCCGGCCGCCTCGCCAGGGTCGCGGCCGAGCGAGAACTGGCCGGCATCCGCGTGCTTGCCACGCCGATCGAGTCGCTGTCCAGGCCGGCCGGCAGCGCGGACCTGGTCGTGTCCTGCTACGCCATGCACCGGCTGCGCGACGCGGACAAGGCCCGCCTGATCGCCGCCGCGTTCGAGTGGCTGCGCCCGGGCGGAGAACTGGTGCTGGCCGACATGATGTTCGGCCGGGGCCGCACCAGCCAGGACCGCGCGATCATCAGGTTCAAGATCCGGGCGCTGGCCAGGAAGGGCGTCGGCGGCTGGTGGCGGATCGCCAAGAACGGGTACCGGTACCTGGTCAGGTCCGCCGACTATCCGCTCTCGATCAGCGCCTGGACGGCCATGCTGGCCAGGGCGGGCTTCACCGGCATCACCGCGTCGTCGGTGCTCAACGAGGCCGGGCTGGTCACGGCCCGGCGCCCGGCCTGACTACGGCGCACCCTCAACCTTGCCGATCGCGGCCGGCGCGCCGAACGGCCTCAGCACCTCGGGGACGCTGACCTTGCCGCCCTCGTCCTGGAAGTTCTCCATGATCGCCAGCAGCGCCCTGGCCGTGGCGCCGGTGCCGTTCAGGGTGTGCGCGAACTCGAGCTCGCCATCCCTGCGGAACTTGATGTTCAGCCTGCGCGCCTGGTAGTCGGTCGTGTTCGAGCACGACGTGATCTCCCGGTACCGCTCCTGAGCCGGGAACCATGCCTCGATGTCGTACTTCTTGACCGCCGGAGCACCCAGGTCGCCGACCGCGATGTTCATGACCCGGTACGGCAGCCCGAGCTCGCCGGCGATCTCCTCCTCGTAGGCGAGCAGCTCCTCGTGGATCTGCTTGGACTGCTCGGGCACGCAGTACACGTACATCTCGACCTTGTCGAACTGATGCACCCGGAACATGCCCTTGGTGTCCTTGCCCGCCGACCCGGCCTCCCGCCGGAAGTTGGTGGTGAAGCCGGCGTAGCGCGCGGGCAGCTGGCCCTCCTCCAGCCGCTCGTCCGCGTGGATCCCGGCCAGCGCCACCTCGGAGGTCCCGGTCAGGTACAGGTCGTCCTTCTCCAGTCGGTACAGGTTGGACTCCTCGGTGGGCAGGAACCCGGTGCCGTACATCGCCCGCTCGCCGACCAGGATCGGCGGCAGCACGGTCAGGAATCCCTTGCCGCGCAGCTTGTGCAGGACGTACTGGTACAGCGCCATCTCGGTGACCGCGACATCGCCGATCCGGTAGGCGAACCGCGAGCCGGACAGCCGCGCGCCCCTGGCCATGTCGATCCAGCCGCGCGGCGAGCCAAGCTCGGTGTGGTCCTTCGGCTGAAAGCCGAACACGGGCCGCTCACCCTCGGTCCGCACGACCTCGGCGTCTTCCTCGTCCATGCCGTCGGCGGCGGTCGGGTCGGGCAGGTTGGGTATCCGGCCGAGTACCTCGGACCTGTGCTGCGCCGCGTGCGCCTGCTCCTGCAGCGCCGACTCGATCCGGTCGGACAGCTCCCGCAGCCTGGCCAGCTCGTCCGGGCCCGGCTTGCCCTTCGATGCCCGCTTCTGCTCCGCGCGCAGCGACTCGGCGCGCTCGGTGGCCTCGCGCCAGCTCGCGTCCGCGGCCAGCAGTTCGTCGAAGTCCTCGGCCGCGCCGCGGCGCGCCAGCGCCGCCCGGTAGCCGTCCGGATCCTGTCGTGCCGCCTTGAGGTCGATCATTTTCGCGATTCTAGCGGCGCTCCGGCGGCCCGGCTTCCCGATAATGCGGCCGCGGCCGCGGCCGGCGCGATATCGGGGTGTCCCGTCGCCGGGCGCCTTGATATATGTCAGAGAGCGTGCCGCCGCGCGGCTGCCGACGGCCCTGGAGGTCCCTGTGCGCCCAGCATCGACGAGCCGAGCATCCACGAGCAGGGTGACGAGCGGCCCCGCGGCCGCTGCCGTGACCGTGCTGGCCGCGGTGGCGATGGCCGTTCCCGCCGCCTGGCCAGGGTCGGCCCTGGCCGCCGCGAGCCGGCCGAGCGCCGCGGCCGCCGGGTCGGCCCGCGCCGCGTCCAGCCCCGCCGCGCCCGGCGAGCCCGCCCAGCCCGTCCAGCCAGGTCCGCCGGGCCTGATCGCCCCGGTGCACCGGGCGGCGCTGCCGTCGGGCGAGCATTACGTCTGCCCGGCCCCGGTCCGCCCCGGCGAGATGGAGTGCATGGCGATCGTCCGGTCACAGCGGCCCGGGCTGGCCCGGCGGGGCGGGGCCGCGAGCCGGTCCGACGGCTTCTACAGCCCGGCCGAGCTGCACAGCGCCTACAAGCTCGCGGCCGCCTCGGCCGGCCGGGGCCGCGGCGAGACCATCGCGGTCGTGGACGCCTACTCCGACCCCAAGGCCGCCGCCGACCTGGCCAGGTACCGCTCGCGCTATCACCTCGGCCGGTGCATGGTGCGCGACGGCTGCCTGCGGATCGTCAACCAGGCCGGCGCCGCGGCGCCGCTGCCCCGGCCGAACTGGGCCTGGGCCGCCGAGGAATCCGTCGACCTTGACATGGTCTCGGCGATCTGCCCGAACTGCCGGATCCTGCTGATCGAGGCGCGAGCAGCGGACTTCGGTGACCTGATCGCCGCCGAGAACACGGCCTACGCCTCCGGCGCCAGGTACATCTCGAACAGCTGGGCCGGGGGCGAGTTCACCGGCGAGGCCAGCGATGCCCGGTTCTTCGACCACCCAGGCACCGTGATCGACTTCGCCTCCGGCGACTCAGGGTACGGCCCGGCGTTCCCGGCCGACCTGCAGTACGTCACCTCCGTCGGCGGCACCACGCTGCGGCACGCCAGGAACCGGCGCGGCTGGGCCGAGTCGGTGTGGGGGTCGCGCGGGTACGGCGCGCCCGGCACCGGGTCGGGCTGCTCGGCGCTGGCCGCCAAGCCGTCCTGGCAGCGCGCAGACGACCGGGCACCCGCCGGCTGCCTGAACCGGACGATGAACGACGTCGCCGCCGTCGGCGACCCGCGCACCGGCGTGGCCGTCTACGACAGCTACCCGTCGCCGAACTGGTCACCCGGCTGGAACGAGTTCGGCGGGACCAGCGTCGCGACCCCGATCATCACTGCGGTCTACGCGCTGGCCGGGCCGCCGGAACCGCGGACCTATCCGGCGCAGTACCCCTACCTGCACCCCGGCCGGCTGTTCGGCGTGGTGTCCGGCACCAACGGCAGCTGCGAGCGGAACCGCCGCTACCTGTGCCACGGCACGCGCGGCTACGACGGCCCTACCGGGCTCGGCACCCCCGACGGCACCGCGGCGTTCGCCAGCTCGGCGCACCTGGTCACGGTGCTCGATCCCGGCACCATCGACGCGGCGGCCGGGGCGAGGCTCTCGCTCCGGCTCACCGGCCTGGACAGCCGGCCGGGCTCGAGCCTGCGGTGGTCAGCCGCCGGCCTGCCGGCCGGCCTGGCGATCCGGGCGGTACCGCACTCGACCGACGCGGTGCTCAGCGGGAGGCTGCCGGCGATTCCCGGCGCGTACCGGGTCACCGTGACCGGGTCTGACGGCGCGGCGGCCGGGTCGGCGAAGTTCTCGATCGTCACGGTGCGCCGGCTGCTGGCCGCCGACCCGGCGCCCGGGTCGCTGGTGCTCGCCTCCCGCCGCCTCTGCGCGGACGGCAGCAGCACGGGCGGCAGCAGCACGAGGGGCAGCAGCACGAGGGGCGGCGGCAGCACGAGGGGCGGCGGCAGCACGAGGGGAGGCGGCACGGCGGCGCCGGGACAGCCGGTCCGGCTCGTGCGCTGCACCGGCCTGGCCGGCCAGGCCTGGGCCTATCAGTCCTCCGGCGGCCCCGGCGCGGCCGGCCGGCTTATCCTGGGCGGCCGCTGCCTGTCGGCCGCGACCACGGTGCCTGTGCTGGCCCGCTGTGACGGTTCACCGGACGAGTTGTTCGGCTACCTCAGTTCGGGCGCGCTGGCGAACTCGGGCACCGGACGTTGCCTGGCGGCCACGGCACTGCGCCCGGGCACCCGGCTCAGGACGGCCGTATGCCAGCTGAGCAGGCGCCGGTGGCAGCGGTGGCGGCTGCCGTCCGGCCAGCTGCTGACCGGGGCCGGCGGGCGGTGCCTGGACAACCCGGCCGGCAGCTCGGCTCTCGGCGCGAGGGCGCGGGTCGCGCGCTGCGACGGCTCGCCGGCCGAGCTATGGTCGCTCGGCACCCTGGGCAGCGTCCGCAGCAGCTCCCGGTTCTGCCTCGACGGCGGCGGGAGCACGGTCTTCCAGTTCAGGAGCCTGCCCGACGGGACCAAGGTGGTGCTCAACTTCTGCTCGGGCACGCGGGACCCGCAGCAGGCGTGGCTGCCAGGCCCCGGCGGTGAGCTGGTCAACGGCTGGTCCGGCCGGTGCCTCGCGGCCGGAGCGCCCGGCACCGACGGCACCGGACTGGACCTGCAGGACTGCTACGGCCGGGCCGACGAGGTCTGGGACCTCAACTAGAACCCGTGCGGTCATGCCGCGCGCAACGCCTCAGTTGGCGAGAGGCGGGCGGCTGGTATCGACGGGTACAGGCCGGCGATGGCGCCGATGGCCAGGGCGGCACCGGTTCCGCCGTAGAGGGCTTGCGCCGGGATCTGCACCGCCCAGCGCTGGGTGAGCGCGTAGATGGCGGTGGCCGCGATGCCGGTGAGGGTGCCGGTCAGGCCGCCGAGGACGGACAGGAGCAGGGCT